>Ga0179593_1493302_pt1 | contig 13306 bp, 17 predicted proteins | sample CZODoug2_1_08_16_FD_185931 | JGI IMG/M metagenome (GOLD analysis project Ga0179593, IMG submission 185931) | Vadose zone soil fungal communities from Angelo Coast Range Reserve, California, USA - CZODoug2_1_08_16fungal (PacBio error correction) | ecosystem: Environmental > Terrestrial > Soil >... | reverse complement strand
TTTCGGACTGATTTTGGTTGCTGTTTTGCGTGGCATTTTACGGAATAGACCGTCTAGCGACCCCCCTAAGGGCGGACCCAACTTTTCCGATCTTTTGTTTTGCGATGAGATGGAACTGATTGTGTTGTTTTTTGTTTGCTGTGGGCGCCGGTTCTCCACCCCGGCGCGAGCGGGGGGTGTTTTTTACTTTTTTTTTGCGTGGTAAGCCCCTTTTCGGAGGCGTTTTCTAGTTTTTCAAATTCGTTTTCGTTTCTTTTCCCTTGCGCCCATTTCGGCAAGAGAACGTGGTCTAGTCCCTTCCCTCCCTATCCTTTTTTTTTTTCAGTGTTTCTTTTCCCCCTCGTGTTGTGGTTGTAGATCCCCCGGGCTCGACGACGCGACGTGCGCTACCTTCGCTGCCCGTCCCTTTGCCATCCTTTTCAGGTTTAAGGGGATCGACCTCCCCACTTTCCCGGTCCCATCTTCCCCCCCCTTCAAAACGCAGTTGTACGCGCCGGATTGGTGGTGTGAAGGCCCCCAGCGATCCCCCCCCTCAGTCACACCTCATCGCCGCACGCCCTTTCCAAACCAACCCGGTCCCTCGACTGGCCCTTTTTCGCTTTCCGCATATCTTCTATTCTTTTCCTCCCCTGCAACCCCTTCCCATCGACCCCTTCCCCAGTTCTTTCCCCCGTAAGTCTTTCTTCCAGAACTTTTCCCGCCAATCCTTGCTCATGTCCTCGATACCCTCTTGATGGATCCCCCGGGCAGCCACACCCCAATTTTCCCGCCCCCTCCTTTGCAACGTTTCCTCACTTTTCTCACGCGGGAAATTCCATTTAACGCTAGGGACTCCCTCCTTTCCCATTGCTTACCTTTAAGTCCCTCCCTTCTTTTTTTCTTCCGTTCTGTCCTCTAAAAGACGTGGACGTTCCTCAGTGTCGCCAGCGCTTCGCTGTCAATACATTTCCTCCTTCCCCCCTGTGCATGGAATAAAGTCCCTCCCCCTGATGGCAACCTAGAAAAAGCGCTCTATATCCTTTGACTCACGTAATATTGACCACCCCTGCCCCATATTGTGTGCTTCACATAGTCAAGCCCCCTCCCCCCTGGCTAGTCTTTCATAGCCGTGTTCTAGTTCAAGATCACAGTAAGAGGCCGCATTGCCCTTCAGCTTCCTCCCTTACGACTGGATCCTTTCATCCTTTTTTCTCGCCCCCGCCATGGCGGATTATTTGCGTCAGACAAATTGCATTACTTTTCCTCCCTCCCTCTTTAAACCACCCGACACCCCCCCTCATACTTTTCCCAGCTATCCGCGGCTGTACCCCTCATGCTGCCAACAGCCAGGACCAGTTCCCCTTTGTTGCTTCTTTAGGGGTCTGGCTCTATTTCCATCTCAAATTCAACTCTGCCCTCGTTTTTTTGCCCTGACGCTAATTTCTCTTCCCCGGCTTTTCGCCCCATCTGCGGGAGACCCCTGCATTTTTCAATCCGAAATATTGGACCAGGGTCGCCCTCTTTGCGCTTACGATAGTAGTTTTTTTCTCCTCTTGGTATCGGCGCTGTGCCCAACCAATATTTGTATGTTTTTCTTTCCATTTTTACCTCTTTTCCTACCTTGGAGTCAACGATCGTGTGCATGTTCCCGGCTTTTTTTATTTGTTGACTTCTCCCCTACCTGCCCCTCTTGAAAAACCATCCTCCAACCCGCTATTCCACATTCGGTGGCGCGATCTCCCCCCCATCCCCTTACCTCCGAACCATTTGACCTGTCTCCCGACCTTCCACATTTGAAGCACGCGACGGCTCACATCTCTGCCTTTTTAACTTCTTTTGCTTCTGGGAACCCAAACTTCCGTCGGCAATTTGATCCCCCTCGTCCAGTTCCTTTTTTGCTTCCGGTTCCGCGAGAATCTATGCGCTGTCCCAAAGTGGCGCATCTTGTTAAGCGTCCCCCGCCACCGGCGACAGCGAACCGCCCCCCTTCGGAGACCCTTTTTTCTTTTTTTGCCGCGGCCACCCCCTTTCCGACGCGTCCCGCAATATAACCTCTCAATTTCCACATCTTCCTTTCCTGACTCCTTTGATCCCTTGAGCCAATTAATGACTGAAACCCCTTTCTTGGTTCCTTTGGCGTGTTGGCCTGCGGCTACCTACCCCTCCTTCGCGTCCCCTTTCTTATAGGATCGTTTTTCGATGCCGGAGTTTATTTCTTCATCCTCCCCTGGTCGTCTGGAATTACTGTTTTGCAGTTTAGTAGCCGTCTGCAACTGATTGTCCATCTAGTAAAAGTGATATGGCCAAACGCCCGGCGCCTTCCTTCAGGTTTTCCCCTCCGTCATGGTGGTATTTGTCATATCCTCCCCCCCCCTTTCTTCTTGCTTTTTTGCGAACCCAAATTGGCTGGTGCTGTGTTGATTCAATGTCAACCTCTGGTGCGGCTGCGCCATTTCGATTTTTTTTTTTCCGTACGCGTGTGCTTCCTTTCCTTCGTATGAACACCCTAGGCGCAAAACAGGAATTTTCTTCGCCGTTGTTCGCTGTTTTTCCGTCTTCTTCGTAAATTCTCTCATCTCTCTTTGTCCTCTCCTCGGTGAGATGACCCTGATTACGAAGCGTGCGTGAAGGAGCTGACACCCGCCGCGCCCACCTGCTCCCTCCGGACTTGATTTCTCCTATCATCGGGCGAGGACAAGTTTTTCTCACACGCGTCGTGCCTTGCGTTTTGCCGTGGGCCTCTAGCTCGACCAGCATCATTGTTTTCGTTGGCCTTCCGATCGAGCATCTGATCGAATATTTGACCCATTTTTCTCGGGGACCTGAAGAGGAAACCTTTTCTGCCCTGTGTTTTTTTTCCTTTGACGCCGTTCCCGGACAGGCGACGCCCTGCGCACCACACACTCCACCAAACCAAAAACCCCACCCCCCACCTCCCCACAAATCCCCACAAACTATCGCCTTTCCCTTCCGCGAAATACGTTATGTCTTGCCATAAATCGATTCACGCCCGATCATAAGGGTAGCGCGCGCCCTTCCCCAGCCCCCCCCCTCCCCAACACGCCCGCCACCCCTCACGTAGCTTCACCCCCCTTCATTTCTTCTAATCTTCTTGGGCGATTTGTCCCTTTGCTTTTATTTTAGCGGGTATACAGGACTTCGGAATCGGCGTGGCCCTGTCCCACAGCTTAACATCCAATCCAAAAAATTTGTAGAAGACTTTTGCGGAGCTGGCTTTTTTGCGGTGGCCCACCTCTTGTCGAACAACCGCACTCCTTCCGAGGATCGCCTTACCTTGCCTTTTAAACGCCGGTTGTGTAGCCTTTTCTACCCCATTCGATATGACCAGTTTTTTCCACTCCCATAAGATAACGATGTTGGATCCGATCCCCTCTTGCTTGTGGACTGTTTTGCCGTGCGGGAGAACTTTAACTGGGTTTTTTTGATTCATGTTCGGGGCGCGACACCGTCGATTTACTTCTTGTGAAGGGTTTTATATTCCTTTACCTCTACTTGAGTCTTCTTATCCTCCCCCGTCATAACATACCGGCCCACGATCGTTGACGCCCCCGTGTGGCAAAGATTTTGTTGCCACTTCCCTCGACCACAAGAGTTTTCCTCCGCCCGCCCTATTTCCTTTGCTTTTCGACTTCGCCCCTGCCCTGCCACTGAGCTCCACCGCATAGCGTCGGAGAAAATGCGGGTCCTCCTTTTTTCCAAGTTTTCTTTTTCGGAGCCCTTTTATAATTAGGAGTCTTTTTTTTTCCCACCCCTCCGAATGGTCGCGTTGCCTGTCTCCGGATTGAATTATCAGTTGCGAACCCTTTTGCACCATTTTTTATTCTTTCTGGGTGGTATATGATTGGTCTAGCTGGGAGGCCCCGTCGCGGCTTGGACAGTGTTGGTTGGTTAAGAGATTCCCGCGGCCCCTTCCCGATGCCCCCAAGTATGAGTCCCAATCACCTCCCCTTTTCCGCCGAGGCTAGACCATGACCGGTTTCCAGTCTGGGCTGTACTTGCGATACTGGCTGCTACTTCTCCTTTTCGTACGAGACGGTCCACTGAGTCCCTCGAATAATGTTGCGGAGCTCTGATTCCTCCCAATATTTGCCATTTCCCCCGGCAATGTCAGAATGATTCGCGGAAGCCGTGGCCCCCAGATTTCTCTTGCGCGTGTTGCACAGGCCCGCTTCTTGAGGTCAGCCAATGGGATTTCCCTGATTTTCAAGTCGTGCGTCATTGCCATGGGGTTGACAAAACGTCGGTCCTGTCCACTTATTTCTCTGACTAGTTCGTTCCGCCCAGCATGGGGGTTAACTGGTCAATGGCTTTTTTCTGTCCGGGCTCCGAAATAAATGTCCATCGGAGAAACGTGGCGCCCCCTTGTATCTCTTTTTTTTCCCGAGTTTTTCACTTGAGTGTTGCTGCCCTGAATGTTTCGGTGAGGTTTTCCTCCGTTTTTCCTGGACCATTGGAGTTCCCTTCACACGGGGGAAAATCCTGGAGAGGGCCGTTTTTTTCTTTTTTTTGATTACATTTGTCGATGGGGACCATTTTGCGGGCACTGCAAGAAGGAATGCTTCTATCTGGGCGGCCTTTTGCGGGCCTAAGCTTTTTTTTTCCGGCCCCATGAGATGTAAATGATGAGTCTCTAGCGGAGGCTCCCTTTTTTGGTTCCCCACCTTTTTCCCGCGCTTGACAAGAGGGAAGGGCTCTTTTTTTTTCGGAGTCCACTTGCCTATTCGGCTCCTTTTTCCCCTGCCCGGCTCCTTTTGTCGCCGTCACGTCGCGCTCTTTGCGAGTTGTTAAGGAGATCTCTTCCTTCCTCCTTTGTTTGAGAGAGATCCACACGGCTCTCTCTCTCTCTCCAAGTGTTTGTTCCGAACGGCTTCCTACTCAAACGCATTCCTACGTTTCTTTTTCCCTCCGAACATTTCGTCACCTATTTTTTCAAACGCAGCTTTACATCTTCCCCCCCCCTTCCCCCGCTGGTGAGCCTCCTTCCACGCCGTTCCATCCTGCATAGGCCCCCCTCCGGCAAAACAGACTTCCCGGTTCTTGTTTGCCCGTCTCTCGTCGCGAAGGCTTTTGGAGCTTCTTTCCTGCCTCCCCAACAACCCCCGTTTTCCCATCGTTTCACCACTTTCCGTCTTTTGAAAATCTCACCTGTTCTCTCAAGATTCCCAAGATGGAACCCTCCTTGCTCCATGTCGACTACTTGGACAGCTTTGCCGTACATTACATGGAAGTCCCCCTCCCTTTTTTTTGAAGAAACCTCGCTACCTTCTCACGTTTCCCCACGGTTCCATTTCCCCTCACGAGGACTCCGAGCCTGCCCTGCCAGCAGCCTGTTTTTTACCCTCCCCTTTTTCCTTCCGTTCAGTCCATCTTCTCGCGCTCATGGTAACTGATTCCCCTGTGGTGACCGATTCGCCCGTCGCCGAGTTTAACACTTGAACCGCTATCTCTTCCATCCAAGTCTTCCTTTCCCCGTTCCTTTTGGTCCCCCGGAGTTCCCCCTATTTTGATCACGCCAGAATAAGCCCAGATAGCGGCGCTTCAGCCGTGGAGTCGCGGATATACACTTCTTGTTTTCCCTTTGAAGGCCGACATCTAATACACGATCCCGCCTGCTCCTCGAACGGCTCCTGGTCTCTGCTCCATGACCCCCTTTTTCTTTAGGCGTTCGACAATGGATCGTTTCCTTGTGGTCCAGGCCTTAACATTCCCCCAACAAACTTTGACTCCCTTTTAGCCCCCTCTCCTTTTTATTGCCACCCCCACGTTTTTCTCCTAGGGAAATATTACCAGGGGGTAGCATCCTCTGTTTTAGAGATTCCAATCCGTTCTTCATTCCCTTCAACTCCCCATTTGGCCTTTGGGAGAGCCAGCCCCTACTCCTTCATTGTTTCCCATCTGGTCACCTATATGGCGTTGACCGCGTCCCTCGACTTTCTTTTTCCTTTCGCCTCGTGCTTCCTTTTTCGTAGTCTGTTTAGATCCGGACGGTTAGTCTCAACCCCCTTGTGTCTAAAGTTACAAACTACTTGCGTTGGCCCACGCCTGTTTTTGTTTTTCTCATGACCCAGTGCCCCACATGGCTGTCTCTACGCGAATCTGTGATTGAACCCCATTTCCTCGCCTTTTTTCCCCTCCCGACCGGTGGCGCGCTGCCCCACTCCCCTCCGCCCCCTTGCCCTCCCGCAACCCCGTTGCCCCCCCAGTTGACCGAATCGGATCCTATTGCCCGTTACTTTATTCTGTGATTTAACCTTTCGTTCATTCGCGCTTTTCCCTTCTTTGTTTAGGACTTAGTTAAGGATATCTCCTTTGCTGGAACCCGGGTGTTTTCGACAATCTTTTTTGCCCTCTCAAGCGCTTTTAGCTCACGCACTAACCTTCGGCCTGAAAATCCCATTGGTGGATTTGGATTGGATCTTTCTTCCCCTCCTTCTTTGTACGTTTTTTCAAGACGTCAGACGCTCATGCTGCGCACCGCTCCTTAAGTCTCCTGCCCAAATTACCCGAGCAAAACTGTTTTGTATTAGGATTTGTGTTTTCCGGTGTTTTTTTCGACATAGCCCGGGTCGGCCTTCGCCCTCCTTCTGGTTCTCTTCTGATTTTAGGTTTTCGCGGCCTCCCCATATTCTTTTCGTTTATGTGGAGGCGAATTTTTTATTCGCCGATGTTCCTGTCGACTGGTCCAGTATCAATTCCTAGAAAAAACCCGACTGGCAGTTTTTTTTCCTCGGCAAGTTTCTTTAGAATATGGTCAACTCTTTCGTTTTTCCTCCTCCCGACCCCCCACAAATTGCCTCCGGCTCGGTGCGTTGACCCCCCTTTTTGCTGATTATAAATGACCCTTTTTTGGAGCGCTCTTTCTCTTGGTTCCTTTCTGAGGACGAACTGCAACCCCCCCCCCTCTTTATCATCACTCCGTCCACACGTCCGGCTGATCGCCCCTTTTGCTTTTCTGCAAGGCCGCCCGCTTTTTCATCTCTTTTTTCTATTTGTTTTTGTATCTCTGACGATTATTTACCCCTGGCGTGAAGGAGCTTATTTTTGCCTCCCCTCTCCGTGTTTTCCCCCTCGTTTGATGATTAATCAGCGGCGAGCGACAATTTATCTTCCCCACGTCAATGAGCGCCCCCAGCTTTTCATTTCATAGGCCCCCTCCCCAGCAATCTGTGGGTTCATCTCTCCTTTCAATTGTGCTATCGAAAACCCAACCTGACGGGACTTTTTTCGACCTTGGCGACCTTTTGGCCGCGTTTTTTCATCTTTTTTATCCAGTCTTTTTTTCAGGACATAGTTGACGATGTATCCCACTGAGCCATTCCACCTTTTTCTGACTCTCCTTTATGGGCGCTACCTCCTCCCCTCTTTCCTCCTATCATATGGCTCCCTGCGCTTCGTCCCTTTATTTTTTTTCCTCAGACCCCCTGCAGGCACACCCAACTAAGCGGTTTTTCCCAAATCCCCCCCCCTGATTCTTTTTTGCGGCATTCGAAAGCTTTCTTTGTTCGATTGTTTCGAGGACTCCGGAATCCCGGTTGGCACCGTCCACGCGAGCCGATGTCCCCCCTATCCCCTCCCAATTCTCCGAAGGGAATTCTGGCCTCCTCCTTGAGCTTTCCACAGATTTCGTCCCTTTTCCCTCCCACTAGGATCGACCCGGAAGGTACCCAAAGGGCGGGCTTGTTTCTCGTTCGAAGGAGTTTTTTCCCCCCTTCTGATAAGTAACCGCGTGCAGAGACTTTCCCGATTCGTTTTAAAAGGGTTTTTGCGCCGGTTGCCTGGTCCATTTTGCTTCGGACGTGATAATTTCAGGCTCTCCCCCCCTTTAGGGGTTTTTTCGTAAATGGTCCCCTCTTCTTCGCGATACAGGCCCTTTGCAGTTTCGCCAGTTGCACTTTTTCAGCCCCCGTAGACGCAAGTGGTTGTGCTCACGGTGGCTTTCCAAATGCTTGTTTCATCCTCCCCCTTTTCCGACCCCCCTTCCGAGGTAACCGCCTGCCCCCTTGCACCGCCCCGTCGACGCACCCTCCCCTATCCCAATTCCCGCGGTTCCGCCCAGCTTCCTTGCAAGTCGTCTGTCTTCCCTTTGGATAAGCTGGATTGCGACTTTTCTTTCCCCTCATGGGAGTTGAAGTACTTTTGCGTCATTCTCAGATTTTCCCCCTATGACTGCAATCTACACTGATATAGGTTGTGTTCCCTCGGTTGGCCAATAGGCGTATTGTTGGGGTCGTTCCGAGACAGGATTAGTAATGAGGACCCCCCCATTTTTCTTTCTCCACAATTGGTTCCGGTTCCGCCATGGCGCAGCTCCTTTTCCTTTCCGGGAGCCAGGCTGGTCTTTTAGTTGATCCTTTTTTCCAATTTTTGATTAATGGAGCCTTTTTCTCCCCCCCCGCCGTTCCCCGGCGAGTATCCGCCGATATACTTGGTGTGGACAGTTTTGCCTCCGGGGAAGGCATTTTCCTGACTTTTCTCTCTTCTTCTTCTGAGATCCCCCTGTCGAGTGTTCCCCTCGCGGGCGATCTTTGCTTTCCTGGGACGCCATTTTTCTCCCGAGTACACTGCGTTTTTTCCACTCTGATGGTCTTTATAATCACTTGTTTTCACCAGCATTGCGTTTTCCAGGGAAGTCCAATGGCTTTTTTCAGTTTCCTCGTCGGATTGACAATAAATGTCAGCCCCCCTTCTTAGAAAATTTACATCCGTAGTTTTTCTGTAAGTGGTTGATCCTTGCGTGTTTTCTCCCCCGTGCTGAATTTTTCGTTCCCCTTTCGCACCCCTTTTTAGTCGGGACATTCTCCGTTTTCCCTTGTAGAGTAAGAGTGCCCCTTTTGGTGAGATTTTCCCTAATGACTTCCCACTTTTTGTTTTTTCCTTAAAGCATGGACGGCAATGCGGCAGCTCCCTTCACTAGTTTTCCGGACCTACTCTCCCGGTGCCCTAGCTTTTTTTTTTCTGGCGGCGGCAGCTTAGGATGGGAACTGCTTGCCGGCTTTTCTTCTCACCCGGGTACGGCGGGGCCCCTCCTGTTTTTTCCCTCTGCGAAGAGGTTGACTGACTTTTTTTAGAGGAGCCCAACCCCCCCGCTCCTTCCTTTTAGGTCCTATTTCGTCAGCTTACTTGGTAGCGCCTCGATGCCCTTTTTTCTTCTATCTCTCCCGGTTCTTTTCTCCCTTTTGTCTTGTTAGATCTCTCCTTTCCCATTCTACTACGCCCTCTTCTACTTGCATACTACCATTTCCCTTGCCTCCTCGAGCCCCCCTCCCCACCCCCGCCTGCCCCTCTTCATGGGGTTCCCTCCTCTTCCCCCAGATAATCATATTCTTAACCCTGCTGTTCCCCCCCTCCTTTTGTCTCGACCGCCGTTCACCCGGGTGAGGCCTCCGTCTCCCCCCCGGTTTCCAGTTTCCATTTTCCTTCGCATCCCCTCCCGTTAACAAACAATCTAGGCCCCCTTTTTACTTGGGCAGCCCTTATATTTTCTCGGCTTTTCTTCTTTTTAAGCCCCCTTTTTAACTCACCCCCCCTGTCCATTTGCCCCTACCCCCCCACCTTACCTTCCCGAATTTCCCATTTTCCTCCCTTCCTGTCCTTCGACCCCCTTACACGGCTTGTCGACACCCTTCCCATTCTAACCACTCAAGTCGCACGCCTGCGCTTGGACTACGTTTTTCCTTCTACGTTCATACCCTATTCGTTCAGACGCCGAGTGCAAAGAGCCCCCTCCCCTTTTCCCCTTTACTAGCCCCCATGCTGGGCTCCTCCGCGTTGTGTTCCAGACGTGGCTTTTCAATTTTTTCCAACCAGTCCGTCCTCTTCCGCCCCTTTGCAGTTCAACCCGGCGTATTCCCCTTGTGCCCTGTACGTCGCCCCGATGCACACTCGCTCGCGCCGATTCTATGACCCCCCTCGTTTAACTTCATACTCTGACTTCCCCCCTTTCCCCTTTGGCCACCCTATTGTTTTTTCTCCTTCGTCCGCCTATCCCCCGGATATAGTCAGGATTCCTGTCCTTTCGAGGGCTGTCGGCTCATTGCCTGTCGCCATAAGGATCGCTCCTAACTGCAAGCTTCTCCCTTATCTGTTTCTCTTGCTCGGAAACGTTTTTTCTTCCCCCGCCCGACCAAAATCTCTTTCTCCGCCTCTATAGTAACCCCCCCCCTCCCCCCCTAAGTTTTTCCCCTCCTCCCTCTAGCTGGATTTGGCCCCCTCCTCTTGCCACTCCCAGCAATTGCCATTCGTGCGCTTTGGCGTTCGTCTTGACTTCCCCTCCCGGCTGAATTACAGACCTTTCCCAATCTATGCCAATTTCTTCGTTGGGCTTGACCCCCCCCCTGGACTCTCAAGCCCCCCTATCCCACTCCCCCTTGATTCCATATTTGATGACGCGTCATTTCTCCGACGCGCAAATATTGATTGACCCTCAGGCGGTGCGATATTCGTGTTTCGCCACTCGTCCTTTTTTTTGAGTCTTTTAAACCAATCTTGGCTTGAGCTTCTGTGCCAAACCTCTTGCTTCTTGCGTCAAACGACGTGTGCCGTGTTTTTTTCGCATGTCCGCTGATCATAGTCCGAAGCATGCAAACATCTTCTGTTTTACCCAACGACCGGCCCTCGAGGGCCGCACTCAAAAAAAGTATCTTCCCCCTGAACCTCCTTTTATCCCACGGCACCCACCGTTTCCCCACCTTACGCCCGAGTCCTCGGTGCCCTCTTGCCCCTTACTTTCTTTTGAGGATGGTCCCCAAAACTTCCTTTTCCCGAGTTTTGTTTTCCCTCTCCACCTCCCAGCCTTGCGTTATGCCTTTTTCCCTTATTTTTTACCGCTATTGGGGAGGGACCGGGTCGCAAATTCACTCTGTGGTTTGCTGAGGCCACTCGACCGGATTTTCCTTTTTTCATTCTCCTTCACGTGCGCTGAACCTTGTTGGCATAGGATTTCGATTAGCGGTTCTTGGACTGGGGGCCACGCGATCCCTTCGATTTGCGCATATTCCTCTCTCATCAAGCTGACTTCGCCTCTCCGCGAAAAAATTTTTTTAGAGCCCATCCTGAATTGTGTCTGGGGGTTGGTTTTTGGCTTTTTCTGCGCTCTAATAGCCTTTTTTGGCTTTATGTGGTAGACCTTATGATGGGTTCGGTTGTTAGCGTTTTCCAGTAACGTAGTTCGTTTCCATTTTCCTTTGATAACTTAGTTGTCCGAGTTTTTTTGGTCCCCCCAGCGCAACGTGATATTGGCACCCATCGGCCGCCTCGTCCTGAGACTTTTCCCCTTCCGTCGGTTTTTTTTCGATCACCAACTTGCCCCTCCGGTTTTGTTTTTTGATTCACCCCACTCGGGTGCTTGATGCTATCATTCTTTGTGCGCTGCCTCCAGTTAGATGGCGTCGTACTTGTGCGACGATAAATCTCGCTGTCTCCTCCCGCGGGCGCACCTTCGGATGATGCCCGGTTTTGGTCTCTTTTGTGGCTCCCCTTAAGTTACTCGCGTCCCTCTCTATTTCCTCTATTCCCTTGTTCGCGGCTTAGCCTAGTTACGAAGCGTGCGTGAAGGATCCCGCCCCCTGCGTCTTTTTTTTTTTTTCGCCTCGTGATTATTTCAGCAGCGATGGTTTGGACCAACTTCTTCTTTTCTTACTTTTTTCCCTTTTCAGCAAAGCGTTTTGTCATTTCTTCGCATCAGGCACCAGAAGCTGGGATTTCCCTCCGCTCCCTTTTTGTGCTCTCGAAACCCACCTGAAGGCCCTTTTTTCACCCCGGCCGAGTCCAAAGCGGCTGGTGTTCTCCCCCGTGACTCTTTGACCAGTAGTTCAGGGGCTCGGCGCTCAATGAGTCCCCCCATTTCCCTTTCCTTTCAGCCTGGGTCCGCTCATAAATCCGCATCCAACTTACTTCCAAGTGCTCGAGCCGGGCTATTGTCGCCGCGCCAACCAGCCGGAAAATTTCCCTTTGAGCTGTAAGAATTTGCTCTAAGCCCGTTTTGCGCGTCAGATCCATCCTTTTCGGGGAATTGCGCAGCAGGTCCGTGGCCCCCGCCCAAACGCGAGCCGCGTCCCGTTGATTCTATCCTTTTTTTCTTCCGAATGTGCGTGCACGTTTGCCGCGCGTGGTCCGCCCCCCCAGTTGTCGAACCCTACCGACATCTCGATCGCCTTACCGGGGCCCCTGGCTGGGTCTCCTTCGGGACCAATTCGCAGGATTTTTTTCCTTTATAAGAAGAGGGCCAGAGATGTTTTTCCTATTGCGTGCAATGTGGCGGACGGTTTTGCTTGCTTTGCTTTTTTTATTGTCGGTTGAGCGGTGTCTTTTCCTTTTTTCCTTAGTCCCCCTGGGAATGTTTTGAGGTAAATGTGTTTCCCGGGATGTTTACACCTTTCCTTCCTCACCCCTCCGGCAACGATCGTTGGACCTTTACCATCCGTCCAAGAGGTTCACTCGCAGTGTTTAAGCGAGCCGTCCCGGCGATTCTTCGAACACCCGACGTAGCTCCTTAAACGCCCCCCCCTCGGTTCTTGTCCCCTCTATCGTAAAATGTCGCGGTCTCCGTCGATGGCCTGGCCCGTGCGGTGTTTTTCTTCTAATTTCTTCTAGCGTTTTTTGCGTCCAGTCCCCCCCCCCCACTCCTCTTCATTGCCTTTAATTTTAGAGCAATCTCGAGGACCTTTCTTCAATTCCACCTGGTATTTTCTTGCGGTTATGATGGCCCCGCGGATGTAGTCGGCTTGCCCGTAGTCGTTTGTTCGGTTTTTTCGACTCTCGCGGGTAGCAAGGCAAACCCCTTCCCCAATTTGTCTGTCCACTGAATGAGGAAGGCCGGGAACGGAAGGAGCATTTCGGTGTTCTGTATAGAGACCTTGGCCCCCGCTTACGTAATGGCGCTCTTAAGTAATTCGTCTCTCCCTCCCCGATCCTGGGAGAGGCTGGAAGAGGGTTCACAATGTTTTCAGTCATTTGTCCTATTGCGAAGTGAAGTCCGTCTTCTGGAAGATTTCGTTTTCTTGTTTCTCTTGCGATCTTGAGGTTCCGGCCACATGGGATCCCGCCTTTCTGCCACTACGGCTAACGCTGGCCTTTTGAAACGAGATGGACTGTTTCTTTTATCTTCCCTACTTTCGCCTTTGGGGATCGCCACAGCAAATGGATTTCGGCGTGACGAAATAATTTCCCTTCGTTAGACGTGAGGCCCGCTGCTCGAGTGGCGGTATTTGACTTTTTTTTTTTTGTCATGTGTCGGACCGAGGACTGGCACCCTTTGTTTTTGGCGAAAGATTTTCAGGATTTTTCCGCCGTGACCTTGTGGTGAGTT
>Ga0179593_1584536_pt1 | contig 13307 bp, 16 predicted proteins | sample CZODoug2_1_08_16_FD_185931 | JGI IMG/M metagenome (GOLD analysis project Ga0179593, IMG submission 185931) | Vadose zone soil fungal communities from Angelo Coast Range Reserve, California, USA - CZODoug2_1_08_16fungal (PacBio error correction) | ecosystem: Environmental > Terrestrial > Soil >... | reverse complement strand
GGCGGTGGCTGCTCGAGAATGGAATACTCCTCGAATGCTCGACTCCAGCCCCCCCTTTCAAGCTGAATTTTTCTTCAATGCGGGCGACATTAATATTTTCTCCCCGCTCACCACACAAGGCTCCCCCAACGCTGTTCTTCAGATCTCTTCCCCTTGGCACCCCTACTCTTTGCCCCAACTTTTTCGACGGAGGCTTCTTCAGGCACCATATTTCCCCTCCCGGCTTCGTTCGCCTTCTAGCTCCCCCTTCCTCCTTTACCCAAGACCGAAGCACCTTTCTTCCCTGAAATGGGCTTTTTCGGAAACGCTCTCCTCCTGCGCGAACCAAACCCCCTTCCTCCCTATTCGGATCTGCGTACCCTCCCTTCCCCCTCTTTAAAATTTGGCTGACGCCCCCTTTTTGGGCGACTTAGAAAAGATCGGCGGTTCGAAATTTCACGACTCGCCTCTTGCTTTTTCCTTTTCCCTTTTTTTAACTGTTGACGCGTAGCAGTCCCTTACCCCTTCCCACAGGAGCGACGGAAACACTCCTGGATGGGGCGGATCGGCCTTCTTTTTGCTACTCGGGTGCTTCGGCTTTTCTTGCGGTCCGTCCCTTTTCTTCCTCCCCACAGGAATTAAATGGCTGAAGCGCAGACTTCTTTCTTTCCCTGGCCAAAATCCTTACGTATTCAGGTATTCCTTTTTTCTTGAGTAGCCAATCTTCAGATGGGTTGGTCTTCCCCAAATTTAAGGAACAAATTTTTCTCTCCCAGATCGCCCAGTCCTATTACCATCCCCCTTCCGTGAGGGTTCAACATTCAATTTCTTTTTAATCTGTTAATATGGTAAGGGAGTTATTTTTTACTGGACTAGAGGCCCCCTTTATTGATCGAGGGCTGCTTTGCCTCCCGGAGCATTTCTGGAGCTATAAACATCTCCCCCCCCGGACCCCTTCTCCCCTTCTTTTCCCTTCCGAAGACATTCTCCTTATTCCGCAACAGCGAAGTCTCCCTTTGCGATGCCTTTATGGTCAGTCCCTCTTCCTCCTTTTCCCTCTTAGAGAGGAGAAGTGAGACATTTCCCCCCTTAGGCTCTCCTCTTTCCGCTCGGCGGCTGTTTCCGAGATGCTGGATTCCCATCGATTGCCTCTCCTCTCCCCCACCCGGAGAGAGAATATATCGTCTTTCCCCGGAACCTTTTCCCCCACTAAAACGTGGGACCTGGACTGGAGCCCCCTTGACTCCGTCGGCCCCTGGCCGCACAGGCGACTTTCTTTGAGCGCCGTCTCTGACGAGATCTGCCTCTTTTAATGTTCGGAAGATTTCCCTCCGAATTCACCATCGTTAGTCTTCGAACGTTTTCCCCCTCCTGCCATTCTGGCGCGAAATTGTTTTTTCTTCGCACGTTTCACTGCCTTTGTGTTGCCTAATTTTGCCTTTCCATCGTTTCCCTCAGGCGCCATGCCAGCCGTCCCTTCGCGGCAGGCTTAGTTCCTGGCCTTCCTATTGTTCGGATGTTCGTTACTTCGCAGACCGTCGCTTTTTCCCGCCTGAGAAACCCCCTTTTCTCCAGCCGAGACCGATCTAGTCTCTTCCCTCCCCCCTTTTTTTCCGGAAAAGGTACCCCTTCTCGTGGCTCCAGATTTCGTTGAACAACGACATTAATGTTTTTAGAAACTTCCCTTGATATGCATCGATACGATTCTTTCTTTATGGAAGAGGCTAGTCTTCCTCTCTTCTTTTCTTTATCGGCCGGTAGACACCCCTTCTTGGAGTTGATCTCCAGATCGTCAGGGGTGTGCTCTCCCGTAAGAACTTGTCCTCCCCTTTCGATAGCCTTCGGATAGAACAGCAGAACTTCCCTAATATCCTTTTGTAGCGTGTCGAATCCCCACAGACTCCATAAAAGCAAGATACCCCGGACCGTGATGATGGTCTCGATACCGATCCCTTTCCAGTGAAGCGCACTTTTCTCTTCTTTTTCGAGTCCTTCCTTAAGTCCTCCGCGCATTTATAAATTTAAGAGGCTTTTTTCTGCCATGTCTTCTGCAGCTAGCACAATTTCCCCCCCCCTCCGCAAGGAAAATTTTTTTTTTTTTCTCACTTCAGGCGATTTCTCTTGCGTCGATTTTTTCATAAAAAGCATTAGGGTCTCCTTCTTTTTCTCCTTTATTTTTGGTAAAACGCGTCTTTCCCTTCCGTGAAGAACTCTTTCTTTTCTAAGAGAGTCATGTTCTTGACCTCTGTAGGGCAGTCAGGCCTCTCCGCTTAAATCCGGACTGGTTCTTGTACCCCTTTCTCTTCGGTATATGCGGGGCACGACCCATCTTCTCTTCCCACGCAGGATGGTCCCAAGATATCAGTGTACCACATCTGTCTTTTCAGCGCGGCCGTGAGGCTTTCGTTTGGATCTTCGCCTACCCTTCTTCCTAAGACTTGTGATAATTCATTCTGTTGCTTACCTCTGGTTCTGCGTCTCGGCAGGCGTTTTTTTTTGAGGTCAGCGTTTTATCTTTCCCTCTCTGCCCGGACTCGAGTCGAGCGCCTTTCTTCCCGCTGCTTGAAGCTTCCTCCCTGGAGCAGACTCTGAGTCCTTTAAAGAAATTGACGGGTTTTTCCTCGACGCCCCTTGTTTTTTTTTGATTTCTTTCTTGGTCCCGAGGTTTCATGTCCGGCATTTTTCTTCCCTTTTATCTTTTCCGGGGCAGGGTCTATGCTCCCGCAGCTCGTCTTTTAGTCGCGGAGTTTTTTCCCCTCCACGGACGGTCCTTGTCCAACACTTTTTTAACCACATGCCCACTTTTTCGGCGGGTTACTTTTTTTCATTTCCAAGCGACGAGATGATGGATCAGGATCCCCCAATACATTCGCCGCGCCGTTTTTGTCTATCCGTTTCGACTGCTCATTTTTTTTTTTTTTCTTTAGTAAGAGCGCTCGGTTCCCTTTTTTTTTTGACTTGGCCGCGTTACTGCTTTCCCTCGCAATCCCTGGGTAGTTTTTTTACCAGATTTTGACCCCGAAAGCCTGTCCGACGCTTTTTTCTCCTCCTTTTGAACAGGTGGGTATTTTTTTCACATCTAAAAGGACTTTTTCCCATAGCATACACGGTCTTTCCCGCCCCCGCCGCTGAATGGCCTCCCTCTCCCCTCCTGGCTCTCCCCCCCAAGCGTCCTCCGCTTCCTCCCCTTCCCCCTCCCTATCAAATAGAAACGTGGAAGCGGCCTTCCCCCTTCACCCAAAGACCTTTTTCTTTTTGGTTGGGCGGGCCTCGATAAAGAGGTGTTTTCATTGAGTTCCAACGCATTAACTTTCTCGGATTCGTGCTTCTTGGCCCGGACTCTCATCTCTTTCGCGAAGATATAGCCTGCCCCCCTCTCTCCTAATCTAAGTTGTTTTTTTTTCCTCTTTTCCTGATGCGGCCGAGATCGGCGGCCTCTCGTTCGTGCGAGCGGCCCCCTTCATAGAGCAACCACCCTAGAATCGTCTCCCTCACTTCTTTATCGAGCCAGACCAACCCAGTCGCCCTTCTCTGAAAGTGTCGGTTTTTTCTCTGAAACGGGGAAGATGTTCCCCTCCTTTCTCAACGCGTCCGGGGCGTTTCTCGTTCTTAGGCCAGGAGGGTAGCTCCCTCTTTTCGGGGAAAATCCCCCCTCCGGGTATGCGATGTGTCCCCGACTGCCGCGCAAGTTCGAAGGGTACCGCCCCCTTTTTTCCCCGGCATAGCAGGTTTTTTTTTTTTTCTTTCTTCTGGAGCCCTGCACCCACGAACCTTGACCCTCATATGCCCTTCCTTGCCCCCCTCCACCGCGCTTCAGCCCGGAACCCCGCTTTCCCGGGCAGAAATGCTCACGGCCGACGTTCTCTACCGGCGCTGACTCCCTGAAGCCTTTTCTTTTTTCGTAAACAGCCAGTTTTTTTTAGGTGCTTTTTTCTGCACGAATTTTCTCCCGGTTTTAATCTTTGAATACGCACCCCCGTTCTTTTTTCCTCTTCCAAGAGTCGAGCTGCGGCGTCCCTTTACAATCTCAAACCTCTTGGAAGAAATGCGGACTTCTCCCCCTCAGCCCCTACTCCCCCCAAAAAAACCCCTTTTTTCGGGAGAGAGTCTCCCCCCCCCTTAAATTTATGGAACCGTCCTCAGGTATGATTCCCTAGGAGCAGAAGCTTTTTTTTCCCGTCCAATCGGATAGACTTCCCGGGGCTCCTGGCCCTCCCGATCAAAAAGCCCCCCAACGCCCCCAAGTCCCCCTCTCGAGAACCCGTCACTTCTCCGGAATGAATGATCCCCCGGAGACGAGAGGGGGGTGTGTTGGGTGGGGGGGTTTTTTTTTTTTTCTTTTTTGGGGGGGTTTTTTTTTGGGGGTTTTGTTTTTTTTTTTGGGGGGGGGGGTTTTTTTTTTTTTGGTTGGGGGGGTTCTTTTCTTTCCCCCCTCAGCACGCGCGCTTGACTCTTTTTACACTGCTATATTGGATCACCCCTCCTGGAGGTGATCATCTCCTTGTCCCGAAGATACCCCCTGACCTGTTCCCAGACCTTTTGAGCGGCGGATTCTTCTTTTGCTGGAATCTTTTTTCAAGACACTCTCGCGCCTGCTCGTTTCTCTTGTTCACGCCTTTGAGGGTCTTTTCTGCTTTTTACCCCAGATCCTTTAAAATCCAAGGAGGTTTATTCCTCCCGACCTCGCCGTTCGTCCTCTTTCTCTAGAAACCCCCTTCTTGTCATGCGTTTTTTGAGGCCGAATCCTCCCATGCCGCGACGTCAGGCCGTCTTTCTTCCCCTGTGCGCGGAGATCTTCTTCTCTTCGAGCGGAAGCGGCCGAGCCCCTTCCCTTTTTTTTTTCCTCCGTCACTTGGGAACTTTTTTTAATAACAGGTCGCCGATCTTTTTATAAACAGAAACAGGTGCTTTTGCCGTTGCTTCTCTTAGACCTCTCGTCTCTGCTGAGGCCGTTTTTCGAAAAGCGAAACCCTCATCCGATAGTTTTTAAGCCCCGTTTTCGCACACCCTTCCGCTCTTTGATCGAATCAGAGGCTTTGGGTTCTTCTATCAACCATCCGTAGAAGATTTTCTCTTCGACAAGAGCATAGTGCTTTTCCCTTCAAGATCATTCGCAATTCAGGTGAGTCTTCTTTTTTTTTTCCCTTTGTTCAAGAACCCCCCTTGCGTCGTCCCCATCCTTCTCCCTTCTCCCCTTTTTTTCATACGACGGCAACCCTCCCTCGCTTTTTTGTGTAGAGTTTTCTTTGGGCGCAAGGAGGACGCAGCGCACGGTAATGACGACTCCCCTTCGGGCACCCCTCCCTCCCCCTCTTCTCCTCCTCTCCTGAAGGGAAATTGCGCAGGAAGCGACTTTTTTTTTGCGGAAGTTTTTCTTTTTTTCCAGATCGAGGCCTCCCCCTTCCCGGCCGCGCGCTGCATATGCGACTTTCTGCCAGCCGTCACCCCCAATTCCTTAAATGGCCGGCGTTGCGTCCTTTCCCGACGACGATGTTCGGAAGAAACAGGCTTTCCTGCGAGCAAAGTGCGTCCGGAAAACGCCCCTGCGTCTCCTTTTTTCTTCGGAGGCACGGAATTTGTGCTCCTGTTCAAGGGCCCCCCTTTTTCTTGTGTAACTTCCGTTATGTGCTTCCCCCCCGCCGACGGGTGAAGGTAGCGGGTTCCTCTGCATCTCGGAGAGGCGCCCTCTCCTTTCTCCCTGCTGCTGTACATAGCGCGCTTCGCACCTTTGTTAAAAGGCGACTCGGAGAACGGCGTCCTCCGCGGGAGATCAAGCGGAACTTTTTCAGAAGCTGTCGCTTCTTTTTCCGAATTCGGCAATGTTGATCCCTCCTGCGCCCGTTTTCTTTCCCGATCAAATGACCGTGAAATAAGCCTCGAGTACTTCCGTTCTTTTCCCTCCCAGGACCCCGGACAGCTTTTTTCTTTCCTTTACTGATGAGTGTGGCGCCCTCTCTCTTTTTTTCTCATGAGGTCTCCCGATTCGACGTCGAAGCCCCGTGTTTCCAATTTCTGATATTCCGCCCTCCCTCAGGACATTGGCCTACTCTGCGACTCTCCCACGAATACCGGTCCCCTATGTCCCGGTTGGCACTTCCCGATTCAGCCATGAAGGAGCTTAGGTGGATTGATCCAGCAGGCTTCCCCTGACAGAAAGCACTAGCTCCACACACCTCTCTCCACGCTCCTCTCGCAAATCAGGAGTTTTTGAAGTCTCGCTCGTCGCTATTTGCGGATAGTGGTTCCCCCTTTGTATAATGAACGACCGCCTGTCTTACGTCGTTCGAAGCCGAAGATTGTTTTCTCCCGCAGGCGATTTCGACCCCTTATTCCCTTTTTTTCCCCACACGGCGTAGCCAACCTTTCCCCTGCTATTCTCTAAGGCTTTCCTTTTTTAATTGCGACGTCGCGCTGTTGCTTTTTTCGCGCTCGAGAGCGTTCCTGTAGGGTTCGTCTTCGTTCTTGCTTCTTTTTCGTGAAGCCCCGCCCTTTTGAATTTAAACGATGACGGTTTCCCGGTGCCGTTGTAAGAGCGCCGTCCCTTTTTCAAAGGATAGGGGGTTTTCTGTCGAGAAACCTCTCTTCTTCGCCAGCGTGGGTTCGAAGAGCAGTGTTTCCTTTTGTGTGTGAGCGTAGGTCCTTCCTGGTTTTCCATCCCGAGTGCGATCTTTTGCATCGTCCGGTCCTTTTTCATGCGAGCAATTCTTGTTCTCCGGTATGCCTCGCAGCAGCCAAACTCCGGATATCTTCCTTGTTGGTGTTGATCTGTCTTCCGGTTTTCGCCGAGCATGGCACTTTTTTGCTTTGCGAATGCTTTTTCATCCACATTCGTCCCCTCTTGATTATTCGGCAATTCCCCCCCCCCCTGGTCGCCCTTCCCTGGTCTAATCTCTTCACTTCACACCAATGATTCTCTTCCCCCTCCTTGGCGACGTTAATTCCCCCGAGGCAACCCGATCCGTTGCCCCCCCCCGCCAATCCGTCGACGGCGGATTCTTTTTCCCCCTCTCGTTCCCTCTCATCCTGGCGCGGCTTCACGTCCTTTACCCCAAAGACCTCGAAACGAAGCCGACAATTTGCCTAACTCGCGCGTGCACGCCGAACCAACGCCATAACAGCTTCCCGCCAATTCTTTTTCTTTGAAGGACCCTTTTCGCAAGGGTCCTTTTTCCTGCGTGTTTGCGCTCATGGACTTTTTCCCCTCCCCCAGACTTCTCTTTCCTTTTCAAGCGCTTCTCTACGTATCTTGTTAGATCATGAAGACCGTCCTGTTGACGCGTAGCCGGGACACGTTTTCACGTCGAATGGCGCGCTCAACTGATGGTTTTCCTCTCGATTGTGTGGCTACTCGGGGTTCTTTCTTGGCGGTTCCCTACAGAGCCATTCCCCTCTGAAGCGGCAGATCCTTCAAACGGTTCTTCGTCCGTCTCCTGAGTCGCCATATCGCCCCCCCTCTGTGTGGTAGAATTTTCCCTTTCCGGAAACACTGGGGCTTCTCTCCCGAAATCGATCGAAAAGGAATATGCTTGTGAGGTTCCAGCACCCTCCCCTCGCGAAAGAATCTGTTCCTTCTGTCCCTCATTTAAGGTCTTATTTCACGGTATTGATAGATTTTTTTCCCCGGCGCATTCTGTTTTTCTTATCGTAAATCCCTTCTTCCCAATATGGCGCCGGAACCTTTCAACGATTCTTTTTTCACGTCCCTTTCTCTGCGATGTCCGCAGTTCTGGCCCGTCTTCCTCACTCTTCGCGGGGCCTTCCTTCGAACGATATGTCCTTGAGATTGATATCGGGAAGATCTCCTCGGCGGGTCCTCTCCTATCAACTCTTCCCTCACGGCTCTCATCTTTCCTTTTCCCAGGCCACCACACTTGAACCAGGAGCACCTTTTTCGGCCTACGTCGGAGATGGTTTTCCCTCCGAGGGGGGCGCTCCCGCTTCCTACCTTTCTCTTTCAAGATGTTTAGGAAGATTCACGTCGCCCCTTCACCCCCCATCTCGTATTCTCACGCCGGCAATTTCTTCTTCCCTTTTTTGCGGGCGGCAAGACCCCGCTGGTTGCGTCTCGCCTGAATTTCCGCCCCCTGGCCGGGACATCCTCTCGTTGCCGCAATGCTTTTTTTTCTAGGGACGGTTTCGCCCGCAATTTCCCTTATGGTCTTTTTCCCCTTTTGAGATTAGGGTTGCAGACTTTCTTTCGCGGAGTGTTTTTCCTAGTCGAACAGGACTTTTCCCGAAACCGATCGAGAGCGTCTCCTTCGACAACGGACTCCACGCCGTTTTTAATAACTGTTCTTGACAACGTCCCCTTCTTATTGTTAGAAAACTTTTTTTGCCATCGGTTCCCTCGATGCTCGGGTCGGAAGGACCAGGTTTTTCCTTCCCTACGAGCTGGTCGGACTAGCCCCCCAGACCCCTCTTAGGGGGAGTGAGCGAAAGATCTGGTCTTTTGTTGAAGCCAAGTACGAAAGGAGCGCCCCTTTCTTCGAGTTGCGCTTTAGGTCTCTCCAAGAACGGACTCGGAGCAGTGCTCCTTCTTTTTTAGTTCCTCCCCGCCCATTCCCCCCTCAAGCGATGGACCTGTTCTTTTCTCAACGAAAGATACCTTTTCGTGATAAAGATCCTTCAAATTGTCTCTTCCCATCTCCTGGCGCGGCCTGAGTCCGCTATTTTTTCCCCCTCCTAAGAACTTTTCCTAATTAAGAGGGCGTGACGTGCGATTTCCTCTTTTCGGATCTGCAGAGGCCATTCCACTCTCTCACACTATGTCGGTAATGTTTATCTTCCTTTGTCTCTCCTTGTCGAGGTCCCAAAGAATTGAGGTGTCTCTCATAGTCGCAATGTATCTTTCCCCCCTCCCGTAGTAACACAGTCTGTTTTTGAAATAGAGCAGGTCGCCTGACCTTTCTTGAAACCTCTTTTTTACAGCAAATTCAATCCTGAAGATAACCCTTTCCCCCCCCGTTCGATTCTGTGGTTTTATATGAGGCCAGAGGGACTTCCACTGGTACGGATGTATCCTTTTCCCCCCCTCCAATAATAGGCAAGAGCTTCTTGCGGCTTGCGCCGCTGAAGTTTCTCTCGCTTTTTCCATTACTTGTGGATAAGTCATTCCTTTTTCCTGGAATGAGGGTTTCTCCATTTTTCTCTTGGCTTTTTTTTTGCGGTCAGCCGTATATGTGCTTTCTCCCCCCGTCGAATCTGCCCTTGACTAGAGTCCTTCTCCTCCCAAAGATGCTGAGAGTCTCCTCCTGTTCAAGATCCCATGGCCGTTCTAAAGATTTTCTCTCTTTTTCAAGAGGGTTTGTTTTTTTGCGCGGCTTCTTTCATGTCCGTCTTCGGAAAGCTTGGCAGGGGGCTCTTTAGGCACCCTCGTTTCCTTTCGCGCTGGAGGCGGACGCCTTTGCGATTCAAAGTTCTCCAAATGACAATTTCGTGCAGGTGCCCCCACTGCCCCAAATACCCTTGTAACGTCCGCCCCAAACTTTCCTCTTCCTCCCGGAGAAGGTAAATACATTCTGCCCTTTTGTGCATGGTAATTAGCCCTTTCTCCCCCGCTTGGAAAGGGTCCGGGTCTTTCTTCCGCGCGCTAGGGATGGCTCCGTCCGTGGAGATCCTCAATCCTTTTTACACGAACTTCTTTCCGCCTGCGCTGCCCCCCTCTCCTCACCTCGGGCCATTCACTCGCCTGGCCGGCTATGTCTTCCACATCTCCCCGGTCGGCCGCCCCCCTTTCATGACCTAATTCGATAACCCTTCCTTTCTCTCCCCGCCCCAAGAGTCCGCCCCCCGGAAGCTTGCTCTTAACTTTCCCTCCCTCCTCCCGGCAACGCGCCCACCTCCTTTCTCCTTCATTATATCCGGCGACTTTTTTTAAAGAGGGTGGCTGCCTTCCTTTGAGTTGTCCAACGGGATTCCTTGGTCTCTCTTCAGTGCTTATATCTTTTACCTCCCCCCCGAGATTCTGGCCGCGATCTCTTTCTATCTCTCTCTTTTTACTTCATGATGAGAAGAGAGTCGGCGGCCCTCCTTTTTTTCTTTCTCGCGGTCAAGAAATAAACTCCCCTTGAATGCGTGGTCCCCTTGCCGGGCAGCCACCTCCTTTTGCCGACCAACCCCCGTCGCTTTCTCCTCGGCGACAGTTTCACGGGCTGAGCTGCCACGTGTTCATGGAAGATAAGTAAACCTCCTTAAAGGTTCAGTTTCTTTTATCCATTTTCCCCTGAGTTGACGTATAGGAGGCCCCTTTCCCTTCCTTAGAAAGGAGTATCCCTCTTACATAGGAATGAGCCGTTTTTTTGCCGCCGGGTAAATTTTCCTTTGATCACGACGTCCTCTCAGTTCTTCTGCCCGGCTTGCGAGGTCCCCCCACGACCAAGTTTTAAGGAAGGCCCCTTCCCCTCCATAAGCTTCATGAACACTGCCCCTCAAAAGCGCTTTCTCAACCTTCAGAATTAAATGACACGTTTTACTTCTTCAAGGAGAAGGAGAAAGAATAGTCCTCCCAGGAAAGGCCAGATATTTCATACCCCTCCGCTCTTCCTTCCTGCCCCCTCTCCCACCTCTCCTCCCCCTCACCATCCTCCCCTCTCTCCCTTATCCTTCTCCCCTATCTTTCTTTCCACTCCTTCGTTAACCTTCTGCCTCCTTATCCCTACCCCCTCCCTCCCATGTCACCCTACTCCTTTACGTTTTGGTCGCGGAGGCTCCCCCAGCCATATTTCCTTTTTTTTTTTCTTCTAGGTAGGTGGGCATGGTAATAGGGCTCCCTTTTTAAAGGTAGAGTATTTACTACGCAAGCTTCCCCAGCGACCCTTCTCGCTGAGGAGCATCAGATTCCGCCTCCCTTCGAAACCTTCTCACTCCATGAAGGACCTGACTCGGCCCAAGAAATACGGTCCCCTCGCCAAAAACCCCTTTTTCTTTCGGGCGAGTACACCGTCCCCCCTCCCATGGCTCCCTTCATTTTTTTTTTTTCCCTGACAGGCGTTTTTCGCAGCAGTCTGTTTTGACGAAATCCGTTCGATAGACTGCGTCCAGGTTTTAGGAAGCGGTTCCCGATCAACTTTACCGACAACCGAACTACCAATATACCCCTCTCGAAGAAACCGCATCACGTTAATTCCCTCCGCCATAGTTAGGAGAGGCCCCCTAGCAGCGGGAGCCCTTCCCCGAGATTGACTAATGAGTGGTACCCCCTTATTCCCAAGATACCTAAGTAGGGATCTTGCCGCAGGGCCCCTCCAAACGGGTCCCCCACTTTTTCCGGGAGGGATCCTTTTCCAGGTGATGAGGACTCGAGGTTTCCCCTTCTCTCGAGAAATTCTCTTAAGCCTGTGAGGGAAATGCCTTTCCCGATACATTGCGAAAGACCCTTCTGACTGCCTCGGGCCCAATCTTTCTCCCGCCTGACGGAGAAAAATCTACGATGAGTTTGAACTGAGCCTGCCGGAATCCCCTCCCCCCTTTCTCGCACTTCTCGCAGTTTTTATACCCTTCCCTTCCCTTATGAGGGGAGATACTTCTTTCCTGCCATCCTCACTTGGGGAAACTGCGTTATAAAGAGCTTTCGATCTTCCTTCTTTCCAAACCTTTTCTTTCAAGAAGAGGAGGCTGTTTAGGGCCTTTCGCCCCCCTTCTCTGCTGCGGCCAGGGTAGTTCCTCAAATAGAATCCGATTCTTTCTCCGTTCTTACTTCAACGCGGTTCCGCGATCTCGCCTCCATATCCCCGAATCAAGCGGCTTTTTTCTTCTTCTCAAAACAAGCCGAGTCTTTCCAGATGAAAGACGGTCCCCCTCTCGTGCGGGCTTCGATGCATGTACGAAACCCTTAATTTCGATTTCAAGAAAAGGTATTACCTGAGCCGGCGTCTTTCCCCGCGAAACAGGCAGACGCGCTCGACCCCCCCTCCTTTCTGTCCTGCGAAGAGGGGTTTCCCCTCACGTACTGCGACTACGGCCCTTGCACCCCCCTTTTCCGAACATGCCCATGAAGGAAATTGTCTTCTGCGGGAATTTTCGTAAGATCCGATTCCCCCCTCGGCCAGAGCATTCCCTTCTCGAATCCTTGCCGCCCTTTCACTTGATCTACATCTTTCTTTGTGCGACGTTTCGCGACTATCCCTTTTTCTGACCAGAACCCCCCCTTGAGTAAGTCCCTCTTCTCCCCTCCCCCACCCGCCGCGATCGCCTGCGGCGTAGGCCCCCGCGGCATTTTGAGGTTCCATGTCCCCTTTTCTTTTGGTACCTTTACGTTCGCGTGCTCTTCTCTTTCCAGGGTGAAGGTCCTAATAAAGCATCATCTGATCCGAGCGCTGCATCTGACGATCCTCTGGCTGTACATAGCTTTTAGCCGGCTCTCCTGAAAGGAGCATTCCTCCCGGGGAGGCTTCAGAAGGATAAAGCTTACCCCTTTTTTTCTGAAGAAGAGGTCCCCCGGCGCCCATGTCGGCCGTGTTTTTTTTTTGAGATTTTCTGCGCGTTTCGTTCCCGCCTCTCTCACTCCCCTCTCAGGCCTCGAGTACGTTCGAGGACATCTCCCCATATTAGTATTTTTTTGTACGGCGACCAGCACATCTTCTTTTTTGGCATAGTTCCTTTTAGATCGACTTCTTTCCGGCAAATTTCTGACCCGAGGCTGAACACGCATTTTTTACCTTTTTTCTCAGATCAAACAACGAATACCTGCCCTACCTCCTAGTCCCCGGGTGGCCCGCTTCAAGGAGATGGAGGGTGGATTGCCTCTTGCCCCCCCGCCAAGGAACCCCTTTAGCAAACACCCCCCGAGGACCTTGCCGGGACCCTCCCCCGGAGTTGCAGCGAGCCATCGCGTCTTTCTTCGTTTCCCGGATATTTTCTTTTCTTAATGGAAGACAGCCGCGTCCGTCGTCGACTCTTTCCCGGTTCTGGGACACATTTGCATCTCCCAAGTAAATGCAATCGGTACCCACAGACCTTCTCTTATGATAGAGGACTTTTTTCCTTCAGATTCACGCCCCTCCAGTCGCGCTTTGATGGTTTTTCTCGCCTTTTTTTCGTGCCCGCGAGTTCTTCCTGCCTTTCTTGTCTTTCGTGAAGACGCCGCCTTGAAACTCCTTGAACGATGCGGTGAACCTTTGCCGGACCTAAGCCGCCGTCGCCCTTTTGGCAACGGATATTGTTTTTTTTTCCCCTCTCTTGGAAGTCGTCTTTTAGAATAATTGGTGTGTCTCTCCGTCTGGAGACCCCCTGGTAACTCTTTCCTTTCCTTCTAATTCGCGTTCTATCGTTCAGCGGCGGCATTCGAGCAATGCGTCGCCTTGTCTTGAAATGATCTTTCCCACGACGGG
>Ga0179593_1576568_pt1 | contig 13307 bp, 11 predicted proteins | sample CZODoug2_1_08_16_FD_185931 | JGI IMG/M metagenome (GOLD analysis project Ga0179593, IMG submission 185931) | Vadose zone soil fungal communities from Angelo Coast Range Reserve, California, USA - CZODoug2_1_08_16fungal (PacBio error correction) | ecosystem: Environmental > Terrestrial > Soil >... | reverse complement strand
TTTTTTTCTTTCCTAAATCGTCTTCCTTCGAATGGATTCGTCTTTCTTTCTTTCTGAGAGGTCAGCGGCGATGCGTGCTTGTTTTTACCTAATGAACGTTACGATTAGAGCTGATCTTTTGGTGGCAAGAGTCAGATAGACATTTCGAAGCCCCTGTGACCCTTGGTCGAGCGGCCCCCGTGACTTCCTGATAAACGTTAGCTGCTGTTCTTGCGGACGCAGTTTCCGACTGCCCATCCCCATTCATGACCTCTTGTGTTTGAGGGCTCTTTCTTACCCCGAAGGATCCCTTCTTTTCCCCCCTTCGATCAGGTTTCGAACCCTCCTATTGAATTAAGCCTCCCCCTTTTTCGCCTGGTCGCATCCACATGATCCCTTTGCCCCCCCCGCGACAAAATCCGATCCCCAGGCCGTCACGGTTCGGGCTGCTCGCAGAACTCCCGCACCCGATGTAGAGAAGGAGTGCGAAACCCTCCCTTTCAACCTAACAACATCGGTACTTCAGTTAATGTAGAGTCTCTCCCTCCCTTTCTGATGAAACGTTCCCTTTCGAGGCAGACCAATACAGTGTTTCATTCTTCTCAGTTGTTTGTTAGGTCTGCCTCCCCCTCGGCGGCGCATGGCTCCCCTAACCCCCCCGGTCTCGAAAAATCACCGCCATCGCCCACCACCATCACTTCTCTGCCAGCCCTTTTCACGGAACGAGTTCCTCCCCCAATATCCCTCCCTGAACATTGATCTTTGCCAGAATGTCAGCGTTCCTCCACTCAAATGTCCGTGTTTTTTCGCGAAGAACTCCTTCCGATCCCCCAGACGACTGGGCGCGTACGCGTGTTTTGCTCTGATGTCATCCCAAGCGAGCCTTTGAGGGAAAAATCTCCCCAGACTAGCCCCAATTGGATTCCCTGCGGCGGTCCTTATGATCAACTTTGTCGCTGCGTCTTCCTCTTTTATACCGAAGAGACCCCCCTTCGACTCAAAGAACCCCCCTTTTCGTGTTCGCGCAAGAAGCAGCTGAGTCTGGCCCGAGTATGTTTCGGGAGGGCCTTTTTTGCCAGAGCTCAGATGAGATGGGTCTTTGCAGAGATGACTGATTAAGCTCGCGCCGACTCTTTAGGGAATCGTCTGCAGAGTTTTGAGCCATATGAGAAGGATCGGCTTTTGTTTCGAACTTTTTTCGCCGGACTCCTGCCTTTCCTTTTTTTACAGCACAATAGCCTTCCTTACTCTCTACTGTTGATAAGGTTTTCGACTTTATGGTCAGTCCAAGGAAACGAACGAGAGTTCTGTTGACGACTAGGATCAGTGTAGCCATTACTTCCTGTCAAGAGAGCTCATTCCTGCTATTTAAAGTTAACTTTCTCAAACATCTCTTCAGAAGTTGCTAATTCAGATTCGTACCGTGCCATCGAACCGCCCCCGGAAAAGAGTCTCTTGCTTCTGAAAAGTCTTTCAGGCTCCACTGAGAATTCCAGATTCACCCCGCGCTGCTCCTCTCTATTCCACTCACCCCCTCACCGCCTGGCTGAGGTCTGTGTTTTTCGAACTCCATAGGATTGGGCCAAATACGATCCCCATACCTTACAGTTTGCGAAGGAAAATTATGGTCGGACAGACTGAAATATCTCTCCCCATCGTTGTGTTGTTTTGCTTTAGTCTCGTTTGCGTCTTGTAATTTTTTTGAGTCCCTCCTTTGGAGTAGTGTTATCTTCGTCTTTTCCCGAGTGAATTCTGTCCCCCTCCCCCTTCCTCAGAAATCTCTTTTTTATTCGGTCATGGAAATAGAAGCGAGCGGTCTATTGCGTGCCCGTAGAGGTTTCTTTGGAATGAGCTTTAAGAGAGAAACGACCCCCTCTTCTTGGAAATCAGTAATAGAAGCTGGCCTTTCCTACACTAGGCAGCCTATTTTCCAACTGGTGTTTGCAGACGAGAGTTACCCCCCTTCCTCCTTTTTTACAGGAAAGCTTTTTTTTCTCTGAAGACATCGACGCTACAGGATGAGAAGACTCCTTCTTCTCAAGACCCCCGTTCCCTTGATCAACACCTTTTCTTTAGTGCGGTATTTTTCCTCTTCTTTGACGGACGACCCCCTGTTAGTCGGACTCCCCTTGGGTTCTGGTGCTAACCGGACTAAGAAAAGGAGCCCCCTCGCAGATGCTCCCATAAATTTTCGAGATGGCGATCTTCTGAAAGACAGACCTCACCTTCATGCCCTCGTTTGTCTGCAAGCGAGCAAAGCTCTGTCTTTTGAAGCAGATTACCGTCTAGCAAGGTCTCGTACGCCCACGTCTTCAAAATTTTTTTTCGAGAATGGGCTAGGGTGCTTTGTGATAATTTCAGGGTGCCGCTGACGATGCTGCAGGTGAGCCCTCAAGTCCGTTTTTGCTGCAGGATCCCCCAGAGGCTGCGATGATGGGACATTATCAACCTTTCCGTCTCCTTATCCAAGCGACTTACCTTTCCCGGCCTGGGCCCTTTTATAATACATGGGCCAGTTCCTCCCCTCCCCCGCTTGTGATTGCTATTTTGGGCTCTCTGGCCCAACTTTCTCTCGGGCATGTGAGGGCGTATATTGAGATTCTCTCCCGGAGCTCGCCGTGCTGTGGGCGTTCTCTTCTGTTGTTTCCGAGAACGTCTGGCCTAAATGTTGCCGCCTTCTTTTTCTTCATAGAATCTTCCTCACTGTCGTCCTACAGTTCCTCGTCTGCTCCAGCTTTCTTCGCCTCCCTCGGAGTTTAGTGAAGCCTAAATATTAAGAAGTAGTTTTTGACGGGAAGATGTTCTGGCCCCCTTTTGCTTCGATTTCGGTGATTTCTGCTTTTTCCTTGTTGTATGCAGACCGAAATTGAAGGCTGTTTTTCTGGATTTTTTGATTGTCTTTTTTGGGAGCTGCGGCGTTACGTTTGCTCCCTTTTTTTGAGAGGATTGTCACTTGCAAGAATTTCCTGATAGATTCTTTGGGTTTTTTAACGCCCTCGACGCTCTTCCTTCCTTTTAATGGTATTTTCGCGAAGGCGTTAAGAGGGAGCACCCGCCCTTTGACCCCCTCCGGTAGTAAGACCCCTCCTGATGCTCGGTCGATCTCGCGAGTGTCCCACCAACCCTTCTATGTCGGTCCCAGTCGCGTTAATGATGCTCCCGGGTGGCTAAGCTTCCCAATTTTTTTCAGCAATACTTCCGACCCCCAATTCGTCCCCCAAGAGCCTTCGGCCGCTCGTCACCCCCGGATCCCAGATCTAATATCTTCATATAATCTGGTGTGAAGGACGGCCGTCAATCTTTTTTTTTTTTTTTTCACGAGAGTCCCTTCCCCTAAGTGGGCTTAGTCGCTTTGAAGAAAATGGTTAACTGGATAGATTCCACCGGCTTCTATGTGACTCGAAATGGAGAAGACCTTTCTCATTGGCATTAGCTCCTTCCCCCCTCAACAGATGAAGCTTCCCTAATTGAGGTACCTCTTCCTTATTCCTTGACTTCTATGGATAAAGTTCGCCTGCTCCCTTTCTTACGTCACGCCTCGCTCCGCTTCGGCCGTACTCTCCTGCCCTGCTCTTAGAGGGCGATCCTTCCCGGACCGGTATCCCATTGCAACTGCGTTTTTAGCAACCAGCATTGAACATCCGCATTTGCGGAGCAGCATCCACATCTTAAGATAAAAGACGCCCCCCTCTTCCCACAGCCCCTTTTTCTCCCCTTTTTTGAAGAAAAACATGCCGAAAGTCCTCACGACTCAAACCCCGTGTTTGCCGAACCTTGTAAAAAAATACATGCGGATATTTTTCATGTAGAGGGCCTTCCTCAGTTCTAGACTTGAGAGGCAGTTTGCCCCTAAAATCACCTTCCCCTGTAGATTTTTCTACGGGCACGAAGAACAAGCAGGCGGCGCTGTAGAGAACCCCTCTCTCTGCCATGATCAGCACCGACTTTAAAAAATAAGGATATCGACTAGAAGTCCAGGTCTTCAATATAAGCCATACCCTTGATCGGCCAGCTCTATGCTCAGCGTGACCCCGCGAAACTCCAAATGTCAGTTGGCTTTTTTCAGCAGATGGCCCTCTTTTCACCAAGACCGTTATTTGATGGTACTGTACGCGTATTTGAGTTTCGCGCGCCACCCTCCCCCACCTACCCGACGGTTCCTTCGAGGGAAATAGCTTCCTTCTGCCTGCAGCAGACTTTCCTGGCTGAGATGCGTTTTTCCCAGCCCGTAGGCTGCACCAGCAGAAGGCCTTCCGCGACGGACTTAAATCACCAAATTCTGACGTGTTTGTTCGCAAGACCTATCCTGTATGTCGAGTAGCTTAAGTTTTTCTGAGTCACTTCCCCTGTGATAGCGGTCTTCCGCGGTCTGAATGACGAGATGCTGGGCTCACTCTCCCCCGCAATCGCTAGTCGGCGCTCCTATGTTGAGACGGTTTCCCATCTTTCGGCCAACCCCCCCTTTTGAAGTCCGCCCCTTGCTTCTTCGTCCACATCCTTTCCAATAGCCGCACTCATCTGCGTTTTGCTTCTTTATGCAGACCCGGAACTCTTGCTTCTTGCGCCTTTTTGAGACGGCGTCTTCGGGAGCTTGGCGTCATCCGTACAGAAGTTCTTTTACGAGATGGCCCAGGAAGCCCATTCCTTAGAAAACAGACCTTTCCGGAAGTCGGTCTATTCAAGTCCCCTTTGCATCCGTTATTCACCCTTTGCGTTCGCTCTTGAAAGCCATACTAGCAATAGTGGCCGAGAAGAGAAATCGACGGATATTCACGGAGACGAACTACAAAGCCACCGACTTTCTGAGCTTTCGACCCCCCCCCCCGAGTGAACAAGTCCCCCCAAATTAGGTTTTCAACCATGAGAAAAATAACGCAGCGTGACTCCATGAGACGCCAAAACCAAGAGTTGGGAAGCAAACGATATTCTCCTCCGTTTTTGGTGTCGATTGGCCTTCCCATCGTGTGACTCCCTGCTCACCTTTAGGGTATTTTTTTTGCATCCGAGGAATTTCTTCCTTTTCTCCCCCCATGGACTGCCACCCTTTGCTTGTTCACCTGATCACGGAAATAGTCCTTTTTTTCTCCTTCTCTGACTTTTTTTTAATTTTCTCTTGGAATGAGCTTTCAAGATCTTCCTAACCTTTTTCGACGGATCTTTTTCAGTGGAAATTACGACCCTTCAGGACTCTTTTCTGTTGGCTACTGTCTGACGAAGCGGGAATAAGTCCGCTTCCGAGCGGCCGGCCGCATCTCCTGAAGAAGTACCCCCCTTGTTCAATAAGTATATTCCGCCCTTCTTCAGCGCCGTCCCTTTTCCCACGCCATTCTCTTTTTTGGCTGGCAGCGGAGTGCCGACTTTCCCGTGCGTCCCCCCTTTCTGGAATACCAAGACGAAGCCTTCCTCAACCTTACGTTCGAAGGCATAAATGCCCTTCTCCGCTCCGGCATCGCCATAAAATAAGCCCCTCAGCTTTTACGCCCTGTTGGTCTGGCCGTTCCCTAAATGCAAGAAGCTACTAGCCTTGGATTGCGGGCGGGTTTCCACGTCTCCATTTTTTTTTATTTGGCCTCCGGGGATCCCCTTGATGGAATAACTTCAGCTCTGACGCTGCTTTCCTGGTGCGAGCCGCAGACTCCTCGCCGAACTTTAGTTTCATCCCATTGCCCTCAGAGGCTGCTTGGCTCGACGAGCACCTGCTCTGGTTTGGGCAGAAGCTCCTGACCTACTACGCGTCTGACCAGGACCATCCCCTGTCTTTTTTTCCTCCTGGGCCCTTTTTTCCTTAACCGCCTATGCGCGCGACCTTGGTGTTTTGGGTCGCCCTCTTGGAAGCGCGGTGTTCCTTTCTGGGTTTATTGATCGACCGCGTCTCCGGAGCTTCTCTTACTCTCGCGTTGTGGTGTCTTCTGATAATTTCGAGACCTGATTTCGCCGCATTCTTGTTCTCTACAATGCCATGGTTTCTCTTCCAACACTCCTTTAAACAATTATTGAGTGATGCTCTCGTATTTCTTCGAACTCCTCTGCCGACGACAGAACGAACTTCCGCATTCGTAATTTTTGACTGCACGTCGACAGCTGTCGTTTCTTTTTCTGAAGATCTTTTTTCCTTCAGACCTTTTTTTTCTGATTTGCGCTTTGATCGCTTTATGTGATGGCTGGCCGTCGCCTCTCAACGTTTTGCTCCTTCCTCACCCCGCATTTTACAGATCTTTTTTTCAAGGTCAAATTTTTCCTGCAATCGACGCTTTCACTGGGATGTGCTTTTTTTAAGCGGCGGGCGTCTTTCGTGGAGAAAAGCGAATGATACGGTGTCACGTCCCTCTCATTCAGGGCCCTGGCGGATGTCTGTTATATCATTGCCACCAACTCTCCTTCTTCGTCGATTAGTCATTTATGCTGACCAGGTTGTTGCCCAGCTTCCAATTTGCATGCTTCCCTCGAAGTCTCCTCCGTCAGAGCGATTCCAACCAGCCGGCCGAGGACGGCGTCTTCTCTTTCCTTCCGTTCCTTCCTAGGCCGGCTTTTTCGAGCCGAAAAATCTTTCTTCCCTTCCGATGGGTCTTTCTTTCGCAAATGGTAGAAGCGGATGGATCAGCGGCCCACAAGCTGTTTCAAGAAACCCTCGACTCCTTTCCGAATAATAGTCTGATAGTTGTGGCCCCACCCATGAACGACACATCTCCCAAGAGAAGCTGTTTGTCCATCCTTGATTTTTCCGTTGTGACGAACTTTGGACCGGTTGCGCCCTTTCCTCTGAGAAGAGGCGTTTTTCCTCTTACTTTATTCCCAATTCATTGACGAGGAGAGCGCGTCGGGCAGACCCGACCGGATCCCTTTCCCCCCCCCCCAGATAAGGAATTTTTTTTTTCCCTCCCTCCTGAACTTTTGCAGCACGTACTCTTCTATGATAAAGAGGGAAGATCACAAGAGAAACATCCTAGCACCATCCGTTCCATTTATTTCCTCTATGATCGGAAGAAAGAACAGCAAAATCTCACAGCTGGCCCGCCCCCCCCTCCGAATGCGGAATATTTTTCATTACTTCAAGAAGGTTAGAGAAACGTTTCCCCCAGAGCCCAGATCCCCCTTGTTGAACATTTTTTTTGTCGTCGATCGGGAATCTTTTCTCTGCAGAACAAGAAGTCGATGTAGATCGGTCTCGAACTTTCTCCCTTTCACCCCTGCCCCTAGAGTATCCCTCCTTCTTAATAATGAAGCGGACCTCCAGAACCTGTCGCGACCAGACTTTAAGCCGCCCCTCAATGTCTTTGACCGCCCCAATGTTTTGAAGAAGATGGCCCAGGATGAGACTTTAAAGGGCTGCTTTGTTAGAGAGTACGCCGGTGATGGCGTCTTCGAGTCGAAAACCCCCTCCCCCCACTGACGCTGATCGTAGATTTGGACATCCGCTGCAACGGGATCCTGCCCACGAATTTTTCTTGAGTTCGGCATAGCCCTTAGCCTCGTCAGGGTTCGCTTGATTTAGCAGGATCCACCCGGCAGAGCCTCCCGGGAGCCCCAATTTGTGATCTGTTAGAAGCCCGCAGCGATGATTCCTAGTGCGAGTATGCTCTTCCGGGCTAGGCCCGAAGACCTTCTGTCCCTGCGGACGTTCTTGGGATGTGATTCATGAAACGATTCCGGAGAGATCGAGCATTGATTCCCCCTTCGTCGGCAGCGATATGGTGCTTATTAACTTTAGAAAAATCAACCCCCTTGAGACTGACCTGAACTGACCCCGTCACCCCAGCGTTCAAATAAGCTCCTCCCATTTTGAAGAATCATGCTTACTTTATAAGGGAGGGCTTTTTTTGGAATCCATTCCTGGAAGAGTCTTCTTTCCCAGCAGGTTTTACTTTCCGTTCGAGGGAGAGGCTGAAGGCAGAGTCATCGCATCTTTTTCTATTCAGCAGCGGTTGCAGTCGTCAAGGGTTCCTCCCCCTCCCAATGAGAGCAGGACTTCACTTTTTCGCGTCGAGACGTCCCCTAGCAGGTTTGTCTCATGCAGATAATCCCCTTCTAACGTCCTAGGGGAAGAGCATAGCCAACAGCCCTGAGGATATTTTCTCGTGCCCCAACCCGAAACCCTCCCGCAGAGGCGTTAGCCAGGTGCATAAACTCCCCTGCAGGCACTAAGATCCCCCTCCTGACAGGTTTTGATAGAAAAATCAAGCTCGCCCCTTTTAAACTTCCAGAAACTTTATTTTAATTCCTCAACTTGTTGTTGATCTTTTCTGTTACGCCCCAATTAGTTTGCGATACTTCCCACAAAGTTGAGTATCTTTCTTTGAAGGTGAATCAGCCTTTATGCAAAACCTCTGAATACAGCCCCTTCCCGGTAGTGGAGGACTTAGGACAGGGAAATTCCTGACATCCCCCTGAGTCTGCCCTAACGATTCATGACGTTAGAGAGCAACGGGCACCTTTTTCTCTATTTGATCGATATTAAGGCAGCATGTATCCTTTTTTTAGTTGATACCCTGTGAAGGTCTAATCTCGCTTCTTTCGTCTCTCTCCGGCAGAAGGCACAGACGCGCTCCTCCTTCTTCCCCCTTGATGCTCTCAATTGGAATGGTTTCCCCTTCCCGTCCCTGATCACCGGCAGATTCTGTCTTCCTATCCCTCGGATTTGACCTCCCCTCCTTGAAGCAAAGGGAGTCGGCGCCCTTTTTTTTTGGCTTCTCAGAAACCGGAGCAACTCCTCCGCCGACGAGGCCATCACTCTCGGTTTTTTATTTTTCGTCTTCATTTTCGCGGGCCTTCCCTTTCCCAGAGAAGCTGAGACTTCCCCCTTTCCTTGGCGAAGTCAATTTTATACGCGACATAGACGGCCCATCTGTTTCTTTGATGACTTAATCCCCCAAATTTGGTGATTTGCTTTGGATCGGCGATGCCGATTCCTTCTTCTGACTAAGACGAAAGAAGCTCTTTTTCGAGCCGCAGGAGAAGCAGTCCAAGTTTGCCCCATTGCCTTCTAGGTCCCCCTCTATCCTAAGAGAAACCCTTTCTTTTGATGGTTTGGGCGACGTACTAAGATAAACCGACTACCTTTTTACGAGCCTCTTTCCCCAGACATAGGTATGGGTCTCTGGGCAAGATTATGAGCGACGATGCTGAGCGACATGGCGTTCCCGGCAGCTACACTTTTTTCGAACTATGCTCTGGAAGATCCGTTCTCTTCTATATTCCCCTTTATTAAGGATCTTACATAGCAGTGATGTTTCTGTTGCGGTTGCTGCTCATTTTCTTTCTCGTTCTTGTTTTTCTGTACTATCACTGCTTGATAGACGCCCCAATACTTTTTTCAACAAGGTATGAGTCTCCTTCCTCGAGTTAGTAGCCCCTTTTATAGACCTTTTCCGCGACAACGAAATATTCACGCATTCGTAATTTTTCTGGTCAGTTTTCTCGAACCGCCTTGATGGTCTTTCCGATTTTCTTCGCCCTCCCGGAGTGGTGCTGGATTTTGCTCGACTGCCTATGTTAATTTCGCAAAGGGTGCTGCCTTGCGGAGGTGGCGAAAACAAAGGCCTTCTTTTTTTTCGTCCTTGTTGGAAATCGCTAGCCCGCCTTCGTCATGAAGGGGATTTCGCTTCTCCGCGCTTGCTTCCCTTTTCCGCAGAGAAATTTCCTTCCCGGTATCCCTTAGAACGAATTTTCATGCAGGCATATTTTGCTGTCGGTTATATCGTTCTTTTCGGCGCATAGTCTCTTTGATGCGACCCCTCTTTTTCCTTCGGACAGCTCTCTCCAACATTTGGCATTTTTTTTTCAATAGACGAAGCCATTACCTGCGCTCGTAAACCAGCGATGACGGACCCTCCCTAATCCTTTTTCCTGACGTAAGTGGTACTGAGGGTTGACTGAGACGAAAATAGCCCCCATTATTGCTTAGTCGTATTTTTGCTTTTAACAGCAAATTGGGAGCCCTTTCTCCCCTGCGAGGGCCACCCTGTCAGATATGAAAGGGAACGATGGCGGCCCATTTTCTTTGGTGGAAATCGCGTCGATTTCCCCCGATGAAGCTCTGACCATAATGCTTCGAGCGGTACGAAAGTCTTTCTTCCGTTCGCGGTGCCTTTTTCTCTCGACTTTCCCTACGAGACTCCCCTGGCGACGGAGCACATCCATTCTACTCTTGTCGAGTTGAGATGACATTTTTTTCCGTATCCCTTTCCTTTCAGATCTTAAGGACCGCGTTTTAGCACAATCCCTCCCTTGTGCGCCTTCCCGCAGGTCATCCCCTCTCACTCGGTCCCCCTCGCCCAAAATCCTCTCCCCCCGACCGTCAAGGTCGGGTGACCGCCACATGATGCAGTCAGAACCACCCCTCTGCTGTCTTCGTGCGAAAAGGCCCCCAAAATTCAGACTCTCATTTAGATATCGGGAACTCCCCTCCCGTTAGATGTCCTTCCGTTAGTTTAGTCAATCTGTCGGCCGACCCTTGAACATGTTTTCGAAATTTTTTTTCTGCGTACTGCAGTTATATGGACAAGCGTTTTTTTTCTTTTTTTTTTTTTTTCAGCCTCTCGGGTCTCGAAAATATTTCAGCCCCCCTTTTAGAAGAAACAACCCCGTCGAAGTGTAGTATTCATTTTTCAGTAAAAGGACCGCTTCCGATAAATTACGCTAACTCCTTTTCTCGGACATCTCGAAAGACCAGAACATCGTGCTCGCGCTCACGCCCCTGCAATCCTCGGTTTCCTCAGAACCTCTGGCCCAGGATTGGGGGACACCAGAACTAAGTTTTTTCCCGCGTTTACTCTGTTCTCTGTTGTTTATTCTGACTCACAAAAAATAACAACTACGAGAACCCCCTCTTCGAGGTTCTAGAGAGAATAGAACGGTTCCCCCTTTCCCAGCAAGCTTTTGATGGAGCCTGCTTCACCGCGCAGTAGGTTTTCTTACCGAAGAATCCCCCCTCTCCCCCTGAGCAATGGTCAAAGCCAAAAAATTGACCGACCCTCAGAAAGCTGAACTTCTGTAGCCTCAGATGCTTAGGGAGGTCTTACGAACGTTCGAGCAGTTGCTCCCTCTGCTCTTTTCTGAGTGACTGAAACTCCCCCTTGACGAAAACTGAGCTGATTTTATGAATTTTCGATATGTTGCTCCTTATGAAGCGGAGTTTTTCCTGTGCGGTCCCAAGCGTTGAGCAGCCCTTTGAGCTCCTACGCGGTCCATCCCCAATAGAAGCAGCGACTTAGTTTTTTGACTTACGAGATTGACCTGACACGGGAAGACCTCTATTTTTTTCTCTTCACGAAGCCGTGTAATCCCTCTTCTACCGGCCTCGGCGTAATCTCGGTCCGCGAAAGAAGATTACTCTTCTTTCCGGACTGTCAATCGTGGTGCTGTCCTCTAATAGTGAGTTTCCCACCTCCACGCGGAGAGTCAGATTCATCTAAACATCCACAGGATCCCCCCTTTTCCTTTGTCTGGAGGATTTAATGACTAGTAAGGCTTTCTCCAGCGGAGCTAATCACCCCTCCCCTCCAGGTAGGAGGAAGCGAATGTCCTCTATAGTGAAAGAGATAATCACCTTCTTTCACATGTGAGTATTGCTCAAGAAGCATGAGACCTTTCCCCTTCAGCCTCCAGCCGGGAGTGAGACAGAAGACCAACGCACTACCCAGCAATCCCTCAGGCGTGATTGGAAATTTCGGGATTTTTTCAATGGGGTCATAAAGGCAATTCTGAGACCCCCCCCCCCCGATTAAACCCGAAAGAGGTATGGTGCCTTGATCGAAACAACGATAGAGGAAAGGCAGCCATATCGCTTTCTCCTCCGTAAGGGTTGTTTCGACGGCGTTTTTCTTCCAGGGAAAATCCGTAGCTGGTAGCCCGATTCAGGTGAAAAAGAGTCAGGGGTAGTTTACTAGGTTTCCGGCTGACCTAGTGTAAAATGTATCCAAGGTCGACAAATCTTTTAGCGAGGGTTGTTTGGGGTTTATTAGGATAACGTGCTTTTCCACCATCCTCGTAGATCCCCTTCCTGAAAGACTTTTTTCCGTTAGAACGGAACTGCGGTGTTAGAGAAAGAAAAATGCGTTGAAATCCTACAGGCAATCGGAAGATTTCATTAAGAATCCGTCAGCATATACTAGACCCTTCCGACCCCCTTTACGTATGCACACATGAGGTTTCAACACAATCCATTATTATAGTACCCTTGCAGATGACTCGACAGGGATCCCTTAAGACCTCCGTGGCCTTGAAGCAAGAGACACGACCAGGCGAACTGAAACCGTGGGGGGCTGCGAAAGAAGATTCTTTCTTCTTTTCCAACCCCCCCCCCCCCCATTTTTTTCCTTTTTTTTTTTTCAACCGGTCTTTTCCCTTTTCCTTCCTTTTTCAGCGCGGTATTTGGATGGCCCGCTCCTTCCTCTAACGCACCTGCGTAGGAGCACCTTTATTGCGCTACCCCTCCCCGCCTAAAAAGGCAACGATCCTCCCTCTTCATCAATGCTCTTCCCCTTTCCATCGCTTCCTTCCCCTCCTCCCTCTGATGAGAAGAGAGCCACCGTTCTTTCTAGCCCCTCCCTTCCGCAGCTACTAGACTGACGTCCCTCCCCTTTTCTGACAAACACGTCTAAAATTTTTGTTTCTCTGCGACTTTTCTCGGCGATGCCGTCCGAACCTTCCCTCTCCCTTTCTGCTGCGGTGAGAGGATCTCCTTTGCCCCAGTAGTGCTTAGGATCCACCTTGACGGGCCCTTCCTACGACGAGCACCGGCTCTTTTCTTGTGGGCGATTCACCTCGCCCGCGAACAGTTCTTCCTTCGGTTTGGTCCCTCCTTTACGGAAAGCTTGCGCGACTCCTTCTCCTTTTCTTGGAGTGGCGGCGTATCAACTTTCTTGGGCCTCTCCCCTTCGGATATTGGAATCAGACGCCCGCCTTATCCTATCTTCGCGTGTCTTGTGCGGAGATTTTCCATTTTCTCTCCCCTCTCTAAAGAGACGCAGTCTTGTTCTCCCCTGTCCTTGATCGACTAAAAACCTCACTACCTTTGTCGGACTCTTCGATGTTTTTTCCCCTCCCGGCGTGCTGACCGCGCCCCCTCCAATATTCCTACCCTTTTTTGTTTTCCGTTAAATGTTCTTAATTCGCTTTTTTCTTTTTGATGGTCTTTCTGACGATTTCCCCTTTTCTTCAGCCCTTGAATTGACGGCTTTTTTTTTATATTCCTCTTCTCCTCCGGCGTTAAGGGCAAAGTTTTTTCTTCCAGGCGGAGGGTGTTTCACCTTTTTTCCCTTGAGTCTTTGCAATTTCTTTGTGAATCCCTTCTCCCGCAAATCCTCCTTTTAGTTAGCGTAGACCTAGGA
>Ga0179593_1380078_pt1 | contig 13307 bp, 2 predicted proteins | sample CZODoug2_1_08_16_FD_185931 | JGI IMG/M metagenome (GOLD analysis project Ga0179593, IMG submission 185931) | Vadose zone soil fungal communities from Angelo Coast Range Reserve, California, USA - CZODoug2_1_08_16fungal (PacBio error correction) | ecosystem: Environmental > Terrestrial > Soil >... | reverse complement strand
TCCACAACCCAGGAACTTGGTTGTCCACAATTATACGAATGTGCGAGAACAGACTCTACCCCCCCCCTTTTCATGAACTGACATCGAAAAAAACCCCCGTTCGTCAATCAAACTTCCCCGTGGTGGTTTGCTACGCTTTTTTCTTTTTTTTCCTTCCCCCCCCCCCCTACTGATCACCAAGGTGTGTGGACCTGTTTTGTTGGGCCGCCTTGCCCGGCATTGGGATCAAGCAAACCCAAGCGATCTCCACCTTCCGCGTTTAAGACAGATCTTGCACATTTTCCTTTCTTTTTCTGATTGCAATTTGGGTTCGCGCAAGAATTTTCCAAAGGCTGCCGCTCCATTGCATCACCTCCCATGCATCCCAGATGTACCCTCCTACCCCTTTCCTCCTTTCATGTACAGCGAATGAACTCTGCTTTTTACCCCCGACGGGTAGCCCTATCCTATGGACCAATCCTCCGTGAGAGTCGGCCTTGACCCTTCCCCCCCCATCATAAATTCTCTGTCTATTTCTCTCGTATTACCGTTTCCGGCTACAGCCCCCCGATGCCTGGATGTTAACCCTTTTTTAACTCCTCTGATCTAACCTGAGCGCACCACACAATCAAATAACATTTCTGCTTTTTTTTTTTTTTTTTTTTCTCAGATGCACTAAACTATGATATACAGAGAGTTCTTCCCCCCCCTCATTCCTCTCTCCAGGTTTACGGGCCCTTCACCAGGAGAGGTCCGTCTACTTTCCCTTTTCCCTGGTTGGCGTACAACTAGTTTTTTGAGGTGATGACTCATAACCATCACCTCCCCTGACTTCCGACCCATCCCACTTGTTGCACCGCAAAGTCTGCCCCCGCTTCCCCGCACTGCGATCTCTCCCCCTATCCTTCCCCTCTTGATCTACCTTTTTGCGATTGCCCAATCCGACTTATCTATCCCCCCCAATTGAGCTGTCCGCGCTTGGGCACCCTCGCGATTCCTTCCTTTCCTCTGAAACTTCAGTTGATCGGTTGAACGAATGGTCCCAGCGTCGTGTTTTCCGGATGATTCTCTTTCACCTTGTGTTTTGAGAGAGAATCAAATGCTGGACACCGTCGTGCTGTGCCATTTGACGTTTCCACATACATGTCCCTTCATCGCTACCTGGTCACGCCACGCCTTTTTTCCCCCCCCATTCGCGGTTTTCCCAGACTCTCTAAATGTGTTCTTCGAAAGATTTTAGTGCCACGGTTGCGCAACTTTTCATTTTTCATCCCCAGCTTTCTCTTCGAGAGCTCGCCGGTGGTGGAAGCTTGTTACATTCCCTCCCTTATGAAGACTGTAGTCTTCAGTGGTGTGTTATGAGTTTCAAGTTGATCATTTTTTTGTTCCACATAGCCTCGCACGATCGCCCCCCTCCTACCCGGGTGTTAATTGGCCCTCGGAAATTTAAAACTTCCCGTCTTTAATTCTCCTCAGCGCGTATATCAGTCTTTGTCCCCGTCATCTCGCTGTCGAATGCCAGATACGCAGGGTTTTCTTTGGAAAGTGCTTTGCTTTTTTTAGAGCTTGTTAAACATTACCCAGATCCAGGCGCATCCGCTGTACGGAAACTGTGCCCTTATCTCTCTATAAAAGGAATTCTGCGTCACCGGCTGCCCCTTCTGTTTCTCCCTGCCAAGCCTCGATCAAGGGATTGGCGTTCCGTCTTTTTGTTTCAGAGTCATTTTGCGGGTAACCCATAGCAAGAGACGTAGATGACCTCTGACTTTTTCTTTTTTCCGGTGTAGCCCCTGGACGGCGTCCCTTTTTGAATCTACCCTTCTACTCGGCTATTCCGCCTGGGTTCTTTACCAACTTCTCCAGAAATACATCATGGTTTGAAAGCGCGGTAATGCTGAGTGGAAGGTCTCTTTTCTCTCCCTACCTCGCCGTGGCGGTTCCCCCACCCCACACCACGTCCACCACCGTTCTTTACGCTAGTAGTTTTGGGTCTTTGGACCTCCCCCTATCTACCCACCAGCGCCTCAAAGTTTCATTACTTGACGTGAGGGGTTCTTTTTTCCTTCGCCACCCCCACCTGTTTTCTTCTTTTCTTTTTGCCCTGACCTTCAGGACTGAGGGAATCACGCCCCACTGAGTTTGATTTGTCCTTCTTTCAGTTTCCGACAGCTCCAGTTCTTCAACGATCGTGTTCCATCTACCCTTTTAGCTTTTTGTTTTATAGAGTCCCCCTCCCCCCCCATTGTATTGACTCTCGCATCTACAACACACAACCTGCCCCGCTGTAGCACAAATGTACGGTTTCCGCGTCTTCACTCCTTCCACTGCAAAAGTTTGATTTCTTTTCGGATGTGAACCCCAAGAAATCGTACAACGTACGCGCATCACTCCGTGCCGCGGCCTGAAAGTCCAAACCCACACACTTTTTGGAGCTTTTTCTCTTCCTTGAAATCGAGTTGGCACCTTTTGATGACTTTGTCCTCCCTCTCCTTTTCCATACCCAGAAGCCGCTGCGCCTCCTTAACCCCCCTTCGGCCGAAGCACGCCCCTTTCCATCAAGATGCTTATGCCAATGTGCATACCCCCCCAAATTCACTTTTCTTTCATGACAAGTTTAGGAATAGTGGCCTGTAATTCAGGGCCTTCCTTATTCCCTTTTACTCTTGTCTTCCCCCCCCTCGGATCCCCTCCCTGTTGATTTTTTGGAGACTCTCCCTTTCTGGTCTAACGCGGCTGTCCTTTTTTTGAGAGTTCAACCAAGTTCCCCCTGATCAAGGGCCCACTTAAAGCTAATTCATCCCCCCCCCCCCCAAGGCAGGACATGGCATTCTCCCAGCCAATATCTGATTGGTGCCTCGTGCCTTCAGTTCATCTTCCCTCCTCGGCTTTTGATGTGAACGTATCCCGAGTGACCCCTTCCATCAAACTAGTCGTTGCCCCCCCCACTTTCCGGATAACACCCCGAACCACTTGTGCGTTCGTGTTGCATTTTCAATGGTCTCAAAGTTTCAAGCTGATGGCTATTGTTAAGTCGCTTTTTCCCTTTGGCATAGGCATCTCGAATTCCATTTACTGGAGTAGTGGCCTCCCGGAAACCGTCTGAAGGTGTGGTTTCCAGTTTTTCTTTTGGCCTTTTGTTTTGTTCGATTTGCCTGACAATGTACTGGGTAACCTCCAGCTGATCCGAGTATAGTTTTTGACGACGAATTTGATGCTCGACATTGCTTCATTTTCCCCCCCTTCCAACGCTCCAGACCCCGACAACCCTCCCGTCACTTGTTGATTCTCAATAAGCTGAATTTTAAGTCCCTCCCTTCAATACCGACGCCTCAAATTTCCCACTCCCACCAAACGTCGTCAAATCCCCCCTTCGTCTTTACGTAGGCCTCCTTTTCCCCCCAACAAGATCGCGGTTACATGGACGTGTTTGGTTTTGTTTGGGAACCGCATTCGTAGGTAGGGGTTTTTGGATCATTTTTCCCCCTTCCCAACAGCGTGGAAGGCCAGCCTTCTATGAAGATATTTTTTGGGAATGAACCTGCGGGACTTTCGAGTAAATGTTTTCCATCCCCCCGGACCTTCTCCCTCTTGTGGCAAGTAAACGACAAGTAAGAAGTCATCTACGCTACTCTTGTTTCTGGTCCTATGGTTACATCCGCATCATAACACATGACCGGTTCGATCCCCATACCCTATGGGTTCTCTCCCCCACTCTCTGTGGATGAGCTTGCGATCATTCTCCTTTCTCATCTCTACGTAAGGGCCCCGTTCCGGCTCCACCGGTTTTCCGGACATTTTTTCCACCTTTATTTAGACCGCTCCAGACGCCCCCCATCCACGGAATACCCTTCTATCTTGGGCCCCTTCCCCCTTCCTCCTCTCCACCCGCTCTTCGCTTGAGCGCCCTAGATCGGTCCTTTTTTCCCCATGTTTTCTCGGGCACACCCTTGGAGCTCCTCTTTTGCGATTCTGCCCAAACGTTCGTCACTCATAATCGCACATCCAGTATCTGATACAAGGTCTTTTCCGCCAAAGGCTTAATTCCCCCTCAGTCCCCGTTGCTAGTATTTCCCCCGATCCCCCAAGCTTTGAAGACCACATTCCAAGGTCGACTTGACACCCTTTTTTGAACCCCCCACATTTCGTGAGCTGGAATCACCCATTTGCCCACTCTGCGCATTTAACGATGAAATGAGGTGTTCCTTTCATGGCAGCGGCTGGGTCTGCCCATATCTATCTCCCCCCCTTTCCCCCCTTTTGTTTAGATTTATCCCCCGACACCGCGCTGAACTGAGTTTCACCCCTTCCACCCCTGAAGATGTACTACACTTCCATCGCGTAGGTGTCCCCCTACGTTTCCAGATCAAATGTGTATTCGAAATATTCATTTCGCATTAATGTTTTTCAGTCACAGTTTGATGATTTTCTCTGAGCTGAGTTCGGGTTTCGCTGGAATCCCAGCCTTCGGTGCAGACCCCCTTTCGGAGTCCTGGTGATTATTTTTAAGCGACCCAGTCTTTTTTTACCCGCCCTGCCCGAGCGTCGCTACCCTCCGGTTGTAACAGATGCCCCAAATGTTAAAGTCCTGCGTTTTTCTCTTAGAAGCGCCCGCCCCTTTTCTCTCGAGTAGTGAATGGGACATTTCGATCTGATAATGTTTTTGCACGATATTGCCTTTGCCGCTTTTCCGAGAGCGTTGACATTGTGTGAACGATCCAGTTGATCCGTTTTTGTCTGTCTTCCCCCCCCTTCCTTGCATCACACTCGCATCTCTCGCCAAATTCCCATCCGCCGCCTTTGTTCTCTTGAAGCTTTAGTCATCTTCTGGGCCGCAGTTTGGGTTTTCTCCCCCCTCGATTTTTTCTCGCTTTCACCATAGCGTGAATGTACGCGTAGATTTCCTTCTTACTTTGCGTCTTTGGCGGTTTTGAGGACCTATGCTAGAGACAGCCTTGTCTATTAAAATTTTACCGGGAGAATTACCACCGCCTCTTGACAACCAAGCCAGACTCTTCCCTCATAGGTCTTCCACTTTGCCGAATATATATTTTTATGACCAACCTCTTGGGCAGGCGGACCCCCCCCCCAAACCACCAGGTCCACCCTCGGACTTCCCCCCCTCCGCTTAGTTTGCGAAGGTACCGCAGCCCGCACCCCGCGTCTCCCTTTTAATTTAACTTGCAATAGTGAGGGGGTTCCTTTCTCCCATTTGGCGGGTTTTTCCCGACCCAATCCTGAGTCGCTGAATCACGTTGTCGAATCGTTTTTTTCCTTGTCTAGAAAGTTGTAATCCCAGGACCTATTCATTCCCCGATTCTCTTTCCCAGCTCAGGGATTCGTTTTTTTAGCAGCCCCATCCCATTTGTCCCGCGAAATTAAGCCCCCAACTTAAGCCCCGGGTTTCCCGCTTACTCCCTGGCAGCCGGTTCGCGGAGGCCCCCAGTACTGCCCATAGTCGTAGCATTTCTTTTGTCTGTCCCCGTTAAACTTCAACGTTTTCCACAGAGATCGCGACAGCTTGCCCATTAGGATACCTGAAAAATGCAACCCCAGCCGTCACAACTTTGCTTCGAGTTGGTTCCCGAGGTGCCCTAGTTTGTGATTTTTCCCTTTTCCTCGATTAATGTTTCCACAAGAAGCCTCTGCTTGCATTGCCCAAAAGATCCTCCCCCCGAGGCCCTTTTTTCCTCATCATTTTTCTCCAATGTTCATACCACCTTGATTTCATGAATCATTTTCAGGGCAGTTCCGGTTGACGTTAACCTTTCTTTACTCTCCGTTGGCCCACAGAGTGCTCTCCTTTTCACATCCTCATCCTTGGTGCCCCCCGTTTTTTTGAGGACCTCTGTTCCAGGATCTGAGTCGAGGGTAAGAAAACTTCCACTGATTCCCAGGTCATTCCAAATCGATTTCGTTACAAAAGGTGGTGTCCATTGTCATTCCTCCCCCCCGAGTGGGTCCGTGCGCATTTCTTCTCTAGGCCTTTATGGAAACGTATCGCTGGCCCCCCCCTTTTCCCATAAAACTAGGTTCCCACTCCGATCGTGATAACCCCAGTTTGCCCCAACCTTTTTGTGTTCGTTTGCCCCATTAATGGGTACGAAATTTTCAAGCTGGTGAGTATCCATTGCCCCCCAGAGCTTTTTGTTGTGGACGAATGCTCCCCCTGTGTGAATGGAGTCGGGCCGCGGAAACACCCTTTTTTTCCCTGGCTGGCCCGTGTGAGCCCCGTGTTCTTTTTTTGATTTCGATAATCCCAACTGTCTTGGCTATTAACAGCCCGTCCTCCGAGGATTATATGGACGACGAATGTTTTAAGCAGTCCCTTTGTCCCCAACTTATGCGAAACAGTTTTACGCACCCCCCCAAACCTCCGTTCAATGTTGATTCTCAATTGAATTCGTCTTCCTTTGCGACATCACCCCATTTTAATAACTCTGCGTTTAGAAACCCTAACGTGCTTCCCCCCCGAACCCTCTGCGTGGTGCGGTTTCCCCCCGTTCCGTATACCCCCCCACCCCCCTACTCCCTTCTTACAGCGGTGTGACCTGTTTGTTTGGGACCCGCGCCCCGGCAGAGGGTTCCCCCCCCAAGATCTCTTCACTCATTTTTGCGCCCACGCTCTGACCCACCGTGCGCATGGTCCGTGTCCCAAGAAACATGGCTTAATCTCGCAATTTATTCCCCTCGCAGCTACCATACTTGGCCTAACCGCAGAACGGCCCCCCAGCCGGTACATCTCCTCTTGCTTTTCTTTTCCCCGCGAAATGCCCCTTCGAGCCCCCTCCCACAAACCCGTTATCACTATCCATGTTATCTCAAGCTTAAGGAGCACACGCCTCTGCTCTTGCGTCTCCGTCCATTCTCGGGTATCTCTCTACAGTAATTTTTCCCTTCCGTCTCCACAGCCCCGGATGCTCCTCGTTCCCGTTCAAAAAATTTCAAGACCTGCTCTTCCCATGAGATACCCATACGGGTCAATAACCCTCTTTCGCCCAATTATTCACCTGACTCTGAAACCCCTTGCTTATACAGATTGCGTCCCTGAACTACTTTTTTATGTTTCCGAAATCCACTGATTTTGGCTCGGTGGTAGGCGACCTTTAGGATTGAACCACCTTTTCTTTCAAATAATCCCTCCCCTCAAGTCTTTCCCCTGACTTACCCTGCGTTCACCTAACCGGAGAGGACGTCCTCAGCTTCCACCCTGATTTCCTGATCCTCTTTTTCCCAAATGGAAAAGTTTGACCCCCGAACTGGACCATCCGCTATTTATGAACCACAATTCGAGACGTTAATGTTTCCCTAAGGCTGGCAGTGGCCTCTCTTGTACTTTGCATCTTGTTTTTTCCAGGAGGAAGATTGCCTTCCTTTCCTCTCAGTTACTTAATACTTTTTTACCCGTTTGGTTGGACTAGCCTTCCAATGCGCCCCCCTGTTTTTCCAGTTTGAACGTTACCCCGCCCCTTTGACTTTATCTCAGTACTGCAACGAGGCTCGTCTTCCTCTTTTCCAGCTCTCCTGTGTGGATATTCGAATCGTGGGCTGGAGGTCCCTCTTTGTACTTTTTTTTTTTTTCATGTTGCGAAATTTTGTCCTGATTATCGGGTTGGTGTTCTTTCCCTTTTTTTTCCCCTCTTTTTCCGGTGCCGACCCTTGTAGTTCCTTGACAGTCGGATGGTTTGTTTTTTTTCGATTAAGCGCCTCCGATTGGTGTTACCTCGAACTCAGCACTGTCTTGACCCCTCTCACGTGATTGCCGATTCAACCTTTAACATCTTCTTCCATTCAGCTTAATTTTTTGGCATTTTTTATTTGATGTGTGATACTGGACCGATAGTACCGGTCTTTACCTTGATTGTTGCCGCTCTTATTTTTTGACCTCGTAGATTTCATCCTGTTTTCTTGCCGCCGGTTTGCCCTCGTACGTAGCGTCAACTTATTCCTACGCTCACGCCGTTTCTGGAGATCCCTCTATAGGTGGATTGCCCCCGGTCTTGTGTATCGCCGATTTCCTTTGTTACTTTCCCTTTCCACGTTGCCTTTACTTGCTTTCTGGCGTGTATGTCTCTCCCGGTCGCGGCAGCGTTTTGCCTCCTTTTCCCCTGCTCCTCCCCGGGATCATTTGAAAAGTAGCCCCCCCGAAAATCACCTGTTCCCTCGGCCGCAGCGTCTCCCACTGGATCTTTGTTTCTCCCTACCTCGGTTCCAACCCCCCCACAGGGACCCCCTCTCTTGTTCCACCGCCGATCTATTAGTTTGGGATGAGAGCGAACCGTACGCCACCATTTTCCCCCTCCCCCTTTTCAAAGATTGGGTTTTTTGCAGATGTAGGTGCCTTTGTTTAGTGCGGTCGTCTTGTCACCAGCTGCGTATGAAATCCTTGTCTCGAGTCAAGCCTTTTTTCTTGTGTTCTCAGAATTTTTTTCGCGGCCCCCCCCCTTCTTTTGGCCATTCGACTATTTTTAACCTAGTTCTCCCTGTTCCCTGTCGTATAGATACAGGAGTCTCCTCGTCGTACATCCCCAACACAGCCCCCATTTGGCAATCCCCTTGTCGCCCACACTGCGGACGGTTTCTCCACGTCCCTCCCCCGCCCAATAGTCTTTTATTCCCTTTCGGAGTCCACCTGCCCCAACAAGTTACATTTCCAAGCCTTCAGCTGCACATTGGAGCCTTGAAAATGAACCCACGAACAAGACACACTTTAGCGTTGTTTTCTGTGAACTCCTCCTAGTTGTCGACCTAGTTTGCTTCATTGGCGATGCGTCACGTCCATAAAGCGCCCGCATCCTTGACATTTTACGGCACGGCTCACACTCAGATTTTCGATTCTCTTATGTGTTCTTCTTTATGTAACTGACTTCTCTTTAGGAAAGCGTTGGCTTTTCATTTTTTGCGTTATTCTCTTCTTCATCGCGTGCCACAGAATCTCTCTTTCCCTATTGTTGTGTGAGATGTCTCCCTTGCTGTAATAACGCGTCGCTTTCCTCGAGAGGCACCACGTCCCTGCACCCAGGGCCTCTCATAGACAAGGCAGTTGGTTTTCTGCCCCTTTCCTTTTCTCAATAGTCAATATCTGAGTGATCCGGCGTATTCGGCCTTTTCCGATCGCGCGTCTGTCTATTTCAACAGTATCGCTTTTCTTTTTTCCCCCAACCGGTCGGACACTCGTTCTTCTCTACCCCCACTCGCCACAACCTGGTTGTCTTTCGTTTTTTCACAGTGATTCTCCTTTTTGAAAGGGCTTCTCCGCCTTGTGAACGCTTTCTTTTTCTGTGTACTCCGAACGCATCTCCTACATTTGGGGAGTCGTGCCTCCCTTGCACCCGCCCGGTGTTGGCTCGGACCTTGTTTCTGTGTTTTGTTTATCCTCTGCTCCAATGTACTCTCCCCCTCCCTCTTGAAATTCGAAAGAAGCATCTTTGAAACCTCCCTTGCCTTAGTTCCCCCCCCACAAAACGACTCACCTCTACACGATCATCCCCCCCCTCGTCTGAATATTTCGACTCCTCTTTGCCAACCGCAACCCCCCAACCGATACTCACCCATGCCACGTTTTAGTCAATTAAGACCCCCCTTTTTTACTCCTTGCTTGCTAAGTATTCCGCTCTCCTAACCCACCTAATAGATCGCTTAATTCGTGGACCAATCTTGTCCTTATTTTTTCCACAAAGATATCTTCCACCTCCATCTTTGTAAGGCCCCCGTCCTAGGTTTTTGGTTTGTGTTCACCCGGAATTTGGAGTTGTTCCCTTTGTGCGGTCCTTATAGCTTTCCGTAAGAATTTTAATACTACCCCGTTTGATCGGATTATTTTTCCCCCCACCCACCTGAACGCCACATTAGATTTCCCTATATCCCCTCCCCTTTTCTATGTGGTTACATTGCCCCAACTCTTCTTTACCTGATTTTACCACGTCGATCCTTTCCTATGGACCTTCTCATTGAAACCCAGGCGGCGACTTCTCTGTGCGCCCTATTGGTTATATATCCTACCCTTCGGTACATGATTCGCATTATCCGTTACCCCTGTTCTTTCCTCCGCTCCCCGACGCACCACGGCCCATTCTATAGGGCGTCCATTCTTCCGAACTCCTCTGCCCTCCCTTTATACTTCTTCTTTTCTCATTTCCATCTCGAATTTCCAGTTGCCGTCGGCCTTACACCTCTTCTCGGTAGTCCTAATCGCGCGTGCCTCTTGACCCCCCCCCCTCTTAGTTTTCGCTTGACTTTCAAGCCACCTTACTTCCTTTAACTACGGTGCACCGAAAGTGATTTTTAATTCTCAGCTTCCCCCTCCCCCCTTCGCCCTTCGATCACCTTTTATCAACCTTTGGCAATCGCGGCCTGGATCCCGCTCTATTTTACCCTATCACATTTAGAGATTGAAAGCGGAATGGCCCCTTGGCATTTTTCACATGAAAATTTGATCCTGTTTGGAAGTGTCAAATTTGCATCCCTGTCCTTTGGCCTCTTTTTCTAATCTATCTTGGCCTTCCGTGTTTTGTTGCGAGATATCAAACTGTCGCGAACCCTTTTCTCTGCACTGACCGTTTCCCCCAAGCCCCCCTATTTTAGTTGCAACGCCTAGGATTTCATTCCGCTTCACACTTTCCCTGTGTTGGATATCGATTCTCTCGGTCTTTAGTTTCAGCCCCCTTTTTCCGAAAGCTTTATTCTTCCCTGAAGGGAGATCGCGGCGGGTGGAAGCGGGGTACATTTCGTCCTCTTGGATTTGTTTTTCGTTAACGGGAAGGTCGGATGGATTTACGATCAACTCGACCCCTGGTTGTGTCACTCGACCATCTCCATCTTCTTTCCCCATTCTCCTTTTTTACTAGGAACAGAAAATTCCCTTCTCTATTAGACCCTCTTCGATAGCCCCCTTTTTTGGTATTTTAGTGGAATTCTTCTCGTTCTTAATGTTACCTCCACGCTTATCTACGAATGTTCCTTCTTGAGCGAGGTCTGAACCTTTTTGTTGGTCTATCCCATGAAATTTGGTTAGCCGTTAACTTTTGATTCCGTAGATATAGACCCTCTACTTTCCCCTTGTCTTTCCCATTGCATCTTTGCTTCTCCTCAGCTTCTCTCCCCTCTTCTTTTTCTTTTCCGGTCGGTTCTCCGAAGATTTTCATTTTCGTTATGTAACCTCGACCTAGCACGAGTCCGAGTTTTTTTTTGAGTATTCCTTCCTGTCGGAAGCTTTGAAATTGACTTATTCTCTTTTGATCATTCCTCCATGCTCATTGAAACCTAGCCAGCAATAACGTTAATTTCTACTTAGGGTTTCTCACTCTTGTCGTTGGAGATATCGTTGGATTCCCCTCCTTGAAGGGGCCTCGTTCCCAAACACCAACCCGAGTCCCATTGTCCTATCGCTCTTTTTTTTATTCTGCTGCTTTCCCCCTTACGATCCCCAGCGTACCGCTTTAATAATGACTCCGTGACTTTGGTTTTGTTCTAGCATGATTAGTTACAATTTGTTTAGGCTTTCCCCCTGATTCTTGTCCCCAATTCTTACAGACTGACTCGAACTTTTTCTTCTGAGTTTTGTCCCTTTACATTGCTTCTTCCTCACACTTATTTGTGTATCGGACAATTTATATTCCATCTTTCTTAGTTCCTCCCCCCACTGATAGACTTTGCTGTTATAGCGACCACTTCCCTTTTATTTGTCCCTCAGCGAAATGCACACACAAAACAAAGGACCCTCCCCCCGACTTGGAGGCCCCCCACCACCCTCGAGGTTCTTTCTTCCCCCCTCCTTCCCCTCCACGGCCCCACCTCTTTGTCTCTTTTAAACGACCACCCAAGAGATTCCCCGAGTGATTTTTTCAAATTTTTGACTGTCTGAAACTGCACCACCTCACTACCCCCTTTTTCGGCCGAGTTACATGCCGTGGCCAGACTATTCTTATTTTCCTTCTCCTATCATAAAGAAGCCGCTCCCTTGCATCTGAAAAACGTTCTTTCCCCTATCCCTTAATCATTTCCCCGATTTACCAACGCCTTCTACCTGAATTCGCAGGTCCATAGGTCCCCCTTTTTACAGGTGGCTTAAGCTCTTACCTCGTCGCCGTTTTTTCAGAGGTCTCTCTTTTGTTTAGAGAGATCCTTGGCTAACTTTTTCCCGAGAGGTCCTTCCCACCCACTTCCCCTTCTTCCGGCCCCCTTCAACCTTACAAAAATCACACATGTATAGATCGACCATATTTTTTGCTGTTCCGTTTCTATTGTCGGCCTTTTTTTTTTCCCAGTATGCGCTTTCCGGTCTTCTTTATGTCAATTTAACCAACTTCCTCGGTTCAACCACTCGATTCGTTCAGGCTTACCCTATTCTCACCCAAGGGTGTTCGGTTTGATTTTTTTTCCCCCCCAGGTCTCCCTCCCATGTGGCTTCGTTTTGGAGCGATTTTTTGTGGTGGCCCAGACCATCCTTCATAACCCAGTTTTTTTTTTTTTTTTTTTTTTTTTTCTATTTTACTGGAGGTGGCATACCCTTAAACCGTCCAGCCTGTTTTGTTTTCCGCCCAGCGCTTATTCCCCCCCCCCCCCCCCAGTTCTTTTTTTTTAGTCTTTCGCGGATTCAATACCCCTTTTTCTACACAGAAGCCTGGATTAGCTTCACGTTTTCGTCGTTTCCATCTCGACTGTCCTCTGTTCCCCCTTTCCCCACTTTTCAAGCAGTTTAAAACCTCGCGCTGATTCTCCACCAGTTTTTTAATCTTTTAGTACCCGCCTTCTTTCCCCAGACAGACCGTCTCCCCCCTTTTTTTCCTAATCTGAAACACTCACTTGAACTTCTTATATTATGGCTAAGGGTTCCTTTTACTACAACCACCCTCCTCGATCGCGAGGTCGCTTTGGACCCTGTTGTGGTTTGTTGACCTTTTTGCCCGCCTTCGGTATCCCTGATATCCCAACTATCGTTGACTCCCCCCCCCCTAGCCTTCTTTCACATGCTTTTCTGGCTGGCTTGTAACTGATCCCCCCTTTTTCGGGAATTCTCGCGATTTTAATCCATTAACTTTTGCCGCTCAGGCTCCATTCCTCAAAGCCAATACCACCCAACCTTAATCATTTAACTATAAGTGCCTTCTTTTATGGTCCCTCTCCAATGTCCCCCTCTCTTCGATGCAACCCCCGCCCTGTCGCATCAACTATAAATAGGTTTCCCTGCCCTCTTCTGAGTGCTAGATTTAAGATTTTTCGTATGTTTGATATATCCCCCTTCATTTCACGTTTACCCTGGCTCCTCAAAAATTGATGATCTTCTTCTCTTCCCGTACCCCCACCAGATGATGCAAATTCCATCTAAAACA
>Ga0179593_1264580_pt1 | contig 13307 bp, 23 predicted proteins | sample CZODoug2_1_08_16_FD_185931 | JGI IMG/M metagenome (GOLD analysis project Ga0179593, IMG submission 185931) | Vadose zone soil fungal communities from Angelo Coast Range Reserve, California, USA - CZODoug2_1_08_16fungal (PacBio error correction) | ecosystem: Environmental > Terrestrial > Soil >... | reverse complement strand
TTGGGGTTCCCAGTTTCTCCCCCCTGTCTATACAACACGGATACCCACCCCCCCTTTGACATTCAAGGTCCTTTGGTGGGTCAGTCCATCCATCAGATTCGTACACCTCTCCCCCGCACTTCTGTGGAAGACCCCCCAGCTCTTGTTTCATCCCTCTTCCTGAGGCTCATACTTGATCACCTAATGTGGCCGTACCACCACCGGTGGTCAGCTTCCAATACCAACAAGATCACACCCTCACTTTTTTCCTGACCAAATTCCACTTTTGGGTCAGCCCATCGGAGGCCCCATCCCCCTCGATCACACTGGGGCCACCCTGAGGGGGCCCTCTCCCGTTTAAAAAAGCCTTCCCTCACACATACGATGATGGCCCCCCCCCTACTCCCCCATCTTTGGCTCCATACAACCCTCCACGCCCCCTTCTGGGCAGTCCCCCCCCATCCCCGTGTCCATTTTCGGAAAATAAAAAGATTTTTTTCATACAAACTTATCCCTTACCCCAGGTTTGGTTTTAAGATCCCCCCCCTCCTGAGGCCAATACCCAAGCACTTGCGGGGACAAAGTAAACCCTCTGGGTCGTATAATAAGATGTCAATAACGCGCCCGCCCTTTTTAATGTTCCTTCCCAAAGCCAGGTGCTTCAGCCCCCTCCATTGATGCTCATACAACGAGGATATCCCCGTCTTGTTAGAATCATGTTTTTGTCTAATACAGAGGACACTTTCCTACAACCCCGTCCCGTCCTGTTGTTCTTCCGTCGTTGGTTGTTTTTCCTCCTCCCCTTGGCTTGGCCCGTACCCCCTCCTATCCACACTCTTAAGCACCCAAGTCCCTAGTTTTTGGGTCATCCTCGGCGGTCTCCTTACGGATCACGCCCCGATCTGTTAGGTCCAAAATTCCCACGGTTCGCATTCATCTTGGCTCAAAAAACTCTCCACACGCTGCTTTTTTTCCTTTTTTTACACCTAAGCTGGGTCAGCATCCCATCGTGAGTCTCCTCACCAATCTCAATTGACACAAAAGATGGTTCCTCATCCACGTCTTCATACAAGATTGCCCTAACGTGGAATTACCCCCTTCTCCGGTTGTTTTTTTCACCTCCTTTGAGTCCAACAACGAGATCACACCCCACCTTTTTTGACTACCCCTTACCCTTGTCAGTATCCTAGGATGCCCCCTACCCCCTTTTCTAAATCCCGCCCCCTAAGGACAACTTCCCTTGTTCCTCATTTTTTTTTCTTTTGTACCCCGTGAGATCCCCAAAACTGTAGTCCCCTTCCCCCCCCATTTGTCGCGGGTGTCACAAAGAACCCTCACTTCTTCGAAATTGTTTCCTTACATGTTTGTGGCCCCTTTTTCCCCCCTTTATCAATTTCGTATGCCCTTCCCCCTTACATCTTGTTGTTCTGATGGATATTTCGATTCACCCTGTTCCCCCCTCCCCCTTCTTTTTCTCCTTCTTTCCCTCCCTTTCTCCTCCCCACACATCGCAGTTGACACCCTGAGAATCGCCGTGACCCCTGGACTTCCTTGATAGGCCTGAGTATGAGATCTAACAATGACTACCTTTTTCCAGTGCATTCGCGCGACGCTCCTTACTGTAATCTGTTCAGGTGGTCCCTCTCGCCCGTTCACCTAGGTTACTCAAGATCTTTTTTTTCCTGTGGAGTATTTTCCCCCTCCCACTCCCTTAACCCTGTTTTTCTTACCCGGCAACCTTGCTAACTGCCTTGAAGCGCCTTCCATCTGTTTGCCCCCTTTTTCTCACCCCCTCCAGTTTTATGGAGCACCCTCCAGGATATCGGGTCCATTTACCTGGGACCTCCATATCAGCAGTATTTCAGACAATACTGTTACCACTTCCCAATCCTATTTCTGTCTGATTTCCGTCGCCGATCCCCTATGAATACATCCGTTTGCTGAGGCTGTTTCGAAAAAACGCTCGCTCTTTTCCCCCTTTCTTTCATGTAGCAGTTTCCATTTTAGAACAACACTTCACAGAGCCTCGGCATTGCGTGCCCAAGCATTCTCCAGCTGTTAAGAGCGTTCCTCCCCTTTCAATTTCGGTTCCCCTTTCAGCCCTTGGGTCCGGTCACACCGTTTTCTTCCTCCCTCTAAGTCCCGAGCAGTAATATGATAAAACCACCCTCTGGGAGGTGTCCCTCTGAGGACAAAACATCGCCCTTTCCTCCCATCTCGAGTAGCCCTTGAGTTTTTCGGCCTTGATACCCTCCGCCCACCCTTCTCAGGTTCAGCTGCCGGAGGAAGTAAATTTACTCTTCTTTATTCTTCCGGTCCCCTGCTATGTTATCCCCCCTCTCTTGATCCACGAGTCCCCAGTGATGATGTTTCCTGGTTTCCACTTACCCGAACCGTTCCCCCTTGCCGTCTACTTGAGAATTAGATACATTCCAATGTGAACCTTTTTAGAAGCCCCCCTTATTGAATCGATCTGACACTGTTTCCTGGTTTTTCTTTTTTTTTTATGCCCAACCCCCATTTCCCCTTTGTCCCCTAGCTTGTCTATCACCCCCACAATTCTCACACCCTTTTTCACCATTTCACTACTACATAGCAATTCGCACAGTTGCAACTCTTCCCCTTAATCCTCATTGGAGCGAGATCTTTCTTGTCGTAAATCTATGTTCTCTGAGTATTTTTGTTTGTCTTTTTCATTGATCTGGTGATTAATTGGGTTCTCCCTCCTGGCATCCTTTTCCATCATGCCATTTCTATAGTCAGATTTTCGAGTCCCCCCCCTTTTGGTTGGGGCGCTCCACCTCTTTCAGCTTTTGTCTCTTACTATCAATTCTTCCCTTGAACCACATGTTCTTCAGATTACCTGACCCCGGAATCAAACTCTTCATTTTTTATCAATCTCTTATAAAGGGAAGAGTCACTCTCTTCGTTGAATCTTCCCGCACAGAGTGTTTCTTGTCCTGTTATTCTTCTCCTGTCGCTGCCCCCCCCTCTCTTCTTTTATGGCTTTTCTCGAAAGTTAGCTTCTCAGTTTTCGGGCGGAATGGAAGGCTTTTATGCCGGTGACTAGATTTGGTTTTCTCCCCTATACTGATCCCTTGTCCTGTCATCCTGCTTTCCTGCGAATCACAGGTTCCCGCCCCAGTTTTTACTTACAAAACGAAAACAGATGAGTCCTTTTACTTACTCGTCTGGGTTGTTGGTCACACTTGTAAACCAATTCCCTTTTCTTTCCTAACTCACGGACACAATTCTGTTTTCGCCACAGCCTCCTTTAAATCTGTTTCATCGTCGAGGACCTCTTCATATTTGGATTTTTAAATCTTCAAAGGGGTCTTCGTCTATTGCCAAACGCATCTTTTTTTCCTTTCCCCCTTCATTTCCCCAGATTATCGGTTTTTTTTGGTTACTCCCGAATGTTGGCTTCAAAAATGCCACACTCTTCTGCTCTTCCGCCTTTGTTTGCAGGCTACTTCCCCAACCTCTTTTCTTTTTCCCCCTCCAACACCCGGTGAGGGGCAGAACAGTCAGATTTGGAGGAATGAGCCCATCGTTTGGACCTTCTCAGTTTTTTCAACGCCTTTTATTGCGCAGTCACGTAGTGCGTGTCTCTCTCCCCTCACTACTTGGGAGCCCGCTCTTTAGCGGGGTTTTGCCTCACTGCGACCCCTCTGGCGATATCATACCCTGGGTCAGAACGGTTCGGGCATTTGTGTTTCTTGCGGACAGTGCACGTTCTCTCAGAAATAGTTACCTCATGTTTGTTACGTTTTTTCCCATGTATCGTGCATATCCATGGCCTCCATAAAAGGAATTATTTCCGGGTTCTTTTTGAAAGTGATCACATGGCAAGAGTTGCCACCAGCATGTCCTCCTCCCTCCCTTTGTGTTCTCCGTTTTAGCAGTTACGTGATCTTCTTACCCTCTACAACATCCCTTCAAAACTGGGGCTTTAGTAGGTTGGATGGGACCCTTTAACCCCCGTGCCATTTCCGACCCTTCGATGTGACCCCAGCTTTTTTTTCCTTCAAGTTTTTTTTCTGCTTTTTTTTGGATTTGGCCTCCGATGGGATACTTACCCCCTGACTTGTCCTTCACAGGTTTGTGTGTGATCGTGATGGGCCCTCCCTCTTTGCTTCTCCCAACCACTTCATCAAAGTGTAGTTGCTTTATTTAGGTTTAAATCTGGATGTGACAGTCTTGGACGTTGCTTCCCCCCCCTCTTCGTTGCTTTCTTTCTGTTTGATTGCCTCTCGGTTCTGACCCATCTGGACTTTGTCCTCTTCCAGCGTAAGTGCTTGGGTGCTAGTTTTTTTTGACCCTTTTTTCCCCACTGGCTTTGTCACACAGCTAGTGGATCTCGTTTTGTCTGTTTCCTTTTTTTTTTTGACCCTCGTTTTTGTTCCTCTACAGTTGTGCGTGATTCTCGTTGTATGTCCCTCCGCTGGGATTGCGTCCCTGTAGGCCGTGTAATATTTTCTCCTTTAGATGATGCTGACCCTTTTGGAAGTCGTCCTTTGAGTGAGTGCATCCGTTGTATGAGGAATCGCTGTTTGATGCGACTTTGCCTCCCCCGAGGAAGTTGTGATCTGATTTCTCCTTCTTCTGGGATTTGAACAATCTTGTGCTTTTCGTTGTGTTCCTTGTTGTATTTTTCTCGATGTTGATTTTCCCCACATTGGGTTGGTTTATAAAGTGGGTATGACCTTTCTTTCCTTCCTCGGGATGCTGCCACCCCTTTTCCTTCCCACAGGACGTGTGGGCTCTTTTTTCTCTGAATCGGTGTTGATTTAAGGTCATCCCCAGTGTTTGTTTCTGTGTAAGGGTGATAAATTTGATGCTTACCAGTCCCTTTGTATTCTCCCAGTTTTGTGCGTGATCTTTGTCTTCCTCCGATTGCTGCTTACCACCCTTCTTTCCTTCCAAGTTCGTGTGTGATTTTGCCATGATGGATGCTCCCCACTTTTTTTCTTACACCTAGTTTAGTATTAGGATGAGCTCGATTTTCGTTCTTTCCCGTTCTTTTTCCTTTTTCCCCACCTTCCTTTTGATCTTGTTGCGGGCCTCGATGGGCGCTTTACACATCCGCTTTGTCAGTTGTGGGATTTTTTCTAGCCCTTGTCTGGGCTGGGCCACCCAAATCTCTTTACATCCTTCCGTTGTGTGGTTTCTCTCTTTTTTTTTCATCTCCAACGAGGTTTTCCATACCTCCACCCCACCGGAAGGCCACGGTCGAGGTTGGTCCGCCTCCCATCATCTTCCCCTCCCCCCCCTCTCACTCCCTTCTGGGAAAGGACGTGGTTCAGAATAACATAACTAGTTTATACCTGATTGGCCAGGAAAATTCCCGGTGGGTCTATACCATGAGTCCCCCCCACCCAAGATAACAGAACTGTTTCTCCAATCCACTGTTTTGGTCAGATCCCATCGAGCCCCTAACGTTTCCCGCCTAACTTTTTGAAAAAAGTCGTCGGCACCCCATAGCTATACAAACCTGTCCTCCGCATGACTTCCACTTTCCGGCAGCGTTCCGCCTCCCTCTGAGGCTTCACAACAATCTCCCTCACCTTTGGTTGACTTCGATTTTGGTCCGCATCCCATCTTCGTCCCATTCCCCTCTTTTTTCCCCCCGAGAAGTGTCAGGTGTCTGCCACCATCGGAGGTCCCCCCCGCCACACGACTTTTCCTTAAAATCCGATGGGGTTTCAGAATTTCCCCTCCTTCTTCTTATAACGAGATCACGGTGCCTCCTCTTTCATGGACAGAAAAACGCACAGAGTCTGTCACCCTTGACTCTACGCACGTTTTCTTTCCTAGCCAAGGTGTTTTTTCAGCCTCCTCCGGACCCCCCACCCCCGATTACTGCACGTCTTGGAAAGGCCCCCGAAAGCTTTTTTTTTACTGAACCAATAGTGAGTCGTATTATCCCTCACAATGGAGAAGCCCCCAGTTATTTGACCCTATGTAGGCGAGATCCCCGCACTAGCTGTCCTTTCCCCAGTTCCCCAATGTGGGTCCCTATCCCCTTTTTCACACCTCCACGCACTCGTGTTGTTTTCCCCCTTCCAGATGGGTCCCTGAGGTTTAAACCCTCTCTCTCTTGTGAATGCAAGTTTTTCGCACTTCATCCTACATTTCCCCTGCTCAAGTGTAAGGTTACAAAGTCTGACTTTTTCAGCCCCCATCGGCGGCCCACCCCCCCCCCCTCCCACTCTCTCCCACACGCAGAAAGTCGGTGGTTTCATCCATCGGTACCCACAACGATCACGTTCTGGGCAAGGACCACAACTCCCTAGCCTGGGTGTTTTTCGCCTCGCATTTTTTTCATACGGTTTTTCTCCCCTAACAAATGTCCTGAAATTCCCCTGGGTAGTTTATTGAATAATCTCACGTATTCCCTTTGGATCAACTTTATTTTCGCTGGACTTCTTTTTTGGCCAAATTCAGTTTATTTTCCAGGTTTTCGTTGCCCTTCCCCTTCCTTTTCCCGTCCTATGTTTCTTTATAGTGCTATATAAAAATATTAGTTCCAACTCCCCCCATTCTTTATCTTGCAGAAACTTTCAACTATACACCATTGCCTCCCCTTTTCTTCCCCCCCCCCCCCACCAGTTGATGCTATTTTTTGGTGCCCTTTTTTTTTGCATCTCCTGTTCATGGGGCCTGTGTTTTCCCCCTTATCTGAACAGCTTGAAAACTCGTGTCATTCTGCATTCTTTCTAGTCTTCCTACTTGTCATCATCGTCGCTTGAAATTCCTGACCTCGAGGCAGAGCGTCTCCAAGATCTCTTCGCACCTCCCCTTTTTTTGGTTGATTCCCCACGAAACCTTCACACCAGTTTGGGTTCCTTCTTCCCTTTTGCCCTGGATAATGCCCTTCCGCTCCCCCCTCCCTTGCATTTTGGATAAAAGACTGCATTTCAGCACATTTCCCTTTGACCCTTCACCTGATGAAAGCATCAGTTACGTTCCCCCCATCCTCCTTCCTCTCCGTTTTGTCATTTAATAACTGTCCCCCCCATCCAATTCTCTTTCTTCTTCTCGATTTCGTCGTCAGAGACTTCTCCCTCTTTTTCTTGATGCTGAGCAACCAGTTGGGTTTCTTCTTTTCGTAATTGGCTCCTTGTTAGACCCCCTCATCTTAATGCGTCTGACACCTCCTTCTCCAGCGACCTTTTTCAGAGGCGTTAATCCTCAATTGCCGGCAAGCAGCCGGTGTCGTTCATGGCTTCTCCTCTGTCCTCTCCATGTTCTTAAGTAATGGTATCAACAAACCTATTCATCACGTTTTTACCGTTTTCTTCTCACCGTATTATGCATTCTTACCTCTCCTAGATGCCACTTTTCCAAGTGCTTCTGCCCCCTCGATCCAGCCCCCGCCCCCCCCCTAGCTCTTCAGAGATCGAGACCATACCCCCAGATATGGGAGTCAATATTGTCAGGTATTTTCCTATAAATTGGCTTCTCATCGCTCCTTGATCACGAAGACCCTTGATGATTGCCTTTCTGCCGGTTCCCCTTCCCCCCCCCCCCCTCCTCTTCTTACATAAAGGTTTCAGTTACGATCCCTTGAAAAGACACTCAGCCTTTGAGAACCACCCATTTTCAGGACTCGAATCTGACTCCGTTCCCCTTTTCCCTGGCCTTATGTCCAGTGTGTTGGAAAAACCTGCCCCTCATGGCAGCGACCTAGCAGCGTATCTCCCATCAGTCCTTCCCTTTTTTCCCCTCGCAATCTTGCCACTCCCCACCCATGACAATCCTCCTCCGTTGTTGTTTTTTAGAGCTATCTTGCTTTTTTTTCCTGTATAGTCGTAGGAGTAGTTTGTGTTCTTCGTAATTTTTGCCTTACCTGTGTGATAGAGGGGCACCCCTTTCCCGGATCTTTCCCAACCCCCACATATAATGTCTCTTGCGGCTTTACCAGTCCGTCATGATTTCCGAACCCCCTACCCTTGTTTTGATTTTCTCACCTCTTTTTTGTGCGGTCTCACTATCAATTTTGCAAAATGTCAGCGATTTAGGGGTAAGTTTCACCCGGCAGTATTTGCATAATTGTCTCCTTCCCCTATTCCCTCTCCTCTTTTAAATAAAACTTCCACATTTTTTTTCGGGCCCCTTTCCTACGGAACCCCCCAGCCCCTTAAGTATGTCGTGTAAGTTCGATGAACTCTCAGTGATGTGATTGAGGCGTTTTTCTGAAAGTGCGACTTTGACTCTCTCCCCTAGATTAATACATTTCATGATACTGTTTTCCTTCTTTCCCTCCCACCCTCGTTTTTTAACTTCCTATCTTGTTTGTTGATACCCTTTTCTTTTCTTTATCCGAACGTAACAGTTCGACAAGGGTCTTGCCCGCCTTCAGTTTATTAATCCTTGAAAAAATTCTGGAGAACTTCTTTTTTCTTCATCTCATTCGATGTGCCTTTTTTCTTTAACGTTTACCCCCAATCAATGTCTCCTCTATACCTCCTTGACCCCCGAGGTTTCGATCAGTTTTCAAAGATTTTCCTCAGTATTCTCCTCGCCCCATTTTTCTCGCCCTTATTGATTTTAACTCTTGCTGGACAAAACTTTTTTTCTCACTGTTCTGTTCATTTGGGCACGTCTTGCTCTTTCATCATGTGTCCATTGCAACAGAGATCATGCTACTTGTTTCCCTTCTTCCCCCCACTCCTTCTTGGCTGCCCCAAATCTGGAGTGCCCTTTGCCTTTATCCATGTTTTGCAAGGCCCCTTTCCTCAAAAGATGTTTGTCCAGGACGTGTCCTAATCCAACCAACCAGGTGAGGTGCTAACGAAGGTCCTTGGAGCGAGCATTCTTGACTTTTTCCCTCTTTTTTTTCCACCACGACGATGCAGTTTTCTGTAGAGTATGCTCTCCTTCATTTTGAAAAGCGCTCCTCTATTTCTAGACCTTTTCTCCCCTCATGCCATCCAGGCGGCCCCCCCTTTCTTTATCCTTGAAGATATCATCACGGTTGAGTAGACTTTCTTCCTTTGGTTGATATCATAATTTACTATAACTCTAGTGAAAGACTTCCTGTTTTTCCCCTTTTGTATACTCCGACCCTGGCCGCAATCCCCCTTACTTTATGCCGGGTTGTTGACATACTCCCCTTTGAAACCCTTGAAATTTGCCCTGCATGGCCAGCGCCCTACATGTCTCCCCCCTTCCCTGGAAGTCCTTTCTTCTCCACAGTAAAATACCCCCCCCCTGGTTTAGTTTACTTTACCCCGTTGTATGTCAAAGTATGCCCTCCGATCTATGCTGCCCCCCTCTTCTTTGTGTCCTTCCAAGTTGCGGATCTTTGTATGGGCCTCCGATGGTCTTTCTCACCATTTTTAATTTTTTCCGGTTTTGCATGGTATGGTCCTCCTCTTTTGATTCCCCACCTTCTCTTTTGTCTTCCTTTTCGTTTTTATCTTCATTGTCTTTGACTCTTTTTTCGATGTCCACGATTAGGACTTTACAAAGTTATATTGATAGATTCTGATTCTCTGGCTGACACCCATTAGGAATTTGCCACTTTAACAGCCTGAGTGCGTTTCGTTTTGAGAATATGTAGGTCTTCCCCCCCCCTTTTTCCTTTTTCTACCCCTGTTCCTAGTGGATTCCTGTGGATGATGACCCCTTTTCTTTTTTTCTTCTACAGTTGTGCGGATCTTCGTGATCCTTTCTCGAATTTGTCTTGCTGGACCCCCCTAGTGCTTTTTCTTCCCCATGGGAGTCTATGAATTGATGGGATGTCTTCCCCCACCTTGTTTTTCTCCACCGGTGAGTGACTCGTTGTATTGTCTGCCTCCTCTTTTACTTCTGAATCACTGGGCTTGTCCCCCCCCTTCCATAGGGACGGTTCGTGATCTATTTTCTTTATCCTCTTGATTATGATCTCTTTGCCCCTTACTGTTTTGCCTTGTTGTATGTGTTGGGATTTCCTGGGATTTGTCTTCTCACTTTTTTTCTTTCCTCGTTGTTCCTTCCGCGGGATTTTTTTTACCCCCCCTCGGGCTTTGTCCTTCCACAAGTTGCCCTTTTCTTCTTTTTTCTCCTATGACCCCAGCTAGGCCCTGTCCCATTCGTTCGTGCGTTTGATCTGGTGATGCGGCTCCATGGATGGCACCTCCGGTTGTATACCCATTGGTTTTTTTTGTCTTTTTTCTCGATTTCTTTCCCACCTGGTACATGTCTTTCCCCCCCCTGCGTGATTTTCGTGTTTTGGGCCTCGGGATGACCCCTTGAATTGTTTCCCCCTTTTGCTTGTCTTTTTCCATTCTGGGTATGATGACCACAATTTTGTGTCCCTTCCCTTAATTCTTCTGGTTGTACGGGGCCTCTTCCTGGTTCTTGAACCCTTCTTTGTCCTTCCCCCTTTTGTTCTCTTTTTTTTGCATATTATGGATGCGGCCCATATTTCTCCTCATCCTTTTGTTGTTTTCGAGATTATTTTTCTTATGAGGCTCTCCCAACAATCTCCCCAACCCACTGTGTAAGACCCGTCTCTTTGGGGTCTTTAATCCAGAGGCCGTACACCAGCCTCCCCCTTTCTTTTTCAGTGACACCCGAGGGGGTAAGCATCATGCTAATTAACCTTGATAATTCAATATTTTTTCAAAGTCAATTGGGTTCAGATAAAAATAGAGTTGAACAACCATCTCACACCCTCACCCTTTGGAAGGACACCTTCCCCCCGGTTTGGTTCCCATCGGCTTTACCCCTTCCCCGTCCATCTGTGGACGTGGTTCAGTATAATTGGAGATCAACAAACCATATCACTGTCCCATGTAAGTCCCCCCAAGTCCGTTTTTTATTTGTTCACTTCCCCTCCCCTTCTCCTCCTTCCCCACGATCACGCTTGGTTCCCATGACAAAGCCGAGGTGGGGTAAGTTTTCCCCCATCGTTGCTGGTCATTCACCACCCTTTTTTCGACCCCCTCGTGTCAATTCAAATCAGTTTCTTCCCTACCCCCCAAGATCACCCCCCACTCCTGGATTCCCCCAAAGCCCCTATGTGTCAGCATAACCATCAGCTCATCCCCCCTCTCCCCACGCCCAAATTTTTTCCCAACTTGGGTCAAGTATTCCCCCCATCTTTGCTCTACCTTTTCAGCAACGAACTCTCTGTTGAAGTAAAAGGTGTTCTTTCCTCATCCCACTCTTAAAACAAAGATACGGCACGTCTTGTGTCCCGTCCCCCCTCCTCTTTGGTTGAATCAGCCCCCCCTCGCCCCCTACACATGTCGAAGGACGCCACCTGAGGGGGTTTTCAGCATCCCTCCGGATTATTCCTACAATGATCACCGCCACTAGCCCTTTTCAGGACACTCCAAGGTGGGGTCAAGATCCCATCCGTTGTCCCCCCTCTAAACTCACCCCAGATGTGGAAGACTCCCTATGGGTTACTCCCCTCGGCGTTTCCCCAAGATACGCAAATAGATGGGAAGGACAACCCCCTCTTTTTCTCATCCTTAGGCCTTCCCTACAATTTTATCACGCACTAACACCCTTTTTTTTTTTTTTTTTTTTTTTTTTTTTTTTTTTTTTTTTTTTTTTTTTTTTTTTTTTTTTTTTTTTTTTTTTTTTTTTTTTTTTTTTTTTTTTTTTTTTTTTTTTTTTTTTTTTTTTTTTTTTTTTTTTTTTTTTTTTTTTTTTTTTTTTTTCTTTTTTTTTTTTTTTTTTTTTTTTTTTTTTTTTTTTTTTTTTTTTTTTTTTTTTTTTTTTTTTTTTCTTTTTTTTTTTTTTTTCCCTTTCCTTTTTTTTACCAGTCGACGTTGGTTTAGCCCATCGGAGTCCATACAACGCTCTTCACCACAACTGTGTTGCTTCCACGGCCCACTTGGTGGTCGCTTCCAACGTTTCCCCCTCCCACCGATTGAACGCACGCCTGTGGAAGGACCCCCCCTTTTTGTCTTTTCGGTTTATACGTGAGCTCCCCTACAACATGATTCCATAAACGCCCCGTTTTTCTTTTTTTCATGTTAGGGATCACGTAATGATTTCCCCCCTTTTGACACCTTTTGTGTACATTTTAAATTTTCCAGTATCCCTTTTCGTCTTTCACACCGGTCAAGTCCTTTTTTCCGTTCTGACGGCTCTTCTTCTTTCTCCCACGTTAGTCCAATTACAATTTTCCTTCTCTTTCATTACCCCCCCTAATCCGAGTATAGATAAACACAACCACCCCCCCCACAACAACCGCCCGCCCTTTTTTCTAAACCCGATTCTTTCCCATGGATCCCCTGTTTCTTCTCCCTTGGATGGGGTCCCCGATACTAATGAATTTTTCTTCGAAATTTACCGCTTGTTTCAAGTTGACCCTATTTCTTCTCGGATCCTGCCCAATATCCGTTTTATCGTCGTTCTGGAAAAGATGAGACGTAGTCCCCCCTCTTTCTCCCATCTTATTTCGGAGTCGTGAACGAACAATCCCACCCTCCCTTGTTTGTTTCACAGTATCCTGTCCACATGGGACTTCCTAAAGTTTTTTCATTGTTTGATCCAAGCGCATCTTTTTTGTCTCTTCGACGTCTCCCTACTCCTTTCCTTCCCTTTCTTTTTTTGCAGCAGTACGGTCCCCACCTATCTCCTCAGTGTTCCCAAGTTTCAGCAAACTGTCCCAAAATAAACGCATGTATGAGTCTCCCCCCCCCCCGATTCGTAATACTTTTTTTCTAATCGTTTGTCTTCGACAAACATCGAGATGTGTCAGTGTCGTCTTAGTAGTCAAGTCATTATTGTGTTTCCCTGTTCGACCCCTTACCCTCTCTTTATGCGTGAGACAGAATCCCAGCTCCTTTTTCCGAGTTTACATTTTCGACCTTCAACAAAGGGGAGGTAACTGTGATTCGCTCTCCAGCTCTTCCCCGTGCTCAGTCTCTATGGTATACAACACCCCTATATTCCCCTCCGTTCAACTCAAGTATTTCTCCATTAATTCACTCCCTTTTTTAGAGCCTTGAAGTCCGCGTTTTCAACGTCTCCAGGACCCCCTCACTGCGTTTTCCCTCCGACAGGTTGTACCAGTTACCTTTGCCCTCCCCTGCTGTCCCATTTCCTTCCTTTCCCCCCATGCTATTTTATCATGATCTGAAGACAACTTTCTTCTTTTGCTATTTCGCTCCCCATTTCCCTCACTCTCCTCTTTTTCAATTGATCATTTTCTACCGTTCCCCGCTGACCCTTCTCAGCTCCCCCCCCCACCAATTTTAGGACTCTCCTTGACTTTTTCTCCTTCATTTCCTGTCAGCTAATGGCATCCTCCCTAGCCTTGCCACCAATTGCCTTCTCAAAACATACCTTCCTCCCGTACACTCCGCCGTCCCTCATCC
>Ga0179593_1490308_pt1 | contig 13308 bp, 15 predicted proteins | sample CZODoug2_1_08_16_FD_185931 | JGI IMG/M metagenome (GOLD analysis project Ga0179593, IMG submission 185931) | Vadose zone soil fungal communities from Angelo Coast Range Reserve, California, USA - CZODoug2_1_08_16fungal (PacBio error correction) | ecosystem: Environmental > Terrestrial > Soil >... | reverse complement strand
AGTTCCCGGCCTCTACTTTTCCGCCAGCTTCCCGCTTCCGCCTGGAGGGTGATGTTCCAGTCTGCCCGGCACGCTTGTTTATTTCCCCAAAGCAAGGCTTCGTCCGTGCTTTACTGACCTGCGAATTTCATCCTGAAGGACCCTTTTCCGAAGGTACCTTCACCCACTCTAGTCCCTGAACTGTGCACCCACTACTTTTCCCCCCCCCCCCAGTTGTGTCACCCCCCACCTGATGTTCGCCCCTCGGAAGCGGTATAAGGTTTTTACCCCAAGGTCCTGATTTACGTACCGGCCAGACTCACGATTCGCGATGGCGCCTTTCGAGGTCCATTTTCTTTTGTTGGTGGGTGGTGGTGCTGGAGTTGGTTTTTTAGTTTTTTTGTTGTGGTGGGTGGGGTGTTGGATAGGGGTTGATGGGGGCTTTCTTGTGGTGTGGTTGTGGGGGGGAGGTTATGGAAGTTGTGGGAGGAGCTGTGTTCTTTTTTTTTTTTTTTCTTTCTTGTTTTTTTTTTTTTTTTTTTTTTTTTTTTTTTCTTTTTTTTTTGATCGTCCCTTTCCTTTCTGGGTGTTTTGTCCCTATCTTTCCGCTTCCCGCCTGGTGTTTAAATTGGACCCACAGGACTGAGTAAGGTGTTGCGTTTTTACACTATACAGTATGACACCATCCGTCCTCCCCTGCCGGCGGGGCACTATCGTCTCTTTCTGTTTTATTTCATCCTTCGCCCCTTACTCATCCCTTTTCAGCACCGGCGCCCTGCCTCATTCGTTGACTCGTAATGCTTTTCCCTTGTCGTCCCTGTCTAAAGGTTGCTTGGGGAGTCCGCCGCTGTCCCAGTTTGCCATTTGTCCACGTTGAGCAAAATTTAAGCTCCCCCCCCCTCCCTTTTTTTTTTTTTTTCTTTGTTTTTTGTGTTTTTTTTTTTTTTTTTTTTTTTTTTCTTTTTTTGGGGGTTTTTGGTTTTTTTTTTTGCACACCTTTTTTTTTTCTTTACAAAATAAACCTTTTTGACTTTTTTTTTTCCCAGCAATCTCAGCGTGCGTGGCGGTCACGATTCAAGACCCATCCGCGTTTCATCCCTTCGGTCGTCCGGACCTACGTTTCCCCATCCCCTTCAACGGCCCCCCAACGATTTCGTGCGATCCGTGTTTTTGGACCGTGTTCTATTGCCCTTCGATCCGCGAACAGCCCGTTATTCGGGCCTTTTCTTCCGATCTCGCACCTTGACCACCCCCCCACTCCCCCCCTCTCTTTCGAGTGTTCGTCCCCAAGTTTACCCGACCAACCCCCCCACACCATGCGCGTTCACCTGTTCCTCAAGCGTCCACAGTCTCGTCCTGTCTGTGTTTCCCAGGCGGGCTGGACTTCCTTTCCCAGTGAGCACGTTTCCTGGTTTTGATTGTCCACACTTACCCTCTACCACGACGCGAATATGTTCTTGGGTCCGTCTTCCCGTTCCGGGACAAAAGGATTCTTCCTTCTGTCCTCCCTAACCTGTGAACCTTTTCTTTCCCTTCTGCGCATGGGTTTTCATTTCGGAAACTAAGTTCTGACTTGACACTCTACAAAATCGCGTGCCTTACGTACGATAGCAGCTCAAAATCCGCACCTCAGTTTTCGACTCGGCTATGTTCAACCTGTGAGTTGAGTTTTTGCGCTCTATGGACCGGCCCTCAGTTTCTGTGGAATCCTCCGCGCCCCCCTCAGGGGTGTCCGCATATGACGCACTTTTTTCCTCGCCAGAGTTCTTTCATCGAGATCTTCTAAAAGAGTTCGACGTTTAGTCCGAAGGTTCATCCCCGCGGACAGGAAGAGCCGAGCCTTCTTTGGAATCGCTCGTACACCGGTTTTTCCGGATCCCTTCATACCTTCTGGCGGAGGCGCGCTAATCTTGGAGGTAGACCATAGCTTGTCTTTGTCGTCTCTTTCACTAGGAATCACCTACCTCTTTGCGAGGATGGCGCATGTCGTTTCTTCCAATCGCTGCCCCCTTAAAGATGAAAAATTCCTCTGACGATATTTCTTTCCCTGTGTTATTAGATTCGCGGATGCGGTTTTGCAAGATGATTTCATCTGGCGTATGCTTTACTCCTCTCTTGTCTTAGACGGCTGTACTGTCGCATTCTGACTATGAATCGACGCTCCCCCTTTGACGAGAATACTCGTTTCCGCTCTTTTGAAGGGTGTTCCTTCCTAGTCTTGACCACTCTCCAGAGTAACTTTCCCCTTTAGATCTTCTGATTTCTCAATCGCATACTCGCACGTTCTTTCCTAGATAGAATCGTCCCCGACGAGAATTATACTCCCGACTACCTTCTTCGCGCGAACGTTCCTTTGAGTTTCTTTTAGAACGAGTTTTTAGATTCCTCCGGCTTGGGCGATTTCTACGTTCCGGGTCCGCCCCTGGTTTTTTCCGAGTCCCCCCTTATGAATATTTCCCCAATTTTTTTCCCTCCGAATGTCCTTTCGGCAATGCCCAGCTTCAGGATCGCGGCCGACGCATCGTAGCGTTTCTTCGCGTCTTGTTCCAGACGGAAGATCCAGCTCGCCATCTTACGACGCATTTTACCATAATGGTGTAATGTGTTATCCTCCCGGATGCATGCATCATGTACCGCTTCTCCCCAATGCGCGGTTGCCCCCTGGTCGAACTTCAGTCGCCCTTTCCCATCGCCCAGATGTTCATTTCATGGGAAAAGGAGATTCCCCAGCCGCCCTCCACTTATACAGCCTTTCTCTCGATCTCGTTTTGCCATGCCCTCCTTCGTTATAATGGGCAATACGGCGCATGGAGAAACGCCCCAGAGCTTCAATCCCTGCTTTCGACCCCCCCGGCCTAATCTGTTTATGAATTGATAGTATCCGCTTCCAGACTATTCTGATGGATCGGGATTCGCCGTTTGATATGCCAGGGCCTGCCCCTGCCCTAAGCTGTTGATAATAATAAGTCTCCTTGGTCTCCGCAAGCGGTTCAACTCCCGGATCCGGTGCTTCCTTGATCGAATCGTTGTTGTCTCCCCGCACTCTTTGCTTCTACTTAAATTACTCGTTTCCGGGATGAACCCTCTATATTCTTATATTTCCTTCCTCTTTTTTTTTTTGTTGAGAGACTCACCCTCTTCGGCCTTGCTTTCTGGTAATTCCTCTTACTTTAACCGTAGATCCCTCTCGCCGGGCGCAAACATCCTCCCCGATTTGGAAGCCGCGTCTCCGCTTGTTTTAGGGATTTTACCCCCTTCCTCCCACGCTTTGTTTTGTTGAGGCCAGCCCTTGCAGATTCGCCTGCTCCTATTTTAGTGCGGAAGCGTCACCCTCCCCCCTTCCCTCCGGTTTACGCCATTCTTTGCATTTCTAGCCAGAGGTATGCAGTATCTTTTCTTTCTTCCCGGCTCCCCTTGGTGGCGTCACTTGTTCGAACAGGTTTTTTTTCCGACCAAGATTACCTCTTCTGTTTTTTCGCCGTGATGAGCGGGTTCCTTCGCTTTTTCAACTTTTCATCTGTTTGATGATTTTGTAGCAGATATATCTCACCACGGGGAGTCCCCTCCCCCTTGCGGCCTCACGGGTCCATTGGATGCTGCCAGCAGATTTCACCACCCCCCCCATTTCCCTGGTCAGTATGGACTGAGGCGTCCAGCCTCCGGTGGCGCGGGGTCTTCAAGAGTTGCCACAGTCTCTAGCCGACCGAGGCGTCGGTCTTTCATACGTCAGCTTGATTTGCAAGGGCGTTATTGTGTTCGTCTTTCCCGCGCCTCATTGAAAATCCGTTCAATCTCCTTCCTTTTCCTCGTTGTCCAAAACCCCCATCTCTGCCCGAAGCCCATTCCAAACTTCGCAATCGCACTCTTTCGAGGCCGTTAGCAGTCGCCTTGTATTGAACGGCAGGCCCAAAGCGCGTAACGCGCGCCGCCTTTCCTTTCCGGTCTATAAACTTCGTCGCGTTTTTACGCACCAGCCTCCAAGAAAATTGTTGTCTTTGGTAATGCCGTTCCTGATAGTTGCGCGCGCTCCTCTTCCGCGGGTTTAGTTTTTTGTGTAAGCGTCTGATCACAAGATATGCATGACCAGCTCGGACGGAGGAGATTTCTTAATTCTGTGCCATTTCCTTCTCATTGGCGACTCCCCTGCCGGCTTGTACGAGCAGCCGCGCAGGTTTCGGAAAAGTCCGACGGCTTCTTGATCCGCACTTTCCTCCATCCGCGCCACGCCTCCCCCACCTTATCCAGCATTAAGGCATCGAAGGTGGTATCTGGGAAGGTTTTTTGTCCTGCCAGTCTGCGGAAAGAGGGCAACGTGATGTTTTACGTACCCCTCAGTCCGCGAACTCGCTCATGATGCCAAGCGACTTTAGACCCGTCCCTAGTAGTAGAAACTACGCCCTAAGTTATCCAGCTACTTTGAACCTTCTCCGTTCAGCCCTCCATTCCAAGGCTCCGCGACCTCGGCGCCGCTTATTGGTCCGGATTTCCTTCTGCTTCGCGTCCAGATGTCTTGGGTTCTCACTTCCTTTCTTTCTCGAAGACCTGTCCGTTCTGGTAATAGTCGGTACACCCCTGCTTTCTTCTTGGCTTCACACGGGCGTTTAGTTAATATTAACCTGCCTGCCCCAACGCAACCTCCCGTATCTACTGAACAGCGGCGAGTTCGTTGGCTTTTCTTGCTTTTTGAGCTAGACGCTCCACATTCCCCCTTCGGTCTATTTTGGTCAGGAGTGCAATGTCATGAACGTCTGTTGCAGGGAACGTCTCCCCCACCGGATTTTCGGCATATGACGAACTGTGCAAACCTATTTTATTCCCCTTTGCGTTCTCTCATTTTGGCTCTGAGGGATGGGCAAGTTTCGTCCCACCCCTTGAGACTGCGGTGTTCTCTTGTATTTTCCTCCCTTCACGGGCTATTTCCTCATCTTAGACCCGCCTCGAACCCCGTTACCGTCGACGGCCCTGTTCTTGCACATATTGCACGACTCCGTTGGTCGGTTTTTACATTTGTTTTTTTCTAACCACGCTATTTCCCTTGCTTGCGGTTTTGTTGAACGGATGCGTAGCGAGGATTTTCCCCGATCTTTCCCGATCTATTCCATTCCTCGACCGTGCAACTTCCTTGGTTTCCGTCCCCTTCCCTCGCTGTGGCCGTTGATCTTTAGTGTTTGATTTTTCCGCACGTGGTCTTTCTTTGTTCCGTGATGAACGACTGATCCCTCGTTGACGACACTCTACGGATCGATTTTTTCTTTGTCACCACTTTTCCGCATCGCGTGTTCTTTTTCAGGATTCCTGCGGACCCTTTTGTCCTTTTCTCTTGAATTTTGTGGCTTTGAAGGATGGGACATAGGGAGAACGCAATGTACTGACGACCAGAAGAGCCTTTCCCCCCCCAGGCCGCTCTCCTGCTTCTCCCGTTCTTCTTCAGAGCTTTGTAGTCAAGTTTGCCGGTCGAAGAGCCACAGCGTAGAATATCCCCGCTCTTTTCCCCGCCCTCATGATTCACTGCTGTCAATTCCTGATCTTTCACTTCTGCAAAACTTTAAGAAGTCATGGGTACTCTATTTCTGAACCCTGGCGTTTAAAGCCCTGCGGCTGCTACGATGAATTGACCCGGTCTCCTTGAGCTTGAACGTGCGCCCCCTCTCGAACACGTCTGGTGACTTTTTTTTTTCATCGATTAATTTTTCCCTTTAATTTTGTGACCCCGCGCTCTCGGTTTGGACCTTTCTTGCCGCCCCCCCCCTGGTTCTTCATACGTGATTTTTTCGCGTCATTTCTTCCGTCTCTTGTCTTGTAGTCATATTGGCTCCCCGCTATGACGGCGCCCGGGCGTTTGGAAACCCCCCCTTTTTGTCGCCTTTCTTGGGCTTGTTATCCCCCCGTGTTTTTCCGGGCGACTGGCACGAAGCCCGGTGGCGGCGGCGGTGAGCTGGCGTTTTTCAGTATAGGCTTTTGGACCTATATTTCTCTCTCTCGTTTTGTGAGCTAGATCTCTCATCCCGTCCGCCAGCCTTCCCGCGCCTACGTCGGGCTGAGGATGGGCCCGGTACTTCCTGCCATCTTTTATCTCCCCTCACGGATCCCCGCCCCTGAGCTTTTAAAACTCCGTGAAAGGAGAATTAGATCCTTAAACGACCGGACGACATGTCCACAAATTTATACGTCACTGAACTTTACGCGTCCCTCCTTAATGGTCATCAACAGTTTTTTTTTTTTCTCACAAAAAATGCATGCGCAAATCCCTTCAGCTGGTCGATTTTACAGGACCCGTTCATCTTTTTCTCCTTTCAAACAGGCCGATTCCAGATGTCCTCTATGGCGCCGTGGCTTCAAAGCCTGGAGAATTTTCAATTAATCTTGCGGCACGGCGAACTTTGGCCGGATTAGCACGGTTTTCCAATTTCGAAGCTTTCCAGGACTGGCGTCCCAGTGCCTGACGTGACAAACTATAAGTTCTAAGACCAACGTTCTCCTTGTTCCTTCGCTTTTCCTCCCTCGATCTCATGGTATGGCCTCATTCGCCCGGCCATTGACCTTTCCCCCTCATTGTTGAAGAACGCTTTTCGAAACTTTCCCGTAGGACCCAGAAGCTTCTCTACGTCGTTCCTTCTCATGTGCGGGTGCGCTCTATTCCCCGCTGCACTGCCACGCCTCCCCAATTCTTCTCCATGCACCCTCCCCCTGCAGAAGTTCAACAGAAGTCTCTTTTTGAACAGCACGCTCCTCTTTTTTGGTCCCGGCACTCTTTTCAAGAATCCTGCGGTTCCTTTCTTTTTCTCTCACCGGACCTCCGTTTGCCCCCTGCCCACTTATACAACGGCACAATCGATTTAGTTTTCTGTCCGATACCAGTTTAAATTTTCCCCTGTCGAGTGAATGTAAGACCGCTGCCCTCTGACCTTGCCTTCGATCTGTCCCTTTCCCCCCTTTTCCCCCTCAATCCGTCACCTCTCCTGGAGGTGTTTGGACCAACCTCCCCCTTTACCCACACAAGTCGTTTGCCCACTATGTGCTAAGGCCTTTCTTTCTCCGGTCCTTTGCCCTAGTGTCTGGCTGTTTTCAGTCCTCCCTTTCTTTTTCACCCCCACGTATACAAGTCCGACCGCCGCTTTTTGGGACGTCTTCCCTTTAGGAGACCCCCCCAACTAGCGAGTGCCCCTCTTGCAGACCGTACCGGTGACACGGACTTCTTCATTGACCCTTTTTTCGACTTCATGAAATAAGTGATGCCATTCAAAATACCTGCCCAGGAAACGCGTTCGACTTTTCCGTCGCTCTGAACGCCGCCAACTCCTCCCGGCGACCCGGCGTTCCTTTCCCCCCTATTGTTCTTGTGTCCTCAGATTTCTTGAACCCGGCAAAGTGTCACCGTTTTTTCTTTTTGCCGAGTCCCCGCGAATTTGTTTTATGACGAAGACCTCGAACGGTCTTCGACCTTTTTTCCCTCTCTCCCCTGTTCTGACAGCCTTAGATACCTGTTTTTAAGAAAGACTATTGTTTCCCGTTCGTTTTCTCTTGCCGTTTCGCTTTCTCTTCTTTTTCGTACCGAGCTGGTCCCAGGAGATCCACTAGTTGGAGTTATCCCCGACTTATGTTTTTCGGTACCTCTCTTCTTGTTAATGCTGCGAGATTTTCCGTTCCTTGCCGACACGACCTCGTTCTTGGCTACTTTTTCCGGCCCTTTAGACTGAACTCCTCTTTCCCCCTTACTATGCCGTCCTTATTGCTTTTCTTATAGCTTCTTCCGTTCCAGGTGACCTAAGGGAAGAGTGCTTTTTCGAAATTCTGAGTTTTCTTTAAGTGGAGGTCGTCCGGTGCATGATCGACTCGACAATTGACATCCGCCTTCGTCTGGCTCTTCTCTCTTGCGTATACTGGACAACCAATCATCCGCCGACTTTTGCCCATGCGTGCTTCGATTAGCAATCGCAGAACGGCCACAACCCTCCGTGGTTGCTTTCTTGATTTCTCTTACCCCTCTCGCGCCCTTTTCTCTGACAGACCAGGCTTTCCGTCGCTCGCTTAGCGATGTCTACCGACCTGCCCCTCAACTTCTTCATGAGTCCTTTTTCTCCGGCTGGGAGATGGCGATTTCGGCTTTCTATCGGGTTTTTTCCCGAGCCTTCACTCCTTCGAGTTGCAGGGTCAAATTCGTTCGTGGATTGAAAGACACTGAATGCGCTAAAGGGCAACTCCACGTGAAGGATCTCTTTTTTTGATGCTCTTCGGCGTTCTCCTAAGTATCAGAGATGGCGTCTCCCACCCCCCCCCCCCCCGCATTCAAAAGTCGACTATGCCCCTTTCCTTCTCCTCCTGCCCTGGGTCAATGTTTTTTGAAGATCTTCCCTTCCGTAGATCATGGACTACTTGAAGACAGAGCGTAGTGAATTTTCGGGCTATCGTTCCTACCCTTCATCTCCCCCCACATGATCCGTTGCCCACCGGTTGTTCCCCGCGTCCCCCGTAAACGTCTCAACTCGACGGGATGCCCCGAACCTGCATTCTCACCGTGCTCGGACCACCGCTGTTCCTCCCCAGTCATCCAAGATGCTGAACTACTGCTTGGTTCGAAGGCCTGAATTTAGCCTTGAGTGCTTTGGTAGAGTGACAATATATGATGGAGCTCGTCGGCCGTGACTCTTACAGTTTTCCCTTTCCCCTGTCCCATACCCTGAGGTGTTAATAAGCGATTGGGGCTCATAACGAAGGTAACTCCTTGATTACCGGTGCCTTTTCTCCTAGCGTTTGTTCGAGCGCCAAATATTGATCTTACCTTGTAATTCCCGAGGAGGTTTTCCTTACCGCCTAATCCAGAAGAATTCATCCATATTCATCTCTCCCTTTGTGTTGTTTCTAGAGCTAATTATTGCTATTGAGGTTTTCGCACGGTACGTTTGAATTCGACTATTTCTTGCGTTCTGCAGAACACCTTTTCGCTTCATTTACTCAACGTCCGTGACGTCATTCCCTGGATCTAGAAACCCCCTATTTGCTTCTTTGCTCCCACGCTGTAGGGCGTTCATTCCTTTCGCTTCACTCGCGCGCTCCCTTTCATTATTTTTTTAGTGAGGCAGAGAAGAAAAAAATAAGTTTTTTTTCTGAGAAGTTATTCTGAAGTTACGCCTGACCATCAGTATTGCAGCATCTGGGGTCTTCATTCTGACCGAGTGTTGCTTTTTCCCACCTTTGTTGGGGCTCAAAGCCGGTCTTCGCCCGAGATAGTTTCCCCCTTTCTTTATCAGTGTCTGTCGTGGTGCCGGAGCCGGGGGCCGTGATTCCTGGCGATGTTGGTCTCCTCTCTACGTTTTGAACACGTGTCAGACCCTCCGATCTGCTTGCCCCCTTCCACTCTCTGCCCTACAGATCTCACACCCTTGTAACCAGAGGAGGATGGAGAAATGAGTGATCTTGTTTTTATCTTTCTCTCGGCGCATATCGACCTTACGCCTCAGAGGAGTCGGCCTGATCGTCCCTTTTTCGTGTTTTTTGACCGTCGCGTCATTATGTAGGATGTATTAACTAGTCAGAATTTGAACTATCATACTCCGGAATGAGGCTCTTACAAACCCTCTTAGAGCTCTCCCCGAACTCTGCCCCTGCCAGCTCTGATCCGTTGCCTTCTAATCGGTATTGGACCGGTCCGTTTGACAAACGCGCGTACAGCGCTCTCCCTAAGGTATTTTCGTGTCGATCAGCTCGCATCTTGTCAAGATACCCAGAGTTCCATCTAAAGAAACCCCTTGATTCTTTTTGTTTTTATTTCGATTGATCCTCACTAGGCTCGGATGCACTGTGTCGCTGGTTTTTCGGTGTCTAGTCCTCCCTTATCGTCCCTGCGCCTAAGATTTAGGCCTTTCATTTGAGATAAGCGCATCCTTGGCTCATTACAGGGACGTTTAATAGCACTCCAGCCTCCTGTTTTTCTTCCCTGGAACGGCTCCTCTTCGGCTATAAACGTGCCGCAATACTTTCACCTGAAATGAGACAAACTTATCAGCATGACGGCATAGACGGTTTATTTTTCTTTTTGGACAGGTGACGCAGATGGCCACCCCCTCTCTTCCCTCTACCGTTTTTTCCACTGTCAAGCGGTTTCCTTGGCTGGCCCGGAACGCGAACCTTCTCCATTCCTCGAGTCGGTCTCAAGAAAACGTATTAGATTTCAGACAAATAATGGGCTCTGCCTATCCGTACGGTTTGCCTTTCCGAGGATCCCCTACCCTCTGACAGAGACATATTGTCGAGAGTGAGTGTGATTGGCTGGCGATCTTTGAGTTCGCTAAAATGGGGGGGAGCGCTCCCTTCTTTGCCGGTCGACTCCAAGGACGCCCATGGAGGCTAATTTTTCTTTTCCCCCCCACCCGGCTCTTATTAGATACTGCCCACACGGGCACTTTTCTTTCATCGCGAAACTCGACTGCCCACCAACCACTAAGTGATTCTGGAAAAAGCCCTCTCGGTATACATTCTCAGTTTTGCGTCTTGATTCTGATGCCCATCATTCCACAGCGCGTTTCCATGTGAGTTCAGGAGTGGCCATCATCAAGTAGTTGCCGGGTTCAGTTCCTGAAACCCTGTCTGGCATCATGAATATAATTGCGGGCTTTCTAAATGACCTTCGATCATTTTGGCGCCCTTTAAGGTGGGCACGAGCCACCATATGCTCACCTTCTGGTCGTATTTTTCTCGTTTGGGTGTGACTCTTTTTTGGCTATGTACTTTTAGTTGACCTCCCTCATTGCACCGTACCGTCGACTTACCGTTCCTCGGCACATCTGTCCACGCGCATTTTTTTGTGTCTTTTGTGAACTTTTCGTTGGGGTAGACAACCCCCCTCCCTCTCTGGAACTCGATTTACTTGTATTTTTTTAACAAACTTGATGCGATATGCGCCGGCTGCCCCCGAAGGTAGCGTTTTCCGCGACTTTTTTCCCTCCCTCTCCCGTGTTCCCCCCCCCCCCCACAAACTTTCAAGGTCTTCTCGTTTAACGTCGAACTGGCCATCCTTTTTGTTTGATGTTTGCTGGAGAAACGTATTTGCCCGTCGTCCGCCCGTGAATTTTTTATGACCCGTTTATTTCTTTCTCTTTTTCCGACCCTCTCGGATAGTTCTGGTCCAACTTCCGCATCTTTTCTTTTGTAGCGTCTTCTTCCTGGTGACTTGTCCGCTTGACTGCCCTTTTCCGGGTGCAGTTGGACATCGGCGTCGCCACCTAACTTTCCAGTTACCTACCGTCCGAGCATTATTAGGTAGACGATCTCGGCCTGTCGAACTGTGTGTGGCATGGATTTTCCTCAGCATTGCAGTTCTAGGAGCCAAGACCAGGGATATCGACTCGATTTGTCTTCCTCCTTAGGCACGGTCTTTGTTAAAGATGCACTGAACGTTCAGTGCCCTGCCACTTTCAACGTCCCTGGGTCCTTTTTCTTCCATTGGAAACCCTTAGGTTCTTCTTGACAGATCTGCGCCTCTTCGCCCGATTCCTTAGATGCGGCCAGGATGGTTCCAGTTGCCTCCACCTGAAAATCCGGTCTGTTCGGCATTTCTCTCAACAGGTCCCCTTGCCTGTTGCCCTTCTCATCTTTCCGCGGTTTGCGGCATCCTGTTTTTCGCCCCCCCCCTTTTTGATGACCATACTGGCTTTTCTCGTCCAGTTTTTCGATGACGTAACCTGAATTTTTCAGGTCGTTCTGTTAATATTGGCCTTCGATGTCTGTACGCGCGCGTCCTCCCTGTTTTAAAAATAGATCCGCCCTAGTCGTTCCGTGCTTGTTGTCATACCTTTCGTGACGGGCTGACTGGTCCCCCTCCCTCCCGCCGGTCGTCTTCCCGGTAAGGCTGCTTATAGAGTCTTTTCCCCGATCTCTTATTTTCCTAATAATAGTGTTTTTGTTGCTCTCCTATAGGTAAATTGTACTATAAGTGACTCCTTCTCCCGCGCCGAACGGCGGTCTGTGAGTCCCCTTTCCCCCTGCCTGCATTGTTCTCCCCCACTCCCCCCCACCTCCGGCTCGACGCGTCCGTTTTTGTCCAACGTGCGGCCCCCTGCTCTTCCTTTACTGGATTCCAATATGTACGACGGACCTGACCCACTTTCTACGGCACTCCCTTGACTTCCCCTTCTTAATTTTTCCTTAAACCCGTTTTTTTTTCCAACCCACCACCTTATGTCTCAACCTCGGATCTATTTTCAACTCCAAGTTTTGCTTTCTGTAAACGGCCTCTCCATGCCGATTGGTTGGCGCTCTTCTCTTTTCTAGGTCCAGCTCTGTCTCCACGTCACTAATAGGTGGTGAGCGACTATAGCTTTCATCTTGTTTTTTACACTGGTCAGCAGTCATTTCAAGTACGGCGTCCCGTTTGCCACGAAGTGAACTCTCATGCACATCCTTGACCCCTCTTTTCCTTTTAATGGCGGTCTGGGCAATCTCTTCGATATCATTGTGTTCCCCTTTTCCAGACATGGAATGCAATCCAGTTCCTAACGCGGTCTCCCCTTGTCCGCCCTCTATGTCATTGACCTAAGTTCTCCACGGTCCTTTCCCTGCTACCTTTTGTTTCGCGATCGTCCCCCTGCATAACGGCACCGGGCCACAACTTCATCGGACCCCTTCACCTCCCCGCCCCCCCCGCCTTTCCTGCCACTCACCGTCTGCGGCCTTTGGTTGCCCCGCACTTTCCCCTATTTTGGTCGTGCCACTATCAAGACTTCCCGCGGTTCATCACCTTCTATGTCGACGGTCCCCATACTTCTTTTCATGTTCGCCCAGTACGTTGTTGGTTACCAACAAATTACGGCCGGTGCGACCGTTCCGATCCCCCCCCCCGTGACTTTGTTCCACTTTGAGGCATTTCAAGATCGCGAAAGCGACCTTCTTCCGACCCTGCTCTCGCACTTTCCACATCCATCAATCTCCGTCTTTGTTCGACCCCCCTGCCAAATCCGACCGACCAACAACATTCGTCGTTGCCAAATTCTTTCCAGAAGTCCAGTATGTTTGTTTTTCCGGTCTTGCAATGCGTCCTGGCCTGAAGGAAAATAGTCCTTGGAAAGGATTTTTCACCCCTGCTACCCTAGACACGCTTTTCCTGTTTCTTTCTTTCCCTTCCTCCTTCTCCCACATGAGCGACGCAGTTCAGAACTTTAATTCCGGCGAGAGGATGAGAATCCGGTTTTGTCTACTTCCCGGCAACTAAGTCTTCCTTTCCCCCACATCTCCCCCCTATTAACCTCCGTCATCTTAGAATGCGTAGAGCTACCAATAGCAAACGCCTTCTCAATCAGGAGTTATTCCTCATCACGAGGGCGTTTTTAGGCAGGT
>Ga0179593_1465499_pt1 | contig 13308 bp, 11 predicted proteins | sample CZODoug2_1_08_16_FD_185931 | JGI IMG/M metagenome (GOLD analysis project Ga0179593, IMG submission 185931) | Vadose zone soil fungal communities from Angelo Coast Range Reserve, California, USA - CZODoug2_1_08_16fungal (PacBio error correction) | ecosystem: Environmental > Terrestrial > Soil >... | reverse complement strand
GCCTTGGGCCTCTCCCGCTTACTCTTACGTCCTCTCTCCCCCTTTGGGAAATTCGTGCTCCTCTTTTCCCAATTACAATTTCTTCAAGCCTCCCCCCCCCCCCCATTTTTTTTTTTCAAATTCCCCCTGGAATGTTCGGCTCGATGTCTACGAGCTTCCTGGCCTTTAATTCTGAGCCTCTTTCTTTGGCTGGCTGCATTGACTGGTTCAGGCGATCACTGAGCCTTCTTGTTCTTTTCTTTCCCCCGTCTTTTAGTTCTGACTCGGTCGTTGATACAAGACTGTTTCGAAAGCTCACACCACCCCCTTCTTTGTAACCTTTCCTCCCGATGGACGGAATAGCGGCTTCAATGAGGACAGGATGGCGATTGTTTTAGTTCCCTCGTCGACCGCTTAAGACCTTTAATGCCTTGATTGTCACTTCGTCCCCAGATCCTGGCAATTTCTCATCGCTCGATGGCCCATTCCCTCGTCCCTTTTCTCTATCCCCTCACCCCTCTCAACTTTATTCGTCGGGGCGAACCGGATTCTCGGGGAAACTGGCAGACCAGCCCGAGACGAGGATTTTTTCTCCACCTCTCCCATACAAACCGAAAATTTCTTTTGAACCTGACACACATTGTCTTTCACCGTGCTGATTTTTTGCTCCAGATGGGAGTGTCCCCTTTAGACTATACTGAGGAGTGGAGGCCCGGGCTCATACGGTCCCCTACACTTCATCTTTTTCCACAGTTTATTGTAATCCTAGAAGCTCTCTGACCCATTGTCAACCCTCTTCGCTCCTTCTTTGAGCGTGCCGTTCGGTAAAATGGCTCTCGAGCAATATCCTTTTTTTTGAACATCCCTTCCACGGGACCTAAATCTGGATTTCAAACGCAGAATAGAAGTGTGTTTCGGGCGCTTCCTAAGGTTGTTCTTTTCCAAGTCGAGTTACCTGTTCGAAATTTTCGACCTTGTTATCTTCAATCCGCCTTTAAGCTTGATTCTTTTCCCCCCTTCCGGAAGCAGAGATCCATTCCTGAGCGTGGCTGGCGATGGTGCTCCTCCTTCGCGTCCTTCTTCTCTCTCTCTTCCTTCCTGGTTTTACAATCCCTCGAGCTCCCCCGCTTCAAAAGTCCATGTTTCCCCCATATCCTTTCCGCGCTGCAACCCGCCCTCGGTCCCTCTTCTTTTTTTTATCGCCCCGGGCGAATAGAGCTTGTGGAAATTCTATGCTCTCGTCGGTCGGCCAATTTGACTTTTTTTTGGATTGCCTTGAAAGGTGCTCCATCCTCTTTCTCTCTCGTACCAAACACTGAGAGGGTCTTTTACCATCATCCTTTTTAATGAACGGCCGCGAGTGGTTTGCATCTGCGGGTCTTTTTAGGTAAGTTCTTGTAGTCATCCACTCTCTCCTTTTTTTTGGCTCCCTTTCAGAGCTTATCTACTTCGCCCCTTTTTGCCCCTCCCCTCTTTCACCTTTTTTTGGGGCGGAGTTTGGGGCCGCCCCCAGTTTCTCCCTCGAGTGGAATCACTTTCTCCTTTCCTCCCCGCTCACCCCGAGCACAATCCTCTCCGATTTGATTCCGCGGAGGACCTGCACATGCTCTATCGAGTTCATGTCCCCCCCATCTCCTCCCCTACTTGGCCATTACTTTTTTCCCCCACTCACCTACAGTCTGCCACCCCAAAGAATCAGCTCACTCTCTCACCCCCTTCGCATCTTCCCCTAAATGTTCGCAAATTCCGCCTTTCAAGAAGTAGAACTATGCCACCGCCCTATGGTTATCTCCCGCGCCTTTTTCCCCCTTCAGTCAGAATGGCAAGGTCAGCCTTCCTTTTCTTTCCCGCCGATGCCACCCCTGGTGCTGCTGACACTTTTTTCGATGGAGCGAACAAGATTTTTCACTTTTTCTGATTGAGGAATGTGTGTATTTGCAATAGCTTTGCACTTCATCCAACTTCCCTCTCGATCAACCCCTAACAAGCAAAGGATTCTAATCCCTGGACTTTTACCTGCAAATATTCCCCATAGAATGAGGTAAGCTATCTTCCGACCCTCCCTTCTCTCACAGCGCGTTTCGAGGACTCCGGAGTGGCCCCGTCACCCCCTTCTGCCGCACGCGATGAACATGAATTAGAAGCCTTCAGTTTCCTGGCCGAGCTCCCGGTCCCTTTAGTTCATCTACATGGTTTTCTTGCTTTCTCTTTCGGGTACTAGGTCTAATCAGACGTTACCCCTTCCCCCCACCCTATCGTGATCTAACCCCCCGCGGACTACCTTCCATCGGTCGCATCTGAGTATAAACGTCTCCTCTAGGACGAGATAATTTTTCCCCTCCCTTTCTCAGGGCTTCGTAAATTTTCATCAAAGTTTTTTATTATTACTTTCTCCCGGAGTGAATTGTTCAAAGATCTTCTCTTTTGCAAGGTTCGAAAGCTGGGAAGCACGCTTTTTTTCAATCCCGCAAGCTCCACTCCCCTCCAGTGAATTCTTCCTCCTCTTTCTTCTAATCACCGACTTCCTTCGTAAAGTCCGGAAAAGTCGTCCAACTTACCATAGAGGTCTCGGCGTATCTCCAAGCTCTAGCCACTGTCCACTCTCCAGATCTATTTTGGTCTCAGGTCTGGTTACATTAACCCCCTGTTCTCGTCAGACCTTAAGTGCAGCCTACTCCATCTGGAGTCTCCCTACGCCCCCTCTTCCGGCTGCAAAAAAGGATCTCTAGTCGTCCTTCCTTTTCCCGTAGAGAAGGGACGGACCACCGCTCGTCTTAGGTCCTTCTTCCGTAAGTTCAGAGATTAGGGCAGATGCGAAGTATCAGGATCGTTGTTGATGTTTTACGACATTGCCAAACCTTCAGACCAAAAAAGATAGTGTTGACCCTGTGTAGATCCTTTCTGGAGGAGTAACCTAATTAGATTTTAATTGACTCCTTTTCCTTCCCCCTCCATTCCTCTAGGGACTAAAGGAGGAAGCTTGAGGTTCCGTTTTCCCCTCTTCCAAAATGCTGGCCTCTTCTTTCTTCCACAGTTTTTTCCGGTTGTTGACATGGCCAATGACCCTCCCCTTTCTTCCGCAAGAAGATGACCTGCAAAATTATTCGAGTTTCCGCCTTCTTAATTCTGGTTCCTCTCTTACTTATTCTTTCTTAAGATAGATTTTTTGCCCCTTTCCCCTCCCCCTCTCTGTTAAGAATTGATAGTGCCCATTGTCTTTAAAACCTTTTTTCCTCCTATTCGCCATTTAGAGTTAAAACTCTTTTATCGTCTCTTTAGGTAAACCCGTCGATGGCCCCCCGTCCTTTCGCGATCAATCCCGTCGACTTAGGCGCACTGTGAGTTCCCCGTGATTAGAGAGATCTTACCCTCTTCCCTGTCTGTTCGAAGATCGGTCCTCCGGCACGGTTTCTATCGTTCGGTTTGGTGCCGAATTCCGTGAATGTTGGCGTTTTTTTCCTGGTTTGTTAGTTCGTTTCTCTTCTTTACGTGCCCCTCGATTGGCAACAAGAATTTCTTTCTCTGATCTTTTCTCGGCTATTCCACCTCGTGTTTTAGCCGATCTTTTTCTAAAGGCCTTTTTCCGCTTGCCCCTTGGCCCGTGGTTATCAGCGTGTCTGCGCCGTGTCCCTCTGCTTCACTGGCCTTCGCGGACTTTCGTGTTTTAGAGATGTCCTCTTTTTTCTTCTCCTTTTTCTTGTGTTTTTTTCTCGTCCGGTCCTCAGTTTTGCCTGTGCCTGACTTTTTTTTATCGCTTGCTGAAACCCACCCCATGGGATGTTTGGCGCCACTTATTTCATATGTTTTTCTTTGGGAAACTCGCTCAATAGATCGGACCATGTTTCTTTCCCCTCCCTCGTCCGTTCATGTAGGACCGTTGGATGTTCTCTCGGGATAGGTGCTGGCTCGCTGCTGAAAGGAGCTGATTCGACGAAGATCTGCATCTTCCTCCTTCGCCCAGGTTCTAGCTCCAAAGGGTCATTCTATTTTGACTTGCGCAAAAGTAATCAACGGCGTAATCCGCAACCTTTCAACGTCTCGACCCTCCCTGATCGCGCTGCCCTAGATAGTGTCACTCCTTCGTGAAATTTTTCTCGGGTCTTTCTCAAGACGATCTGGCGCATCCTCCGCTTCACAGCGGTTTTCACGACATCTTATATTTCCACCATTTTTGCGCACGTGAAAGGAGAAGTTTTTCTTTTTTGAGGCCTTCCTCCTTTCCTATTGCACTTTTTTCTTGCCAGGGCTAGCTTTTCTGCCGCTAGATCGTCCTCTTTTTTTTAATGCTCGCCCTTACCGCCAAGCTCAGTACGCAAGCGAAGGCTGGCTTGCGTCCGGCAGGGTACGCCTGAGTTTTCAAGGGTTTTTCTTATTCCCCACCGATTGGTCGAACCAGTTTACACCTCGCCCAGTGAGTCTTCTCCAAACCTTCTTCACACCCGTTTCGACCCATGGTAGAGCTGGACCCTTCCAGGGAATTCCAAGTAGTGGTCCTCACATGGCTTCCGCCGTTGCCTTCGTCCTCTTCCCACGGAGCCTAGAGACCCCGTTTTTCTTTTCCTAGTCAATTACCTCCTGTTCCTTTTTTTTCTTCTCCTCGAAAGCTTCTTTTAAAACCGCTGTTTTTAGCAGTCGCGCCGCCCCTCCACTAACCGCTCGTCCCAGGTAAACCCTTTTCATTTCTGCTGTCAGGTGGGCGGCTTACTTCCCCTGTCCCCCCTTTTGGTTTTCAACCCTTTCAAAGATGTTTTTTGCTTCCTCGACAGTAACGCGCGGTCTCTGGGCGCTGAAAGGGTAGTGAGGGTCCTTCCGGGCCCAGGCGTAAGTTTTCTTCGATTTGCCTGGTCACGGGTGTAGGAGCAATGGGCTTCGTCCTTTTTCCGTATCGCTCGATGCGCAACAGGTAGAGTGAAGTACGGCCATTCTCCGGCTGCGCTGGGGTCCTCTTCCCTTGTCGCTTCCACCTGAAATCTGATTGAAAGAAGTAGACGCTATGCGTCACTTCTTTTTCCTCCCCTTTTTCCCATTTTGTTTCTTGTTGGAGCTTTCGTTACAGGGCTTCGCGTCACGTCTTCACTCCCTCGGCTCCTTTCTTTTTAATCAGCGGTAAAAAAGTAGAAGAGCACCCTTGACTCATAGGAAAAATGTTGAGCCTGCCCGAGGCTCCCTCATCGCAGTTATGAATGGCTTGGACTTCATCGGCGTGGTCCGGCCTACTATCCCACTTCCTTGTCTTCAGTAGAAAGACTGCCGAACTTGGCTTCTTGGTCTCTTCGTGCTTTCTTCATGTCAATTTTTTCCGTCGCCTGCGCGAGCGAGGTACGCTTTAACGGATGGCCTTCCTTTTGACCCAGCCTTCCCTCTCCTTGTCTTTTTTCCTCTGATCGCTGTTTGAAGGGCATAAGGACATGAAGTGCCCCGTCGGCTTTAGTCCCTTTTTTCCTTTCCTTGCTCACTATAGGCCGCCCATCCCGGCCGCAGTTCTCCGGAAACATCCTCTTCCTCGTAGTGTGCGGCAGTGTTCGACCGAGGAAGTGCACCTTAGACCAGAGAGGAGGGGAATTCCTGCGGCCTTAGCCTAGGTATCAAGTTCTCGATGATCGTGACGCGTTCCCCCCGACGGAGCCCCGAGTTTTTTCAGAGAGGGAAGTCTAGCTTGTACTCCTCCACCAACGGTCCCCCCTCCGTCATTTACTAACTCTGGCGATTCTCTTTGCTCCATCTCTTCTTCGTGCGGGATCTTATGTCTGATGGGGGTTGCGCGACGAGGGTCAACCGGTCGACCGTGATTTGGCCCGCGCTCTCGGAATTTCTCACTTCAAGCTATTCTTAATTGAGGCATCTTAATTTAATGGAAGAAAAATCCCCGTTTTTTCCTCCCTTACCCGTAAGATTCACTCGTCTTCTTCCTCCTGGGCGATTTCCCGGACGGGCGGGGCACCTTCAGAGAAAAGAAGCATTATTAGTCTCCCCACGAACCAATTTTTCCTGAACCATTTTGAGGAGTGATGAGCTCTTTCCCCCGTTGCCCTTGCCCCCCTCCCCCCCCCAATGGAAGGGTGTGAATGTTCGATATGTAAATAACCTTTGAGTTCTGAGGCAAAGTTTCCTCCCCCCTTTTTCTTTTTTTCCACGTTCTATAAGACATGAGGAGTGAGTCCTTTTTACACCCTCCCTTTTTCGCGAGCATACTGTGGAGCTGTGTTTACATTCCTTTCAAATGATAGAGCGCGATCCGTCATGATCTTTTCAAGTTGTCTTTCTACCCTTCCTTTAAAAACCGCTGACCTCCTCTCCTAAGTTCTTTCGTCTTTTTTCCCCTGTTGGTTTTTTGTTACCTGCATCCGCACGGTCTGGTTGATTTTTACCTTTTCGACCCGCTTTTCTCATTCTATTCATACGCATTACGAGCCTTTCTTAACATCTTCCCTGAGTTTAGTGTTTTAATGCGCGTGGCCTTTTGGTGACGGCGTCGACTGGTCTTCTTGAAAGTTTTTCGCCCAAGTTGACTCTTTTTTCCTTCCTCACCCCTCGTTCCCCTGGTACAATTTTGTTTCGGCCAAGCCTGGCACTCGTTCGCCTGAAATTCCCTTCCAGCGGCGATGGGTGGCCCTGTGCTTATACTCAACCCTTTCTTTTTTTATCGGTTTCCTTTTGTCCATCTTCTTGCTTTGTCAACCGCGGGTTCCGCGGTTCGTGACTATCAGAGGAAGGCCTCCCCCTTTTCTCTGTTTTCGGGATTTGCCTTTGGATCGTGGATTGCGGTTTGCTTATAGTTTGTCTTCGGATACTTTAGCGAATGCCCCTGTCGTCCAGTTGTACTCCCTCGCACTTTTCCTAGGGTGCCTTTAGAGTTTCTTATTCCTGAGTCGAAGCCCCGCCCTTCAATCAAGCGCTAGTTCGATTCCGAGCGCACAAAAGCAAGCCTTCCTACGAACATTCAGGAAGACAAATTGATGCTCTGAGCTCCCTTCCCCCCCCCATAATCATTTCCTCCTTGCCCAAGCATCCCGACCGAGCCAAAGGGTGGGCTTTTTACAACTACCCAGAATGGAAGAAGGCTACTTAGCCCTTCCCCTCCGCGTTCCCCGCTGTCAATTGCCACTTGTGTGACTCAGCGAATCACCTTCGTGCATCGACTCCGGCCAGCGCACTCCCCACCCAAAGGGAGATCCTTCGGTTCCTTTTTGCGATGTCTTTTTTGCACGACTCTGCGGTCCCTTGAATACTCGTATACTGTGTCCTCCTTGTGCCCCGAGGTGAAATCTGCAGGCCCATCTCCCCAACCCCTTCCGACGACATTGTGCGAATTGTCGGAACGGAGCCGAAAGTCCCCTACTCAACCACCAACCCCCCCCTCCTCCTTTTCCCTCCTCATTTTTTTTTCGAACACCATGCCTCTCGTACCAGAGCGGCTCCTGGCTCTGTCTTGTCTACCCTCTTATGTCGAGGGACTTCTCCTCCTTTCTGTATCCTTGTAATTTGTCGCTGGCCGCTCAGGGGCCAAGGTTTGACGTTGAACCTTTGCGTGGGATGATCTTGTACTAGAGTTAGACCCACCCTGTTCCAGAATGATCGGTGTATTGGCCCCTCGAAGTGAGGCGGTCGGTGAATATCAGAAACCCCTCGGAGCCAGTCTCTCCTCCCGCACTCAAGGGAAGATTAAGATCCCCCCTCTCCCCTTATTTCGGTCAGAGAGTAGGCCTGATGCACCGTAGCGATTTTTCCGGGACCGGTAGGCCTTTCTTATTTTTTTTTTTTTTTGTCGCACCCTCAGTCTCCAGCGTGGAGGCGGGACCGGTCCCAAGCCTCTTAGTGCGGACCTCCTTCTTACTGAATAATTACACCAAGCTACGCCCAAAGTTTTCCCCCTTTTGTTGAAGCTCCGTCAGCAATTTCGATCGCCCCCCCCCGAAAGAGAATTGCTGTTTCTTCCTTTGCGTGGACTAACCCCGTTACTTTCTTGCCCCCCGACCCATACCAACTCCCCTCTTCCAAGATTAGCGGCCGAAAGCGAAACGATTGCCCCCCAACCCCCCTTTCGTCAGCATTCCTCTTTTGATATTTCCTTCTTTTTTTTTTTCTTCTTGAGCTCCTCTCGACTGACGACCGCGCAGTTTATTCCTGGAGGAGATGCCAGAGCGTATTATTCGATCGGGCGGAGGTCAGTATGGAAATTTCCCGACCGTACTCTTAACCCTGACATCCTCCTCGACCCACAGCATTGCGCTTGGTGTCGATCGCTCTGGATTCGAGTAACTCCTGATGGTGACCTTTGCTCCCCTGTGCGATTAACATGTGTCAGGGATTAGTAACTCCCTCGGATCGCGCCTTTCCCTTCTTTACGTGTTTCTGGCCCGGTTTAAGCTCCTCGGCCCCTTTTTTGGTTCTTCTGGCCACCACATCGCCACGTATAACCGAATTTCAACCTCCAATTTTGGGTAAAGGTACTGCTCTTTTTCACTTTTAAGGCCGTAAGGCTCCTTACGTCGTGTTTTGAGATCTTCGGCCCTCCACTGTCCCCCGTCCCGAATATGTATTTACTTTTTTCCGCGCGGAAAAGAGGTAAACCCTCTTCTCCTCCTCTAGTATAAAAGTCTTAGCTCGGCCACGCTTCTTTGCCCTTCCCCTTTCCTTTCGCTCGGGTGCACTCATCGTCTTACTTCCTCAGTCCCCCTCGCGGTACGAGCATCGTTAGTCAACTCTGGCTTATCCATCTCTCTAGGGGTTTGTTTTTTGTTATGGTTCAGGCCTAGGAAGGAATGTGGATTTCCTTTTTCGTGTTGGCGAGATGAAGTGCTGACGTGCACTCGATTCAAAATGGTGCGGCTCAATCCTATCAGACTTGTCCCTTTGCGGCCAGAAATAGTGTCGTTTCCCCCCCTCCTCGCGGCTTTGGTATCAGCGCCGTCGTCGGGGAAGGCTTCGACATTGCAATAAATGACCTAGGCGTCTTTGAGTTAGAATCCTTTCTCCGTGGTTCCTGCTGGCCGGGGTGCCCCCCGCCCTGGCCGTCGCATCGTTCATTATTATCTGAACCCCCCCCTGGGATGTTTTTTGTCATTATGTTGTCTTTTACTGGATTCGGCTTGGGACATGAACTACGTTCCATAAGATAGTGAATTGGTTGTTCCTTCCTAGTCTTGTTCTTCTTTGGCAGAGAGGCTCTGCCTGGATCGATGGATGACCTCCTCCTTTTCTGAAGCAGCTTGATCCCCCATCTCTGCTGCGAGCGGAACTTTTCGATGGATGTCCAACGTTAGATTGACATCGCAGCCCTCAAAAACCGATAGAGTCAGTTCCAGTTTAACCCTTTCCCCAATGTTGGACGCACCCTTCATGCCAATTTCAAGAGCAACCGCCGCAGCTGTCCATATCCCGAACATTCCCGTTGCGCGGTCCACCAGATCTTTCCTTCTCCACCTTTCTTTTCAGCCTTAAAGTGGAAGATCTCGACGCTCTTCAGGTCAAAATCTGTGACGGGAAGGAGAAGTTTACTCGTTGAGAGTGTATTTGACGGTCATTTTTTTCGGTTTTTCCCATTTCTGACTCGGTTCTAATTCCTACATCTTTTTTTCCGACCGATTAGGACGACTGCATCCCCCCCTCCGCAGCTCGCGGCGCGCTTACGGCAGTCAAGCCCATGACATGAGCTTCGCAACAGTTTCAATCGAGCGCCCCATCCTCCCCCTCTCCTCCTCACAAATGGTTATTAGTCTAATTGCTTGCAAGGATGCTTCCTCCAGTCCCTTGAATTTTTCTCCCGAACTTCTTCTCGCTTTTTCACCACGTTCGTGAACGTTCCCCATTTAGGTTCTCCCCGGTTTTGTAGCATATTCCCCCTTTTCCATTGCCGTGCCCCATTTTTTATGCTCCAAGAATGGTGGAAACCTCTGCTTCGATATGCTTCAATCCCCCCTTTTTTAACATGCTTCTTTTTCTATTCCAGGTACCACCGTCCCCTTGAGGGCAGTGGTCTCCTCTCCCTTCCTTCTCAGCACGCTCCAATTTTTTTTTGCAGGTTTTTACCCCAAGAGTTTCGGGTTTTGCCAGATCAGTTCGGTGTGCCGTCTAATGGTAGTGACGATCCTCAGTGGATTTTTCCCCCCCTTCCGCCAGGCTCGTGCCGTTTTCCGAGGAATTCTTGTCGGAGATGGAAATCTCTTTAATGTTGCCGTTGACCCGTCCATTCCTTGCTCACCCCTTGAAGTCCGGCATCGAGGGAACATAGGTCGGGGTTCTCCCCTTTTTTTTCCGTTTCGCCCTGTCCCACACACCAGATCAGATTCCTATTCGCCAGCCTCTGTTATAGCCCGCGATGCTCCCATCTCTGTGTTTGGCGCTTTTTCTTGTGGGCGGTAGTTTAAGGGTCAAAAGTACCCTTTCTCTCCATTCCTTTTTTCGGTTCCTTTTTTGTCAATACGCGGCACCTTAGTAAGAGAATGGATTCGCTTCTGCCATGTGAAGCGGCCTGCTTCTGCCTCATACTGATATGCTGATAGGACGTCCAGATCCTAGAAAAAGCTCGCCTCACACTTTCCCTTCTTTGCCTCCGTTCGACCTTACTGGATCAATTCCTGGGATTGCTTGGCCCGAGCTCCAGCGTCTGTAGTTCCGGCCATGATTTAGGCGCGCTGATGTAAGGCTCCCTCCGAACACGCTATCTCTATCTTTAATAGTCGTTGTGTATAGACGCGTGGTCGAAGGCGCATCCTGGCATCGCGCCCTCTGATCCCCTTTGGTACTTCTGCTTCGGCCTGCACCGAGGGACGTCCTTCTTTTTCCTTCAACTTCCCGCTCGAGTGTCCTTCCTCTTTGGCGAGGATCAGAGATGACGTAACTTCCTCCAGGCGCGTTAGGAGGGAGGCTTCCAATCGTCGATCTTCTTTTCTCTAGTGGTGCCAAGGATCCCTTTGACTCCTCGTCCTATCTTCCCGTTACTTTCCGCCCTAATCCTCCTCACCCCGGCCCACGCGTGTTTTTTAACCTTCGACCTTCCGATGAGCGACTTTATAGCTTTCCCCTTAGGCCTCAGTGAGTGATGAGACCCAAAGTTAAAAGTTCCCTCACGTGCTGGGCCGTTCATGCGCTATCCTTGTCGTAAGCCTTCTACCCGGACCCTTTTCGCCTTGCAATTCCCAAAATTTTTTTCATAACCTGAGACTAAATAAAAGTACACTCGCTTTGGCGCTTTATCCCCCTTTTCCTCGGGGCACTTGCACAGGTGCCTCTCTCTCTTCTGGTTCGTACCAGCACCCGAACCCCCCATCCCTTTTTCTTGAACCTGTCCCTTTTTTTCTCTCTTCTCAGTCCCTTTCTGACTCCTTGACAAAAAGGGAGCCCTGTCTCTTTCTCCTCGACTTTTATCGTGGTCGGAGTACGGGATACGCCAGGTCAGTTTTTCCACGAGTCTCCCTATGCCGAGAAACGACTTGCTATCGGCCCTCCCCCCGCCTAATTCTTTCTTGGGGACTTAACCACAAAAAAACCCCCAAAAAAAACCCCAACAACACCCCCCACACCAAAAAAACAAAACCCACCACCCTTTTTGCCCGACTCAAGAACGTTCGTGTTTACCCTACTGTCGGGATTCACAATGGAATGGCACCAATTAAACGCGAATGACGACGAGGGTCTTTTTCTGGGTGGAAGACGGGATTTTTTCTTCCAACGGGGACCCCGGAGTGGGCTCTTCAATTTACGAGATGCTGCTTGCCCCTTTTGATCATCTCTGTTCCAGTGGAACTAAACGTTAGCCTCAGGTGAGGCGTTGGGCCCCCTCTTCCCTATTCTTTAACGTTTAATGTCCAACCTGCCGATTCGCCCATAACAATTGAAGAATTTAAGATTAGCTGTACCCTCGCAAGTTCATCAGAGTTTTTCAAATGCAGAGGACACGTTCTACTGCCAATGCTTTCTCGGGCCAAGTTCTTGAAGTGGTTTCAACCGAGTTTTTTTGCCTTGGTTTTTTTTCCTTTCCCACTCATCACGGAAGCAGCTGCGAGTTGGAGCCTAAGTTTTAAGTTCCTTTCGTAATTGTTAGTTCTGTGTAGGATGAGAGAGACTTTCCTTTTTCTTTTCCCTCTCCTGTCAATATTTAACGTAGGTGGCCCATTGTCCCCTTGTTCTTCAGGAAGTGGGGCGACCTCTTTCCGTCGAAGACGCTTCAGCCTCCTCCCCCCCTTTTCCTATTCCTATCGCCAAAAAGCAGCACTCTCCTCTAGGACAGGTACCCCCTTTTCGACTTTCTTTTTTACTTAATGCCAATCCTCCATCCCTTGCCCCCACCCATTGTCCCAGAATTCGCGACAGTCTCCACCAATTTGTGGTTCAGAACCGCGTCTTTTCCCCCGCTGCATCCGCGAGTCCCAGAAGAACCCGTAACTCCCACTTCTCCGACTTCTACCCTCCCCAGTGCTCGCATTAAGATTTTGAAAGCGCAAGGCCATGATCCCTTCACTGCCGGCCCTCTCCTCGGGATGTGAACCCAACCCTTCTCTATTGTTTTTTCCCCCCCTTTTGAGATGGCTGCACGACTTTTGCGGCGCACCCTTTTCTGTGATAGCGCTTTAGACTTATCCCCCGTTCCCCGAGTCATTTCCCCATGGAAGAGAGCCCAACACAACTCCAGTCCAACCTGGTCTCCTATGACCTCTCGAACCTACAAAGCTTCTAAGCTAACTCTCGGAAGCCGAGCCTTCAAGCCTTTCTTTTATTTAAAAGCGAAGCTCCGCCCTACTTAGTTTGCCCGGCCCCCCTGATAGCGGGGAACTCCGCGTGCCTTTAATGAACTGCGTTACTTTGATTGTCCAGGTCCATAGATTTCTAGAAAAGCTTCCCCTACCTTCCCCCTTACTCGAATGAGCCCCAATGTGTTACCCGACTGGTGTTTTAACACTGGCGGACTAAAGAGTTCTTCTCACGCTCCCTAATCTCTCTTTACGATTGCATTATAAAGGGAAGAGAATTCTCCTTATCCTGATCTTGTCCAGAGAGACTGTAATGCTCTTCTATGTTGGAGGTACCCTGGCCCGCTTGGAATGAGATGGAAAGCTGACCTCTTGTCACAACGTCCAACTTCCGCCGTCATCACTTACTACTAAATGCAAATGAATCATTCTTTTCTCTCGGCCCCCCCGTTTCTGCAAGTCATCGAGTACGGTCTTGATTTACCGCAAGCACGCTATCGACACATTTGTCAAGTCAATGCTTTTGGGCCTTTCCAAGTACACCTCCCTTTCTTACGATTTGTCACCTACATCAGATCATTCAAAGTCTTCTTCCCGCTGCAGTAGTACCGGCAGAAGAACCTGAGCGTTTCTTACTTTT
>Ga0179593_1434470_pt1 | contig 13308 bp, 9 predicted proteins | sample CZODoug2_1_08_16_FD_185931 | JGI IMG/M metagenome (GOLD analysis project Ga0179593, IMG submission 185931) | Vadose zone soil fungal communities from Angelo Coast Range Reserve, California, USA - CZODoug2_1_08_16fungal (PacBio error correction) | ecosystem: Environmental > Terrestrial > Soil >... | reverse complement strand
TGAATGGTGACTTTGTGTCCCTCCTTGACTTTAGTCTTCTTGTCGATGACGCAAATTTTAGACTTTTGCGGTGGTTTCTTGGTATTGCGAGCTTTATTCTTGGTTTCCTTTTACTGTCCCAAGTCCACTCCCTGGTCTCTTCTGCTTACTTTCCCCCCCCCCCTTATCCCTCAGCACCTTAAGGATTCCTTCCGTGTCAATCTCCCCATCGTCTGATATTTTTATTTCGAGTTTTTTTAGCCACCTCTTTTTTTCTTGCGCCGTTTTCTGCTCTCCCCACAACGTCATTTGACTTTGTAACAATTATTTTGATTCTCTTTACGATTCCCCAAGGCCGAGAGTGATCGTCCCCTTTCAAATTGTCTTTGCCCTTCCTCTGCTGTCCGACTTAGGTCTAACCGCGTATCAGGTTCTCATCCTTTCCGCTTAGACCACTGTATCGATGTCTCCAGAAGCGATGAAGCCCTTTAATTTTACAACCGCCTCTTTTTTATTGGGTCTTTCCCCATCTCAGGACACGTTTAGTTTCTGTCCTTCTCGTACCTTTCTGTCAGTATCTTTCTTTTTTCTTTCCTGTTTTCTTTTTTCCTTAACCTTCCTTTTTGTTAGCTAGTTGTTGCTTTCTACGATCTTTTCTTTTTTGCCCACTTTTCTGGCGTCCTTTTCAGGATAGCGATCGGTGGGTCCGTGCTCCCTTCCCTCCCCTTTTGACTCGCAGATCCCGTTCTCCTGTTTTTAGCGTTTTTGCTACGGCTTAGAACTAGTTCGGTTCTCCTGTATGCTTCAATCGTTCTCCGACTCCCGTTCTGACATTTTTCGCGTGATCTCAATTGGGTGATGTCGCCCTTCGGCAGCTAGGCCCCCTGCCATTAATGTTTTTTTTATCAGCTTGACGCATGTCCTTTTCTTCTAAGCTCTTCTTTGCCGTGCCGTCTTAGACTGAATTTTCCCGCCAGTTTCCAGCCTTTTTCCCCTTGCTCTTTTAGATTTTTTTTTTTCAAATTTTGCATTTTCCCTTTTTACTGTCATCTTCTAGTACTCTCCGGGGAGCTGTCTTACCTCTTAGTCGACCACTAGAATTTTGCTTCTCCCCCTGAGTCCCCTCCGTCGAGTCGGTCCTTTAGGTGTGACTCTGACGTCGATTAGATCTTCGCCTCCCCCTTTTTTTTTTCCGAGGCGCGTGTGCGTCTTGCTCCCCCCTTGTCTTTGAAAAAGAGTTTCCACGGCGTGACTTTCTCCTCGCGCCTCCTACTTTTCCAGAACCCCCCTTTAGCACACTCGGACTTTTTTCCCCTGTCACTCCGAGCACGTACCCATTTCAAGGTTTGCCTCCTCCTCTTTTTTTGGTTCATGCCGACCTTTTCGGACATTTGAGCAGCCGCACGAGCATCCTCTCTACCCCGTAGTTCTTTTACCCCGCACCATAACTCTTTTTTGGTTTCCTTTCCCAACCCGACCCTTGACTTGCCTTTGCCCTTCGTTTGACTCCTTTTTTCTTTTTTTAAGAAGCCACGTTCCCCGCGCAACGTTCCGGGCTGTTCCCCTGTCCTTCCGTCTCCGGGCACGTCAGGTACAAAGCGGCCATTTGCACATGTTGTCATGTCCTATTGATGTTTCTTTGAGGGCCGTCCGTGTGTCTTGTTTTTCTCCCTTGGCCTCTTTTGGAACGTACGCAATCGTAAATCGCCCTGGTCTGCTTCATACCTGTTCTTGGAGTTTTCCCCGCGTCCGCCGTATCAACGGCGTCCCTTTTTCCTTTCCTGGCTCTTTTTTTTTGCCCCCCTCTTTTTCTCTAAAATCGTAGTTCTTTTGCCAAACCCGACGTTTCCCCCGACCGCGCGCGCTTTGTTGATATGCTGTCTTTTTGTGTCCGGTCTTCCCTTTCTTGTATGATAGTTTTCCGATCCGTTTTACCAGGCGTGGCTTTTTTCCATTTGGGAATTTTATTGTTGATTCGGCAGACTCCGGTCCTTTTCCCATGCTTTTTTTCTCAAGTTCTCTTATAGTATTGTGTTCTGTATGACCCTAGTTTATCCTGATATTGTCTTCTTTCCTTCCCCTTCACTCTTTCCTTATTCTTCCTTGTGCGGGCTTTTTTTGGATGCACGTTCTTCTCTCCTGTTTTCGATTGTTCTTCCCCGTGGCTTTTCTGGCCATGTGGTATGGCCTCTGTCAGACGTGGTCCTGGTGTTCCTATTCGATTTTGCCCGATTTTTTTTTTGTATAAGTTGTGGGTTTACGCCTCCTCCACCTTCCTTGATGGGATCCGTCGTTGTTCCCACTGAAAGAGTTTTCACTTATAGATCCCACGAACTACTTTTTGGTTCCTCTTCCGCCCCCCCTCCGGTCTGACCTTCTTTGAAATGATGTAAATGGTACCACTTTGCTTGCAAGCCCGCCTTTTTTCCCCGGTATTCTTCCCCTTTCTCCTTTCCTCCGTGTTTCTTATCAATAACGTTTGCCAACCTGTCCAACTTATTTTGTAACGTTGGGTGGTGATCCCGTTTTCACTTCCTTCCCCTTCGGTCGGGTCTTGTTTGACCTCTCCCTCCCCTTTTTGTTCCTCTAGTGGATCTTCCGCGTTGTCCGGTCCGTCCCCTCAACGTTACCGGCTGAAGTCCCCCACCCCACCCTGATTTTTTAATTACCATTACTTTCGCACGTCCATGACCCCATCTCTATCAGGACCCGGCTCTCCCTTGTGTTGATTTATTTTAGATCAACTTTCATACCGCTCCGGTTCTCACGAAAACACCCTCAAGTTTTTTTTTTGATTTTCCGAGTAGTTTCTCGTATTTCTTTCCCTATTCCCTCTTTCCCCTTCTCTCACCATCGTGCCGTTGATTAATTAGGACCGATGTCCCCCCATTTGTGAGTCTCCGTGTAGTCCTACATCCAGACACTGCTCAACTGCATTTTTGAGAAGGAACTTTGCTTCGAACGCCTCCCGCACCCCCAGACGAACCTGTCAATGATTCTTCCCCTAGACCCTCCATCCGGAACGAGACCTCCCTCCTTCTGGTCGTTTGCAGGTTGAAGCGATGGAGTTTCCCAAGAAAGAGTGAAGATGGATGTAAGATGCAGACGAGTCGGAGTGTGTAATAGTTGTTGCCGGGTCGTTGAGCTACGATTTAGACGGGGGTCCTCCAAAATCGGTTTCACTCAGCACGGCAAGGACTGTGTAACAAGTGAGTGCCAGTCCTTACCCCAATTTTTTTTCCTCCTCCATATGTATTTTTCTTCCTGTTCATTTTTCACCCTCCCCCCCTCAACGCCTGTTCTGTTGTTGCTTGCCCTGCTCTTATACGCCTTTCCTCCCCTTAGGATGTTCTGGCTTTAATCTTTTCCCTTCCATTGAAGTGGTTTCTTCAATTTTTTTGAATTTTTTGTCAACCTGAGTTTAGATTTAATTCTATACGAGTTGGTGTCCGTAGTACGAGTAAGCCCTAGTCTTGCACCATTTCTTTCCATCTTTTGTTCAAATTATAGCTATTTTTTTTCCGCCGTACGTGCGGGTCTGTAGTACACGTCTTTATAGTCGCATTGGCGACGACAACTCCTCTCTGTTTTCAAGTCGCCGCTCCCCGTGCTGTTGGCCATTTCTGAGGGTAGTGGATCTCTCGTCAAGATTAGTTTAACACTGTGGTTGTGGCGAGGAGTCTTAATAACCACGGAGAGGCAAAGCTGTAATTACCTTTTCTCTTTTTCTCCAATTTCCCCTCTTCATATATTGCTCCCCACCCCCCTGCCCCCCCCCCTTTCCCCTGTTCGTTCATTCCGGTCAAGCTGTCTTCTTCGTTCAGCTGTTGTTTTCTAGTTGTGTCCATTGTCTTCGTACGCTCCTCTCCCCTTCAGAAATTCGTAGTAAAACTGGTCATATGATGAGTCTGTACCTGCATCCTAGCAGAGGACTTTGCGGCTACTCTGTTGTGCATCTACATGGTCTGTCGTACTCGACTACGTTGCGCATCCTTCGTTCGGTATTCGGTGCAAGCAGGATTGTCATACAAACGAAGGCAAGTCTCACGTGCCACGTTGTTTCGCTTCCCTAACCTACCTTTCCTGCTCGTTTATCTTCTATTCATTTCCCCCTGCTATCGTTGTTGCCCATTTACGCATTTTGCTTGTCCACTAGTTGCAGCCAACGAGTTGGGTCCCACTGACGGATTGCTATGATGCTTTGGTTTTACGGTTTACGAGGGATGGAGGGTCCTATCCGTAGATACATACATGAGCGTTAGAAAAATAGGTCTAAACTGTCATTGCAGCCCTTGCAGCGTTTTCCGCTTTATGCCCTACCGTTGTCATATCCCCTTTTTGTAGTTTACCCCACCGTGTCTAGTCCTATCCTGCGCCTATTTTCCCATATTACGCCGCCTCTTTCGTGAACCTCAGGCCCTCCTTCGGCGTCAACCGAACACGCGAATCATCATACCTCAGCACTTGGATACGTATGGTTACGTTTTTGGCGCGGTTGCACGCTTTAAAGCCCCGCCCTCAGCCTGCTTTCACCCCTAGCCCCTCGTTCCCAATCTCTACTTAACAATCCCGTCACTCTTATGCACCTTTCCCGCATTCTAAGCACCCCATGCTGAACGTATGCCCTTTCCTGTCAGATAACCTCGTGAGCACGCGTCACATCATCTTGCTTGCGCCTAACAGTTTCTGTATCTGAATTGGTTGACGGGCCTGCCCTTTTCTTTTACGTCCACCCCTTAATGTCCTTCCTCCCAATCCCTCCGCGCCCGTCTCGGCGACACCTATTGGTGGCCATCCCCCTATCCTCGTTTCACGACTTGATTTGAATTTCGCCGCAGCATGGCTACGCTTTCATGGCCCAGAGCGTCCAGTAACAGTGCTACTTCTTTTCAGCTTCCTTTGCTTTCTTGATCATTTTCGCTTTCTCCCTTTTGAACTTCCCCTCATCCCCGGCCCCTTCGCGCTGCTTCGCCCCATCCTCGATATGACAGCGAGAGCTCTTTTGAAAGGGTTTTGTACTTATATCTGCTCTAGATGTTCGGTTGCGGGAGCAGAAGCTTCGACGTTTACCAACTTCCCCCTCTCTCCTCCTTTCTTCTTTTTCCTTCTTCCCCCCCCTCCCCTTTGCCGTTTTTCAGCCATCCCTATTCCTGCCCTTTCTTTCTCCTTCTTTTCTTTTCCTTTTCCTCTGTCTTCCCCTTCCCCCTCCCCTCCTACACGCTCCCTGTCCTTTTTCTCTTCGCCACTCTCTCCTCCCCATCCTCTCCGCTTCCCCCTTCTCCCATGCCCACGACTCTCCTCCCACCCAACAGCTTTTCTTCTTTTCTCTCCTAAGCGCCCACTTTTTCCTCGGCCTCTTCTCATCTTTCGTGCTCCCATCTCTCTAACCACGTTTCTTGTTTTACCCTCCCTCTTGTTGGACTAGCGATACGAGTGGTATGCAGGTATTTTGCACGTGGAAGGCTCTTAAGCGTGTCAGTTCTAATCAACAAGGCATGAGATCATGATCATTCGTATTTTTTGTTGCCTGTGTGTTCTATGCCGCACTCGACTTTCCACTTCCTCTCCGCACTTCTCGCTTGATCCCTGCTTTTGACCATAAATTTATCTTGCTACTGTGTCAATCTCTCACAGATTGTCGTGTGCGTTTCATTGGCACCTACCCGTCGGTTAAGCTTAGTTTTTTAAGTTGGTGTTTATGGGCATGAGGGGATTGTGGCCCAATCGGCCTTACTATATGAGCTGTGCGCATGGTTGTAGTAAGATAATTGGTGATGTGCCCCCCTCCCTTCTTCATGTTGTTCTCGCCTACTCGCAACTCCATTTTCTCCCGATTTTTTCCCTTCCGCGTATTTAATATTCTCTTTTTCTTACTAAACTTCAGGTGTCTTTCTTGGTTTTTTATAGTTTGTTATTTATTTGCCAGAGGACGTCTCTAGCCGTTTGGGGATTGTCTCTGATGGGAGTCAAATGGCCCACTGTCTTGAAATATTTCGGTGTAGTGTTATTGGCTGGGACAGACAGCAGCGGATGTTGCTGTACCCTTTCCCTTTTTACCGATTCTTCCTCTTTTTCTTCCTCCGTGGCCCCCGTCTTTGCCATTTTCTCCCATCTAGCCCACAGTTTAACGAAGCAAATGTTGGGCCTGAATCTTCTTGCAGCTTACATGTTCTCAACTTAGTTTTAGCGGTGCTAATATAGAACGTATTGTCGAGGGTTGTTTCAGTTACGGTTTGAGTTATTCATTGTTCCTTGATTCTGCGTAGTTTCGTCGGGTTTTTCCGGTGTATTATTAGGTTAGCGTCAATTTTTAAGGTCCTTGTTAGTGTCTACGTTGCACATCGTGCTTCCACTCGCGAGATCTATTGCTGCTCCGGAAGTCATCTCCGCCTCCTGGGTCAATGGTGAGAATGGGATGGACGTGGTTATTTTCTATCCTTATGTCGGTCTAAGTATCCCCCCCCTTGTTCCCCTTATGTTATCTGTACTGGTCTTCCTTCTGTACCCCGCCACTCTCTTTTTCCACTATATCTTTGGCAGCATAACGCGCGTGCGACCAGTGACTCTGCGCAGCTTCTCTTACTCCGAGATGGATTATGATGGTCAACTGTGAGCCTTATCTGCGCAGATGCAGAAAGCCATCCAAGGACTCTTTTGAACTCCCCACCTGTGAGCTGTTCATACCCTATATTTCGATATCGAGACCAGATTTGACGTCCGTTTATTCTTAAGATGTGTTTCAACCTATTTTGATTTGACTTCCTTCCTCCCTTCCCGCTTTCCTTCTTCTTTCCCCTTTTCTTCCCCTTATTTTTTTTTTTCTTCTTTTTTCCCTTTTTGTTTTTACACCCGGTGGCAGTAAAAAAGGTCTACCGGTTTACTCTTGCTCTGTGGCGCGCTCTTCCGCCCGGTTGAGTCTTCGATTTGCAACTTTCCATGTTTTCCCATGGACCAATGCTTTTTTTCCTCCCGGGGAGGTTTCGGACCGAAGAGCAGGAGACTCCCTTTCACCACCCAAGTTGGTTATTCGCTTTTTTTTCCTTTGTCCTTCGGCTTTTTTTCTTCTTTTTCTCCATTTTACGGGGACAAGCCCGTTTGACTGAACTGCCCGACCTTTCCTACTGAGGCAACTTCCCTCCCTTCCCTTCTCTGTTTTGGGTGGTGTGGAAAGGGTAGATTCTTCCGGCCCGCTGCGACCGTTCCAGACTTTTTTCCCATCTGCCCGCCTTCCGGGCTGGTTGGTAGAGGGTTGGTGAAACTTCCACCCCTAAATTTCTTTTGTCTGGCTTGACACTTTATTCCCCCCTCCGGTCTTTTTTTTTTCGGGTTTCGGATCTTCTGTATGACCCAGATTACGATTGAGGAATTTTTTTGAATGTGTGACAGTGATCGATGTTCTTCCCCTGCCGGCTTTTCTTTTCTGCCAGTTGCTCCTTTACGTGTTTTAAGGCATTTTGCCTCCGTATTTCTTTTTGACAAGAAGCTTCAATTGGCCTCCGTCTCTTCAGATTCGTTTACCAACGCCCACGTTACCTGGCGCCGAGCCGACTCTTTCCTTACGACTGCCTTTTTCCCCCTCTTCCCTACATCTCTTCTCCCTAAGTGGTTGCAAAGCGCAATTTATTTGGGTGTTCGACCGCTCCCCTGTCCTATTGAGTCTTTGGACAAGAAAGGGACGCCGGGCTACTGTCTGCTGCGTCGACTTCCGTCCCTTCCGTTATCTATGTTGCGCCACCCCCTGCTTCACGGGTTTTGTGATCACAGTTGCCCACGGCTTTCAATTTGGTTGCGGGCCCTGTCCCCCCTGTCGTTTACATCTACGTTTACAGTTTGCTTCGTCTGTTTCCGTTTTAGCGCCGTTTCCCCGTCCCACACCCAGAAATGGGATTGCCAGACTTTCTCCCCCCGATTATCTGTTTTCCACTTGATTTCGCTGCCCGGGTTCGTCCCGACTCCCAATGTGGTAGGGGGCAGTGACCCATTCCCATGCCTTCTTTCTCCGTCCCTTTCATAATGAACCCCATTGCTCCTACTTCGCATTATGTGATCCTGTCCTTTTCCCCCGTTAAGCAACCTTTTCCCAGACAGGACTTCTTTTCTCCCTCTACCTGTTCTAGCCAGAAGGCACCTGTTTTGTCCCTTTCTCGCCCCGATCGAGTGGGTGATCTTCCTCCTTCTGATCCGAGGATTTATCCTTTTCTGCTCTTTTTGATAATTTTTCCTTTTCCTTCAGTAGTTGGGAAGCCAGCACGCTTTTTCTCCTCCCGTTTTTTAATCCATATTTTTTAGTTTGCGACTTTGTTTCCCCTATTTGTGGGTCTTGTTCATCGACCCTTAGCTTCCCGTAATTGTACGGTCCTGTTTTCTACGCTCTGACGCTCATCTCCAAATCTCCTCTACGTTAAGATCGGGTTTATGCTGAGATTGACCCTGTCATGTTCCCTCCCGTAACTTCGCTTTTCCTCCTTCCCCCGTGAACATCCGAGCCCGGGTCCCGGCAAGACTCCTTTCAGCATACCCGTGTACCTTTCCCCCTCCTGGTCTACCCGGTAGGCTCTGCAAACGATCGGCCCCTTCCCCCCCCCCCTTTAATGAGTAGGAACCCCAGTAACCCCCCCCCTTTAGCAGCTCTTGCACGGAAGTGTGTCTCCCTGCATCGCGTCGCGGGTAGGGACGTGAACACCCCTTTTCTTTTTTTTTATTTTTGCTGGTCAGAAGCGGTTCCCCTCATTTTCCCGTTCAAACGCCCGAGCCTTCCTATCCTCTCTGTCACCGGAAGGGTTGGTTCGGCTTTTTTTTTTTTTCGCCCCCCCTGCAACGACTACCCTACCCCTTTCTTCTCCCAGCGGGTTTAATACCCTGTTGTCTCTGTCGGATGGCGGCTCCTCAGCCTTTCTGGAAAGTTTTTTCCGGCTTTTTTCGTTCGACGGCTCTGACCTTTGCCCCCCCCCCAGTTCCTCCCCTAAGGCCGTGTCATCTTGACGGTCGATCTTCCGTCCCCGACATGACCGATGTTATCCCTCTTAGAACGTTCACTTCGTTTTTTTGTAGTCCCCTCTTTCGTCTCAGCATCCCGCTCTTCCTCCCTCCTTCTAAAAGTGCGGTCTTTTCTTTTTTCGTTGTCTCCGTGCGCTTTTTCCATTTGACCCTAGTTGCATTCCTCCGTGCCTTCACCGCCTTCTTCATTTCTTCTCGTTAGCTCATTTCAATGATGTTGGATATTAGCGCCTACCTTTTCTGTCCGATGCGCTTACAAGCCTCCCTTCGCCCTGGTTACAAGGAGCCTTTTTGTCACGCCGCGCCGCCCCTCTCCGCCCCTTGCCTGCAGACCCGCTCCTGAATGCGAGAAAGTGTTCCCCGACTCAAGACCCAGTACCACACGGCCGGGCCCGTGCTGTCTCCCTTCTTTGGTTTTCCGTTTGATTCACCGAAGAAGGCCACCGGTGCCTATCGCCACCTCCGTCTTCACAAGTTTATGGCTCAACCTTCCTGGCACATTAACTTGTTGAAGACTTCCTTTAGCGTCGGATTCTTTCTATGTCAAGTTGTCTTCCCCCCCCCCCTCCCGACTGTCCTCCAAAACCGAACGCGCGGCACTTCCGCCGCTCCCGCTTCACGGTAGGTGCTTTTGTTCCATGCATCTCCTTTTCAGTTGAAGACTGCACGTTCTCCTAATTTTCTTTTGGATGCCGTTCCTCGGTGCTTGCCTCCTCCCCCCTCTGAACTTCATGAGAATGGCCAACGCCATGGGTATCCGATACCTCCCCCGCCCCTTTCTCTCCTTCCTCCTCATGGTTTTTGTGTTGATCTTAGATGTGGACTTTGCTGGAGGATTTCAAACCGGTCGGTCCTCCCCGGCACAGTCGTTTGTTCGTAGGCGACGCACCGCGGTCGGCTTCTCCCCTCTGTCGATATTGATCACCAGTGCAGCGTTCTCCTAATGTTCCCCTGGTCGAATCCGAAGCCTTCCTTCATGTTTAGCGTGCGTTATTTGCCTGCGTTTTTTGCGTACGTTTCCCCCTGACTCATTCTTCCTGACTTGGGCTGATCTCGGTCTTGGTTTGAGCACTCCTTTGCCCTAGTGTTTTTTTTTTGATAGGCCTCTGTGGCCTTATCCTTTATCTCGTGCGGAGTTACCCAACTTGCTGTCCCCCCTCACTTTCCTGGCAGTTCTGTGTAATGGTGGGAGGGTCTGTTACACCATCCTCTTTCCCCAGATATCCTTATTGGATTTTCCTTCCTCGCTTTGTGTTTCTTTGTGCTCCCGGATAATTGACCCCTCCTTGCAGGGCTTTCCGTGTTGCCTCTTGTCAGTTTACTTATCTCTTCTTTGTCAAGTCCAACTTTTTTGACGTAGGAGACCTTGCGCTCCTCCGCATCGTTCTTTTGAGGGGCTTCCTCCTTCCCTCGCGATTAGTCTCTTCCTTCTGAGATCTTCTCTTTCTTTAGCCGTCGCCTTTGGCTGGCGTTTCCTTCGACTCGTCCCGACCCCGAATCTTTTTTCTCTTTTGCAGATTTGTTAAGGTTTTTTTCTTCTTTTATACGATCCCTCAATCAGGGCCCTTGCTCCGTCCCTCTTTATTCGCTGTTCTTCCCTTTTTCATGCGAAGACACAAGCCTAGTATGAATTTCCGAGAGGCCCTGACGAATTCTGTTCCTTAATGCTGGGGATGCCATGTCCTTTAGTTCGTGTCGGATTTCTTTTTAAGTTGAGTCTGAGACCCCAACTCCGCTTTCTCTCCGCTTCTGAGTTAGGCATTTTGAGGCTTCATCCCATTATTCTGCACAACATTTATTTTAAGTAGTTTTCCCTTCAGTCCCGGATCACCCCTGTGTTATCCTTTTCTCCCGTTTTCGTACACACCCTCTTTTTTTGTGAGTTTAGTTCCCTTTTTTTTCTTTTTTCCCCTTTCTCGTGCTATCGCCACCACGTCGTTCCCCTGTTCTGTTTGTCATTTTTGTCTCGTTTGCCTGCGACAGTCGGCCTCGGTCAGACTTCTTCCCCCTTTCGTCCGATTGGCTTGGTATACGTGTATCGATGCAGTGATTTCTTCCGTATACTGTTCCCTTTCCTCTTTTTCCCTGGTAGAGCTTGCTCGGCTTTTTAGGCTTCCCCTTCAGGTTCTCTTTCTCCGCCGTGTATCCGTTTCCCTTTTGCCGCTCGGTTTTTAGATGCCTGTCTTTGGTCGTGATTTCTTTCCCCTGTACATGACGTTCACCCTATTCTCCTCCGATAAAACACTTCTTCGCAATGAGCTTGGCGTTTTTCTTTCCCCTCTCCTCCTGCTGCTTCTGGCTCTTTTCATTCGTCAGGATCTGCACGCTTCTTTCGATCACTCGATTATCCTCCGATTCAGTTCCCCTCCCTCCTCGATATTTTTTTTCCCCTACCGCGTGTCTTCCTTCCTTCGTCAGGTCTGTACACTCGTTCTCCTTTGCTTTAATTTTATTGATTTGTTACAACTTTTGTCGGGTCGCCGTCTTCCTCCGCTTTGTGTGAGGGCACGGCCTCCCCTGAAACAGCCTTTTGGTAGGTTTTTTACCTTCTTTTCTCACCTTTTCTCGTTCATTTGCACTGGTGGTACCCAGTTCTCGAAGTTCCTTTTTCCTTTTAATCCTTTTTTTTCTGGTTGAGACTCGGCCCCTACGAGCCGGGTTCCTTGGTCTCCTTATCTTATCCGTCTTGTAAGACGTTTTTTTCTCCACAATTGCTCGTTTTCCTTCCGTTCGAAGACGCACCTTGCTCCGGCCGATTGCCCTCTTCCCTGCAGATCGCAGGATTCTTTACTTATCCTGCACTTTTAGGGGGAGATGGTCCCCTCCTCCAACCCTCGACTGTTGCCCTGCCCCCTGCTTATTCGCCTTCCGATCCTGTCGCCCGAAGAGGTTTTGCGTTATTTTATCGTTTCCCTACGCTTCGGCTTAGGCTCTCCTTGGCGTACCACTGCTCACGGCTTGTCTTGGCTATTGCGCCTTCTTTCTGTTCGCCCCCCCGATGCTGCATTGGTTTCTCCCTCGTTCTACAGCAAGAGGGCGAAACTGTTATTACCGTTCTTTTTAAGTTCCTCCTGTAAGCACGGGGACATTCCCTGACCTTCTCTGTGCAGTTCTCTTTTTTAGATTGGTCATGCCGCTTTCTTCCTATCAGCGCTGCCTCCCCGCGAGAAAATCTCCTCTTTTATCACAGACAATTTTCCGTTCTGAGGGAATTTTCACCCAACGACCGTCCTTGGCCCGGGCCTTTGCCTTTCCTTTTTCGTTTCCTTTTCTCCCTGCCGCTGAAACGTTCCACCACGTCCCTCTTTCTGGCTTGGTTAATAGGTTTCTCTGGCGGAAGCCCCTTTTTCAGGGGAAATTTTTGTTGCCCTCTGGAAGGACTCGGGCCGTACCATAACTTCTCTTTGTTTTTGCTGAGTCGACGTCTTAGGCTGACCTCTCAACCCGCCCCATTTTCCCCTCTTCCCAACTCCATTGCGTGATTTTGGCTACTGTAGTTTTCGTTTCCCGCGTCCCCCATTTTTACCCCTGTTTATACGTTCCAAGAACCCTCGCGCCCTAGGACCCTAGACATTTTTTTTCCCCATCGGCAAGAGAAGCGTTTGCCCAAGTCAGTCAGGTCTTTCCCCCCCATTCGAGTTTTTAGATCCCCTATCTACGCTCCTTCTCGGTCCCCAGCCGGTTTTGTCTTGGGCGGGTTTTGTCTACTTTTTTTACTTCTTTCTCATTCCCTTGGTACTGAAGGTTATCACGCCCTCTCCCGGTTGTGGTGACCGTATTTCCCCCCCCTTTCTTTTTCTCCCCCCTCTGTTAGACGTTGCCGTGCAGGCCTCTCCTCAGCGAGGTCGATCTTTCTGGTTTTTCCTTTTCCCCCGCAGCTTTCTGTATAAGGCGCTTCCTTGGTCGTTTGATCTCGAACTGTAGACCTTCGACTTCTATCCTATGTATTGGTGTTTTATTTTGCTTTCCACGGTACTTTTCTAACTTTCTTTTTTTTTTTATGATTGCACCACACGGGCCGCTTTCGCCCTTTCCCAAGTGGCCGTCGATTTCCCTGTCACGCTCTTTTTATTCTGGTGTCGATAGATTGTCATTCGCGTCAGCCTATCCTTCCAGTCCGGGTTTTTTTGCTTTAGTCGCAGACATCCCTGAGCCTCCCGCGTTGCTGTCATACCGCAACCCCCCCTCTTTATCACCCTCCTCACGTACCTGTTTCCCGGTGGACTCTTCTCTCGGTCAAAGCTAGGCTTCCCAGTCCCTGCGGGAAAGTATCATTGTAACCCGTGGTTCCCCTTTCCTTCGTTCAAGCAAGAAGCTTTTTTTAAGGTATTG
>Ga0179593_1330991_pt1 | contig 13308 bp, 16 predicted proteins | sample CZODoug2_1_08_16_FD_185931 | JGI IMG/M metagenome (GOLD analysis project Ga0179593, IMG submission 185931) | Vadose zone soil fungal communities from Angelo Coast Range Reserve, California, USA - CZODoug2_1_08_16fungal (PacBio error correction) | ecosystem: Environmental > Terrestrial > Soil >... | reverse complement strand
TTTTTTCCGCGCTTTCTCCCTCCGAACGCAAAACTTTGAACGATCTCTCGTTGAAGGTTTTAAGGTCGAACTGATAAAAACGTCCCCAACATGCCTCCCCTCTCCCTGTTTTTTCGACTTACCTCACTTTCTACTTGCATGCTCATCTCTTAAGAAAAAAGCAAGTGCGTGCCGGACCCCCCCTTTGCTCCTAGTGGCTATCGACCTGCATTTTTTTTCTTTTTTTTTCTCTATTTATTCTACTATCGATTTCCCCTGAATATCTCTTTCCCTTCGACCAAAGATGGACTTGTAAGATTCCCCAAGTGGGAATCCCCTTCTCACACACTGAAACTGAACGCGTGAAAGATTTTTTTTCTGGTTTTCAGCCCTTCCCTTTCCCTCCGTCCCCCCCTCCTTCACGTGTTTTTGAACAGGCATCCCCCCGCTACTCTCCTCCTTAAGAAGACGCCCAACGGAGATCCCCTGGCAGCGAACTCTTTTTTGTTGAACTTTTTTCCCTCTTTTTTTTTGTGCCCCATTTTATGAATCTTATTGTTCTCACCGATATGAGATTAGTGATGGACCCTTCAATCAACAAGATATTGACCTCATCGTTCCGTTTCAAAGCGCCGCCGGGGAAATTCCTTTTCCTCCCCGCCCCTATCCCTGCTGTTGTACTGTTTCTCTTTTCCGACGCCTTTATCTCTTTCTTCCTACTGACCATTGGTCATATCTGAAAATATTTCCTCCACGCGCACGTTCACCGCTGCCCCACGATAAGTTTGTGGACCACTACCCTCCCGATTTAGTGAATTGCTTTCACCCGTGGGAGATTCCTCGTTGTTTTGAATTGTTCATTTTTCTCCCCTGAACTCCTTCTAGTAGACCCGACACACATCGCGAAGACGTATTTTCCCTTTCTCCACCCGTCCCGCCGCTAGTCCCCTTTCCTTTCGGATTTCCCTTCTTTCTTTTTTTTATCCTATACCGTTGTTGGTGTTGTCCACAGTTTGGTTCATAAGCAGGTATCGAGGAACTTTGGCTTCTTTCGTTTTGTTGGCGGTCTTTCCTCCAACTGGACGAGTGCCCCTTCCCCTCCCTTTCTGCCGATTGCGCTCGAGGTTCTTTCAGTTATAATTCGAAGTGGTTCCCGACGAATGTCTCCATCCTTTAGGCGGACATCTTCTTAGTGTCCCCCTGACGCTTTGGACATTAAGATGTGCGCTCTACTTCAGAGGCTTGACGCTTTTTTTTATCTTTTTCCAATTTCCGAACGCTGCCCTGCTAATGAGCGTCTTATTTTTTAACTTAATTCTTTTAGCTGGGGGGGGAGTTCCTGATATTTCCCCTGCTCTTATCAGGAATTCATCGCCGATCTTTACCTATTTTTGTTCTGAGACTAGCTAAATCCTTCCCCTTTCATCCCGGTGGTTTGGAGGTTTGAGTTATGCTGCCCTTCACTCCTCCCCCTTTGGGGGGGGGGTGGTTTATTGGATGATCTTTTTTCTTTTTTTTTTTTTTTTGTTTTTTTTGATTTCTCAGCTCTTTTTGCTCTTTTTTTGTTTCCCCCCCCTTTTTGACGTGGGGGGTCCTTTGGTTGAAACGGTCGTTCCGCCTCTGATTCTAAGCAGCCTTTTCACCTTCTTTTTCAGTTCTTTTTAGTCGTTAATTCCCTTTTCCTCTTTGCTTCCCCCGTTTTTCTGCCGTCTTCCTTTCGCACCCCCTGACCGTCTTTTTTTGTTTTCTTCGGATTCCAATCCCAGGTTTTCTCTTGGAGGCCTTAGCTCAGCGATTTGCCTCCCTTCTCCTCACCTTTTTCTTAAGAAGCTGCGGCTGGCTTCCCTTCGTTTTCTTGTTGCCCTTTGCTGGAATTCTCTTACGCGTTCAGCTCTCTTTTGTTGCGGAAGATGGTGTGTTTTTCTTGTCTCCCCCCTATTCTTCCAATTTTTTCGGTGTGGGATAATCTCCAACTTTTTTCTCTTCTGCCCATTACCCTTTCGTTCCTTCAGGTTTATTCTTTCGCCTTGAGTAGTACGAGTGTTCTCCCTTCAATTCGTCCCACCCCCCCCCCCCCCCCCCCGAGGCTTATGTCGAGACTTTCTCCTCTCCCCCCTTCTTTGTGGAGATTCGTCCCCCGTTGATCCTTTTGGCAACTCCCTAACCTAGACTTTGGGAAGGTTTTGGGCTTTTGATGGAAAGCACTCCCCCTGACCCCTAATCGTCTGGTGAACCACTGCGTCCCGATTCTTTCCTTCGAAGGGATCTCCCTCCCTTCGCTCAAAATCCTAAGTATTTACCTTCTAGACCCTTTCATACTCCAATTTGGTTCTTTCCTTAGTTTGCCCCTCTTCTCGACTTGAAATGCGATTCCCATGCTTACCTCGGTAGCCTTTTTCCCCTTAAATACTTTTTTTCAGATTTTGTAAATGGTCTTTCATTTCACATCGGCTTTTTTACCCCTTTTTGATTTAGTTGTTTTCTGTTTCCAAAAGTGAACTAATCCTTTCCCCTTCCCTACTTCCCTGCAACTCCCTCCTTGCCGCCCTTTCTCCTCCTCTGATTCAACTAGAACCATGACCCCCTACTCCCCCCCCCCCCCCCCAAGCCTTTCCGGCCCCCTCCTCGTTGTCCAGCTGAGGGTTAAGTCACCTCCCACCCCTGCTTTTTCTTGGGCTTAGACTCCTTTTCTCCCCTCATGATTGACAATGACTTTTGCCTCTTCAGTTTTCACTTCCTGCCCTTTTCAGGACCTTTGAATTCGGTGAGAATTCCCTATCCGCTTTGCACGTGATGGCTATTTTCCAGTTTTCTCCTGTCTTACATGGCTTCTCGAGCACCGTTCTAAGACATTCTTTACCGGTTCCGTGCGGGGATCAATCCCTTGACCCGCGAACCGGTTCTTTGGTGCTTGATTCATCCCGCTCCTCACCCCATCGAGAAGATGGTATGTCACGTCCCACGCTCCATTCCCCCGGTACCACCTAGATGCTGCCCTGTTGTAACTTCGGCGCGATACTGGTCTCCTACAGATGGGAACCCCCCCCCCTTGCAACCTCCTCATCTTTTCTTAACGAGGATGGAGGTTGGACCTCCTTTCCCAAGTACGTGCCAATTTTGTGAATCCCCAGTGATGAAGGCTCTCCCTTAATTTACGGTCTAATCCAAGAATGTCATTTGAATCCTGCCCCCTACCCCGAATCCTGTTCCTCCTGACGCTATCACCCTTCCTCCAGCTAATCCAGGGATAATAAGTTGACCTCCCGGCTGCCTGAATTTTTTCCCTCTTCCTCATTTGCGCTCAGTGAGGATCTCTCTTCCTCCTCTACGTGTTTTCTGAGTCCTCAGTTCTTTGCTCGCAGATCTTCTTCTCCCACCCTTCTTTCTTCGAACAGCGGTATTTAAAGTATGAGCACCCTTTCCGTCTGTCTGCAATTTGTGAGCGGCTTCCCCCTTATGTTCTTTTTTCTCTTTTCCAATTTTCATAATTCTTGGACTCTCTCTATTCATTGTTCCCATTTTCTTACCCCCAATTTTCCCCTTTCCCAGTTTTTTTGGTGCCGGATGAGGATTGGAAAACTCCACTTTTCCCTCTCGAATATTGTTCCCCATCTCTTTTTGGACTCTTCATCTCCTCTCATTCAGAACTTCATATTCCTTTTTGTTTTCCTCTGACTTCTCCCCTTTTGACCTCATAGTCATCGGACTTCTTTGCTTCCCATTCCCCCCCTTTTTTCCAAACACAGCCCTTCTCCCCACCGTCTTTCTCTCTTTCCTTCTTTTTTAAATAACCCCGCTGCATCCGAACTTTTTCCGCGGTGTTACGACACATAGGAGAAGCAATTTCTTTCGCAAGTTGGGCAACAATAGCCACAGTAATCTTTTCCTCCTTCGTCCACTCCTTCCATTTCTCACGAAATTATAATGTCATCTCCGTCTTTTCACTTCCCGTTACACCTCCCCTCTTCTATTCAGATATTGGCTTTTATTGTTCCGATTTTCCTTTTTCATAAACCCTTTCCGTGATGATAATCATTATGGCCCCCTCTTCAAGCAGATGATTTTCCAAGACATTATTAGGGTTTTTTTGTTTTCGAATTCGTTACCCTTTGCTCGGCTTTCTTCTCGGTGAGGTCGATGTATGCCTATGCAGTTTGATCTTTAAGGAACCCTACCCCCCCTTCGTACCATTCCCCTTCTTTTGACACTACGGCCTACCCATCGAACCCATACCCCTTTTCCTTTTTACTTCACGCAGAAACTTCCCCCTCTGTCCCCCCTTTTCCCCTTCACTTCTCTTCTCATCGGCCCTAATTTTCCCGTCCAACTTGATTATAACTTTTCCGCCTGAACTTCCCCAGTGTCGTGGGCTCTGTGTGCTGCAGAAACTTTCTCTCTTCCCTGAAATTCTCTGATGTCACCCCTTTCCGTTGTCCTTTTCTTTCATCTCCCCCTCCCTTTAAACAGTCTAATTTCTTTGGATTGGTATGATATCAACGGATCGAATGATCAATCTATAAAGCTGTCAAAAGTATGACCATCCGCTCCTCCTTAATGCCTCCACAATGTTTCAGCACTCCCCCTCTTCTTTCCATCAGGGCAGCTATTGCTGGAAAGACGTCCCTTGCAGTCGTGACCTCCTTTTTCTTCATAGCCGTCCTCTCTTGGACTCCCCTCACCGAACCCTTTTCCCTCTCTTCTCTGAAGTGAATGGACCTTCCGACTTACACTCCACAATGAAGCCGCTGCCTAAGTACGCCTTTACTCTTTCCTCTCTCTAGTGAAGCTCCTCCTCTCTTTTACTATACCGGTCCTTGCACGGATTCCCTCTCCCTTCCGCTTCCTATAAGGTGACTCTCCTTTCCACTTTGAGAACGTTTTCCTATTCGAGGATCAGATATTTACTGTTTCACTTCCAATGAGGACAATGGCACCTTCGTCCTTCAACGGTTTAGAAAATGCGTCTTCCTTTATGTTCACCAGGAAAGCAGCCGTCACCCCTCCGTTCCCCTCTTTTTGAAGAAGTCCTCCCTCCTTTGTCATCGAGAGAACGAGTCGTTGTGGGGGGGGGGGGGGGGTTTCTCAAGTTTCGGAAGACCTCCTTCTTTCCTCTTCTCGCCTTCCCCCCCTCCCCCCTTGTCCAAGATATGCGATTCGTGTCTTTCGTTCTGCGGCATTACCCCGTATCTTGACCGACGGTCATCAGTCACATCCTCAAGGGGGCCCTTGCCACCCGCTCTTCACGTTATTTTTCCTGAAGAGCTTCTCCTCTTCCCTTTTCGCAACGATCTTAAAGCCCTTCTTATCGTTAAGGGATGCACCGCGCAAAGCGTTTGGTGAGCGACCTTTTGCACCTACACTGCTACCCCTTCCGATTGAAATACTCTTTTAAGCCTCTTCTTCCCTCGTCCGATTTTCCCTCCCCACCTCACCTCGAGCCATACTTCCGTCCCGCCACACCAACTTCTCCGTCAGACGTCATCTCCTTTCCAGGGACTCCCCCTCTCACACCATCACCCGTAGGCATCCTTCCCCTCCGTTTAACATCTTCCCTTTTATGTCTGTTGAGCTCTTTTTCTCCGTCTCCTCTTTCCCTGGGGATCTGGGTAGGCGATTTTGTTTCTTATTTCTAGGTATCGCCGTCTCCCTTCTATGTTGGTGTCTTGGTTTGCTTGACTCGAGGTTTGCCTTCAGTAGTGGCTATCAATCTCCGAGAAAATATTTTCTTTACTCTTTTCACGCCTCGTCGCGGTATTTTTCCCCTGATTCTGGGCAAGGGGGGGGTAACCCCCCCCCCCCCCCCCATGAGTTGTTTGTTTTTTTGGGTTTTGGCTTTGAGCGAGTTCTACGGCTGTCGGGATTTTGAGCACATTTCTCATAGAGCACTATGCTCTTCCCTCCCCCCCACCTAAGATGAAGAGCGGGTGGAGGAGTCCCTTTCTTTCCCTTTTTATGACTCTCTCGCCTTTGTGTCTATTTTGGTGATTGCCGATTACGGCCTATCTCAGTCTTTGTCAAGGTCTGCTTGTGGGGGGGGGGTCTGGTTGGGGCGTGGGGGTGGGGGGGGTGGGGTGGGGGTGTGGGGTTTGGCTTGGGTCTGGTTGTGGGGGCGGGGGGGGTGGGGGGGGTGGGGGGGAGGGTGGGGGGATGTTTGGTTGGTGTGTGGGTGTGGTGGGGTTTTTTTTTTGTCTTTTGGTGGGGGTTTTTTTGTGGGGTGTTTCGGTTGGGGTGCTGGGTGTGTTTTCTTTGGTGGGGGCATTTTTTGTGGGGGGGGGTTGTTTTTTTTTTTTGGGGGGGGGGGGGGGGTGGGGGGGGGTTGGGGGGGGTTTGAGTGTGGTTTTGTGGGTGGTTTTTGTTTTGGGGGGGGGGGGGGGGTGGTTTTTGGTTTTTTGGGTGGTTTTTTTGGGGGGGGTTTTTGCGGTGGGGTGTTTTTTTTTTTTGTGTTTTCATGGGGGGGGGGGTGTGTTTGGGGGTTTTGGTGGGGGGGTGGGTGGTGGGGGGGGGGGGGGTTTGGGGGGGTGGGGGGGGGGGTGGGTTTTGTTGGGGGGGGGGATTGCAGCGGCGAGAGATGTTTAACCACTGCGTCGACTTCCATGTTGTTGATGGCGTTTTGCCTCCGTCTTCGAGATTAGCCCTAGGTTTTTTGGATTGTCCCCCTTCGTTTGATTGTTTAACTTCTTTTTTGGCTGATCCCCCTCGCAGCGCTCTTTCAACTCAGGCGACGAGTTCCATCTGTCTTTTAAATTTGCCCTTCCCTGAGTCGAAGTCTTAGATCCTTACGTTTGCCAAGAACCTTTCCCTTTTTTCTGGTTTGATTTTGTCTTTTCTCACCTTGTTAGTCGTAACCTAGTCGGCGTTTTTTTGACCGTATGCCTGTTTCATTGCAGTCTTTTTCGGTTCCGCTTTGCGCTTGCTTGTTTGTTTTTGCGTTGCTGATCGATGTCCCAAACATGAACGAGAAGTCTTCAATTTTTTTTGCGGGTTGCTGGGCTCCCCTCGCTTCCACATTTTAGTCGAGGGGAGTCTTTCCCTCGGTCTCTACTGAAATTTTCTTGGAGCCCATGCACCTGGCTCTGCTGCTGGCGCCTGGATTCGTTATCCTTGTTTTTCAATTAGTCACAGAGCTCGGTTTAGCATCCTTTTTTCCTCCCCGCTTCCGCTCTGGGAGATTTCTCGCCGTTCCTGAATAGGAATTCTCGACCCCCCAGATTCCCGGTTTTGGTTGAAGACCACCTCCCGATCCGATTTTCCCGCGTCAGCTTTTTTTGGCCGTTCTCTTTTTTTAATTCTGAATACTTTTCTGCGGTCTCGTACCAATTTGATGCCTGCAATTTTGTTCAACCGGAGGGAATTCGAGAAAGGATGTCGGCGATTCCCATGTCTGAAGTCGGGTTTTTCGCTTGGCACCTTCCCCCCGAACCCCTTTGGCAATTGTTTGCTGCATTGATTCCGGCTTTTTCCCGTGCGTCGTTTTTCTCGATGGGGGGGTGTTCCATTTTTTCCCCCAGTCTCAGCTTGCCGGCTATTTTTTTGGCCTTTCCTCAACTGGCGAAAGAATCGTGCCCGCCCCTCTCATCACGGAGTTTCCCAACCCCAATCAAGTTCTACCACGTCCGCGGTTTCATCCTGGAGCGACGGTTATATTATAGTCTCCATCCTGCATTTTCCCTTTCAGTGGGATGAGTCCCTCCAGGGCATACTCATTGATTGCCCCTCGATGTTTTAGAGCCGGGCGGTAACAGTACGCTAAATGACAGGAGAGGATTGTCCGACTTCCCCTCTCCCTTTGAGGTTCCCCGCTGTCCTTTTGGTTGTATTCAACTGCTTGTTCCGTTCTCCTTCCCGTTCACCTGGTTGGAACCCCCTGGAAGACTCTTCTCAGTGGCTGGGTTTCATCCCTTTCCCATTTAGCGAACACCCCCCCCCTTTCTTTTCCTTTTTTGAAAGGTGAAGACAGGCTTTAAGCCAACCCTTCGATTGACATGGAGCCCGCGTTTTTTGAAGTAGACATTTCATACTGACACAAACCTCCTCTTTTAGTTTTGAATCGGCGAGAATTTCTTTCCCCACCTTGGGACACGCTTATCTTGGACCGAGGATGCGACTTTTCCCAATTTTTACCCATTTTCAATTTCCCATTTTGAATCTTCCCTTTTTTTTCCTCCGTCGAATAGCTAGCCCAACTCCTCTTCAAACTTATACGACCTCCGTCAAGACGGTTCCCGCAAGTCTTTAAGCCGCTCCATGTTTTAAGTCGATTGGCATAGTCCCCCCTCCCTCCTTCCGCTCCCTTCTGGTTGGCGATCAGCCCCAGCGAGTCAACCAGCGTTTTTTTTTTTTTTTTTTTTTTTTGTGGTTCCCTATTCTTTTCCCTCCTCTTTGTTGGTTGACAATGAATCCTCACGGCTTTCATGATGATCGTCAAAGTCGCGTCTTGCTTCTTGCCTTGCCCTTTCTTCGCTGGCGCAAATTGATTTGCCCCATTGCTCCCATGACCTGCTGCTTTTTTTTTTTTGATGGTCTTTGTTTCCTTTTCCCTCCTCTTTTCTTGGCTTTCCTGGCGGAGATTCCTAACCTTCCTTTCATTCCCTTCTTCCGTTCACTTGGGTGAAACCGATGCATATTGGCCAACGTCTCTTTCCCCTTTGTCTTTTCTTTTTTCCCCATTTGGTTTTCCCAGCCCTGATTTTTGCTCGTCCTATAGCGAACTAATTCAGCACTGTGATCTTTTGTCCGTTATGCTGAGAGATTAGGCTTTCCCAACTTTACCCGGTTTGATTCCTCCCCTTTCGTTAACCATGCCCTAACTTTAACATTTGGTTTCGATCTTTTGATGATTGCTTCCCATAACCCTTCGCTTGACATCCCTGAATTTATCTCCCCGGTGTGAACCCTTTTAGACAGATTGGTCTAGACATCCCATTTTTTTTCCTCTGTCACACCGTCATCGTGTCCTGTCTCTTCTCCGACTAAACATCCATTCCCTGGCCTTCGACCGCAGTGCCGGTGTCAACCCTTCTTCCCCCATTATTCCTTTTGCCATCACATCTTTAGAGAAATTGCTGTGAATAACAATGAAAATGCGGTTGATGCTCATACTCGCCCTCGTATGCTTGTCCCCGCGGTTTTGGATTGGATGTTTTGCGTGGGAACTTTTTTCTTAACATAGTTGTATTCGCTGGTTCAATTTCGAGGTTCTTAGCCTATGAAAGATTTGTTAGGCCCGTTTGCGTGCACCACCCCCCATCGCGCACATGCGACGGCACGGGCCAAATTCCGGAAGCATCTCCATGAGGAATTACCCATTTCAACTTGAGAAGTTTTTTCCCCCTCAGCCTATCTCCTTTAATCGCCTGTCACCCGGTCCAATTCTATTTTTCATTTCCCCCTTCCGTATTTTCCCCGTCCTTTTGCTAAATCTGCGCTCTACCTTTCGCGGGCGAGCTTATGGCGACCCTTCTTGTCAATAACCCATTCTTGCTCCTGATTCCTTTCTCCCCGTAGATTTGTCTTTTTTTTTCTTGTAAAGACCCATTCCCCGTATATTTTTCGGAGAATGGGCACTTGTCTGTCCTCTCCACCTTCTCGTTTAATAACCTCTTTTCCTACGTTTTTCCCCCCAGTCCCCCAAAAGTAACTCTTTTTTCCCGCTACAAAAGTCTGCACTCACTTTCTTTCCCCTCGCCTACTGTTGTGCCACTTGCCGTTCTCTCCCTCCTTTTTCATTATCGACAGTATCCTCTTCTCCTCAGAACCTCCCATTGCCAAGATCGATAGTTCCTTTTAATAACGGTCCTATTCCTCAGCTCCCTCTGCCGCTTTAGCTACTTTCCTCTTACCTTACCTCAGCTCATGAGTTCAGCCCCATCTCCTCCTTTTGACCTCCCTCCCCCTTGTGATAGAGAAGGAGGCCTATACCATTCTCCCCTGGATAATTCCTAATTCCATTTCTGTAATCGAACCTTCCTTTTACTCTTGAGATCTCTTTTTCCCCCCTTCTACAATTTTTATTTCTCATTCCGAGTACCAACCCCCCGTTTTGATGGGAACGCCACTTCGACCCCAGACGTTTTGAACTCTCTCTTTCTATTAGACTCTTCACTTCTCTGTTCAAACCATTTGTAGTTAACCTCCGTTTTTAAACCTACTAACCTCTCCGTCGTCTTAAGGGAATGCCTCATCACCTCCCCAAAGGCCTGATCCCGGGCGTCTTCTTCTTATGAATTGCACCAGTCTTTCATTTTGCCACGATTTATGGATGTCTGCATCAACAACTCTCTGAGTGCCTTTCTTCCCCCTCCCAGTAATAATCGATCCCTTTTTTCACTGAGCGCCTCGCCCCCCTCCGCGTAAAGACTTTTCCTTTTCATTCCTTTTCCGTCTCTTTCAGTCCTTTAACTGAGTCTCCCCTCCTTTTTAGTGCCGAACGTACGTCGACCTCTGCTCAATTATTCTATCCTTGAAACCCTCCGCTGACCAGATTTCGTGATTGCTTACTCCTTCATGTTCTCTCCCAGAGTTCTTCTTTTCCCTCGTTCTAATTATAAATAGTCTCCCATGCCCCTCCCCCGAGCTCAAGCATCCCCCCTCAGAAGACGAATTACATAGCCAGGGCCAGTTTCCCGCCCACAACCTTCCCCCTCTCATGTCCACGTTTTCTCCTTCTCCCTCTTCTCTTTTTTTCTACTCCTTTTGTTTTTTTCGCTCTATTGTAGACTCTTCCCGTTATAGCGGCGGTCTGTTGTCATGTACTTTCTTTCTCTTGGTGTTTCGGCATGTTGGTTTTTGGTACCCTTTGCTTTTCCTTGGACTCCCCCCGCTTCCCTTCGACAGGGCACTTCCTTTCATCTCCCACATGGAGGTACCAATTCACTTAAACTCTGGTGTTGAAATGATAGTCTTTTGTACGTGGTAGCCGTTCGCGGCGGTCTCTTCTGGTGAGAGTGTTCGAACCATTTCATCTCCCCTAGTTCTTTCCTCCTTGATTTGATCAACGTAAGGCTGCTCTCTTTTTTGGGCCGATCCAGTTCCCTTTTCCGCATTTACGGTCTTATAGCAGATTTTTTCACCTCTCTTTTTTTGAGAGAACTTGCCCGCCGACTTCCATCTCTTTGCCGATGTTGCATTTCTCTCCTCTTTGCATTGACTTCCATTTGGCGCGTTGATTCCTTCTTCCTCTGTGTCTTCTTACCCGCTATTTCTTTTTCCCCCCCACACCTGCGTGAGACTGGTGAACTTCTTTTCCGCGCGAAAAGAAAGAGAAGCCGTCTCTTCAATCGTTGTCTTTTTCGTCATTTTCCTAAATGATGTCCTCTTGGGAAGCTCCACCCAGATTTTCGTCTTATGGTGAGCCCTCGGCTTTCCCTCATTTATTTTGCTTCACCCCTGTTTAATATGTTGGGCGGTTAGCGAGCGACCTTTGATCTTCGCAGTTGATCACCTTCTTCCTGCAGTTGCGTGCGTGGGGATGACATCTTCTTTGCGTCGGAATTTGTCTTCTCCTCGTGGCCGTTGATTTACTTTGTTAGTGTGACAGATGGTGATCTTGCGATGTCCTAATGCCTCCTCCTCCTCCATTGCGGTGATGCTTTCTCCCCCGTTTTTTTTTTACACCCAGGCTATTTGATTTAATTCAACAACTTATGTTCCCCTCCTTCAAGTGGGTTCCCTCAGGAGATGTGTTTGCCGCTGGTTCTTCACTTTTGGAGTGACTCATTTGTTTCTTCGCTTGTGGATTAGGTTAGTAACCCTCAGAGAGGGGGCGCTCGCAGTGGGATTACTACCCATAGGAACATCGACACCTCTAGTGGTGGTCAAAGGAGTGTTTTGGATGCGGTAATAAAATTCCCAAAAAGCCCTCTGTAAGCGATGGAAGAATGAGCAAGAAGGTTTTTTCTGTTCTTTTTTCTTATGGTTCTTTGTCTTTTTTTTTTTTTTTTTTTTTTTTTTTTTTTTTTTTGGCGTCTCTTTGGTGATTTCCCACCCCGTCGCGCCCCTCTCACGGTATCCTTATTGCAGTTTTCACTAGACTAACGTGTCCCCACACTCCGTCTTTCGATGAGGAGAAGTTCAATTGTACGTTTCTTTCTGCTGCAGCCCTCCTTTTTTTTTTTTTTTTTTTTTTGAGTTTTTTTTCCCGTAAAACTTTTGTTGACATGTTGTTCAGGCGCTTATAGGGCCCGGCGCGTTCCTCTTTTGCGTCAGCCCTCTTTTGGTTTGTACCCAAAGGGCCACAAACACACTGGGTCAATGACTCCGGACCGACCCCCCCTGCCTTACCCTATCCCTCGACGATGTAAATGTCGATTGTCTTCACCAACCCCTTCCCCAGTCCTCCCAAGATGGCCGGAACATTTCTTTCCTTCTCTGGAAGATCAATATTTCCTGGTAAATCTGGCCTGAGTTCCCTCCAGTTGCCCCATAGTGATTTAGTTTGTCATATAATCGGGGCTGGTTTCACCCTTCTCCTCGACGTCCAGTCTCCTGGATCCTCCTCAGGCCAACCTTGTTCTCCCTCTTGCCTGATCCATTGTCTCTTCTTCAACTGGGTTAGTCAAACACCACCGCACTGACGTAGTTTGCCGAGCGTCTGTGTGCTTCTATTGAAACCCCGTCTATTTTATTTGTGTTGCCGTTGAAAGACCATCGCTCCTGCAAAACATGCTGCTCCGACCTTCTACCTTTGATGCCATTCTCATAATACCGCCCAAAGCCGATGCTGTCCCATTTTCGGCGAGATATGACCTTCGTTCCTACGATGTTAACAACAAGTGTCGCAAGAGAAGCCTTCGTATTATTTCATCCTCCCCCTACGCTTTAACCACGGGACCGGTCTTTGTGAATGCACCTTATGTCCGCTCCGCCCCTTCTATCTCCAAGACTGATGAAAAGGACTTTAAATTTGTCGAGCGCCCACGCAGGTCCTGGTTCGCTAAGCCTTTCACAACTTGGCAGGAATTCTTTTCTCATGTTCCCCTCCGTCTCTGAGACTTTGGTGACGCAGGTCGCACAGCCGTTCTGATGATCTCTCTTTTCTCCTCCCTCCTTGTTTTCCTCTCTTAATCCTACACCGTGGCTTTGCTTTGCGTCCCCCTGCCCTTCTTTGTAAAAATCGGCGCGGAGTTGGTTTGTTGACCTTTAGAGACATTCGTAGTCTAGTTGTCCCTTTTCTTGGATTAATGTTGTACCTCCCGGCGTTTTTCCGATATGTAGATTTTCGTCCTTTCCTCTTTCTTTCTATACGCTTCGGCGAGCTTACAGCAAATGGAATTTCACAAATTGCCCGTAATTTGCCAAGTGGGTCTTCGGCCAACCCCATCCTTCGAGAAA
>Ga0179593_1632142_pt1 | contig 13309 bp, 19 predicted proteins | sample CZODoug2_1_08_16_FD_185931 | JGI IMG/M metagenome (GOLD analysis project Ga0179593, IMG submission 185931) | Vadose zone soil fungal communities from Angelo Coast Range Reserve, California, USA - CZODoug2_1_08_16fungal (PacBio error correction) | ecosystem: Environmental > Terrestrial > Soil >... | reverse complement strand
CGCAGCAGCATCCTCCTTTTTTGGCCCTTGAACCCGTTTTTTTTTTCCTTGTCTCGGGACATGTCCCCCCAATAATAGGACATCCAGCCCCTTTCAGCGATTTTCCGTGTCCTTTTCCCTCACGCAAAAATGCTTATTTTTCTTTCAGACCCTGGTCTGTGTTCCGGAACATCTCCATTGGCATGTTTTTTGCTTTCGGCCTAGTTCGATATTCTTTCAGACGGCCGGTTTCACTCGTCGTTTTGGTGCGCCATTGAGTTTCTCACCCCTGTTGAACCTTGTGGGAACAGGCGTACTCCCTTTAACCCTTACCTCTTTTTTTACTACTACCCCTTTCACAATTGACGTTTTTCCCCCTCACAGGTACCGGCCAGGTAGGGTTTCGGCTGGGCGGGTTCGTCCTGTAGTTTTTCTTTTCCACGCACAGGAACTCTTGGCGCGGCTTTTGGTTTCCGGTTTCTGAGCTATGGAGTCTTTTTTTCTTTTGCACCTTTGGGCTGTGGGGGGGAGGATGGCTTCTTTTTATTTTTTCTTCAGCCCGTCATCACTTTCTTGTGGTTAGTCTGGAGATTTCTTTTTCCTTTTTTCTCCCTCTTCTTTTTCACCCCCCCCCCCCCCCCCATCCCTCCATGATCCTTTACGGATCGTGGCGACGGATCGTTTTCTTTGTCCCTTCTGGGGGGGGTATCTCCTCAGGTTCACACCCGTCTTTTCTTTCCCCCACGAGGGAACGGTGGACCTTTTTTTATATATGATTCAGTTCCTTCTATCTGACACCCCTCTCTCTCAAACATTTCGGTTCTTTTCACCACAATTTCCCTCTCCTTGAAGCCGTCGCACGGCTTTGATTGATCGCTCCATTGGGGCCTTTCCCTCCTTTACTTGGCATCGGAGCACTTTCTTTTCTTTTATTTCGAGGCTGTTCTTGGTTGGCTGTCGTCTCCTTTTCCCCTTCAATACTTTTTCTTTTCTTGGGGCCCGGCCCGAACTAGGCTTCCCCTCCTGGCCTTCACTTTGTTTCCCGTTTCGACTCTTTCCCCTCGCTAGTGATCCAGGTTACCTCTTAGTCGGCAAACAGCACCCCTCCCCAGCCGACCCCCCCCCCTTCTTTCCTTTTCTGAAACCCCAGCATGGCGTTTCCCCCCCCCTGTTATTGCTGGGGCGTCTCTTTTTTTGAAATCGTCTTTCCCATCACTCACAAAAATTAAATCAATTTTTTTAGACTGGCATTTTTTTTTGTGACACACCCCCTTTCCCTCTTTTTTTCTCCCCGCACCGAAGTGACTTTCTTTCTCTATATTATAAGAAGGTCGTGGTTTTTTTCGTTTTTTTTCTTTCGTTGAAAACTTTTCTTTTTTTTTCTCCCCCCGACCCTGAACTCTCTCCTTGTAATTTTGGGAGAGTGCGGGCCACCCCGACCCCATCCGTAACGTTGTCCCCTCCCCCCAGACCAAGATTGCCCCTTTTCCTCTCTCCTCCTTGATCTTTTTTGTCGGCGGACCCCCCCTTTTTCTTTTCCAAGTTTCTTTTGTTTTCTTTCGGATCAGCGGCTTCGCACACCCCCTTCCCCTTTTAAACTTCCGCGAAGCACATGGCGGAATAACCACCTTCTAGCTCCATCTTGTTTTTATTCTCTCCTCCCTCCATGCCATTTACAGCTTTTAACCGAAAAAATCGTGTTTGTGTGCTCTTGGGCGTTCCTTTCTCGCGGATGTTTTTCCCCCCCTCCTCCTACGGAACGGGATTTTGCCCGTGAATTTAGTTGCGATTTTTTTGTTATTTCTTTTCCATCCAGCTAATCTACTTCTTCCCCCCCCCCCCGTTTCTTTTTCCTCATGTCAGTTTTCTTCTTTTCTCTGGTATCTCCCCGCCTTTTTTCCCTAGATGTTGATCCCCCCCTCCTTTTTTTTTCGAGAAGCCCTTTCCCTTTGGCGGTCACGGCCCCTTTCTGTTGTCTTCCCTCTGGTCGGGGATGGGATTTTGTTTTACACGGGGGCAGGCCCCGTCCCTTTTGAAAGTAAGTTTATTTTTTTTAGTGGGGACCTGTTGATTTCAGGTTTTTTGCGTTCGGCGCGTGTATCAACCCCTTTCCCCCCTTTCGGAGTGATCTGTCCTTTGGCTAATGGTTCATCCTGACCAAATTTAAATCCTCCTGCGTGTATATTTTTCTTCGTTTTCCCCCCCCCCCCTTCACAAGTTCTTTTCTTTTCCCTGGTGACCCATAAGGCATCTTCCAGGCAAGCTGGTTGGGGAGATATCCTTTTCGCGATTCTCTTCCGCAATTTTCTCACTTTTCGTTGACCCCCTCCTTTTTTTTTTTTTTCCGGACATCGGGTACTATTTCAGTCGATAGGCCGGGCTTTCGTTTTACTTCCTTCTTCAGAAAGGTTGTTTTTTTTTTCTTTTGTCTCCATTGAGAAAAGCTGCTGGGCGGGCTACAGTCCCCATCTCCCCCTTCACCCCTTCTGTGGGGGGCCCGTCTGTTGAGGAGGTCTTTTTCTTTCTCGCGATGCCCGTGCCTATTGATCGTCTTAAACCTGGGAAAGCGCAACTGTTGCTGTTCGTATACTTCCCCCATATTTTTTTTTTTTTGACGACAAAAAATTCCCTTCTCTGGGGTTAACCGCATAGCCAACCTTCCCCCTCATCTCGCCGACCCTTCTGCTGATTGTGTTTCCCCCCAGCGTCAAAAATATTTTGCTGACATACGGCATTTCAAGATCTTTTTTCTTTATACTCTCCCACCTTTCTTAAACCTGGAGGGTAGGCCACATTTTTCTTTCCCGGTTATGATTTCCTATTTTTTCCTTTTCCTTTTCTTTAGGGCCCCTACGTGTGCCAGTCACTAATTCTCCCTGTTATTTCGCTGTTTTTTCTGTCCCGATGGTGCTGGCATGGAAGAAGCTTCTGCTTGGCAATTCCCCGTTTCTTTCTGTGGTGTTCCCCCTCTGTCTGGTCCCGGATATTTCAAATGGTTATCAGGATGCCCTTTTATTTTCTCCGCATGAAATCTCTTTTTTTTTTTCCCCCTCGTAACCTTTTCCCTTTTCCTTTTGACCAGGGCACCACACCGGGGCACGACGTTTTTTTTTCTCTCTTTTTGTTTCGCTTGCCGATAACGCCTGCCGTTCGGGCTCGGCCCTATCACCCTCTTTCCTTTTTTTTCGGCTTTTTTTTTTATCCATATCGGGGACACGATCCTGCTCGGCCCGGCTTTTGTTCACCCAAGGCATCCCTTGACCTTTTCGTTCCTTTGATTCTCTCCCCTTTTCCGCGCAGTTCGGCCGCAATTGCCAAGCGTGCCGATTATATTTTATCGCCGATAGTTCGCGCTTTTTTCCCCCATAACTGTGGGACGATATCTTTTTTTCCTTTCCAAGATGACGGCAGCGGCTTCCTTTTTTTTCCTTCCTTTGGATTATGTGGGAAGGAATGCTTCAACCGGGAATTGCTAGGCTTTTTCTGCCCTTGGCGACTCGAATTCGTGCTCTTTCTCTCATTTTGCAGATCGGGTCTCCCTTTGTCCCCTTTTATCGCGAAGCATTATCTGTCTCTTTTGGGTTGTTGAGTAGACGATAATGCTTTCGGTTCTAACCGGTGACAGAGTCCTTTTCCTGGGGCCCATAGTCGCGCACCGAATTCTATCCTTCCTGTAGTTTACGTTTCTTTTCCCTCCCTCCCCTCGTGCCGCACACTGGACCCTTTGGTCAGGGGCTAATCTGTAGGGTGAGTTTTGGGTAGTGTTCCCCCCCCTCTTAATATTGCGGTCTTTTCCTGTTTTTCCCGCGAAGATTCCCTTTCTTTTTTTTTGCCGGATCATAGATTTTTGTCATTTGAAGGATTCGGCCTTGTCTACCTTTTCCCCCTTGTGGCAGGGTGATCGCCTTTCTTCTTTTGGTGGGTTCTTCCCTCTTTTGGTGTCGAGCACCGGGCACATGTTTTTATACATGGATATCGGGCAACCTTTCGGAGGAGTATTATTGCATGGTTCCCCGGCAGGCCGACGTTAGCTTCCTTTTTTTTTTTTCGTGTTACTTGACCTCTTCCTTTTCCACTATAGTTGGCCGGACAGTAGCACTTTTCGCAAAGCGGCTTGAGCTGCTTTCGCAAGCACGGTACAGTTTCGAGCCGCGAATATTTGCTGTTTTTTTTTTTTCTGAAACCCCCTTTCCTCCCTTCTCATCCATCCGGTCCATCGACGTCTTTTTTTTCCGACTTCATCTTCTTTTGGGCTTGCGGGTTTCTTTATCCCGTGGCAGGAAGCTGCGGATTTTTTCCTTTTTCTGTGCCCCTCAGTGTGACTTCCTCTCCCCCCCCCCCTTCACCTTTGTCGATCGAGATTTTCTTATGCCAACGGCCGTGCGACTCCCCGGCATCTTTTTTGGTCAATTATTTTTTGGACATTTTCCGACCTTTTCTTGCATGTTGTATGGGCTTTTTTTTCCCCTGTTCGGAGATTTTTCCCTCCATCGGGTCGGACGTGCTCCCCTTTTTTCTGCGCACCGCCGGTTTTTCTTTTTGTAACATGGGCTTTTCCCCTTTCTCCGTTCGATAATAGCAGCGATCCCTTGGCCTGGCTGCTCAAATTCCGGTGAGTATCCTTTTGTTGCTGCTGGCCCCGCCATTTGTTCTGCCTGACTTTCTTTTGGAGTTTCGCGCTAGGACTTTACCCCCGTGGCTTTGTTGGTTTTTATTTTCTTTGTCCGCTTCCTGCCCTTTGTCCTTTCTCATGATTGCACACGGTCGACCCCCTTTTTTGACCAATTGCCCGCCTGGTGTATTCGTGATTGGACTTTCCACTTGCGCCGGACCTGGATCAAACGTTTTTGTGCCGCGACAGCCTTTTTTTCCTTATTTCCCCCTGCATTCCCCGCTTTCCCCTGAGGCATTAGCTGGCTGATTTCTTTTAAACTTTTTTCTTTACCGTCTCGATTTGTCCGTCGCTTCCCCACGCTGGAATTTCCCCCCCCCCTTCCTTTGTTCTCAAAGCCTTTCCTTCCTTCCTAAGCGGCAAACTATTTCGGGCCCCCTACGCGATTTTTTGTTTCTTTCTTCTTTCCTTCGAGATTTTTTTCGCTCTCTTGCCCTTGCCTCCAAGCGGCTACCCTCCTTTTTTCTGAACCGATAACTAGCTGTACTGGATTTCTTCCTTCGAGTTGTTGATCGCCCCCCCTGGATTTGTAGGATTCTTTTTTTTTTTTGCGGCGCGGAGTACGTTGGTATTTCGAAGCCGTTCAATTCTCAGTCTCCCTTTTTGAGTGAGGACGGTCGTTTTCTTTTCCTTCCCCTTCCGTCCTGGATGAGATGTCCCTTCCTCCATTCCTTTTTTTGGCCGGTCGCGGATATTCCTTTCCCTAGGCAGTTCCCCGTCATCTTCGTCGATTTGTCCCCCCCCTCGCCTAGTTTCCAGATCGACCGGACTCCCTTTTTTTTCTAAATTTTTTCCCCCTTTCCCGGCTGCTAGAACGTTTGGTTTGTGTTGGCTGTTTTTTTTTTTTTTTTTTTTTCTGATGTGGTTTTTTTTTTTTTTTTTTCTTTTTTTTTTGTTTGTTTTGTTTTTTTTCCTTTTTTTGCCACGCTTTTTTCTCCTTGAATGGGTTCAAATACCCTGGAAGAAGCTATCCCCCTCCCTTCTGATTTTATGTTGTGTATTTATCCCTCTTTTTTTTTTTCCCCTAGTGTTAACCCTTCCCCCCCCCTTCTTGCGGCGCCGTCCCGTTGCTTTTCTTCGCTGATGAAATTCCTATGGTAGTTTCGGGTTTTTGATGTGTTGTTGACGCCATTAACTTTCTTTATTATCCATGTGATGTTCTTGCTCGGCGATGGGGGCCCTTCTTCTCTAGGTAGGGGCGGAGATGTCATTTTTCAATTTTTGGATTTGTCTCCTTCTCTCAACAAGACATTTTTCCCCCTCTCGTGCCAGCCCCTTCCGGCCCCTCCCCCGTCGCTATCATCGGGTAGGCAATTTCTTTTTTTTCGTTTCCGGCAGTAGCTCGGTGCTTCGCAGTGTCGGCTACCCCCCCTGTTTTATTCGGTACACCTAATACGCTCCTCTTCATCAGGAAATCCCCTTTTCCCGTTTTTTCCTCGCGGGGTTAACGTCCTTCTTCCCCGGACTGTACGACCCACGATCGCACCTTTTTTTTTTTTTTTTTTTTGTGTTTCGCGTATGCTGTTGCCTTTCCCTTTACGATCCGGTCCTGCTCTGGGGCGCCAAGTTTTTTCTTGATGCGGAGCCGAAACATAAAGACAGTTCCCTCCCAGTGTGCTGACAGGCACCGCCGACCTTTTTTCCTGTCCATTCCCACGACCCGGGTTGGCACGGGCTTCTCGCTTTTGTCCGCCGCAAGCCTCCCACGTTCACACTTTTCCTCTCTGATGGTACGAGCCACCTCCCTGGCCGAGCCTTTTTTTTTCCTTTTTTCCCCCCCCGTTTGCTCTAGATTCCCTGAAGTGGGCGGCCGGTTCCACCCCTTTTGCTTTTGTTTGTTGCGGTACCCCTGGGTGCACACAGATTTTTTTTTCTTCGACCCCCTCCTTGCATTCCGCTGCTTTTTTCTTTTTGGTGGACCCGTTCACGGCGTAAACCACCTCAGCTCTTTTTTTTTTTTTGTCAACGGCTCGCTTTCCTTTGTGCGCTGCTTCTCTTTTCCTTTTTCCTCGATTTGGAACATGACCTTTCCCTTTTATACTGATCTTTTGCTCACGCCCTTGGGTTCCCATGCTCTCTCTCTGTCTTCCTCCTTTTTTTTTTTTTTGAGGTACGTCGTCGGAGATCTTCTTTTCCAGCGGTTTGGAGTGTTCAGATCACCCTAGTGGTTTCCCCTGTCCTTCGAATCTACCCTAATTTCGAATGAGATGAGAAGTCCCCTTTTTTTTTTAAGTTATACTCGTTACGTTGCCCCGACTACACCCGCAAAACTTCCTTTCTTTTGTTGTCTGGAAGACCTGCGGTGGTCTGTTCTGAGGAACCCGGCTTCCCCCCCTCCCTCTTATTGCAGTTGGCCTGTGTTCCCCTCACTGTACCAAATTGCTCCTGGTGTCATATTCTTGTTGTGTCTCTTTTTTTTTCCCTTTTCGCCCCGAAACTTCCCTATTGTTTGGGGGACCCCCTTTTTCGTGTTTTACCTTAATCTATGGCACTTTTTCCTGCACGAATGCCCCCGGTAGTTTTTCTATTTCGCTTTTCTCCGGTTTGGTGGGAGGCGCCGGTTCTAAGTGTCGGTGATGTCTTTTTTAGTTCGGGTATGGTGTTTCTTTGTCTGCTTTCTTCCCTCGCAACCAGTGTCGGGGTCCCATCCCTTTGGCGAGGGAAAGTACGTTGGGGTTTTATTTTTTTCCCCCCGGTTTTTTTTTCCTTTTTTTTCCTGCCAATCATTTTTTCTTTGCCCCCCCCCCTAGGCCAAAAGAAGGGTTCTTTGAGGTGCCCCCTCATTTCGTTCCGGTAGTGGGGCCTCTTTGTTTTCTCGTTCTTGGTTTAGAATTTGATAGCCGGGGTCCCAACCGTATGGATTTGAATTCCGGGATTTTTTTTGTCCTTGGTAGGACTGTTTTCCTCTTTTTTCTCGGTGTTGATTTTTTGATAGAGAAAAATCTACCCTCAGAAAACTCTTTGTGCGCGTCACTTCTCCCCCCCTGAGGTTCACGGCGTTTTTTTTTTTTTTTTTCTTCTTGGGGTCTGCTCCACCAACGAGTCCCTGGTCCCATTTCAGGAGATGGGGCTTGGTTGCCCTTTCTCCTTTCCCCTACTTTTTTCCCCCTTTTTAGGTTATTCTGTTTGGTTTTGCCGCTGAAGGGATCCCCTTTTCCCCCCCCTCAAGTTGGGATTTTTCGCAGTTTTCCCCCCTCTCTATGGGCCTCCCGCTATATTTCTTTTATTTTACCCTAGGATCAATGTTGGTTCCCCCAGATAGCCTTATTCCCCAGTCCACTTTACTTACTCCCCCCGTCAGGGCCCCACCCCCCCCCCCCGAGGGAAGAACCAATAGGAGTGTTTCCCCAATCTTTCCACCGGTGTGAGGTTTTTTCTCCCTTTTTTTTTCCTTCTCCCCGGGTTTTCTGGAACTCCCCCCCTTGTATAATACAACACAAAATAAATTTTCCCTGCGTTAGGATGGAGCTTCGTTTTCGCCCCTCCCCCACGCACGTCCCTTTATTGACTCTCCACGCAATGTGGACTTGATTCTTTTTCAGTCTATTTTTGAGGTATTCTTTTTTCCCTTCTTTCTTGTGTAGCCAATCCGTACCTCCTATGACGGGGTGCCTTCCCTTCCGGGCCCCCCACGATGTAGTTTTCCCCGGAACCTGTAGCTTTCCGCTTCCCCTTTTGTCAGGGCTTGTGGTTCCCCTTTCCTTTTCTTCCTGAGTTTTGATGGCACAGTTTGCCATCTTCCTATTACCAAAACGTTACTTTTAGCACAAATGGCTCCCCCCCCACCTCCCTGCTTCCCCCAACTGGCCATGTCGGTGAGGTTCAATTTTGCCACCTATGTTTATAAGAGTTTTTTTTTTCCCCCACAACACCTGTCCCCCCCCCTCTGTCCCCCTGTTACGACCGTCTTGTCTTTACCTCATCGTTTCTTAGAGGGATAACCTTGTCCCTAATTGACCGAGGTCTTTCTTTCCCTTTGCAGAAGTCTTTCCTCCCCTCTTTTTTGGCTGTGAGCCGAGTCTTTATTTTCTGGTACCCGAGGCATTTGCCTCCCCCCATTGGCCGCTTTTAATGAGATCCCTCCCCTTCATTGGGGAGCGCCCGGCCAACCGTCATTTTCTTAATTGAAGGGGGTCCTTTTTCCAGCCTCCGAGGTCGTACTCCCTTTTCTCGTTTTTATCGAGGTTCTGGGCGCGGTCAACTCAAACCAATTCCATGATCGAATTTACCCCATTGCGTCATCCGTAAACCCCCCTCCTCGACAATCGGTTCTTTCTTTTCATGCAGGTAGGGATGCAACTGTTCAGGAATAAGCAGACTATTCATTCCCCCAGTGCAGCGGGGGTCTTTTTATGGCGCGCTTTGACCCTTCCCCCTTGCTTCTATATCGTGACCGGGCGTGCGGCCCTCCTATTAAGTCCGGCACTATGCCGCTCTTTTTTTTTGCAGGGCCGGCCTTTCCCTCCTTCGCATGGCTGTCCGTGTTATCATAGACGTGATTGTCTGCGGTTTCCCGACGTCCTGTGACACCCGTTTTGTCGGCGCCGGTTGCCTTTTTTTTCTTTCCTTTTTTCCCTCTACCCTTCCTGGATTGCAGGGGCATAGCGTTTTTTCTTTCCACCCTTGCTCTTACGAGGGCGTGTTTTCATGTGTTTTTCCCGCCCCCCATGGCCAGGACCTTTGCCGTCGTGTGCGGTCAACGACAAACATGATAGCTTCCTTTTTTGCGATGGGTCTTTTTCCTCTTTCCCACCCTTTTTCTGGTGGCGTGCTGGCACGGGCGTCAGATGTCCTCCTTTTATATAGCCGAAGCCCCCCCCCTTCCCTTTCGTCCCCCTAGTCAACACAACTCAACGCGTTACCTTTTCTAGGATTAGAGGGTCCTAACCGTGTTGGCCAAGCAATATTCTTTATCGTTTTCGCGACTTTCTCCCTCAGTTTGCCTTCAAGCCGTCTTGGACCTTATTTTCGTTGAACGTGCTATTGTCACTGTTTTCCTTGGTATCGCGTTTCATAGTTTTTTTTTTCTCCCCTTGCCCTGGGGACTCTCCCCTTCCCCCTGTTTTTTAGGCCCGTTCAGGCCAGGTTCCGCAGCCCTTCTTGGATCGCCGAACTCTTCTTTTGGGCCCGGGGCTCAGCTTCTGTTTTGCTCGTGTACTCACGGGACGGATACTTTTTACCTCGGCTTGTTACGTGGTTTTTCACTGCCCCCCTCTCTCTGGAAGTTATCTTTCTTTCTTCCCCTCCCCCCTCCCTGAAGCGTGCGCTAAGGGCCCCGTTATGCGTTGTTAATGCGCCCAAAACTCTCTAGAAGGCTCCGCGCCCTTTGCCCCCTTCCTAGCCTTCCTGTCCCGTCACGTTGGATATGGATGGGAATTGAACTTCCCGTTACAGATGCGCTCTTTCGTGAGCCGACCTTTTCTTTTTCTATTCTGAGGGGTATCCGTCCCGTCGCCCCCCCCCCCTGTCACACTCAATTTATATCTATCTTTCAAGTAATATCTGGTTTGTGTGGTGACTTTTTTGTGAACCGTGCAGAGACCCGTTTATCCTTTCGAGCGCACGCGCTTCCCTTTTTTCCCCTTCCTCCTTCCGCATTAACTTGTGCCTCCTTTCTTCCCCCTTTTCAGCCTTGAGTCGGGCGGCGGAGTCCCTAGCTGACCTTTTTTTTTCCACCACAGCGCTAAACGAGTCCACCACTCGGGCCGCTTCAATTTTCTATTTCCCCACTTTTCTCTATCGGATTTCCCGGCGCTTTTTTATTCCTTACCTTTCTTTGGTGTGGTCAATACAGTAACTTTACTAATTTTTGTGATCGGCCCCGTGTGAGAGAAGCGTGCTTCCGTGTCGAGCCCGGCCAGAAGCTTTTTTTCTTTTTTTCTTTGCCCCCCAAGGGCTTGGCGTTGTGGTTTTTTCTCCCCATCACCCTGGCCGCCTGGGTATACCTTACTTTTCGGTCGGCCCTTTCCCCGGTGGCGAAACTAAGACGGTTTTGGATCAGCCGATGGCACTCGTTTTTTTCCCCTCCCCCCCGCACACCTCTTTCCCCAGTGCCTTTCTTCTCTATTTGTGTTTGGGGGCCCACGGTATTCTGTTATTTCGAATACAATCCTTTCCTTTGTTGGACGATGTGGCACGTCCCCCCTTTTTGGCGCGGCTCTTTCTTTTCCTTGTGGATGACCGGGCAGTCCCCCCAGACTCCCTCACACCATAGCCCAATTGTAGAGTTTTTATTTGTCGATGCCAGCCCCCCCCTTTTTTCGACGCCGTTCCCCCCTTTTCTTTCCCCCCACATGGAATTCCGAACTCCCATTTAGTACCTTCTTGGGCCGAATGTTACTTTCTCCGGCGGATCGTCGCCACCCTTTGCGCCATCGCCGTTTCCTTTTCTCCCGGCTCTTGAAGGAGAGCTCACTATTTTTGTCAGAGCATAACCTTCATTCGAAAAGCCGGCCTCTTTTTTTCTTTTCCCTGATGCCGCTGTCCCCTCTTTCCCGACTTCGTCTTGGCCGGCTCTAGATTTCGCTATGATTCCCCACCATGCTGTCTATTTCAGAATGGGCATTATTCTTTTTCCTTTTTGTATGGAGTGCACTGCAGTCCACCCTCTCTTTTTTCGAGACCATTGCCCGACTGTACTAGGATGGCCACACCGAAGCCCTCCTTCTTCCCCCCCGGCCCCAAACTTCCCCTCCCCCTGTGAGGGCTTCCCCCAGTGGTCTCTGCTATTTTGCGGAACATTTGATCCTTTTCTGCCCGCCCCCTCCCTTAAAGTAGCGGCCACTTTCTTCGTTCGGATGTTGCTTGAATCCCTCCATCGTGACCTTCCTCTTCCCCCCGACTTCACCCTCTGACCCGAGGCCCTCGCGGAAGATGATTTGCCGTTAGAGGGCTTGGAATCCGCGGCCCCCGGATCGAAACGGCTTTTTTCTTGAGGTTTGAAACACCCCTTGGCTGCTCCATGGCCGTTTTTTTTTTGGGATTGAGCTTTTTTCCTTGCGGCGCTTTTTTTTTTCCCGAAGCCGGATTCCCCCTTCCCAGCAGACAGGTCGAGTTCTGGAGGGAGGTGATCAGCGCCCCCCCCCTTTGATTGAAGGTCCTTTTTTGGTGGGGCACGGCTTTTTCCCTTAATTACACGTTCCCGGTGCCCTTTCCCCAAGAACCGCTACCTCAAACACAGTTTTTTCTCAAATCACATGTCCTTTCTCCCCCCCCCCCGATCCGCGGTGGCGCTTTCAGAGACAGTACCCTTTGGATTTTATTTTTTTTCTTTTTTTAGTGAACCACCCCTCCGATGGTCCTTCAAATTAGTTTTGGGGCTGTTCTGGTGCGACACCCTTTCCCCCGGGGATTTTTTTTGCCGCATTACCACTTGTATGGGAATCATTTTTTTTTCTAACGCGAATTGTCTGGAGCTGTCTTTTTTTTTGTTTTGTCTCCACACTTACTTGTTCCAAGTCGACGGACCTTTAAGGTCAGCTCTTATTCGTTTTTCCCCCTTCCCCCGTCGCCGATGCCGGATCTTCTTTCCCGGTGCTTTCAAGACGGTCCTGTTCTTTTGACGGCTCCCTACACTTGTTCCTTGTCACCTATGACTGTTGCCCCCCCTTGGGACAGGACCACCTTTTTTTCCGCAGGGTTTCCACGGTGTACCCCGTGCTCTCCCCCCCTTCTTCCTCTTATCCCAATCCCCTTGGTTTTTTTTTTTTTTTTTTTCGCGGGAGCGTTTTCCCTCTCAGGCCGCGCATCCAATGATGGCTGGTCCCCACAGCCTCACCCTTTTTAACGATACAGTTTCCTTTACGAGAAAAAGGTTTTCTTTACGGCGCCCGGCCTTTTCCCCTCCTACCTATACCCCTTCGACCCCTGCGCCAAAGAGTCGGTTTTCTTAATTTAGTTGCCGGTTTTTCCGTTGAATAGGGGGTTCCTTCCTTTTTCCCCTTGCAAGGTTCCACTCTCTTTCCCTTTGTCTCGCTACACTCCCTGATATGAGAAGGGGCGTTTCATTGAGTCCATGGCCCTTTCTCCCTTTTTTTAGGACCGGAACCTTTTTGAAAATCAGATATTTTGTTTTTTTTGTCGGTCAAAGGATCGCTTCTCTTCTTTATATGGCGCTTTTCACGCTTTTTACCTCCTTTCGGATATGGATAAAGCTTTCATCCGTCCTTACTCATGCAGGGTGTTTGTCTTATCCCGCAGTCTATAGCCCCCTTTCTGGCCTTCTAACTGGTCATGGTACTTAGGGGACCTCCCTCGCGAACACTCCCCCTGATTTCTGATCCCGACCCCAATAAGCTGATTGGTTTCCTTCCTGAGTACACGTCTCTTGGTGCGTTCTTTCTTGTTGTCCTTCTTCCCCGGCAGCGGCATTTTGTTGTAGTTTCCTTTGCTCTCACGTATGCCTTTTTTTTTTTTGCCAAACAAGGCCCCCTCCGGTGTGCACTTGAGTTCCCCCCGAGACCCAACGATGGGACCTTTCCCAAGCATATTTTTTTCCACGCGCTGCGCCTTTTTTCACCCACTGAATTTATTGCAACTTGTGTCTTCCCCCCCCCCCCCTCCTGGATGAATTTCTTCCCCAAGACATAGGATCGCTTTTTTTCTTTACGTTGTGTCTGCCTTCATTCCCTTTTTCTTTGTGTCCGTTTTTCTCCCTCG
>Ga0179593_1615808_pt1 | contig 13309 bp, 10 predicted proteins | sample CZODoug2_1_08_16_FD_185931 | JGI IMG/M metagenome (GOLD analysis project Ga0179593, IMG submission 185931) | Vadose zone soil fungal communities from Angelo Coast Range Reserve, California, USA - CZODoug2_1_08_16fungal (PacBio error correction) | ecosystem: Environmental > Terrestrial > Soil >... | reverse complement strand
ACATGGATCCCACTTACGAATACTCTTTCTGAGTTCGCGATGTACGCTCCCCCCCCCCTCTTCCTTATAAATTGCTGACGACCGGGGTCTTTTCCTCTTTCTTCTTATCCGCCCCCCCCCAGAGATGTCCCTCCTTTTTTCCGGAATCCTTTTTTTATGGAAGCGTACGTCTCAGTAGGTACGTCCGACCCTCATTCCTTCCCTCCGGCAGGACCATTGGCAATTCTCCCCCCAAAAAGCTCTCGAGTCTCGGCACCCAGCGAGTCCATTCCGCTTCGGACTTCAACTCTTTCGATCGTAATCGACTTATACGATTCAGTCGATCTCGAATTTCTCTGCGGATTTTTCTCCTCCTCCTTTTCCTTCCGCGGATCTTTTCTTCCCCTTCTTCTGGAACACCCTGTAGTTCGCTTCCGCACCTCGTCACCGCGACAAGGACCTACTGCGCGGCAATCCTTTGTAGATCGATAGCAGATGTACGAGGTGGCCCCCAGGCCGCCATCGGCAGCCTCGCGTAATCTCGGATCCTGTCGGACCCTTCCCCCCTCTGCCCCCCTCAGGCCACATACGTGAAATTTTCCCTTTTCGCGGATTTATTTTGCAGACTGAAGTAATATGAATGGAAGGCGCAGGTGGGCCGAGTAGAAGTCCCCTTTTTTGGCGTTTTTTTTTGGTTCTTTTCCCCCCCTTGATCCCTTTGGACAGTACAAGAACGGAAGAGGTTTTTTTTTTCCGAGCACGTCACAGCAGTTCGCTCCTAGCATACTGTCCCAGACGGTACGAGGAGGGGTCGAAATCGCCATCTGCTCCTGACTTTGTCCGCACCCTACACATCCCCCCCCTCTCTTCGGGATCCCGTTTGGACCCCGAGTCTGGGGGTAGACAAATAATAGTGTAAAAAGTCCATGTAAGGCCTTATCTGCCCCCGATGACATATCTTTTTCCGCAAGTCAAATTTTTGATTCAGAATTTTCAGTCTGTGCACTCCCCCCCCCGTGGACGATCGTGATTTTTTCCGAATCTCCCCCACGGGAACACAGTCCCCTGTTAGGCCAAGGGTATTACGTGAACCCGTTTCCCCCTTCTTCGTTGCTAGCTAGACGTTGCCTTTATTTGTCCATCCCCTTTATCCATACTAATGCGTCTACGTACTCCTTTCTCCTTTTTGACCTTCTACTTCCCTGTTTGACCAACCCCACAACACCAGGAAAGCCTCTACTGGGATTCTTTTCCTAAAGGACCCAGATTCACTTTTCTCGGCTTCCCGAATTCATTCCAGCCTTCTGGTTAGATGGTGGAGACTACTAGCTATATACCGTTAGCGGGCGCTTTCGGTAGTGGTTGCCTCCCTTCTCAGACCGTTGTAAGAGCTCCCCCCCGTCCCAGAAAGGGGGGGGAAAAAGATGGACCGATAAGAAGAAGGTCGGAACTTGTCGGGTACCCTAATTCGGAGCCCTTTTTTTTTTGAATCCAAGAATGATACCAAACGCGGCCGCGTCCTTTTCCCCCACAATATATGCTGAGATCACAGGACTCCCCTGATCGGGGTTTTTTCCTTGGAGGAGAAGTTGAAAATCGTCCCCCAGTATTTAATCGCGGCTTTCACTCCCTGAAAAGTTGCTGTCGTCTATTTGATTGAAGGGGAGAGACAAAATGAGGCGCAGTTTTTTTAGTGCCGTTCTAGCGATCGAAAACACCGTAGCTTGCACACCCCCGGCATTCTCCTGGTGTCCCAGAGAGCCAGCAATCGGGGCCGCCCGGCGTCTTAACTGGGCTCCGCGTGCTTCATGTACCCCTACCTTTCACGTCACCTTCAAGAATGCCCACTCTTTGCGTCTTCAGCCCCGGAAGTGCTCGTGGAGGGCACGGCTGAACGAAGTCGCGTTCTGACGGGGGGCGTAACCTTCTCCTTCTGGAAGCTTTTTACTTAGAGGGCGTGCCTAATGGGGAACCCGCGTCTACGCGCCCGACGTCTCCCGAGGCGTCCTTTGGGACGCTTCTTCGTTTGCTTTAAGGCCGAGGAAGAGGTCTCATGCGTCCTTTTTCCCCTCCCCATTCTTGAGCCTCGCCCTTGAAAATCGGTACTAAAAACGACGTATCCCAGTCCCTCCCTGCCTCTTTCCCACCTCATCTCCTTCCTTAGACTCATCCATACAGTAATGACCTGAGGTGAGGGTTCGGCGGACGCCTCTCATTCACGAGCGATCCCTCCTATAAAGTCCATTGGGGTCCCTCAGATTTTATAAAGAAGAAAAGAGTCCGAGATCTGCCTTATCCCTTTCCTTTCCTCTCTGAGGTTTGTCTCTCCTTTTCCCCTCTGACCTAGCCCTTTCCGATTGGCAAGTAGTGATCCGTCCTGCCTGGTGAACCGATTTTTACACACGGGGTTAGTAGAGCTGCGGTCCTGAGCGGATGATGTTTGCCGTAGAGAAAGCAGATGAACAACCGCCCCGAAGAAGTCGGATGGTATCATCGACAGCTGGGTCCCTTTGTGAAGACGAGGAGGCAAGGCGAGTGGGTGGCACCCCAGTAGTTAATTCCTTTTGAGTAGAGCCATTTTTTCTCGGGACTTGGGCAACTCCGAAGAGAAGCCGATTCCTTTCACTCAGGCACTAACATTCAAGGTGGATGTACAGCTATAGTGAGCGCAGCTTCTTCCCTTCTCCTGGGAGTGACCTCGACTTTTCAGATAGGCCTCACGGGAGCGACGCTTTGGCATTTAGTAAAAATAGGTCTCGATAACGTCCTCATCCTTTCATCAAGGAAGATCTTTCGGGAGTCCGATTTCTTGTTGAGGCGTCCCGTGAGGTCTTTCGCCATCTCCTTTTAGATGCACGAGGCTACTTTGTGTTTTTTTTCCCGCCGGCGTTTCCGACCACTCGAGGGCGCGTCACTTCTCCGCGTTTGCAATCCAGTATCTCCCAAGTACCCAGCAGAAGAGGATTCTCTTAGAATCTCCCCCGCGACAGGCCCCTGCTCGACAGCGAGTGGCCCGGACGCGAGTTTCAGACGGTGTTTTCGCGCTCCCCCAGGCCTCTTGATCAGAGCTCGTCGTGCATCCGCCGAGCAGATGGGGTCCATCTGGCCCTCGCTCCTCCGGTTTGAATACTTCTTCAGAGCCCCCCAGGCAGGTAGAAACCCAACCCCCCCTTAGAACGGACTCCGGAAGCGTGACTAGGGCGGGATATTTTGGCTCGCGGACCCCTCTAAAAAGGTCTTTCCGGCTTTCCCCCCCTTGAAACTTTCTTTCCGGAACCCGCTACTTGATAGCGCGCGAGTCTCACAGCCCTCAGTGTGTCGCCCCTCTTTCCGGCCCGTTTTGCCTTGAATTCCGTTCCTTAAGATCCCCACCCTGTATCGGATGTTTTGAGTTGTTGCCGTTGTAGCAAATGACCTTGACTGCGTCTTTAGCAACGGACGTCTGCGCAGGCGTCGAGGAGAGCACAGGAGGTCGTTTTCTCGGTCCGACGGAAAGGCGCGGAGGAGCTTACGGCTAGGATCTTTGCCGTTTGCCTCTACATGGATGGTAGCAAAATGGAAGTTGCCCGCCGGGGTGCCGTTGATTCCCCCTTCCCCGTCCTGGCGGGGCCTTAACCTTTCGCCGACTGCTTGATTCACAGCCGTGCGGCCCTTCTGGGTGTCCCTATAGCACTCCCCCCTTGCCCCGCTCTTTCCTCCCCTTATGCGCCAACGGTTTGTACATCATCGATCCCGACGGGATGTGAAGGACCTGCGATTCGTTCTCCCCCAACCTGGCGATGGCGCATCGATAGCCTCAGCGTACTTTCTCTTCCTCATTGCGAAGGGCTCTGCACGGCTTACTGGGAGTTCCGGTAGACCTAGTATTTCTTGTGGAATTCCCTATAGCTTCGATGCATCAGCTTTTTTTTTTTTCCCCGAAACTCCGGGGACTCCCCCCCCCCCACCTGTCCCTCTTTTAATTTTCTTTTCTCGAGCTGCGCTTGCTGATGTCGGCACGGGCACGTAGAACTGGCGGTGAAAGTTCCAATGTCCTCAGTCTCTGCAGGCAAGGGCTTTGCATGGCCCGTCTTCTCCCCAAGAGACAGCGAGAGGACAGAAAGAGACTTCTTCTCCAACGTTGGCTTTGACACTCTTCCCTTTGTCGCTGACTTCTTTTAGCCTTTTTCGGACTATAGTATCGGAGATTCCTGGTACGTTCCGGGCGGAACGTCCGCCTTTTGATCTCGTTAGAACTCTCGGAGCCCCCTAGAATTATTTTTCAGTCCAGGATCCTCGGAAGGGAAGTCGATGTGGACCCGATTCGAGTCCGAGGCTCTTGTGAGTTCACGCTTCTTTGCAGTGTCTCCCCCATGAAACTCTTCCCGTACCACCGAAGACCCCTACGGATAATCCATTCTTGCGGTTTTTACTTTTCCCTCTCTGTCTGTATCTCCTCCTTGTGTTATCAGGAGGGCGCGTCAACGATCACGAGTCTTCGAAACAGCTCACTCGTCTTTTGCACGGCCCCCCCCCTCTCTCCCTTTCCCAGTTGTGTTTTTTTCTATCACATGAGTGTACCTTTTCCTTCTCTTCGCCTCTCTCCTATCGTGGACGAGAAATCGTGACAGATACCAGAGTGCTGATCACGGCTTTCTATCTTTTTTTTCCCACCTTTTTCCCCTTCCTGGCCCCTTTTTTTTTTTCGATGGCGACGTCCGTTTGTCGTCGGTACGTTCGACGGGCGTATGAAGGAAATCAACCTGCGCAGGAAAAGCCTTGGCGTAGGCACCCCTTCTCCGGAGCCTCAAGAGGCCCTACGGCCTCCCCCCCCGCTTTTATCCTTCATCGTTCTACGACAGGTGAAGTGAATTATAGAAGGGCTATTTGCGTCGTCGTCCTGAGATTTTTTTTCCCTTTCTTTCCCGACCATCGTGACGCTTCGACGGATTGAAAGCCGACTTTTTTTTCCCTTCCTTTTTTACAATTCCCTTGTACTTTTTTCTTAGCCTTCTGGAGAAGCTGAGCGGATTTTCCTCTCCTCCTCTGAGGGGGTGGCTCCATACTCGCCTCGTCTCGCGAGAGATTCAAGGCCCTTTTTTTGTTTCAGGACCGACTCCACCCCCCCCCCATCAAGCCTGCGCAATCCAGAAAGCAGAATTCCTTAGAAGCGCATGAAGCCGCTTTCCGCAGTCCCGGAGTCTTTTTTTAAAATGGGGTTTCTTGGACGTCCGCTTTCAACCCCCGTACGAGTGACGACCTTTGACGTCAACCCTCGTCTTTCGCCCTTCCCCCTGTCCTTTCGTTTTTTTGACGGAGATTTTCCCTATGCTCGTGGTTTTTTTTGGTTTCCGCCACCCATGGACTTCACTCGGGTCCTCTCTCTTGACCTTACTTTGTCGCTACTTTTTTTTTTTCCCCCCCAGTCCTGCGTAAAGGAGCCGCGGAACATCGCTTCCCCTGCTTACTTCCATCCGCCTCCGACATCACGTTTCTCTACCCTCCTTCCGGAGAACATTCCCCCTTCTCAATCTGTCCCCTTCCATTTCGGGACCAGGTGCTCGTCAACTGCACTGCTCGTAGTAGCCTTCCGCATTGCTCCGTCCTGCTAACGAGCGGCCCAGCCTCAGTGCTTACTACTCGCGCGGTGTGCCTCCCGACGCTCCCTTCTTCCTGGCTCCCCAACGTCCCACTCCAGGAGGCGGATTAATGTTTCCCGTCCGCACGTACCCAAGGCTCATTCCCATTTCCGGCCCACGGGCTCGTGACGCACTGCGAGATGTTGGAGAATCGCTTTTTTATATCACAGTTTCCTGTTTTCCCGCGGTGTCAGATACGTTGGAGCTTGGGTACGCGAGCAAAGGACAGAAATCTCCACGCCCCTCCTTTGACGCCTTCCGTGTTCTCCGCAAGTTTCAGTTCTGTAAAGCTTGTGCCATATTTTTTTCAAAACCTTTTTCGATTCCCTTTCCCTAAATCCTTCGGCCCCGACCCCCTTCTCGTTGTCGCGCGAAGTACTTTCAGAACCCGCAATAGGAGGAGGGCCCCCCCCATAGATGATAGAGACGGAGTTTCTTCAGGGCGGCCGTGCTACTTATCTTCTTGCTTGCTTCCTTTTTTCCCCCAGTAGATATTCTTTGGAGGACTAGATTTGATGAAAGCCCGGAGGCCCCCAAGAGTGAGAAATAGGATTTCTCCAGGAGCTGGACTCTGGCCGTTTCCCCCCGATAGCACACCGAGGGCGAGCGTCAAGTAGAAGAGGTAGTCGTCTCCACTTTTTTACCTTAGCCCCATGTACGGGACCCCGACCTCTCGGTCGATTTTTCTGGGGCGCCTGCTCTAGTTTTCCTAGGCCCACAACGTCTCCTCTGTTAGCTCACTTGACAGGAGTAGAAGTGTTTGGCTGTTTGAGGTGGGCTGGAAGGTCCTTAGTTCTGTGGGCGGTAGTTTTTTGAAGGGAACGGGTAGTAGAGGTAGGATGGGGAAATTCTCGAACCCCCTTTTCCATTTCCTGGGGTCGGATCATAGGGATCCCCAAAGTAAGAGAGACGGAGAAGACTTCTCCAAAACAACCCTCCCTCCCAGACGCCCAAGTGCCTGCGGTAGGATGAGGTATAGGGAATTTCTTTTTCCAATAACTCTTTTCGACTAGCGGTCAGTCGGTCTGCCAGTGGATTTCCTAAGATCGGATAAAGACTTGACAGAGTATGAAGTTTTTGATTTCCATGATCCTCTTCTCTTTTCTACCCGACACCTTCAGTTTCCAGGAGTCTCTCAGGACGTTGAAGAAGCTGGCGCGGAGTGAGCCCTTTCCTGTCCCCTCCCTCGCTTCTTTTCTTACTGTCGGCGCGCCATGAGAGTGAGCGTCTCTTTTGATGTTGAAGGAGAACAGTTCTCCCTGCACCCCCCACCGGTTCCGGCCGTGGTACTTGGGAGCGACAGTAGCTGGTTGTGCCTTGATTTCACGTTCCTTTTTCGCGTATTTGGATTCAAGGAGGGAGAGCCGAAGAGAGCTTAGGTGGTCCGCTGATAACTAGGTAAGTTCACGCGTCATCGTCATCCTTCACGTCCTCCATCCCCAACGATCCACCGTTTCTCTTAGCTAGTAGGAGGAATTGTAGTCCAGACCCCCATACGGTCGGCCCTCATACGGGGCACCTACATAAGGTCAAGATCAAGTTACTTAGACCCCTTTCCCCAGCTTGCCTACGAAGAGCGAGTAGTTCAGGATTTCCCTCAGTTGACCCGGTGTTCGTAAGAACCGCATGAAGACACGAGGCTTCCCTTTGCCCCATTTTGTCTTTTAGCCTCCCGCTCGGGCGGGTGTCACAGCCTCTCGGGTTGCACTCGCGTGATTCGGTTCCCGGGAAGAAAAGACGACTTTTTTTGCCCTCTCCCTGTCTCCCATTCCCTCTTACCCCCCTTGCGTGCTTTTTAAGAACCGTTGGCTGAGGGTCACGTTAGAGCCCCAGTACAACAGCGAAGATCAGAGCTAGCCCTTGAAGCGAGAGACTCTGGTCCCCCCATGAACCCTTCCGTCGACGGCTGTTTCTTTTAGTAGTTGGCCCTCTATGGAAGCCCAGAAAGGACTGCACATTTTACCGACCCTAAGTTTTCTAGTACGACAAGGACCCGCTCTTAGGCACTTGGGTTAACAGATATTGTTTTTTCCCCCAAAGGGGACGGGGAGAGGCAAAAGAGCACCAAGTTAGGAGAAGGGATCCCAGGCCACACCTGCCGTACTTCTTCCCCCCAGCGCGCGCCTTCTACCAACAAGCGCAACCTTCCCCCCTGTCCAAGGACCAGTAATCCCAGTGACCGGACCTTGCCCTGATTCTTGCCCCCTCCACTCAACCTCAAAAAGGAGATTTGTGGGCAGCGGGAGGAGCGGTGGAAGGGGGAGCCGGACGAAGCCGTGTGGCCCTAAAACCCAGCTGGATTCCCTCACATTAGGGCGACTGAGTATGCGAGGCCGATAGGAGAAGACTCACCCCAGTCTGAGTGCTCTCGACTTCTCGACCTGAAGTCGACAGCAGTCGTCGACCTCGGCCCCCCCCCCGTTGTTTTGGTTTCCAGATTCTCCTCCCCTTCTCGTAACTTTTCTAGTAATGAGGGTACTTCTTCCCCAAGATGATGTTCGCGCGTTTTGAGGGGCTTTGCATCTTCGAGGCGGCGCTCAGGTGAAAGGAAATTCCTTCGTTTTTCGTAGGCCCTAGACCGACGGGTGATGTCTTTCACGGGTCTTAGGGTTATACCCCCGCTAATTTCTTTTCAGGTCCGGCGCGCGCGCCTGTAATCGCTTTCCACGTTTCACTCCCTTTAGTTGCTTTTCCCCATAGTCTTCTCGTTTGTCGGACTCTATAGCGGGAAGGAATAATTTCTGGTTATTCCGTGTAAACGATAGGTCTCAATCCCCCGCTCCCCCAACTGCCTTCCTTTATTATGAATTTGAGTTGCCTTTCAAGATTGATGATTTGTTTTTATGTTCGCCGCCCTTCCCTTTCCCCGGTCCTCCCTTAAATTCATACTTTTGCTTTGTCCCCTGAAGGCGTTGGGGTGGAAAAATCTTTAAGCTTTTGTCGTGAACTTTTCCACATTAGGTTCTTTGGCCCCCAGGGCTTTTAGTCGGATGGTCCCCCCGTGAATATGGTCGAGATTTCCGTCGCCTTTTCTTGTCACCCTTTTACCGAGGTCCTCCTGACACGTCGACGGCCGTAGCCCCTTCGAGATCTGCTTTTTCAGCCTGTAGTAGCCAAAGTCTCCCCTTTCTACCCCCAGTGTTCGTAGACGGGCTGTGCGACTGGCCGAGGTAATTTCAGATTTTGTGCTAGACCGAGTCAATGAGAGAGATTGTAGCTTCATGAAACTCCGTCGTTCCCCCCCACCTCACCCCCCCCAATACTTGAGTTGTGGATTTCTTTTTCCATTGTTGATCAGAAGATCCAGCCGTGTCATCCCTCTGTTTTTCCTTTCTTCTTTTCTCCCCGCCTTTTCGGCGTTCTTGCACGATCTCCATGCCCCTTTCTATCTTTACTACTCATAGTTGTTGAGAGATAATGGAGATCGTGTTTCTTTTTTGTTGCTCTCCTCCGCTGGACGCTCCCTCCGTTGCAGTATGAGTTGATGAAGACGGCTTTCAGCTGCGGGAGATACGACCCTTCCGAATGATTCCTCCCCTGGACCGATTTTTCCTTATGGTACTTTGCCGCGTGAGTTCAGGACGCCTCTACAAGCTCGAGCCGGAAAAGCGTGGACACAAGTCGCTCCAATCCCCCTTCCCCTGAGCTTTCCCAATCCCCTTCCTTCTCTTTCGTCCCGTACTACTTCCTTCTGAGTCGATCAGAAGTGCTTTCTCTGTTTGAGAATAAGCTTTTGCAGGACTTCGACCCTTCCAAGACCTTTCGTGTTCCCCCAGTTATTATCTTTTTCCACCCCCGGACTTCCTGCCCTCTGTCCCCACCGCACAAGGGCCTACGAGCGATCAAAGAACCTTGGAGACTTTTTTACTTCCCGCCCGCCGTCTTACCGGTGGCATCCAGGCCGACAACGTCCCCCTCTCGTAATCGAGTTCGGACGTTCGGACTTTCAGAAATTTTTCCCTAACACTGTAAAACCCACAACCGGGGGCTTAGAAATAAAGCGCCATAGCAAGTTTTCCGAGACTTCATCAGGTCAGGCCCCTTCATGACTGTGGTTAAGAGTCGACCCAAAGGGGGTTTATAAAGGTGATCAATCTTCTCCCCTTACTATGATCCCTCAGTCCCCTCTCCCCCGGGAGTGAACGCCACAAGTCCTTCGCCAGTTCCAGTCCGTGTCAGAGCAAGTACGCGTTTGGCGATAGACCAATAGAAATATTTTCGGCGCTGTTTTTATAGAAATTCCCATACCGGATTCCTTTCCTCGTGACGTGTTTTTTGTGCGCGCCTGTGGGACAGACCCACTTCTTCCAATTTGTACCTTTTCCCCGACTCTCCCTGCACGGCGTGCCATCCGCGCGGTTGACTCCAGTCTTCATTCTGACAGACCCCTTATTCAATCAAGCTTCTAATCGGCACAAGGGCGAAAAGATAAAGTGGGGCTTGACCCAGTACCCCTTGTATGAGTCCTTCAACGGATAGCTAGAGAAGGAAAGTCCAGAACACCGACTACGAAGGCCTCATCCGATATCCCGCATCCCCCACCCATCATCGAATTCTCCGACGGTACCCGGGATTCAGAATGGAAGAGAAGAAGGGTTTCATCCTCAGCATAGTAATCCCTTTGCTCCACGCACCAAAATACCAGGCCCCTCAGCTCCCCGGGTCTTTCCTCCTAACTCAATTATGATTCTCATGGGCCCCCCCCCCCTCTGAATAGGCATGGATGATCTGGTGTCTTAATATTAGACTCATCCCATGTACTTTCGGGTTGAAGATAAAGGTCATTCTATTGAGATTTTCCAGTGCCTAAGATTGGGAAGCGAACCAAAGATCTTTCCTTATCCTTCCGTTTCCCGTAGGTTCCATGAACTTTTTTTCTGAGCGATCCCCTAATGCCTCAATTTAACCCCAGGAGAAGAGATTAAATTACGCCAGCACCTCAAGGTAGCATGATCCTCCCCTAGGCGTGGATGGCGCACTCGTCCTTACAATCGAAATTCTTCATATTTTCCCTCAAGACCCTAGGCGGACTATGAAGGTGTGTTCTTTGTTCTCCCTCGACCAAATTCAGAGAGCGATGGCTGCTCCGACATAACCTCGAGTTCACCAAGTTTTTAGTCCTTTTTTCCCCCGGACCCCTCCTTTCCTTTTATAATCTCGGAGCCCCAAGCGGGCATATTTGGTCCTTCATTCTTTGAATTTACCCGCTCAAGACCCTGCAGGAAAAGAAAGAGAGCTAGAGCGTAAGACGATGACGTTACTGTAGACGGGAGGATGACTCACTGGCGTCGGAATCTTAAGTGTGTTCCTGCCGTCCCCCCGTCTGCAATTCCAGAATACCCCGTGCATCCTCGGGACTATAATTGTTAAGAGATAAAGCGAAGGGAAGACCCGGGCGCCTTTCCCTTTTTTTGATGCATATTCTTTAGGTATAGTCTCCCCATTAGTACTAAACAAAAGAACTAAGGGATTCGAATAAGACACCCCCCCGAAACGAACCTTCCTCCCCCCGGAAACCCCCATGTCGCTCCAGAAGTTCCTTAAAAAGGGCCGGAAAACTTAGGATGAGCGGTAGCTTATTTTCCCGAACCCATAAGAAGTAAATAGACTTTGGAGAGCCGCCCCGCGTTTTTTCCAGTGCTTCTCTTTTCTAGAAATGCGAACTGTAGGCAAGTCGCAGGAGAACCACTAGAGAGGAGTTTCCTAAGAGAAGTTGGTCTTTTTATTCTTATTATCTCCTTACCCACGCTTCTTCCATTGACTTCTTAGCTATCCTTTACTGTCGCGATGGTAGGCGCCAGGGAGACCCCCGTGACTTCTTATGAGCCCTCGCCGGATGGTGTTCCCCAGAAGGCCGCCAGGGGCCTAGTTGATTCAAACCTTCCCCCCCTTCCCTGCAAATTTTTGTTTAAGATCGTTCTTCTGGGCAGTTAGTGGAGAAACCCCTCCCTTGTGAGGAGACTACGAAGCCCCGAGTCATCCCACCGCTGGCCGTAGGTAGACCGATCCCCCTCACAGGTCCCTTGATAACAGACTGACTACCGGATGACTCTCGACCAAGATCCGAGGCAAGATGACATGCAGGCACCCTCTAAATAAAACCGAGGATGACTGCAGACATACCCGCCTCGAATCTTCCAGAGACATTTGAACGGGCGGACGCAGACCTTCATTAGCCCCTTACCTCCCAACCTTGTGAGAACTCAGGAGGCGCACGAACAGAACCTCACCCGTTACGTGAGCCATCATAAGGAACGTACGAAAGGCATGTTACCCTGTGTAGCGGCTCAACAAGAGGGAGTCTAGACAGGCACGGAGAGAGATACTGGGCGACCGGGGAGGCCTCCCACGTAGTCGTCCCCCACGGACGAGGAAGTCTACTGCTCAGAGATCCTTTCTTTTTTTTCTCAAAGAGACTTTGCCAGCGAGAGGGATGGAGAAGATTTTCACCTAACCCCCCCCCCATTTAATACCCTACTTTCTTCTAAGAAAGCCCAGTTAGCGCGTAGAAGGTGGTAGCAAAGGGAATCCCTGAGACCCCCTTCGCCTGTTCCTCCTCCGAGGTCGGTTTAGAGCTTGCGGTCTTTCGAGTCCTCACCAATTCCCCTTGAGTCCCCGTGAGACCTCTGCAGAGGGGAAATATGAAATAGCACCTTCTCTTGCTCCGTTTGTTGAATTATTCCATTAGGATTTTTTCCGGCCCTTCAGGCCTGGTCCTCCCTATCCGTCACTTGAGCACGGTAAAAATATAGGGCGTTTCCAAACAATCCGGAGCCGTGCCTTACCCCTTTCTTGTTCCCCTTGTCCTAGGAACCCGAACGAACTGACCGCCTTTCTTATTCTTTCCTTCCCAAACAGAAATTGCAAGATAGCTGCACAGGTTTTAACAAGCCCCCCCATTTCTAACTCACCTGTGGATTCCCACATCCCAGCGTCTCGGCCGTTCACCAGTCGACTTTTTAGGGTCAACCGGAACTGCTTCTTTTCCTGAAATTAGGCTTTCATCCAGAAGTCTTACCCTACCTTCTCGGTACCCCCATTTAGATAGACGGCACTACCTCCACCCAGGGGCCATCAGAAAAACGCGGTAGTTTTTTGATCCGACAGGAACGTCGTTCGGTATGACCCCCTCCCCGATTTCTGCCTCAGTAACTTTTCGCACCCCGACCCCCCGGAAGGTTCGCAGGGTTTTTTTTTATCGACCCCCTGAAGTTCGAGTTGGTACTTTACCTCGATGTAGACCCGTCTCTGATGGAGTCTACGGGTCCCTCCTTTTCGGCCTTGGACCCCGACGGACGGAACGGAAATTTTGAAAGCTATATTTATTCCCCCCCCCTTCATGAGGTCCATTCATCTCTGACCGAACTGGTCTTAAGGACTTTCTTTTGATTTTGTCTTCCTGCAGAGCTTTGTGCTATTAGGCGATCTGCCTCCGCGATACTTTCCGTGACGGACTTGAGACTTCGCGCTCTGTGCCTGCCCGGTCCCCTCCCAGCTATTGGCGGCCACCTTCTCAAAAGCATCTGGGGGACTGCGAAGAGTGCACCCCTCGAAGTCTTTTTCCCTCCCCCCTCTTTCTCCTTTCACCGATTGGGTGTCTGTTTCTAAGACTTAGAAATGGATGTTGGACTTCTCCTCCCCTTTCTTCCCGACTCTCCGAGATTGGACCGATTTCTTCATGGCTTTGCCACCTCGTCCCTCCCTGCACGGTG
>Ga0179593_1475407_pt1 | contig 13309 bp, 33 predicted proteins | sample CZODoug2_1_08_16_FD_185931 | JGI IMG/M metagenome (GOLD analysis project Ga0179593, IMG submission 185931) | Vadose zone soil fungal communities from Angelo Coast Range Reserve, California, USA - CZODoug2_1_08_16fungal (PacBio error correction) | ecosystem: Environmental > Terrestrial > Soil >... | reverse complement strand
TCCTTTTTTCCCCCTTTTTCCTTTCCTTTGTTTGTCACTCCGAAGTTCGTGGCTTTTTTTTCTTCTTTTTTCCCCAATGAGTGAGGTTCCGATTTCCTTTTGCTCCTGTATTGCTCCTCCCGCCGATTTTTTCTCAGGCGGGAAGCACCCTCTTCTGCAGTTTTCTTTCTCTATTTTACATCTCCTTCTCTCTTTCCTTTTCCCCTTGTTTGTTTCCCTTCTTTCCATAAACATTCTTTTCCCCGTTAATTCCGTTTTTTCATCCTCTTCCCCTGTTCCCCTCTTTGCCTTTTTTCTCTTCTTCCTATAAGTTCCGGCCAACTTTTCCCCTGGCCCTTCCCTTTGTTTTTTTCTTTTCGTGTTTTTTTCTTTGTCCATGGAAATTTTTCCCCCCCCTGTTTTGATCCCTCAAGCCGAGGACCCATTTTCCGTCTCTTTCTAATATAATCAGGTTTCTTTAACGAAACTATAGAACTTTTTTCCGGCCCTTCTTACGTCAACTCCTTCCTCCTTCTTCTCCCTCCTACATTTCTCTTTCCCTGTCCTCCCCAAAAACTGGTTTCTCCGTCCCTTTTACCTTGTTTGTCCTTCTCAAGGCTTTTGACTTTCTTCCTTGCCCAGGGACTTTTTATGGTCCCCACCTCTTCGAGCAATCTTCATTCCAACTCGGCTTTCTATTAAGTCTGTTTTCCCTCCTCGATAGCTTTTTCCGTCTCCTCTCTTTTTAAATTCCCATCCCCAAGACAAGAAACTTTCTTTTTCCCCCGAGCCCTTCTTTACCGAAGCCCCCCCCCTTCTTCCCTTTACTATGTTATTAGTTGAAATTCCTCCCCAGCCTCACCCCTTCTTTAGTGTTTTTCTTTTTCCCTGCCTATGCCACCCTCCCTCTCCCCCCGGTCTGTAATACGTCTTTCCTTTTTCTTGCTTTTTTTCCCTTAAATCTTTTTTTTTACTTTGATGAATTGGATTTCCCTCCCTTCTTGCCAACCCTAGGTCGTTCCTCCTCTGTAATCTTTCTGACCCTTTTCCCAGCTTTGAAACGGTCCTTTCCCCTCCTTATTTTTTTTTTTGTTAAACATCTCTCCCTTCCCCTCAATAATACGTTGGGTGTCTCTCTTTGGCCCCTCCCCCCCTCATTTAGTTCTTTTTTCTGTTCTTTTTTTTTCCTCATTCAAAGGAGAAAGTCTATTTTCTTCCTCAGCGACTCAAGTGATTCCTCCCTCTTCCTGTAAACCCTCTTCCCCTTCTGCCCTCGGGCAGGAATCCTCCCGCTGTCCTCCCTTCTTTCTTTAAAGGGTAGTTCTTCTTGTTTCATAGGGATTAACATCACCAGTCCACCTTGAGTTTGTTTTTATGCTTTTTTCACCCTAGATGGTTTTTCCATCGTCACGTTCTTTCTTTTCTTTCTCCTTTCTCTTTGCCGTTCCCCGTCCCCTTCTTTGTTGGCCCATTTTTACTTTTTCCCTCGCCGTCCAGGACCCGACTATCTTTTTTTCTTTTCCCTCCTCTCCCTCCCTTTTTTGTCTGTGTTCCCCCCCATGCCCGAGTTTTGACGTTCTTTACTGAAAGACCTTCCTTTCTCCCGCCCCCCCCCCTTTTCAACTTTCCTTCCTTTCACCCCTTTTTTCCACCCCCCCGGGCCATCTTCTTCTTCTTCTTTCGTTCCTACTTCTGCGGATTGTTGATTCCTCATGGCCTCTTTTACGTTTCTCTAGAGCTCCGTAACATTTAACATCACCCCCCCCAGTTTGACGTCAAAGGCCATGTTTCTCTTCCCGACATTTGTCTTCCAATCCCTTCCCCCTCCCCCCGATAACAAGCCCCCCTTGCCCTTTGCGGTGCTTCCTTTCACCTGTCCTAGTATAATAGCCCCAAAATGCCCTCTCTCTATACCTCTTCGGTCCCCTGTGCGGAAGGTTTTTCATTTACGAATGTTATGCTATATTGCAACCCCCAAAGCAAAGCCTCTCTCTTATTCCCCTCTCTTTCCTCCCCTCCCCCTTGATTCAAGTTTCTCCCCTTTTTTTCGCACACCCCTTTCTCCCCCCTGCCCTACTCTGTCCAAACATGCCCAGCCCTACACCCACAAATCCCCCCACCCCCACCCCACTCCCCTCCACCCCACCCCCCTTCCCCCCCTCCCCTCTGGCCCTGATTTTCTTCCCCCCTTCTGTACTTCACAAAAAATGTTACCCTCCCTCTTTGAATTTTTTCGTTTCAGACGGTAGTTTTCCTATGTGCTTGAACGGTCAAGGTGCAAATTTTTTTTTCCCTGATTCGTCTTCCATTTGGCCTTCCTTAGCATTCAATGGCTTTTTTTCTACCTCATTTGCGTTTGTCCGTTCATTTTCCCCTTACTTTAACTGTCCCCAGACTCTGAGCCCCTCTAACCCGATAGTCTTTGTATCTCAATCCCCCTTCTTTTTTACAACTCTACATCCTCTCCCCGGCCGCCAAATTTTTCTTTCTTTTCTTTTTTTACACCCTGCTTTTCCCCTTCCCGCTGGCCCTTTTATCCCCCCAACTCGTCCCCAATGGACAACTTCAAGCAGTCTCGTGCCATCCTAGGTATCTTTTTCTCCTCTCGATGTGGATCTGGACTTACTTTTTTTCTCCTCTTCTTAGACCTCCCCCCCTGGTCCACCCCTATTTCTTTTTATTCCTTCCCATCATAAACACAAATCCTTTATTTTCCCCCATTCGTTCCGGCTTGGTCCTGTGCGCTCCCGCATTCCCCCATATATGCCGCCGACCCCCCTCGACAACCTTACCCTTCCCCCGGCACCTGGATTTTCCATTTTTCTTCCGTTCTTTTTTGGACCCCCCCTCTAATGTCTGAATCCGCCAACGAACGCCCACCTGTGCCTCCATCTCCTCTTTTTCCTGTCCATTATCCTTTCTTTTTAAAGCCATCTCTTCCGCGGATCTTACCCCCCCCCCCTTCTACGCGGACTCCTCCCAGTACAGCCTCTCTGACTGATTTCCCTTCACCGTGATTTCCTTTCCGTGACCCTTGCTCCCCCTTTCTTCGGTTCACCCCTCCTCCCGCCCCTTATGGTCTTCCCTTTCTCCTCCCGATCCTCCCCTTTTGTTTTGTAGATCACCCCTACCCTTACCTTTTCTCTTCGCATTTATATCCTTTATACTTTTTGCTCCCGAGTTTCCTTCTCTGCACGGATCCTTCTCCCCCCCCTTTCCTACTTTCTTCTAGGTTTTTCCTGTTGACGTACCCTTTTTTTTTTCTGAGCGATTCCCCGTTACCTTCTGGTGTTCTTCCAAAGCTAACAGTTTTTTCTTTCTTTCTAGACCTCACCCCCCCAATCCCCCTCTCCTTCGTCCACACGTTTCATTCATTCATTCCCTAAATTATTCATGAAATACCCCAATCTCCTTGACACCCCCTCCCCCTCACAACCCTCCCCCCCAAGAACAGAGCCATAGGGTTTTGTTTTTCTCCGTTTAGTTAGGGGGCACATTGTGGTTCCGTTCTCAGTTTTTACCCCCCCGGTTTTCCCACTCCTTGATAGCTTTCCCGCGTGATTCCCCACACCCTTCCCTTCCCAGTAGTTGTTCACACCCTCCTTTTTTTTCGTCTTTTTACTTCCTCTTCTTAACCTCCCCTGGACTTCTCCCGCTCCGCTCTACTCCTGCCCCCTACAGCCAAAACACTTTTTCCCTCCTTCTTTTTTTTTCCGTACTTTTTTTTCCACCTCCTTTTCCCCCAACCCCCACTGACGATGTTTTCCTTCCTTACTTTGGTTACCCCCCCTAATCCTCTTCCTTTATTGCTCTTTTCTCCCCCAGGAATTTTCCCCCCTCCCCTCCTCTTGCTTTACATGCAAATCAGCCACTTCCCTTTTTCCTTGGTATTTCCCCTTCCTCTTCTTTCGGCTATGATACGTTTCCCCAACCCATTGGTTATTCCTCCTAACCCATTCCCGTTAATCGCGCCGCCCTACACCACCCACCATGTAAAAACCACATTTCGGGGAGGTTCTAAACCCTCCTATATGTATGAGACCCTCCTTTTTCTTACAACCATCTGATGCTGGTCTTTCTTTTTCATCTCCCCCTGTTGAGACCGCTTTCCCCCCCATTTGTTTCTCACAAACTTCCCTCATATCCAGATATCTTCCCCTCCGTTTTTTTTTTTTTACTCCTAGCTCCTGATATCTGTCTTCTTTCATTTTTTTTCTGACTACTTCATCATTTGGAAACGGACTTTTACAGCACGCCCTTCGAAGCATCGGTTCGTCCTTCTCCTTTGGTAATCTCTTTCCCTCTTCCTGTTTCGGATTCCCCAGTCCCTCCTTCGTTTGCTGTCATTTCGTTTCCCTTTTGTATACTAATCTATCTGCCTCTTTAAGTTTTTCTGTGATCCCTTCAACACCCTTGTTGTTTTCCCACAGGATAAATATCCGACGTCTTTCTTCAGGTAAGCCCACCAAGGCACAAAACGCTACTTCCTGATTCCTCCCCCATTTTTCCCCCTTAAAAATCCCCGCTTTCGCCTTCTGGAGATTGTCACGTTATTTTTTTCCCACTTCCCCCTTCATCTTCTTTCCGTCTTTGACGTTTGAGTCTCTCCCCGTCCCGCCTTCCAAATTTCATTCTTACCGTAGTTGTTCCGTTCCTGTTTTCCTTTTTCCTTCTTCTGACGAACTTTTTTTTCTCTGGCCGTTACCGCCACCAGTACACTAGTCCCTTTTTCCTCCGTCTGCGGTTAAAGGTTGATCTCATCCCCCCTCTCCTGGAGTCTATCCCCTGTTTTTTTCACCCTCCCGTTTCAGTACCTTTTTTTTCTTCGGTTCAGGACTCTTCCGATTTCTTTCCCCCTTCTGGGACTTCCACACCCATTTCCCCCATTTCCCCCTTCCCCTTTTTTTCTACTCCCTCCCCTCTTGTTCTTTTTTTCTTTTTTCTTTTCTTTTTCTTTTGTTTTTTTTTTCCAGCTTCTTGGTGTGTCTCCCTTTTTATGCATTCTCACTTTTTAATACCCAGTTCCCACGGTTCTCTATATCTTGTTTTTCATCGGCGATCCCCCCCTCCTCAAAAATTTTTCCTTTTTTTTCACCCCCCCCCACTTTTAATTTGTACCCCCCCCCTAAGTTTCCCTCCTTTCCCCCTGGTTGCCTTTTAACCATACGCGACCTTTTTTATTCCCCCTGGTGATGCCTGGAAGTCCCTTCTTCCTCCTTCGAGTCTTCTGTAACCCCCGTAGTCACTTCCCCTTTTCCCTAATCCGAGCTGCCTTCTGTTGCCATTTTTCCCTCAAATTCTTGCTAATGTCCCCCCCTACCGCGTTATTCCCTCTGGGACCTAGTCCTCCCGAGTACCCCCTTTTTTCCCCTGCCTTACAACCCTCAGTTTTTGGTTCTCCCGTTCTAGGCTTTCCTTCCATCGTCCCCGCTGGTTCGTCTTGGTTTTAATTCTCTCCTCTTTCTCCCTCTGATTCAACCATTCCCGTTTTCTTCCCCCTACACTTTTTTTTCGCCCCCCTTCGCCTAGGCGGCCCCTTTAGTTTTGTTTCTTTTTTTTTTTTTGTGAATGGTTTACCCCTTCTGTAACCCAGGGTCACATCCGCCGGCCCTTTTTTGCGCCTTTTTTTGCTCTACTGTTCTCTGCCTTTGATAACCCCTTAGATAACTATAACACGTCTACTTACGATTTTCCATCCCGTTTTTATTTTCTTATTCCCCTCCCTTTACTTTTGTGCCCATTTTTCTTTGTCCTCCACTCTTAGACGTGGAACCTCTTTCATACTCTGCTCTTCTCGATGGATGCTGTTTTTTCCTTTCTTTTTCCCGTTTCTCCCTTGTGGTTAGTCCCTTCCCCCCTTCTGTTTTAGTTCCCTGGGCTTTTTTTTTACCAATCTCCCTTTGTCTGTTGGTTCTTCTGTGATTTTCCATAGTCGTTAGATCCATCCCCCCATCCTTATCTTATCGATAATAACGAGGTGATTTTTTTCCTAGTGTTGCCAAAAGTACCCTTCTCTTCTTAGCAGGACCCCCACAAAACTCTTTTTTCCCCCCCCCCATTCCCCTGTTTTACTGCTGTCATGTCCTTCCCCCCTGAGGAAGATCTCCCCCTGTTGCCACCCTGTCTTTTCCTCCTCCTTAAACTCTCCCTCCTCCAGTTCTTTTCTCCGTAACGCTTTTTCTTTTTAACCTGGGGTGTAGTAAGTACTTTTTTTAGAATCTTTTCTTTTTCGGTTCTTCTGTTTTTTTTTTTTCTTGAAGGTTTCGATTTAGTGAGTTGTTGCTCGGTCTTGCTTTCTACCGACAGCTTTCCTCTGACCCTTTAAGGCACTAGGATCCTTCACTTCCCTCTTCCCCCTGCGGCTTCTTAGGGCGTGATTTTAATTCTTCACAAAATTATTTTTCCTCCCCTAACTTTTCCTTTTTTCTTCTATCTTGGGGGACCCCCCCCCTGGTTTTACATTTGTTTATTCCCCACCTTTGTGTCTTGCCCCCCTTTTCCCCCACTTTTTTTATAGTGATGGTTCCTTTTCTCCCCCCATGTTCCATGTACTTCTCTAGATGGCCCTTTTTTAGCCTTGAGTTTCCCTTTCCTTCTGGGTTATTCCCCCCCCCCTTTCCAGCCGGGACTCCCTATCCCCGTACTCACCATAAGCCTTCCTTTCCCCCCCTTTCCCTATCCCGGTTTTTTTTACATTGCTGCAGTCTTTTCCTTTTTGTTAAAATTTTTTTTCTTCCCAGGATCCGGCTTCCCCCCTTTCTCATGGACTTTTTCTTTCACCCCCTTCTTTGCTTTTCCCCAATTCTCCGCCCCCCCTCCTTTCTGCCCCCTGGGTCCATTTTAGATTTCCCGGTCGCGATCTTTCCCTTAAAAGGAACCTCGCCCTCTTTTTTCGATCCGTCATGTAACCCTTTCTCCAATCCTCCCCGACTGTACCGATTGTTCCTTCCTTTTTCCCCCCCAACCGATCCCCCTGCCTAAGCCCTGTTGGCTCCTTTTTTTGTTTTCCCCTTCCCTTTATGCCCACCTATCCGATACTTTTTCAGAAGGGTTGCTTTTTTTTTCTTTTTTTGCCTTCCATTGAGGGATATTTTCTTTTTCATTTTTTTTTATTTCTTTTGATACGGCTCCTGCAAACCCTTTTTTGTTGATTCAGTATCGCCGGCTACAGTTGCATGCTTTACCTTACTCACCTCCAATTATTTCCCTCCTTTTTCTTTGCTGTTTAACCCACCTCTTTTTTTTTTCCCCCTTCTCCTGTTTTTTTCTTTCCCCGCCACTCCCATAACCCTCTTCCGCCTTTTTGATTTTTCAGTTCCTACCAACGGGCGTTTACTTCCTTCTACCCCAACTCATGAAATCTCCTGTCATGCACTCAATTCCTCCTACCTTTCTTCCTTCTTTCATCTCCTTTTCTCTGATTTTCAATCCAGTTTTTCGCTTATATTTTTCCTATTAGTTTTTGACCCCCCCCCCCCTCCATAACTTTTTCAGGAATTTTTTTTTCCCCCCTAGTTTCGACCTGGTAAAACTTTGCGTAGACTTTCTTACCGTTCCTTCTTCCCTTTCCCTTAAAATTTCTTTTCGGTTTCCTTTGCCTTTTTGTGTGTTTTCCAATCCTCCATGGCAACGCCTTTTTCCCCTTTCAGCCCCGTCCGCTTTTTTTTCAGCCGAGGTTTTTCTTTTTCTTCTCTTCTCCCCTTCTGCCCTCCCACCATTTTCCCCCCCCTCCCTTCCCCATTTTTTTTTTCCCCACTTTGTGCAAAGTTCTTATTCTTTTCCTCCCCACTATTCCTTTGAGATAGTCCTTTTTCTCTGTTGTTATAAGTCCCTCCTATTCTCACCCTCCTTCCGCCCATGCCCTCTCTCGTATGAACCCCCTTTTTCTCCCATTTTCCGAACCCCTCCCATCTAACCTCCCACTTTCCCTTTTTGGACTTTTCTTTCCTTTGACCCCCACGTTCGTATACTCGCCCCCCCCCTCAGTTCTCTCTTTTTACCCTTTGATACTGTTTTTTTAACATTCCCTCGAGAATTCTTAATAGATTTTGAAACACCCGCCCCCCTCCTGCTTCGGCAATTTCCCCTTTATGTTTCTCAAGAATTCCTCCCCTTTCGGCTGTTTCCCAATTTTTTCTCCAACAATCCCCTCCCGACCTTCCCTCCTCCCCTCCCTAAAAAAACTAATCTTTCGTCTGTCCCCCAACAAAATTAAGGACCCCCCCCCCTTTTTACCCACCCCAGCACTTTCTTTCTCCCCTCCCGTTTGGGAATTTTTCCCCTATTTTTATTTCCAGGTACGTTTCCCCCCCCCCCTTTTCTCCCGTATCCTTCTTTTCCCGCACCCCCCCCCCCCCCCGTAAAGCAGGCCTGTCTTTTTTCTTCCCGTTTTTTTCCTTCTTATACTCATCAATTCCTCCCTGGTCAGCACTCTCTCCCTTCTTAATCATATGCTTTTTTTTTTCCTGCCCACACTTCCCATTTGATTTGCCATCCCTCTCCCTCAGCACCTTATTGTCAGTCAGAACCGGTGTCCATCAACTTTCCCTGTGTTTTTTTTTTTTTTTTTTTTTACCCAAATTCTTCAACTTTTCCACCCCCCCCTGGACGCTCTCTCCTCACTTCCTTCCCCCCTGCTTTTCGAGATTTTTGCCTCCGTCCTTCGCCCTGCGCCTTTCCCGTATTCATTGTTTCCCCAAAGCTTCTTTTATCCTCCCCGCCCCCCCCACCTCCCGGGATGTACTCTTCTTCTCTTCTTTTTCTAATTTGGACGTCCCCCCTCGTTAAAATATAGACGCGCATCATTTCCCCTCCAAAAGTCAATTTTGGATTTCCCCTTTGTATTTTTCCTTTTTTTTCCCACTGTCTCCTTCCCTTCCCCCCCTATTAACCAACGCCCCCTCCTTTTTTACTGACCTAGTGGTTCTGCCCTAAAGTCTCTTTTTTTCTCCTGAGTTATTTCCGGAGATCCTTCACTTTCATTTTCTAGAGTCTGCATCTCTCTCGTTTTTCTCTCCCCCCGCCCCTGTCATTTCCTTTTACGTTTGTTAACCGGTCATCTTCTTGTCTTCACCGACTAAAGAACATACTTTTTCTTCTTTATGTTTCATCCCCAATGACGTAGCCTCTTCTTCATTTTCCTTCCTCTCACTTTTCTCCCCTAATCTCCTTTTCTGAATTCTTCCCTCCCCATTTCCCACTCCACCCCAGTTCTTCTTTCTTGTCCCTTTTCTGGTCCCCATTTTTTTCAGGCGACGTTTTTGTTTTTCCCCTTACTTCTTTGTTCTCCCCCCACGCTTTTTTCACCCTTTTCTTTTGCAGTTTTCTCGTTCCTTTCACATCCTTAACTACTATCCAAATGCTTGTCGTCCCGCGCTTTTCTCCAGCGCACGCCTCCACTTTTGATCAATCCACCAGAGACCCCCACCCCTTACAAAACAGCCCCTTAAGAAAACCCCGAACCCCCCAGTTTCCCTTCTTTAGTGGTTCTAAAGTGTGCGCAGATTTTTTGGAAATTTTTTTCCCCCTCTGCCTTTGTTAAACCCCCGGTTCCCCCACCCTTGATCTCCAATTTGCGCCCCCCCCTGTACTTCCAATTTTTTTGCCAAAACCTCTTTTTTTTCTGATTTTTCTTTTCCTTTTTTCCCCCACCTTTTCCCGGTGAACCCCCTCCCCCACCCTTTTTCAATTTCGATCCATTTCAATACCCACCTTCTCTCTGATTCATCTGCCCCCCTTCTGGTAACCCACCCTTCTTTCCGTTGTCCTTGAGCGCTACTCCCCCTCAACTCCTTTCTCCCCTCGAGGTTTTTCTAAGTTTTTCCCAACCCTATTCAGCTTTTCCCTCCTAAAGGTTCAGACCCAATTCTCTCTCTTTTCTTTGGCCTTCCTTTTCCTTTTTCTTTCTGGACCTTTTTCCCCCAATTGGGCCCCCCCCACCCCTTAGTTAACCTCCTTTTCATAAACGCCTTACACTCTTCCCAAAAATTTTTTTCTTCTGGGCCTCGAAACAGACCTCTCTTTTTATGCTTGATCCCCTTTTTTTTCTTCTATGTTCATTCTTTTTTCCCTTCCCGTTCCCAACTTTTTTTCCGTAGGTCACTTTGCCCCCATTTTCATATCTCTGCCACTTCACCCGCCTCTTTTCAACGAACACCGTTGCCGCTTTTTCTACTCCCCCCGCCCCCCACCCGTCTCTCTTCTTCGGTTTTTTCTCTTGTGCCCTCTTTGTAGTACCCTTTTTTTCCCTTGGTCCACTGCCCCTGAAAAGAACGACCCATAGAATCCTCTGGGTTCCCTCTCGTTTGATCCCTTCCTCTTTTCTTTTTTTACTGATCCCCCCTTCACAGTCCCTTTTTTTAATAGTTCTTTCCCGTTTAGTTCCCTATTGACTTATGGTTATGTTTTTTAAGTGAAGCACCCTTTTTTGTAACCATCCCCCCCCCCCTTCTTTGCTTCAGAGTATTTTATCCCCTGGACACCCTCTCCTAACCTCAGTTTTGTATGAAATTTTGAGTCTCCCCCCCTTCCCAACTCTGCATCACTTCTGCCCGCTTTTCTTCCCCAGCGAACTTCCCTCGTAGTTTGCTTTTTCTTCGCTTCCCCCGTTCCCCATTATTCCCACCCTCCTTTTGGTGGGTCCGGCGTTTTTTCCCTGCCTCAAAGAGGTTGGCGCCTTGTTCGTCGTTTTCCGGGAAAGTCTGCCTCCGCCGGGGTGGCTCTTGGGTGGAACCTTTTCCGCCTTGCTGTGCTCGCGCAATAGGCGGAGCCCCTAAACCTCTCTTTTTTTTTCCCACCCCTTTTTTTAAGGGACTGGTTTCCCGTGCTTTCGTGGACTTTCTCTTTTTCTTCCTTTTTTCCCCTGCTCAGTTTTTACCAACAAGTTTCCCACTCAAATACACTATACAGCCCCCCCGAATTTCCGGGTTTCAGCCCTTTTTTGTTCGTTTTTTTTTCTTCTTGTTTTCTTGTTGGTTTCTTTTCTCTTCTTGTTTGATCTTATGCATGTCTTTTTTTCTCCTAGTCAAGTCTGGTTCAGGCCCCCCTTTCTCCTATATATTCTTTTTTTCTTTTTTCATGCTTCCCCCGATCACTCCTTCCTTCACCTTCATCGTGTTTTTTCCCCGCCGTCCGGTGTTTCCCCCCCCACCCTCAGCGCATGCAACCCCCTTTGGGATCCCTTGAACTCCCCCCCCCTGAAGTCTGAAATTATGCCAGGTGATATCAATTTCCTCTTCTTTTTTCTCTGCGCGGATTTAGTGCCCCCCTTTATCAAGACTGGATTAATTTTTCCCTCCTAGAGTATTCTTCTTGTCTACCTTCCGAACCAATGCCCATAAAGCCTGCTTTCTCTTTTTCCGCCTAAATTTTTCCCTTGTTACCTGCCAGGTTTTCTTCCAATTCCATGCCCTTTTGCTTTACCGTTCGGCTCCAGTCCCTTCTTCTCCGCTTTTTCCTCCCTTCGCTTGGATAGCCCTCCTGGTAGAATCTTCCTTCACCCCTTTCTGTTACAGAATCTTCTTCCCCCAGCAGTTTTTTCTTTTTCTTGTAGTTGTCAGTCTTTTCCTCTCGAATGGTCTTTTCCCAACGGCCGCCCCCCTTTTCCTCAGATTTCACTTGTCCCCGTTCTTTTTTGTGACGGTACTCTTTCACTTCTCCCTTTCGCCCTCCCGGTCTCCTCAAATGATCCCCCGAGCATGAGGATTCTCCTATTTGTTTTCCCCTTCTTTCTTACAAGTCCGTTTCCTTTTTTTTGTCCCCACTTCTTTTCCAGTAATATTCTCCCATCTTCTCCCTCGATGCCACCCCCCCATAGCTGACTCTTTTCTTTGCCGCTTTTTATGACGCCTTGCTTCTTTCCCCCTTTGCATGACTTGTGTTATCCACACCCCCGGTTCCCTCCCCTTGTAGTCCCCATTTATTTTTAAAACCTACCCTGTAGTCGTGGCTTCTTGCTGATGCTTTTAATTATTTCCCTGGTTTCCTCTTCCCCATCCACTCATCTTATTGTAGTAGGTCTTACATTCTCTTGGGATGTCACAGTAGTTTTTTAAGTAACTTGATTCTTTTATCCCGGCAACCCCCTTTCTTCTCCCAACCCCCATCCTTTCCTTCTCCTTTTTTTTGCAATGCGTTCCTATTTCTACTCCAACAGTTTTCCCCCTGTAAGGCCCCCCAGCCCTCGCGTTCCGACGAATCAGTCCTTCTTTCGACCAGTCCCCTCGTGCTGTTAAACCCCCTTGTTTCCTTCCTTTCTTTTGGTTTTGCCCCCCTAATTCCCCGTCTTTTCTTTTTTTTTTTCTGGATTTTTTTTAGTCTTTTTCCTTTGCTTCTGTGGTTGTTTCCATGTCTGGTATATGACCTCCCCTTGGGCTCCGGTCCCTTCTTCTCATTTGAAATGAACTTTTCCTATTTTTTTTTTTCGGATAGAGGGTTTCGTGTTTTGTTTTCCCCCTAATAAACCCCCTACTTCATCATTCCTTCAGTTTCCGAGTGCTCCATTTCCCTCTGCTGTCATTTTTTCTTCCCTATCCTTTTCATTTCCCCCCCTTCCCCTTTTCCCCCTCCCATTTTTTTTCTTTTTATTTGTTCAGTTCTCCATGGATACCAACTGTTTTCGATCCAGCAAGAGAGACCATTTCTCTTTTTTCTTCAACTTTGTTACCATTAGAATGTCCGTCCCCCAACCTAATATCACTCCCGGGAAATCCAGTTATACGTCCCTCACCCCTCCCCCCCTCTTTTATTCTACCATCAATTCTTTCCTCCTCTTTTCATTTTTCCCCTTTGGGATGAATTCTGTTGTTCCATTTTTCTTTTTTTTTTTCACTTCCGACTTTCTTCCGTCTTCCTTATGCTTTCTTTTCCTGGTACACTTTTTTTTCCTTTTCCCCGTCTTTCAAGAACACCCCTCCTTTTTTTTTCTCTTCCTTGGTCCCCCTTGCCTTTTTCTTCCAATGATCCGACTATTTCACCTTGCCCCTTTTCCCTTCCTTACTTCTTTCCCCCTTCTTCACTGAAATGTCTCTGCCCCCCCTTCCGCCCCATCACCCCAGGTAAGCTTCTTCACCCCAGGCAATCCACCATTCTCCCTCTTCTTCTTGTCTGCCTTTTTGATTTTTCCCCCTCCCTATGAAACCTATCCGCTACCCCTGGCTGACCTCAGGGCTTTCTTTTTCTTTCCACTTTCCGATGTTCTAATGCCTGATGGGAATGGCATAAATCTGATTCCTTCCCACTTTGATTCTTTCGTATTGAATCTTTTCTCCTTTTGTTTCAATGACCCTCCCCCTCCCTTCCCCGGCCCACACACTGAGTTGTGTTGCTCCCC
>Ga0179593_1558810_pt1 | contig 13310 bp, 9 predicted proteins | sample CZODoug2_1_08_16_FD_185931 | JGI IMG/M metagenome (GOLD analysis project Ga0179593, IMG submission 185931) | Vadose zone soil fungal communities from Angelo Coast Range Reserve, California, USA - CZODoug2_1_08_16fungal (PacBio error correction) | ecosystem: Environmental > Terrestrial > Soil >... | reverse complement strand
TCTGCGTCTTTTTCGCCCCTCTACTCCTTCCAACGTATAGGAGCGAAGCGTCCGGCAATGCCTCTTCCACGGCATGGCATTTTCCATTTCTCGGGGTCCGGGGGGGGGGGGCTGGGGTGCTCGCTGATTTGGTCTTCCTCCCTTCCTATACTTATCAATAGCCGGTTAGGATCACTTTTCGGGGTGACGTGTTCCCAAAATTTCGTTTTCGTCATCTTCGACTTCCCCACCTGGAGATTTGCCCGATCTCTGACCTCCTGGCCTGCGTATCTTTAATGATCGTGGCATTTAGAGCCTTACTTTCCCGCCGGCCTTCATACCCTCAAAGTTTGCGGCGCCGTTCGACTTTGCTCGTCCTTTCTTTTTCTTTGCTGTCGCGTAAGGCCCTTTGCTTCCACTTCGCGAAGCTCTTTGAAATTCCTTTCGCACCCCCCCCCCCCCCCCCCCCTTATCTTTGTGCATCTTGATAACGACTCCTTTAATACGGCCACCTCTCCCACTGGCTTCAGGGATGAGCGGTCCGGGCTCAGGATATCTCTTGCTTTTTCTGGCGGCTAGTGTTTCCATGCTTCGATTGGTTGTTCTTTCCTGTTTTCCTTCCCCCTTTCTTTACCTCATCCCCCCCCTTCCCTTATTTCCCTAGAAGGTTGACTCAATTGGCCCCCCTAAATTTTCTCCTCTTAGTTCTTCCCCCTTTCCACCTTATCACTCTCCTTCTGCCTCGGCTTAAGGTGCGTTGCTTCCCGCCTCTTGCTTCTCCTCTCCTTCAAGTTTTTTCCTCTTACACTTCAGAATACACGCGCTCGATGAATCTTCTTTTTCCTTTCCCCGTGGGCGTGGCCGAGTTGGAAATTTTTTTTTCTTCCGTCTTTTTTTTTGGTTGAAATCCTAAGGCCAATCGATGACACTCAGCCGCGCCCTTAGTCTTTTTTTCGTTTCTTTCCACAATCCGATCAGGCGCGAAGTACATTTTTTCTTTCTCGTCTTCCATTCTTTGGCCCCCTGATATATGCAGGGTGCGATAGCATTGGTCTCCCGATCGAGAATATGGCTTTATCCACTTCCCTGCAAGAAAATCCGCCAGCTCGTGATCATCTTGGTGGTCTTTACTAACTCTATATTCTCTCCGACGAACTCTTTCCTCCCTGGTTTCCCCCGGGCGCTTTTTACCTGTTCGGAAGATTTTTTTTTCCGGCAGTTGCCCTTATCTCGATAGACCACGCTTAGAACAGTTTTTTTATCGTTGTTCTTTTACGGTAGAGACCGTCCCCTTCTGACGAAGACCCTTTTTTGCAAAGCTCGACGCTTCGTCTGGAGCCTCTTGCAAAACGAATCTGACCAAAAGACAGCAGATCAGTTACTCTTCGAGTCGCGCGGGGGTTGGATTCTTGCGGACCTGGGAATGGAGGACTGCCCCCGGGAACAACAACATTTATCCCCTCTGTTAGGCTCTGTAGGACTTAGCCAACCTCTTTGTTCTCCAAAGAACTTTCCGTTTTTTCATCCTCCCCTCGGCTGATAGTCATAACCTTTTTGATCCTCTTTTTTTGGCAGAGTAAAGCCCAGCTTTTTTTGGTGGCTGCCACTCTCCCCCCTCCCCCCCGAAGCCCAGCGGTTTGACAGACGTCGGCATTTTTGTTCTTCTTTTACACAGTCCAAGTGCCTAGTTTTCTACCTTTGTGTGCACCCTGGGTCCAGTCATTTCTGAAGCGGTCGCCTTTTCAGGCGGGCTTTTGTCGAAGAACGGGTCGGTACGTTGGCTCCCCTGGTTGTTTGTTTTCTGTGTGTCGACAGTTTTCCCCTCCCCTCAACCCCCAAAACCGATCACGGTTAAGTCTGAGAGTAGCGCCGTTTCTGGTCTTTTCACCACTTTTTACCCTCCCCCTCCCACAAAGAATTGCTTCACTGCCAGGAGGTTGTGTCAGAGGTTTGTCTCCCTGTTTTTTTCGTACACGATGCTCATTTCTCGTACTTCATGTGAAGCGTCCGCCCCCTTCTCCCGAAGCTTTTGCGTTCACCGGGGACGTCTGATCCGCTGAAGCTCCCGATCTCATTTTCTTTTCTTACACCGGTTTTTTTGTGCTGGTCGTTCCGAAATCATTCCCCTTATCGATTGTCCATCTCTCCAGCCTCCCTTTCTTGGACCGCCTACGCCTTTGCGTATGTTTCGATTAGTGTTGAGGATCTTCTGTCCTCACTTTTTTCTCTCTTTGCTTTTTTTCCCTTTTTTCCCCTGCAAGCAGACGAGCCAGCTTTTATGGGTTACACACGACGACCTAGGCCTGTAGTCTTCGTCTTCACCCGAGTCCTTCCCCCCCTCTTTTCCCCTGACCCTTTCGCCCTGTGCACACTTAAACGGTCACTTCTTCTCCAGAGCTTTACCCCTTTTGTCTCCCCCCTTCATATCCCTTGACTTATTTTTCTGGCACTGTTTTTACATGTGTAGACACTGCTGCACCTGTAGAAGACAATTGATTTTTCCCCCCGGCCCCCTTTTTCTTTTGTCTTTTAAGGCTGCGCAACCTTTCGACCGTCGGTATAGCCCTTTCGCCAAGGTCGCCAAGCTCTTTGCGGGCATCGCGCGTTTGTTGGTCGAAGGAGAGCATTAAACGCTAGCATCGGTGTATGCTCACTAGGTTTCCGCCCCTGAAGCGGGTGTCGCAGTTGCTTCCTTGCTTTCTTCCCTTTTGGAGTTTTTTTGGCTATTTCTTTTCCAAGGAGCCGCCGTTGTTGTGTTGCGCCTGTCTAGGATTGATAACGCCGTCCTTTTAAGGAGCATTATTCCACGGCTTCCCTTTCATACTCCTTGACGCCCGCGGTCCGAGCTTCCTCCCACGGTATTCTTTCGGTCGGAGCTTTCCTCGTTATCTCTCTTCCGCTCCCCCCTGTTGCGGGTCCGGCGGGAGAGAATGGGCAGCCCTATATACTATATCTTTCAATCATATCTTTTGTTGTACCGGCGGCCCAGTTTTTCCCCCCCCCCTTCTAGTCCACCGCTGCGCGCTCGATCCCGCGGCCAGCACGAAGAACCTGGCCCCTCCTCAAACTTCTTCAGGAATTTCCTGATCATGGCTGATCCGGCGATCCTTTGTACTGATCATGCTTTTCCGGACTCTCCATACCACCCCCCCCCCCCTTTCCCGTTGGTCCCCCAGCCTCGCCCAGGCCCAGCCCACGCCCAATGAAGAGACACTCACCGCCCTGACTCAACCTATTCCTTTGTGGGGTTTGGGCCCCCGCGCTTCTACATTAAGCACACTGGTTTTTTTCGAACTCCAAGTTCGTTTCCCAGCCCAATCAACATGGAGGTCCGTACGCCCCTTGAAGGGAACCCTATCCTCTCCCCATGGGGGACCTTCCTTCTTTTTCTCTTTTCTACTCACATACAGAAAAGTGTGCCTTTAAGCATCAGTACTGAACCTTCCTTTCCCCCTTTTTACACCCTACTTCATCTAGGCACTCTGGTGATAATGGAGACTCCTTTCATGATTGGCCCCCTCGTCTCCCTCGCTGTTTTGACGGAGCCGCCTTTCGCCTTCTTGACGGACGATTTTTTTCTACGTTCAACCCGTCTGTAAGACCCTTCCCTCAAACCCCTACCCGCCAGGGGCGGGAGAACCCTTGTTTTTTTCATCAGCTGTCCATCTTTGCCTTTCTTTTCCCTACTCGCGTACGAGACCTTCGGACCCTAACACGGTCAGTGAAGCCCCCTGGATCCCCCTCCTACCCCCCTGAAAGTTCGACGGCCTCGTGCATCGACATCGTTCACGGCAAGCAGCCCCCATCCCCCTTTTTCAGGACTGTGATGGAGTGGGCTGTCCGAGATGTGCCACCAAGCGACCTCGCCTACTCTCCTTAACGGATCGTTTGGTTTAGCGACCCGTCGACGGGCCCCCTACATACCAATCCTCCCTGAGTCCTTCCCAAGTCCGCTACCCGTGCTTCGGACCTCCGAAATCCGGTTTTCTTTTGTCTTTTCAGTGCCCTTCTCCCCCCCAGTTTGGCTTCGTCTTTGTCAACGAGGGTAGTACACCTCGGGCAACTTGTTTCTTTTTCCCCCCTCCCCAACATGGCCGACGTTACGCACAGTGCGGGGCAAGTACAAAATCGTTTCTCAGCACCGTACGCTTCCCCCTCCCTGCCTCTTTTTATCTCGATCCCGACGAGATGTTTCCACCAAAACAATGTTTTTGAGAAAACACTTTCCCCTTATCCTCTCCCCCTAACAAATCGTGATCGAGATTATTTTTTTCCGGTCCGTCCGCCCGATCGCAAGCCCCCCGAGATTCCTCCTATCCTTTGCTGAGTTAGACAAGGGTGTTCCGCCGGCAGGGCCTTCAGTGGCGGTGGCACCCTGAGAGAAGTTTTTTGTGAATTCTACCCAATCACGATCGATGTTTAAGAGTGTCTATACCGTCGCTTTCCCGACGCTTCTTTAGCTTTCCTAACGGGAAAGCGCCGCCTCCACCGTTTCGCGCCTGCGGCGCTCCCCCCCCATATCCGATTTTTCGTTCGCCACCAAGAGGGATGATAACTTCCTCTTGGTCTTGCAGGGTTATTCTTTCTCCTTCCGTTCATCGCCGACAAGGCATCTCGTTTTTCTCTGGCTCGTGAGCTTCAGCCCCGAAGATTACTGCTCTGCCTGTTTTCCCACAACGAACAGCCGGCTGGCCATACCGGGCTGCTCATGGTTTCTGATTGTCTTAGTTGAAGTCCCAGTATTTGTCGCAATTCCTTCCCCATCCCCCCCCCCAAGAGTTACGACAAGACCGGTCCAAGAGGACGACGAGCTCATCGTTATCCCGAGACCTTCCGCCGTCTCTTCTCTCGCTCAGCGAAACCTGGTAGCCTTAAGGCCTCGACTGCCGAGCTTTTCCCCATCTCTTATTGAACGAAATCGAATGACCTTTCTCCTGTCGCCCGAGGCTCCCCCTTTTTTCTAGGCTTTGCAGGGTAACTCAAGGGAGCCGATCTTGCCTCCCCCTCTGAAGCGCAATAACGAGCAGCCGCGAAAGCATTATTCACTTCCGGCCGACCCATCTCCATTGATGGTGTCGTTCCCGACATTGGCTTTTTCGTGCTGTTATCCCGTCAACAAAGTTCTGAGACGAGAAGCTTCTGGTTGATCTTTTTCTCAGTGCGAAAAAAAAAGGGCCTTCCTTTCCGACGCCTTCCTTTCCTTCCTCCCCGTCCTCCGGCCTCCCGCCCGTTGAGGTGATGAACCCTACGTGCCCTACTTTGACCCTTCACGAGCACCACTGACTTTTTTTTAGCCAGGCGCGTCCTCTCGTTCTCTCGCGCCCGGTCTGGCGCTATCCGCTGGTAAAGTCCATTCCGAACCGGTGCCCCGGCGTCTTCGCAAAGTCTGGCTCGTATCGTTGCCTCTCGCCAATTCATAAGAACGCCCCGACCCCCAGGCCTTTACCCTAGCTTGCCATGTTTGTTGCGTGCTGAGTTTATAAAAGCTTACGGTCTGGCGTCATATTCGCAAAGCCGCATCCTTTTAATACTTCCCTTTTGTTGTGGGATTTTCTGCTCCCCTATTACGCCCTAAGGCACGCCGTGATCGGCTTCTTGCTCCCTCCCCCCTCTTTCTATCAACACAGGCCATGCAAGCATCTGGGACCATGGCTGTTTCTTGAGTTTGATCTCTGCTTCTGATCGCGGGGTTTGAAGAACGTACCGATTCGAGCGAAACCCTTATCTGCAGTTATGATCACCGTAAGTGTTTTTTTCCACATCGTATTTAATTCTCATCTCCCAGGGAGATTTGAAAGATCCTGTGAGTTTTCGACCCACCTCGATTTCAGTGCCCGTGAGAGTCCGTCATGCGCCCAAGTCCCCTATGTCCCTTTTCTTCGCACGTTACTCCTCGCTAGTAAGGACGGCTTTTCCCCTGAAGCTCTTCTGAACCCCCCTTCGACGAAGAGCTTGAAGGAACCCCCCCCTCTTCTCTTATTTTCGTGATCCCGGCGCGGAAGACTACGGCCCCCATGGCGCTTAAGACCTTCACTTTTCGATGGCGGCAGGGCTAATGATATATTTTTCTATTTTCTGCTGCTCCCCATGCTTTTCTTTTCTATGATCGGATACCTTTCTACAATGACACCCAGGTTTTCCTAGTTCCCGCGAAGTTTGAGATATGAGAGCCACTTTCCCCTCCTCATATTTACTTAGCCTCTCTTCCCTCTCCTCGGCAGTACTTTCGAGTTGATTAAGGCCCCCCCGCTCGCATTGGGTAGTCGGGGTTCCCCACGTCCGTCGTTGAACGAATAGATCTTGTTATTTATCTTCCCCCCCTTTTTGGAGTGGTTCTAGTCGTTCCGTTGATGTCCCCTGCTTTTTTCTTCTGTTCCTCGCTTTCCCCCCACACCCTTTCAGCCGCATTCGTCGATGCCATTTCTCGTTGACTGTACGCACATGACGCGATCAGTGTCGCGCCCTTCGGTTCTGCCCTTCTCCCTCCCCGGCGGCGACCCCGGCGGATATTAAGGGTGACCCCCACTTCGGCTATTTGGTCTCCTTTCCTCCTAAACCCTGCAAGACCCTGAAAAGCGTCGGCTTTTCGTCTGTTCCATCACATTTATTGGTGGACGTCCAACTTTCTTACTTTATTTATTTTTTCTCATTGAGGCGGCACGCTTTTCAAATGTTCGGCCCTCCTTTTTATTGCCTCGCAGTGAAGTCCACCATAGTCCCTCTTTTTGGAAGTGACTAGGCGTACCTCGCTCCCCATGCCGCTTGTAGAATAGATGGTGGCGTGTTTTCTCACAACAATTGGCGGCCAAAGTCCGCCTCCCCAGATTGGAGAGTTCGTTCTCGGGGCGATCCCTTTCCTGACAGGCCATCCCAAAAAACTCGTCAAAGATTTGGCTTTTGGATCGAGCCAATAGAGTGTTTATCCAAGAAATCGAGCCCCTTGTTTATCTCGAAATCGTTTCATCCCCGACTCTCTGGAGGCCTTAAACAAGTGGGGGCCCCAAGCGGATTGCGGTGATGATCTCCGCTCCTATGTCCTCTGACACCCTTCTCTATGCTGAGTGGAGGACCCTTCCGTTTGTTGCACACTCTTTTTGAAAAGACGGTCCGTCTTGGGTTTTCTTCTTTCCCGTTTCTCCCATTCTTTTGCTTTCGAAGCACGGGTAGCCTCTTTTTAAGTGTGACTTTTCAGGGCTGTGTTTGGAGGTCTGCGCCCGTTCGATTCGAGATCACGCCCCCCCCCTTTCGCGAGCTTCGGAGCAGGTCTCCTGGATGTTTCCTCCCCATTGCAGACCAACCACAGCCAGTTATTCGACCGATTGTCATTTTGAGTCCCTCCTCTCCTGAAGTTCGTCGAACGTTAAGGGCGTTCCTGAACGTGACCCGTGAGTCGGGATTTGGTCTCGTAGCTTTTTAAGGAAGATTGCCCTAGTGATGACTTTTGAAGGAAAGACCCCGTTTCCCACTCTGGTCACTGGTTTGGATTTACCACAGTGTATCGAGCAGAGTTGTTTTGACGAGCGAGCAGCCGCTTTATTCAGTCGGCGTTAGGAAAAAGAGACTCGGAGACCCCCGACTTTCCTGTAAAAGTCCCCCCCCTTCCCCCCCTGGGATCCCCCCCCCAAAGAGTGTATAACGGAGGCGTGAAGGGGGACCCATTCATGGTCAGTGGTGCAAACTGGTCTGCACCCTTCTGAATCTCCCCAAACCGGGGCTTTCCTTCCGCTCCACCGTTGGCATGCGGCTTGGAGTTTTTTTTTTGTTAGTCCGACCCCCTCTTCTGTGAGTTTCCAGGCGAGTCATACGACCTGCTTCCCGTTCATTTGGCGGGCTGTATGTTACCGCCGGGTGCCCTTGCTTTCGATCGTTCTCGGCTTTTTGGGCTTCTTTTCTGGTTTCTGCACCTGGGCAGAATGCAGTTTTTGTTTGTTGAGATTGGCTTATGATCCCGCCGTCCCTCCCCCTGCTTTTTTCCGGCAATCTCTTTGATCAGACCCTTGGTCCTTTCCTAGCTTACGCCGACCCGCGACGCGTCTGAGTGCCACCCCTTTTTCTTCGGGCGCGCAGAAGAGGTTAATCGGGCGGATTCCGAGAATGGGATCTCTCCCTCAGATGTTTCCTCTTTGCCACGGAGACCCCTTAGCTCCGACGACCGAGGCACCCCTGCGCGCTCGATCATCGCCGGGAGCCGCATCAGTCCCTGCGGCGGCGGGAAGCTAGTACCGTTCGTCATGGCTGACCCGGCGGATAATTCCGTTATCCTTTGATGGTCAACACACCCCCCCCCCCCCCCCCCCCCCCCCCCCCCCCCCCCCCCCCCCCCCCCCCCCCCCCCCCCCCCCCGGCGGCTCTTACTCTTCAACAACTCCCCGTAGCACAAGGCAAGCAACGACGTCTTAAACCGAGCTCGGTCCGTCGTGCCCCCACTCTTAGATGACGACTGGTAAGTGAGCGTTTTTCTGCTCACCCACCTTTGCGTCGATCTCCCCTTTTCCCGCGTTTCGACCCTTTGAGACGCATGCCCCCTCTTTGCGATAGCCTTGACAGTTTTTGTGTCTGTACGGTTAAGCACTCCTTTTACAGGTTGCACCGGTCACCACTCCCATGCTCATTCCCTTTCTCCACGCTGTTTTATTTTCCTTGAAGAAACGTGACTCTGAGAGGGAGTCCAAGGGGTCTCGTCCGACCTCCCGGAGTCGAGGCTCGGCGCCGCTTCGGTCGTCAACCATCTGTTTTCCTACCCTGTTTCCTTAACTGATCTTTTTTTGCGAAACAGTCTTTCATCGCGGTCCATTCTCCTTTGCATATGTACGGTACACTTGACTTCTATCCCCACCCACGGTCACGTTCAGATGTCAAGCCCCTTCGGTATGACGCACCTTCCGAGGTCGACGGCCGTGTTTTGGCAATCTCCCTTCTCTCATCCGGCTGTGGCGGGTTTCCCTGGCAGCTGATGACCCGGATGGCGATGGACTACTCCGCGAGAAGGACCAAAGTTTGGGGTTTCCCCCCCTCCGCACATCCTTTTTCGAGTATCCTTCCCCGGAAAGGAGGATATGAAACCAGCACGAAATGAACGATCCCTTTCTTTCACGGTGACTTCCCCGTTTTATCGAGTTCCCCACGCGTGTCCCTTTTCCTTTTCATCCGCAAAAGGCATGCCGACCATTGTAGCCGTTGGAAGTCCAACTCGTTCGCCAGTCCCCCACGTTGGATTCCGAACACCGCTCGGGGGGTCTTCTAGATCCCCTTCTTTCCATCCCCACCCCAGGTTCCTTTTTATTTGAGAAACCACGAGATGGTTGCCTCATTTTCCCAAATTTCTCGTGATCTTTTCTTATTTTGGATTGAATTAGTTAAATTAGCACTCGAGAGGAAGCAGACGGCCCTCCCTTTTCTCTCTTATTGAGGGGGTGTTCATCGCCGTCGCCCAGAAAAACCCCCATTGTTTTTTTTTGTGTTTTCTACGTGCGGCATCAGGAAGATATAGTCACACCGGCTGCTGAGATTTACTCCGGTCTATCGCCGTATTTCTAGTTCCCATTTTTTTTCACCGTGCGCACTCCCCCCGGTCGATCGATGAGGAGTTTTTCACCAACTCTCCTAGTCTCGCAAGGAACGTTATGATCACTTTGCGCTGGAGTGTTTTTCCTTTTTTATCATCCGCTCTTCGTTCGATCGCTCAAAGGAGATCGGAAACCCCTCTCCTCTTCTTTTTCCCCTCCCTCAGGATAATCAGTGCCGATACTAAAAGCCGGTTGTTTGACTAAATTCACGACTAAAGGATGTCCCTCGATAGTTAGTCTGATGTGTTCATCTCTTTTTTTCCTTTTCTCCCCCCCCTCCAGGCTCCACGTCACAACCGGCCAAGCCAAGTCTAGCGGCTCTGCAGCTTCATGTCCTTCGATTGAGGGCAACGATGTATCTCTTTCTCTTCTTCTTCAGGTCCCCCCCTTAATCCAGGCCAAGGCCCTCTTTTCAAAAATTTAGCCCCGCATCTAAATATTGCCTTTTCCTTCTTGTAGATTTTCGGCCGTCAACCTTCGCTAGCTCCTTTATTGGTACCTCCCCTTTTTCAGCCCACCGCGACGCATGTGTCCAAAGCTGAGCAGACCTTTACCTCGCTGTCTTTATTCATTCCCGGCCGCCATCTCGTCCCTGACTTGTTTCCCCCGATCCCTATTCCCGGACGCCTTATCAAGATGCACCAAGGGCGGCCGGAAGCTTTGGTTGGCTCTCTTCGTTGCGCCTGCCAAGCTTTTTCCCGCAAAAGCCCGTCGTCAGCCTCATGTCGACCTGCCCCGTTCTTTTTGTATTCAGACGTTGACGGCGTCAGAAGGATTGCTCCCACTGTCACGAGTGTAGTTGTTTTGTCCTCGATCTTGCTCCACTCGAGCTTGGTGAGCCCTCTTGGTCCAAAGTAAAAAGACCAAGTTGATCGCCCTCCTTCTTCGTATCAGATTTGCGTAAGCCAAGACAGCACCCTAAGAGAGAAAACTCCCCCCTCTTCTCAGTGTTTGTTCTTAGATGCTATTGGCTGTACCAAGACGTGAGAAGTCTACAGTTTTTCGGGGCTCCATAGGGATAAAGAAGAATTCCCCTCTAGTTTAATACTCCTTTGTTGTTGTCTCTCCTCTTCTCTCTGCCCCTACGAACGCAGGTTGTTCGAGTTAAATCCCCCTTCAACCGGCCATGGGCCGCCGGCTTCCATGGTCCCCCTGGTCTTGGGAGTGTGATAGCTTTGGTCTCCCCAATCGATACGCTCGAGATTGGATAAGACGTTATGCTTCTTTTGCTGGGAGGGAAAACATCTTTTTCCTTTTATTCTATTGCCCATCACCATCGCGATTGGATAAGATCGTTCCTCTACGCTGCTTCTATTCCGTGCATGAGAGAGTTAAGACCATTCCCATTCCGCCTTCAACGTTTCAGTTTCCCTCCGTTTCCTCGTTCGTTCTTTGATAGTCCGCGCGGGACGGGTTTCCTGAATTTCCATTAGAACTTCGTCTCTTGATCTTCCTCTTATCTATTCCTTCGCCTACTGTGATGCATTCCGGAGAGCCTACGTGGCACCCCTTTCGCTCTACGAACCCCTGGGCTCATGGCGCTGTGTCCTTCTATGCTCTTAGGCGGTTTCAGGTCTTAGTTGGTGCTTCTTCCCCCTTCTTTTTTTTTACTCCTTATTCCCCCCTTGATTTCACCCTGCCCAAAGGAGGACTAGACTTTTTGGCCCCACAATCCCCTCTCCTTTTTTTTTTCATTTTTCTCGAGTATATATAAATTTTTGCTGCAGCTTATGCCCCGTTGATTACGCATGACTCCTCGACGAGCTAGGAGTGACACTTCTCTGACTTCGATTCTTCGGTCCGGTCAAAACGCGGATTGGAGTGGACGTGCGTGATTGTCGCCTTTCGACGGCCCAGCTTTCTGCAAGAGTACGTCATTTGTCCCATCCCCGACGGGAGTGCCAGGGGTTTGAGTGCATGAGCCATGCCGATCAGGTGCGCGACCAGTCGTCTTCGGGCTCTGTCCTTTTTCTGCATTCGGCCGACGGCGCGATTAGAATTGTCGATGTTCAGGCGTAGATTCCTCTTGTTAATTCCTAACTCCCTCCACGAGAAAGCGACGTGCCTCCATCTTTTTCTCCTAACTCTCCTTTTTTAGCAAAGCCGCAGCTAGTGACCCTTGCGGTCTCTTTTTTCCCTTGTTCTTCCAAGCTCCTGTTCTCACCTGCCTATCCCTACTTAGAAAAACCCAGGCCGCGCCGCTTTTGGTGGGATTGCAGGCTGTTTTTTAGAGCGTTTCCCTCTTGCGACACCCCTTTCCCGCATTTCCCCACTCTTTGCTTGGCGTAGGGGACGCTTCGCAAACATTGGCTTAAAAAGGCACAGCATAGACAGATTCCTAGTCGCTCTCCCTCGGGGATTTCCGAGGTCCCGGAGGACTTCCCGGCCATTGAAATCTCCAGATTGGCTTCTCTTCCGAATGCTAAGTGAGAGTGTTTCCCCTGTCCCCTCGTCCCTTTGTTCCTCTCGGCTTTCCTTCGATCCAATACCCGAGTGGATCAGTACCTTTTTTTTTGCTCTTCGTCCACGTTTACTGCCCCCTCCTCTCCCAGCGGTGAGTTACAGTAGTATGCTTTTTTTCGTGAAACTCCCCCTTTTTTTTTCGAACCTCGTTGTCCCAACGTGACGACCCCCCCTGTCATTGGGACTTTCCACCGTGAAGGTGGTTAGTTGTTTAGATTTCTTAGAATCTTGTAGTTTTACCTCTTCGGGGAGGTATGTGAGACCTTCCGAAGTTCCCTCCAAACCCTCCCCCCCCGTATTTCAGTTCTGATGAGATCTGCCCGGTCTCTTGGCTTCTTTCCCACGTCCGACTCCCACACCTTCACCATCCTTCATTCGAACTCTTGGGATGTAGCGGCTTGCAGTTGATCCCCCTCTTCTCCGGTCTTGCCGAACTATTTTGAAGGTTTTTCTTAGTTTTTCTTATGCCCTAATGACTTAGTTTTTGCGTTGGTGTTCCTACGTCCTTTTTAGTCGCCTTCCTTCTTTCCCCGTACACATCCCTGCAAGTTTAGCTTTAGGCCCACAGTTAGACATAATGGAGGGTCTGTTGTGTGGACCCCCCCACCCCTTACTTTTATTACTCTCTAGCTTTTTTAAGTATAGTCCTCTTCTTCCCTCACTTATCCGCAGCGACGGAAGCCCTTCACCTATTCCCCCACGTACTTGTACGAATTCGCCCCCACGATCCCTTTCTTGATAACTGCGCTATACCCATCATGCGCGTTTTAGCTTTTTTTCCACCCTTCTGGCTTTCATGTCGCGGCTTCTTTCCAGTGGGTGTACCGTTCGAAAAACTTTTGATTTGAAACCTTTTCGGGGATGGTGGCTTTTTTTAGAGCCAACCTTTACGTAGGATTTCCGCTCCCCGCGTTTCGGCGAATTCACCTCTTGACTTCCTCCGGGTTTATTTCCCGGCTGATTAGACCTCCTCTTCATTTTGTCTCCCCCCCCGGTTAGGTTCGCCGCTGTATTTTTCTTTGTCCATCCCCTTCCCTCTTGTCACCGCCCCGTTCTCTTAGAATACGTGTATGTCCTTTTCGGTCTGGCGCTTCGTACACTGGCGGCCCAAGTTGTCCCGATTCCCCCTTGCTGCCCTTGTGGCCACCGGGCGCTTTGTCCTGCCCTTCCTGATACGGCTCTTGTTTGACCTAATACTTGCTCTGAAATTCATCCCTCCTCTTCCCTTGGCTGCTAGGTGACTCATGATTCCGTTGCCGTTTTTTACTGAGCTTACACTCATTTCTTCAGGTCCTCCTACCA
>Ga0179593_1497550_pt1 | contig 13310 bp, 15 predicted proteins | sample CZODoug2_1_08_16_FD_185931 | JGI IMG/M metagenome (GOLD analysis project Ga0179593, IMG submission 185931) | Vadose zone soil fungal communities from Angelo Coast Range Reserve, California, USA - CZODoug2_1_08_16fungal (PacBio error correction) | ecosystem: Environmental > Terrestrial > Soil >... | reverse complement strand
CGGGGTTCTCAGCCGAAGCTGGAGAGACGTCGGACATCTTTCCTTCCCCCCAAATAATGCCCCAATCGTGGATAGAATCCGCTGATGAGGACACAACCCACCAAGATTTTGAGCCCACCTTCCATATTTCTACCTTTAGGATATGTCCCTTGAAGTCCGGAAACCCTCCGCGCGATTTTTCAAACTTGCCGCGCTAATGACCTTTTGATTGTCTATTTTTCTTCTCCAATGACTAAAGTTCCTTTTGTTTCCGGCACTTTTAAGGGTCTATCGTTCCCCTTGCGGGAAATCTCTCCTCTACTTCAAATCTTCTCTTTTATCCAGATTGTCCTGAGTTTACAATGTCTCCGCTGCTGCCCGGCGTGAGCCTGGTAATCGAGCTTGCTGAATGTTTTTGTCAATCTGGGGTGCAGGAAGTCCATGTTCGCGCGCTTGAGACCCCCCCCTTCCTCACTGCCCGCCTCCCCTCGGGAAAGTCAATGTCCACCTCCTTAAGTTGTTTCTTTCCTCCGCTCTTGCTATCCCCTTTCGCCGTCCTTATAACCGGATCGGTGTCGAAGATTGCGGGCTGCCCAATGTCAGTTAGATCGCTTTCTAAACCTCAAGCCCACTCCGCGTGGAGGCATCGCTTCTTAATCCGTTGACCCATCTTCCACGTTCTCTTTTATCAGTCCGTTGGTCAAGCTCTTCAACCATGTCTCGCGGACCGCATGTTCAATCAGCAGTGTTTACAACTCGATTGCCAGAACTTTTTTCACACACAACTTGCTTCCCGCTGTCCTGAATGCGAATACGTCCCGTGTTCGGGTCCCAACACAAGTTTTCCAGACCGGTTCAACCCTAACTCTTTTACCCTCCAATTGAGCTAGTGATAGTTGCTGCGCTTCCTTCCCCGCCCCAATTTGCGGCACTCACGAAATTCCCCTTTTCGTTCGCGGCTTCGGGCCCGCGGATCCCCCCCAGATTTCCTTCCATTCCTACCCCCAAACCGAAACACCCCTTAGCTTTTTCCTGGCTGTGAAGTACGCGAGGAGCCCCCCCCTTCCTTCTTGTTTTCACCTTCCCTTTGTTGCGCCTTGCCCCGAGGCAAAGACAAACGGTACTTTCTGGACCCCCCTCTAAGTCAAGTGCCCCCAAGCCTAGTTTCGTTCGAGTCGTCAATTGCGCTTATATCCGGGTAACTGCGTGGCTGCTTTTTGTGAGCTTTTTTCTCATTCTCCTCTTACCAAAGACCGTGGGGGCCTTTTTGAGTTTGCTTAAGTTTTATTCTTTATCCCCTGAGTGGTGGGATGACCTTACTCCAATATTAGTATATTTTGCGAACGCAACAGTTTTTTTATTTTTACTCGCACCCGCCCCCTCTTGTGGACACTGATGTCGTTCCCCACCCCGGCATCTGCCAGGACTCCCATTCTGCGTGAGAACTGGTACGGGTAGTGGCAGTCCCCTCTTTCCTCACCCGAGAGCCCAAACTCACATCCTGATCTTTTCCTCCTCTTCCTTTGTGTGTCTTTTATTTTTAAGTCGGGTTAGGGAGGAACTGCCCCCCCCCCCCCCAGTCCACGCAACAGATGTTAGCGTCCTCCCCCTTGCAATGGTACGGGTGATGACTCTGTTCCCCCCTCGGTTCTGGGAGCAGCGGGGTCGAGTTGTGAAATCTTCACCCAAATAATACAAAACCAACTGTTCGTTCTTTCCACCCCTCACTAATTGAGAGGAACCCCCCACATAGCTCCTTATAAGACGCAAGTCACACCACCTCCCGCGCCCGCCCAAGGGGCTGGAAAACGGCAGCGGCCCCAAGATACCCTTCCGCGATATTACCTCCCGTGAAGTCCCCTCTCATCGTCTCCATGGTCTCAACATGACGTAGTCTGTCGGACCCTGCGTACCGTGTATTTGCCCCGTTGAAGGGCGGCACCCACTACTTACTCTACCCCAACTTTCAATGGTGGCCCCCCCAAGTTCTTCTTGATCCCGAGACTTCTCATAGGCAGCCCGATTGGTTTGGCCTCTCGTTTGAACGGAAATGTTGGGGATCTCCTCTGCATCGTATCCCCGAAAGGATTCTGCTGTGGATCCCTGAGCAACCATCCCCTCTCTTCTCCGGGGTCTTGCCATTGTGTTCTCAAACACCAGAAGTTCGGCTTCCCCCCCACTTGGGATGACGCACACGTCCCTTGACGGACCTTTGATTCATCCTCAATTTCCCCCCCCAGGAGAAATTCTTTTTTTCGTTATAATCTTTTTCTTTGATTGCTCCCGGCATCGGTACGTTTCGCGAGACGGAGTGAGATGTTGTAGCTTTTCCACCCTTCTGAATGCACTCATCCCACGTGGGAAGATGGGTCATTATTACTTCTCCGCAGGTCTGATTTCGTTTATAGAGGTAGGCGTTTCCTATTGAAACTGTTTACTTTCTCCGAAATCTTCGATTCACATGATCTGTACCTTATCATTCGATGCAGATTCGGCCCCCCCCTTCTTTCTGCGATCCTTCATCATGATTAGCCTTAGGGCTCCTATAAAGAGGAATACCGTGACAGGTCGTTCCACCATAAAACAACACTCAAGCTCTCTTCTGGCTCAGCGCCGGTCCCGCTCGGATACCTCCTCTCCTGGCGAGTTGCGCCGAATACGCTCCCCTGAAATCATTCGCGTTAAGCGGTGACCACTCAACCCCCCCAATTCCGTGCTTTTTACTATTGGAGATCGACAATATACATGTACGCTGCGGCCGGTGGTCCTTGGCGCAACTGCCTGTGAGTTCCCCGTCCCCGTTGAGCGGTTATCCTTTAAAGGAGTCTAAGGGTACTCATTGACTCCACCTTGGTGTTTCTTTTTTTCCTCATCGGGTCATGATTCGGATCGCCTGTGTCATATGGTTCCGTCTTTTTTTCGCCCGTATTCGCAAGATTTTGGTCTTCCCTCCTTTTTTTCCTCCAATCCGTTTGTTTTTGAGTGACTCTCTAGGGTTTGACTCCTCCTGCTGAAACGTATCCCGGCACGGCGAAGAAGCGGGCGGCCGCCCCCTTCTTGTGATTGTTTCCCCCAGAAATGACCCGTTCTGACAAAGAACCCCCAAATTTTTGTCTCTGATTCCATTTCTTTAATTACCGGACCTTGTCTTCCGGAAACGCCCGGCGCTGCTTGTGGGACCACTATGTCGCGCTCGACTGTCTTTGATTTTCCCCTGATGTCCCCCCTGTGTTGTTCCCGTCTGTGTCACCCTGCTCCAGCTCGGAAAATGGGCGGCAGATCCGCAATCCCTGAAGCTCGCAATTTATAGCCGTTTTCCTGTTGGGCATCGGGCGCGTGTCTCCTGGTGCGCTTTGCTTCCTAAATTTTGAAATTTGGGCCTAAACGTCCCGGAGTCGCGCCATGAGACCATCTGGGGGTTGGGGTACCCGCCTCATCCCTAGCTGATAAGTCAATGATAATTTACCGGCCCTCCCTTATCGCCGTTGCGCTATCCACGCTGCTTTACCGAAATTCGTGAATACGACGGCTTTTTCGCCACCCTTTTGTCACTCGGAGAGCCGAATATCCAGCACGCTTCTCTCCCTCCTCCCCCCTTGTTATAAGCGGTAACGATCGTAATCCGTTACCTTTCACGTGGGCTTTTGCTGGTGTAGACTATCTCCTGCCGTGGCTCGCGAACTCCGCAACTCTCCAATCAGCCGTGGTACCTGCTCCGGCAAAAACGCAAACTGATGGGAGCGCCATGTGGTGAGCTTACTGTTTAATCAATTCCGTCCCCGTGTTAGTTTTTGAGCCCTTTTTCAGACCAACTTCATTTTTACCACTGACCCCACTGCGCTCCGTGAGTATAGAATTCTCTTCTCACGGAGCGGACCCCCCGACAACCAAATTCCAAGAAAAATGTTTGCCGCGAGGCAGTCGGCGTTTCCCCCCCCCTCTTCGGCCACCGACGGCCCCCCCCCTTTCCCCCACTTAGTATTCTCTGCGCGGAATCTTGCTTTTTGACATTACCGCGACTTGGTGTCGACACAATTGAATCTGTTGGCGTATTAGTGCTTCCTCCTGAGGGCCCCTCACCCTTTCCGCGGCGCCCGATCCTTCAAGTTTCCTAATAGAAACCCTACGAGGATCGTTTCGATTCTCAAGCTTATTCTTCAAAAAACGGGCAAATGCTGTGGTCTTCGGTGAGATGTTTTTTTGACTTTCCCTTTTCTTAAAAATTTTTTTTGGGCGCCTGGAGGTTTTCTCTTTTCTTCTTTTCGTCGATTTGAGGTGGTGATCCCTCAGGCGTACTTCCAATTTAGTACCTTGATCCTGGAACGCAACAGTTGATTATTTTTCAAGATTTCCATAGCCCCCTCCCCCCAGTCCCAGCCCTTTCTGTGTTATTCACCCCCCCCCCCCAGCTTCAGGCGAAACATCTGTGTGCTCTGGTAAGGGGGAGTTTCCTGTCCCTCTCCTCAACGAACTGAAGCGCCCTAAATCCTTGATATCTCTTCCTTTTTAACCTTCCGTGTTGTTTGTGAGATCTCTCCCTTATTTTCGGCGCTTAAGTAGGGTTTGGCTATTCCCCCTCCACTTCCATTTTCGCGCGGCTTGCAATGGGTTACGGTTCCCCCTCTGTTCCACCCATCCGGGTCTGAGCATGCGGGGTCGAGGGCTATTGAAAAAAAATAATACAACACTGTTTCTTCCCCCCAATCTATTCCGTGTTTCCTTTAATTTCCGGGAGGCCCCATACCACCAACGCGAGCTACTATGAAGCACATCCCCGGCGCCCGCCCTTTTCTGGTAGAGGAAAAGGCATAGAACAAGCCACCGCACGGGTTTCCGTTCCCCGTGACGTTGAGAAGAATCTACGAGCTCCTCCCGGTTATATTTCAGCCCATTGACGTAGTCGGTCCCCTCGCCGGTTCCGTTTCGTTGCCCTCGTTGCTCACACGACTTACTCGCCCATTAAAGGTTTTTCCTCCCCCCAAGTTCTCCCGCACAGCAGGAGAATCCCATAGGTCAGTCTGTTTGCGCGGTCGGATGGAATCCTGTTGTGATCCGACGTCAGAAGCCGTCGACCGCCCCTCGTTTCTTCGTTCTTTCCCTTTTTCCTGTTGTTTCCGTGACGAGAAACTACAAGTCTCCGGGTCCTTTTCTTAAACAGTTCTGGTTGCCGGCGGACATGTTGATTGAACCCCGCGGGACCAGTCCTTTTACTTCCAATGGGAAGTTTTTTTCTGGTCATCGGTCGCCCAATGATATTGCGGCCGGGCTCCGTTTTTTAGACCCCGGCGAGTGGCTTTTCCACCTGCTGATTCATTTTCCCCCCCCCCTCCTCCCAATTGCCTATGGGTAACAGATCTATCCGACCTGCTTGAGGTTAGAGCGTCTGGGCCTTCGGCGTTCTCTCCGGAAACAGGGGCTAGTGTAATATCATCTTCGGACCCGAACATATTTTCCCCTCCTTCAGGTGGATAGGAATCCCTTCGAACATGACCTTGCGCTCTCCAGGAGGCATTGACTAAGCGCTGGATGAGGCGCCGGGTACCCCCTGGATTGGTTCTCCTTCTCCGCTCTGTTTCCACAGATTTCACCAACTTCCATTTCACTCACCTTCGATCTTTCCAGTCGGCGGAGATACCCCGAGACTTGCTCGGATTTTCTCTTTATGTGAGCGGATCTCTTTTCCCGCAACCGTATTAGTAAGAGCTCCCTTTCGCGTCGTGCCCAATCTTGCATTGTGTAGGAAGGGTTATCTGTCTTTCGACACTCCAACAGGTTTTTCCGAAAAGCATTGGCGTGTCTCCGGCTCTTTCGGTATCTTAAAGGCCCGAAACTATGGGGAACTCAAATCTGGTGGTTCTTTTTCATCGGGTTCCATGATCTCCACTTGGGTTTATGTCTTCGAGTGCGTAAGTGACGTCTTCCCCCTGCCCCCTCCAATTATATCTTTTATTCCGTTGTTGTGTTTGAGACTAGTCCGAAGCGCTCACGTATCGACGCTTCCAAAGTTTAGAAGCGGTCGGGCCCACCCCCCTTTTGGAGCACGCTTTGGCACAAAGACCACCCTGCCAGTTCCCCATTAGTCTTTTTTAATGGATACCGGTCCCCTGACTATTTCCTTCACGACATTGTCGCTTTTAAAAAGCCCCAACTTTTTCTGCTCAACCTCAAGGAATCCCCTGGGGCACGCGCTCAAGGTCCTCTATACCGGACCTTTCTTTTTCCCCGTAGATTTGATATTCCGCTTTGAGCGCTGTCTGTGTACCCCCTGTCCGGCGTGGCTTTGTACCTGCGAGCTTGAGTGACCTTTTGATCTGGTGGGAAGATAAAGTCTCCCTCCCTTGAGCCCTTCCACTGTATTTACCGAGCCTCATCCTCTCGTGATTAGTCAATGCCTCTGGACATTCTCTGTCTGGCCCGCTGTTTCTACTCTCTACTAGATCAGTTCTCGAGTTGATGGAACAACTACACCTGTGTTCCTTATTAGGAATCCATGCCAGCACGCTTTACCCTTCACCTTTCATCAAGGAGGACTTCTCGTTACTCCCGTTACCCTCCACGTGGCTTGATGAGTGCTCGCCGGTGTTCCACGCTCTTCACATATCGGGGTTTTCTCTACAAGGATTTTCCCCCGCCTTCATTACTCTGTCCTCGCCGATTGCATTCAACCCACTGATGGGTCCATTTCTGCTGTCTACGATTCATCAATTCCGTCCGTGTTTGTGTCTTCTTCAACCTACGCCCCGGCAAACGTCTTTTCAAGCTGGCGGTCTGCTAGTTTGATAGGTCTTCGAGTCCGGCAACGCCAACCCATTTTGCCCCATCATCATCCTCGGAGCATGCTCCTGCGGCTTCCCCAAGCCCATTCCGACCGCCACAAACCATCAACCCCCCTCCTAGTAGATTCTCTAGATCGCTGTTGCCAGTTTTTCTCCTTTTTGGGCTCCACAGGCGAGTAGTGGTTTCGCCCTGACATTCCACGGTTACCGCTGCTGCCGACCCTCCTTTACTTTTTTTTCCCCTCCAATAAGACGATCTTTTGGTGATCGTATTCTTATTTTCTTCTTTACTGGGACCCTCTTTTTTGGTGCGAGTTCCCCCGTACTTTACAACAAAGCCTCGCGAAGGGGAGGTTTGATTCCTTCTTATTGAGGTTAGTCTCGTCTTTGGTGTCCCCCGGATACTTCCCATATGTTTCCTTTCCTGCAACAGTTTTTTTCTTATTTTCAACTTTTACCCCACACAAGCCCCCAGAAACTTTGATTGTGGAACCGTAATTGCAATTGAAGAGAGTAATGGTGGAGGCTGGTGTTAAGGGGGAGGGGCTTTCCCTCCCTTCACCCGACTGTCACCCACCCCCCATCTAGCTCTTCCTCCTCCCTCTTTTTGTTTTTTCTCGAGCTCCCCCAGTCTTGGCGCTAGTCGGTGAACGACCCCTCCCCCTGACCCACCCCTTCGCGCGCATTGACCATGTGATTTCGACATCTGTTCCACCTCCTTGGTTCGGAGCACTGGGCGGGTGAGTGAAATATTGAAAACTACCCCCCTTTTCTTTCCTCCCCAATCATCTTCCCTTGATTTTCCCAGCCGCCACCCACTCCCCCACAGCGAGACCCTCAATACCACTTATCAACCTCCCCGCTAAGGGTTCTTTGGTAAGGGAAAAGGGAGTGGCACAAAGCTCACGAGATCCGCCTCCTTTTTTCCTACTCTCCCTTTTTCCTACGATAATGGGTGATATTGTTTCCGCACACTTGAGTACCCCCACACGAGCTGTACCTTTCTTGGCCTCGTTGCAGGTTATTTCAACCCGACTTGACTCGCCACAGGCTTTTTGCCCCATTGGGTATTTTGCCGATTTTTCCGGATACTAGAAGGGTTTGCGTTTTTTTGTCGGAAGGGGCCAACTCCTGTGGGGATCCGTCTTTCAATTAGCGGCGACCGCAACACATTGGACCCTTTCTTTATGAGCGCCACTTTTTTGAGCACTTTAATCTATCCCTCCGGTTCCTTGGTCTGGCAAAAAAGAAGTTTCTTTGCCTGGACAAAACTTGTCTTGAGTGCCCGAACACTGGGACGGAATTGCCTCCAGTCAAGAGAACACAATGGAGCCATGCTTTTCTTTTCCCTCGGTCGTTCTTCCCCTCGACTATACCGGTTCCGTTTTTCACCCCGGCCTCAGAGCGTGAACGTCTGACACTCAATCCCAAGTGGAAGAGGCAAACCGGATTAGGATTCCCCTCCACTGCCTTTTCCACCAGTGTTCCCGTGCTTATTCAGTTAGCTCAGGAAAGTGGACGTAGTTTTTTCTCTCAATCTTCGATTCACGCAAGACTCTATAAGGACGGAGGGATATTCTCCTCCTTCTTACCAGACCTTCTTATTCTTTCGAGAACGGGAGGACGTTCCCCTATGAGTGAGTAGCCATGGAAGTTCTGCCCCCCTTTAAAATTTCCATTACTCCCCCAGCTCCTCCGCCTTCGGCTCGGACAAACTCTCCGGATCTATTTTTTTAAGATTCGAGGATTCTTTCCCGCCTCGTAAGAAGGAACCCTGGAGCTAGCCCGGGAACCCAATTCGTTGACTTATTATTGGAGATCAGACAATCATCTTAGCGTTTTCGTTTTCCGCGAAAAGTGCTCGCTTTTTACCCAAAGGAGGTGTTCCGGTATTACTCAAGCGTTAGAAATTGTGAACCTTTGCCCCCAAAATTTGTGGTCTTTGGCATTTCGTAATGTTATGACACGATTTCATATTTTCCTCCCACGATTATAGGTGATAGTTCGATACGTTAAGATCGGCTTCTTCCCTCCTCTCTCTATTACTCAGTGTTGTTGGAGGGGGCAGCGAAGCTGCTCCAGCACGTCGACGTCCCAATAATGCCCCCCTGTGGTTTTCTCTCATGACCCACAAGGACAAAGAACCAAACAAAGATTTTTTTTCTCCCCTTTTCCACATATATTACCTCGAGGAACTCAACCGTGCGTTTTACCTTCCGCCGATATGAAATGGCGCTTTTGTGATCTCCAATACGCTCAACGGAATTGGTGTTACCTTTTACTAGAAGACCTGTCTCTCTTCCTACAGTCTTTGATCCCCGGAGACATCCACACTTCTGGCCAGCTAGTCCCGGTCCTTGAGGGTACGTATTTACCGCCGTTCTGATTTGAGACTGAAGAGAGATGAGCTTTTTTCCCCTTTTTTTATTTGGCTCTGTCCGCCTCAGCGGGTAACGCCTCTCCCTCGCGGGTCCCTTCCATGCATACTGGATCTGGCATAGACAGTCTGTCGCGAGATTCTGCGCTCCCCTCTTCCGTCTATAACTAGATCATTTGTGAATCAGCAGATGAACCAACTTAGTCCACTCCGAGAGAGTAACTCTCCTTAGCCAGCAGCTATTCCCACCTCCCCAAGCCTTAATTTTTGGTAGTCCTCATCATCCCCCCATGATGATTGATTTCTTCAACGGTCTTGTTTTGTTTCAACTTTTTTTCCCCCCTTCCTTTTTTTTTCTTCAGCAGTCCCTCTGTTTACACGCTTCCTATTGCCCAACGCAAAAATTTCCCATGTTCGCTGTCGACTGGACCCATTCCGTTCCCGGTGTCGTGGGCCAATACAAGTTTTCCGCGGCACCAGTTTCCTTTTTTTTTCAAGACCCCCATTTTGATGATAGGTCTGCGTCGTTAACGCCAACCTGCCCACGTCCATCTTTGCCCCTGTTTCTCCCCTTTCGATGCCTTGTCTCTCCCAAATTAACAGACCGCTCCAATCGAAACCCTGCCTCTTAGATTGAGGGCTGTTTTCAAGCCCGCTGCGTGGGTGAAAACAATGTTGTTGGGCGTTTTTGAGCAGTTTTTTTTTCACTGCCCTTTTTCACCTTCCTCTTTACCGCAGGTGATTCCGACGACCGTCACGTGTCTTCCGCCTAGAACGGTCTCCTTGCTTATCGTTAGATTCTCATTTTATTATAAAGGGTAACGTGATCCGGTGTAGCTTTGTGCCTCCTGCCTTTTTTTCCTTCTCCCCCAAGACCCTGTTCTTTTCTTTTGAGTTTGAGTCTTTATGTTAGTTTCTCTTTGGTGGGAGTTGCTCCCCGGTACTTCCCATTCTTCATTTTTCGGAACGCCACTTTTTTTGTTTATATTTTTCAAGACATACCACCCGCCCCGTGCTCCTAACCCTTCTTTTTTTTCCCAGTCTTGTTACATTGCTGCGAAACTCTGTTCTTGATCATTTAATGTTTCCCCTCTCACCCGACTGATCCCTCTCCTCCTGATCTCTCTTTCACTCCCTCCGTTTTTTTTTCTAGAGATCAGTTGGACGCTTCAGTGGTGTAGGAGTGGAACTGCCCTCCCTTTTCCCCCCGAAAAATTAGCTGCTTCGCAATGGTTCGCTCCGTACCCATCCGGGTTCTTTTCGGCGTGGTCGAGGTGAAATTCAAATAATACAAAAACTTTTTTTGCTCCTCGACTTCCCCCCCCCTTGGCCGTCCCCTCCATCTCCCCTTTGATTTACCCTCTCCTTTGGCTTCCCCCCGCCACCTTCCCTTCCACCCCCCCCCCCCCCTCCTCCTCTTCTCATTTCTCCGTACCTCCCTCCACATCTCCTTCTCCACCCCCTCTCCCCCCCCCCCCCCTCCCCTCTTCTCTCTCCCTCCCCACTCCCCCCTCACACTTTCCCTACTGCTTTTCATTACCCCCTACCGTCTCCCCATCAGTCCCCCTCCGCCCCCATCCGGTTCCCCCCTACCCCACTCTCACTTACCCTCCCCTCACATTTCTCTCTTCCCCAATCCTTTCTCTACCTCCTCCTTCTTCGCCCCTTCCCTTTAACTATCCCCCTTTCTCGTAATACCGTGCTTATCCTTCATCTCACTCACCTTTTCCCCTCTGTTCCCCCCCCTCCGTCTTCCTTCCCTATTCCATTCCCCACCCTATGCACTCTGCTACTCTCCTTCTCTTACCTTACCTCATCTCCATCTCCACCTCCCTCTACCCCGATCTCCCCATCCGTCCCTCCCTCCCCGTCTCCCACCCTCCTCGTTCTCCCAACCTCACATTGTCCACCTCCTCGCACTCTCACCTTCCCTCTCGTCATCCCCTCTTCACTCCTCTTATCCTTCCCCCTTTTCCTCTTCCTCCCTCTTTCATTCTACTTATCCCTCCCCTCCCATCCATTTCCCCCCCCACCCCCCTTCCTTTTCCTCCCTCCTTTTCCTCCACTCTCGCTATCATTTCCACCCTACTTTCACTTCATTTCACTTCACTCCCTCCCCCCTTCCTCCCGTCCCCGCGTCCCACCATATCATTCCGCCCCTCCTCCCCTTCTCCCGCCCCCCCCCCTTCTTCCTCTTTTTTCGCTTCTGCCATCCCTGCTCCCCCCCTTTTCATCTCCTCTTCTCCCCCTCTCCCCTGCTTTCCACCTCCACCACCCCCCCCCCCTCCCCAACCTCCCCCTCCCCCCTCCATTTCCCATTCCTCGCTTCCCTCAATTACCCTCCTTCCTTCACATTTCCCATTTTTTTTTCCCTTACCTCCATCCCCCTCTCCACCTACTTCCCACCCCCAACATCATATACTACTATTGGTCCAAGTCCTGTCCTGAAAATACCCGCGGCGAACTAACTCTCTCCGTCCTCCCCCTGACACGTTGCGGCCTGAGTCTTTTGTACTACCCCGGGCATTTTCCAAGCTCAACGCTCCCCGTCTATTTCTCCCCCAATTGACGAACCTAAATATCCGGCCGTACCGGTTCTATGGCTCCTCACATTTCCCTCTTTTGCCCGGCTTCCGTGAGTTCCCGTCTCTAACTCTTAGGGCAACCACGCCTCCCACAGATGGTTTCCCCCCGTCGCTTGTCTTGAAAGCAGATGCCAGGAGACACCCTCAGGTGGGCTTTTGTTTTTCCTCCGTCCTTTCTGTGGTTATGCCCCATGATCCCGCGAAGAAACACAGTGTGATTTCGTGATGTCCGCAATTTTTTTTTTCGCTAGTCAGCCAACCTATCAACTATACCGGGGTAGGTTGCCGCACACCCCTTCTTTTTTTTGTCCCTAGGGCCTCCGCCCCCAAGTTTTTTTATTGCCATTCGCAGAGTCAGCTATGGCGTTCTGGGAGAGAACAGGCTGATTCTTTCCGGCATCTTTCTTTCCGTTTCGCTCGAAAAAGGCCGATGTTGAATGTTAGTTCCCACCCTTTCTCTTTCCTCCCAACCTTCCTTCAATGTGTCCAGGATTACTTTCCCTTCAGCCTTATTCATTGGCTTTGACTGGTTATGAATCTGCTGGCTCTCTAGTTTACTTTCCGAAAAGGTCGACCGGTTTGTTCATAACGCCAGTCTTCTCCTTTTTTCTCCTGAAGGTCGAGCGTTACAGACATGAGCGATTTATCATGCCCTCCCGCGAGGGATGGCTCCACACCGGCATGGATGGTGCGCCGCTCCTGGACGTTATTCCCCCCCCCCCCTTCAAACAAATTTCAGAAGATCCATTGCTACAAATTTTCTTTCTTCTCCTGTTATCCTTTGATTGCATCTTTTGCTGCGATTTCTTTTACCCATTTCTTATTCTTATAGTCCTGTGACCCGTCTTGACCCCTTCGGGAAAAACATTCCTTTCTCCGTATTTGTAGATCGAACCTTCCACCTTTCTTCTCCCTCTTCCGGTTTGGTACTCAAGCAGCGCCTATTACATCGGCGGAGCGGCTCCTTCAATCCTATTAAATTTAAGATTTGTGGTTTTTTGTCCCGTTTTTTTTTTCATATACTTTCTTTTCACGCCTGGGGAATTATGGGGCAACTCTGTTTCTACTTTCAGTAGATACCGCCCCCTTTCTTTTTTTAAACGACTACCTCCTCACGTGGTTTTGATGATCTAGCGTTTCCTCCGCGAAGCTTCAGTATAGACGCGCCGATAATCTGTGTCCAAATATGACCCCCTTTTTTCCAGTTCGATTTTTTTCCCAAGACACCCAATTTGAGTAATTTCATTTTGAATTTAAGGATAACCGCCGCCTGTTTCTCTGACACCTTGCGGCGTAGAGGACCACCTTCCTAGCTCCTGGTCTTTCTTTTTATCCCCCCCCCCCAATATAAGTCACGGAATTGCCATTGTTTTTTCCTATTCCGCCTCCTTACCTACGGAAATTTAAAGATTTCCCTCTTTTTTTTTCCCTTCCCCGCGTAGACAATCTTACATGTAGACCAGCCAGCCTTGGTAGCTGCTCTTCTTTTTGTCATATGGTGGGAAGATCCGGAGCTGCTCCTTTTAGACCAACCATCAGGGTCTCTTCCTCATCCCTTCTTGCCCTTCCCCCTGCATAATGTCTAGGTCCTCG
>Ga0179593_1354380_pt1 | contig 13310 bp, 5 predicted proteins | sample CZODoug2_1_08_16_FD_185931 | JGI IMG/M metagenome (GOLD analysis project Ga0179593, IMG submission 185931) | Vadose zone soil fungal communities from Angelo Coast Range Reserve, California, USA - CZODoug2_1_08_16fungal (PacBio error correction) | ecosystem: Environmental > Terrestrial > Soil >... | reverse complement strand
TTTTTTTATAGAATGGTCTCAGTTCGAGGTTTGTTGGTCTCAATTTTATGCGCACTCACCGTTGAGAACGGAGTTAAGCGCTTTGGCCGGTCTGAGAAGAAAAAATCGATGTCCTTCTGTGGGAGGAGAGGGGGGTCGCTCTCGACCGTTGAACAAGAGCGCCTTGATAGGGAGCAGCGGCCGGCGTTTGAGAGAGAAGTGAGGGAGAAACTCCCCCCACCCCCTCCCCAACACCAAACCCAACCCCCCCCCCCCCCCCCCCCCCCCCCCCCCCCCCCCCCCCCCCCCCCCCCCCCCCGTTTGATACGTTTTGCGCGCTTTAAGCTCTCAGGTAGAGAAAAGAATCTTTTCTCTCAAGCGTACTCTGTTTTTTTGCGCCCAGGAAACGTCTCTTTCATCACTTTTGACGTCGCCGTCGTCCCGATTTTGTCCCCCTTCTCAAATAGCTCCTCTCTCGCCGGGTTACCCTTCTGATACGTCCTCGTCGCCCCTGGTTCGCCACCTTGATTCCTTCTCGTACTCCAGCCATTTCCGTCTCCTCCTCAGTGCTTTCCTACGCGTCTCGGAGCGGCACGTTCCATTTGATTCCCTGTTCTTCCTCGAGCCTCTTGGCACTTTTTCTTGTTCAGGCCCCTTATTTGCACGGCGAACCTATTTCCTCTCCTAAGTTGCGACTTTCCCAAAAGAGCCTTTTAGGCGGATTTTTTTATCAGGCATTTTTTTCTCCCCCCCGAAATCTGATGCAGTACTTCCTATCGGAAGACTGGAGTCCGATGGCGCCGCCCGTGGCACCCCCTTGGAGAAAGTTTACCCCCGCTCACCCCTCCTTTTTTCGAGGGGGCGGTGATTTTATTTCCTTTTCTTTTACGAAGAGGCCCCTCCTCTCAGGTTTTTTGTTAATATCTGCTAATCTACTTTCCTCCCCCCTATAGTAGACCCCGGTTCGAGCTTCCCAGTCCTCCCAGCTGCAATCAGATATGAAACCCCTTGTTTTCTATCGTTTGCGAGTGAACCTTTTTTTCTTTCCCCGATATGACGTTTCGTGTGGCTTTATGGTCACTTCCCTATCCCTCAAATCTGGCGTGTACCACCTTCCCCGTCCTTTTTTCTCATTACTTCGTCGTCGTCACCTTTTTCTTATTTTTTTTTTGTTAGATGGACATTCCCTTTTCCCCCTCTCCCCTTCCTGTTCCCTTTTTGTTCGAACCCATCCGGACTCTGATTCTTTTTGAACCGCGTCGTCTAGCCCGGGCCTTTCTTCGCAGTTCTTAGGCCGTCTTCTCGCGCTTCTAGCACCTAGAGCCCCCCTTCTCGGAGTCGCCCATCGTCCGAGCGGCTGGAAGTACTCCCTTTTTTTTTCTTTTTTTTTTGATTCTAGAATTAATGTTCATCACTAATTGCTCGCGAAGTGCCTTCCTGGGTATGTTCGAGGCGGCCCTTTTTCCCCTTCCGGTCCCGTAACTATTTCTTTGCCTTTTTCAATAATTTCTTTCTCTTTGCCAGGGAGGATGACGCCTTCGTTGCCCCCTTTTCTTCTAGAAGATTGTTCCCCCTTTCGGTCTTCTTTTTTTAATCAATTATCTATTTCCCCTAGCATTTTCTTCGCAGGTACGCGTCTTTGATATTCCTATGGAAGTTCATTGTTCCCGCGAAGCATCTGGCTTTTTTTTTTGGGGTATTTTTTTTCTCTTTTCTTCGCTGCATCTGGCTTCGATTTGCTTCTTAGTTTCCTACCCGTTAATCGTCATTTTTTTTTTGGGAAGAGTTTTCTCCCCGTTTTGCGTCGGTGCGTTCCACCTAGACTCTTCTCCCTCTCTGCACGGGTTGTTTTTTCTCTCTCTTCTATGTGACCTGTGGAAACGCGCCCTCCGCCACGTGTCGTCGGCACTTTGACGCAAGCGGCTCCCTGACAGGGAACGTTTCTTTCGAAATTACCTTTCTTCCTTTTTGTATGGCCCCTAAGCAAGACTTCGAAATCGCCACTTTCCCTTTGCTTTAAAATGGCCGGCTTCCCGCATTTCTCTTCCTAGGTCCTTACCTGCACGCTGATTCCCTCAGCTTGTCCTTTCTGCCCCGTAATTCGCCGGGTACTCATCTCCTCTTGCCGCGCGGCACTACGCCTCCTTCCTCCCTCAACTTCAAGCTACCTTGCTTTCGGTGATTTCAAAGCTCCACATGTCCCCCCCCGTATTAACTAACAGCGTTTTTTAATCTCTTCCCTCCCCCCCCCCCCCGACCCCTGTCACTTGCGGACTCCATGTCCTTGATGAAACTCTCCTTTCCCGTTAAGAGCCTCGCCATCGAGGTCGATCTACCCGACTCTCGATCCTTGATCGTGTGAGCCCTCCCCTCTTTCCTGCTTCTCGGTTGCTCTTCCCTCACTGCCGATAATCCCCAGTAAGCAGTCTCCCCCGCTCCCTTGATTTAATTGCGGTGTGAATTTCCAACCCTATCGTCTTCGGAATGCGTCCGGTTCCAACAGAGGAGGACTCCTTTTCTGTTTCTTCTGCCGCTGCGGCCCCCCCTGAAACAGATTCTTCAACAATCGAGGCCAGCTTTTTCGCACGATACGACTATTCTTTCTCCACTTCAGTTGGGCCCCCCCGTCTAGAACGACAATCCACTCCTTTTCTTAATTCTCGTTTCCGAAAAAGAGCCACAGTTAGTTCCAACTACAGGTGCTTCACACCGCCCAAGATTTTTTTTGTTACGGCGCTTCTCCTTTTTTTTTAATAGGCTGCTTGATGTCCTCTTTTTGGATTCATTTTTTTCGCGGCTACTTCTCCCCCGCTTGGTTGGTCAGTCTATGGGTGGCCAACGATAGTATTTACTCTCGCCGTTTTTTAGTCATCTTTTTTTTACCCTCATCCCCTTCCGATTCCCCCCCCTTTTTTGTGAGCCGGTTTTTTCTCCCCCGATTGTTGAATTGATCCATGACCGCTTTGGACTCCCCTAGTTAGTCCGAATCGGCCGGTCGTATACCCACCTTTTCCCCCTTTCGCAGCGACCCTTCAAGCTAAATTTCTCCTGGTAATTCCCCCTTTCCCTTTTCGGATCGTCTAATCCACCCGAGCGTGCTTTCTAGAACTTGCGTTTCTCTTTCCCATGACGGTTTTCCCTTTTCTCTTCGGAGAAGGCCCTTCTCCCTCTCCTCCAGAACACGTTCCTTCACCAATTCCGTCTTTATTACTCCGACTCCCGGAGTGCTGCACTCTCCTCTTTAGAGAATGCGTCGGCAGCTCATTTTTTCTTAACGGTTTGTTCACCTTGTAGCGTCGGGACGGTTCTCGTATCCTTTTTCTTATGACTGATTGCGACCCCTTTTCTCTCGGTGTTTTTCGAAAGGTCCCATGAGGATCACGATTCTTCGATTAGCATTTCTTGTCGCCGCGACTTCGTTTTTTCCTTTTTACTGATTAACCTCAGTCGGTCGCTCGACCTTCCTATTTTCCCCCCCATGCGCACTTTTCTCTTAAAGATTGATCCGGACTTCTTGACCGATCTTTCGCTCCTTCCGCTTCGCCCTTTAGCGTCTAGGGGCCCCTTCGCTCTCGAACAACCGCTCTCCAACCTCCTCTTCTTAGAGATGAAAATCTTTTCTTGACTTTTTCTTTCTCCTGGAAAGTTTTGGGGCGCGCACGTGATTAGTCCTCCCTTCTTTTAATTTCGCGCATTCCCCTGTCTCCATTCAACGTGAACGCGCCATTCGCTTTCCTTCTTTTCTCACTCTTTTAATCCTCTTTGTTGGTGATGCTCTCTCTCCTTTACTCTCGGGAGAGTTTTTTCTTTCATTTCCTTACCTCCCAACATCATACAATTTTCTCACAAACAAAATTTTAAACCCAAACCCCCCCACCCCCCATCCTTTTTTTTCCCCCTTGTTGTTCCCCCCCCCCCCCCTTTTTTCCTTTCTCCTTTTATGTCGGTCTGGTTATTTAAGAGAGACCCTTAACAAGACTGCGCGTATCCTCCTTTGAAAGCACTGGAAGGTTGATCGCCCCACGCCGCCCTTTGTTTCTATGAATCTCGATGTTGGCGGCGATTTTTTCTTGATCTCCTCCTGGTCCCCCAATCGTCTCTTTCCATGGCGCAGCAGCCAGGCGCCGCATCTGAGATTTAGAAGTATTTCTCACTTCTTCTAGATGAGCTTACCTCTTTTCCTTTTCCGTGGTCGCGACCCGCGTCTTGTCCTCCTTTCCGTCTTCCTTCCTCCGTCTACAGACGCACGATTCTCCCCTTCTTCTCTCGAAATCCACGATGAAACCCGGCAATTTTTTTTTTCCCCATTAGATTATTTTACGTCCCGTCGATCTGACTCTTTTTTTTTTTCCAGGCCCCTTTTTCATTAAGTGAGGATGCCGGCCTCCCCCTTTGTCTCCTCTGAAGTTGCATTTTTCATACCGCGTTTTTGACTATAAGCTACCCTTTGTCTTCCTTTTTTTCCTTTTCTCTCATTGGCCGTCGCTCTTTCAGTCCACGTAGATTGAAACGGAACCTTCTGGCGATATCCTCTTTCATTAGGATCCTCCCCTGTCGCCCGTTGAAAGTCGCGGATCCGGATCGCGGACCGTTTCCTCTCCCCTGGTCCTGTTGCCTCCTTTTTCCTTATCGTCTACCGGAGTCCTCTCTTTCCGTTTTCCCTATAGGGACACCCCCCTTCTTTTTTCCCTCCAACACAACCATAGCTCCCCCGGCTTTTCCGCGGTGCGCCGGTGAGTTGATTCCTGCGCGCACTCTTCTTACCGAAACGCGCTTCCTCTGTCACCTTCTTCCTGATTGGAGCCAATCCTTTTTATTCTCATTTCCGCTAAGCGCACATTTTAACCTAGTAGTGACCTCCAGATCCCTGAACCCCACCTTGAAGATTTACGTTTTGATGGACTTCTTCGTTTCCAGCTGGACGTTTTTCATGATGTGGTTTTAGTTAACGTAGTTCAATATGGCGTGCGATCCCAGTGAAGTCCCTTTTCCTTCCCATTTTCTTCGCGTAGAGTCTCACGCTGTCCTTATGTGGTCCCTCTTTTCCTGATCTGCAGGACCCCTAGTGCTCTCTATTGAAAGCGCGTTTGGAAGCATTCGGAACGAGAGAATGGTATAACAGCATCCCTTTTCTCCTGCTTTTTCAAAGTTTGAGACCTTTCTCTTCCGGATCTTCGCGCGGGAAGAGCACCTCTCTCCCCCCTCCCTCGGAGGGAGTCCGGATCGTGGACCCTAGAGCGGCTGCTCGCACTCTCATTTTTTTTTTTTTTTTGAGGATTCCTCTTGCCCTGGACCAGGTTCAAAGGTAATGGTTTTCCTTTTTTCGTCCGTGAAGTTATTTTTTTTTTTTTTGTCCCGCGGCTTCTTGTCTGGCGGTTTCGCAGCTGTCCATTTTTCCTATGGCCCAACTCTTCTTGGAGCGGGCCTTGATTATGTAAGGTTGCAGTATTGCAGAGCTCTTTTTATTTTCCGCGGTCCCGACCCTGTCTTTCAAGGACCCCCCCTGTATTTCCTCGCGGTGCTGCGCAGTCCGCGGGCAGCTTTCTGATGGCCCCTGTCCTTTCCCCCTTTCCCTTTCCTATTTTTTGGTCGTAGAGCTGTTTCTTCTGGTTCCCTCAATGGACTTCCATTTGACGTTCCTTTGAAGACCCGTTCCCTCGTAGATGGTGCTCATTCTTTGTCGTTTCCCAGGGACAAGAACCGGTGGCTTTTCGTTCAAACCGCATCCCTCGCTATTCTCTTTTTTTTTTTGAGAGAGTCTGCGATAGGTGTCCTTGGTCACGGTCTCTCCGCACTGTGAGTCGTTGCACCGACACTCACCCCTCTTCTTCTCAAACTACTGAATCGTTTCGGGTCGGCGTTTAACGAACCATTTCCCCGAAGGACCCAAGTGCTTTCTTTTTCCAGCGCTAAACCCCCGACCTCTCTTGTCAGAGACCCCTTCCTGGCTTCACATTTTTTACCCCCTTTCTTCCGTAGGCCTTGATGAATCCCCACCGCGGCCATCTATGAATGTCTTGAACCCCACGACCTTAATCGTTCTCCGAGCGCTCGGGCATCGCAAGATCTCCTAAAGGAAAGCGCCGAGCTTGGATTTCCAGCTCAACTCACGTGGACTCAACCGCCTCTCGCCCCCGACTCGTTCCAGCCTCCCCCGCCAGCCCTTCTTTCCTAAACCTGGACTGATGCCCAGAGAGACCTTCCCCCTGAGCAGCATGCCCAAGTGCTTATGCAGCAGCCTCTTATCACTTTTCGTTTCAAGCAGATTGAAGTTTTGCTGGCTCTTCACGCGTTTTTTTCTCTACTTTCCCTCCCTCTACTCGCGGCCAGGCTGAGAAAGATTTTTCCTCCATTATTCGTCCGGATGCGGTAGGTTTGACCCACTTCGCGATCTCTTTTTTTTCCGACGGCCGCCGCTTCCCAGACCCGATTTCGGTCACCCCCATATCGGCCAGTTCGCCGATTCCCCGAGTTGCTTCATTTTTTTCTCGGTGGTTGACGAACGCCCAGATATTGAGTGAAGTTTTTTTTTCCCACAAATATACACAGCATTTTTTTTCCACCCACCTTCCCTGCTCGGCCACGACCCTCCTTTTCCCCTCCCGTAAAAGGCATCTTCTACCTTGTTTTGTCTAGAGCGGATTGCAAGCGCGCTGTGTTTTTCTTTTTGAGTAGCGGCCCCACTTCTCATTTTTTTAACTTTTGGCTTGAACTCTCTTTACCTCGCGAGGTCCTTTCTTCCAACCGTTCGTCCTCGTGGGGTTTCCCGCCCTCCCATCCAACGAGCCGCTCCAAGCCAGGTTTGTTGTGTTTTTTCCGAGTTGTTCAAGTTAATCGACGCTTTCTGACTCCCGTTGGCTGACCCCCCCTTTTCCCCCGGCGTCTGAAGTCCCATTCCCTTTGACGGTCCCGAGTTTCCCTTCCGCCCTCATCCGGACCGCGCCGCTGCACGGCTCCCATTTGGTACGCCGCGGCAGCCCTACGAGTATATCGCCCTCGAGTTCTCCCGTTTCATCGAAGTGGCCTTTAGACGCGACCTGTTGCAAACCTGCGGCTTTTGACTACCCTCCTAAAGTCGATGCGCTCCCTTGGTACCCTAAGATCGGTCTGTGTTCCAAGTAGAGTATATTTTCCGGTCCAGGTAGCTCGAATCGTTCAGCTCAAGTGCCCGCCCCCTTGCTTAGTCCGTATAGTGGCAGCCTCTTCCTCGCTTATTCTGATTGCGGTGTCTTTTTGGCGACGGCGTTTCTCTTTCGCATCTATTTCATGTCCTTTTAGAAGGGATTAGTTCCTGTCACGGTGTCGACATCCCTCCTCTTTTTAGATCCTCTTACGCGTAACTTCGCGCACGCGATCAAGACGGTGTCAGAAAGGACGGCGAGGTCCGCTGCCGCCGGCGCCGAGAACCTAGATTACGAGCTTTTTTCCCGTTTCTCGATCTCCCCCGCCGAAGCCCTCGCCCTCGCGTAATGCGGCGTTTGACCTGGCTCTTTTCTTTTCGTTTCGCGTAGAATTGCCGCCTCTGGTGTGAAGGTTCGAGTGAACTTGACTTCCCTCCCAACGACATCAGTCCCTCACTCTTTCTCCCCCCTTTCTCTTTAACTATGCTCTATCTCTCCTTTTGTTGTTTGTGATTCTAGACGTCATAGTTTTATGACTGCGCAGTTTTCGACGGTGCTGTCGGTGCGCCGTTCATTAAGAGAGAACATTCAAAATCCCTTCCCCCGGTGATCACTTCGGAAGAGCCTCAATGTCCAGGAGCTCCCTCACCCCTCCCGCTTTTATCGAGATCTGATGTTGGCTCCCCGCGTTCCTATCTCGAGTTTCCAACTAGAGTCCGGAGATTGGTTTGCGGCCGGTAGATTATCTAGTTCGTTCGCCAGTATTGATCGTTCAGTGAGCTCAGTCAGTCTCTTCATTTCTGAGAAAAAAACAACCCCCCCCCACACACACCCCCCCCCCCCCGTGGTTATCTCGTTTTTCGCTCATTCATTCCCAACTGGGAGTCCCAGACCTGCATTAAGAAATAGTCTTTTTCTCTCCTTTCCTTCTCCTTCAACGCCTCAATCTCCGTAGTCGCTTCCCTCCCCCATGGCTGGCCGTACGGACCTTCAGATGTTTCCTTCCCCCCTGTCGTCAGGCTCAGAGAAATTGCTCCCTCCCTTAGGAGAATCGACGTGGACCAGAACTCCGCGTCTTCCTCTCCCGGTCATTTGAGGAAAAGTGTTATTTCTTTTCCGTTAGCGCTTATTGACAGTTAGATTCACGGCTAACTCGCGGTCAGATATAACGATTCGGGCCTTTCTCTCCCCGATATTCCTTTGAGCCTTGCGTCGCGGTCTCCGGACAGGACTTTTTGTCCTCTTTCTACACAGAACGGTCCCCGCCGACCTCTTTGGGACTGTTGCGGAGTCCGCCCGCGGTCCGTCTTTTCCGTGAACAAATCGACGTGCCATTCCCACACTCGTTTGGCCGTCCCGGGATCGCGTTTGAGTTGATAGGCGAGCGCCCCGCCTAGGAAGCAAGTCCCTCCTGTCGTCCCTCTAGTCTATGACTTTCCTCCCCTCTTAGACTTAGCCTCCCCCCCTTTCAAGGAGCTACTCATCCGCGTGGCCATCCAGCTCTAATGAACAACGGTTCGCCCCTACCCTTCGCGCTGGCAAAGTTGGTAGTTCCGCGTTGCTGATGTTTCTGTTTTTCTCTTTTTTTCTGACACGTTCTATTGTTTCGATTACTTCCCCCCAGATTCTTTGAGTTTTGAAACGGAGAAAAAGTAAGTTTATCTCTCGTGCGATATTCGTACGCTTTTTTTTAGCGTTTCTTTTTTTTTCCGAGGTGGCGATGGACGGAGCTTGCATTTCCGGATACTATCGTTTTCCGGAGAATACGGAAGCAGAATCATTGGAGTAAAGTTCTTTATATTAAGGTCCTATTTCCTACTTGCTTCAGTATGATTTGAGGGCCCTCTAAACTTTAGCCTGAAGGAATAGGAGTTTCGCACGATCGTTCTCGCGAGGGCCCTACTTTTTTTTCCCTTTGGCTTTTTCTGCGTATTCCTTTTCAGTCCCTCGCCTGTGAGACGCGCCAGTGCATGAGGGGTGTTCTGGCGACGGCTTTTCTCTATGAGTTTTCGTCCCGTCTGGCCATCGTTACCCGAACTTTCTTGATCTGTGCGGGTACTCGGAGATTGCCCGAGCTAACCCCCTCTGTAGTTTCCTCTTCGCAGGTCCCTCCCATTCCTTGATGCCCTCGTTTCTTCTCCTACGCGGCAGATCTTATTCCCACAGCCGAATTTCTTCTGACGCATGGCGATTGTTTTAGAGCTGGTATTCTGGCTACCTCACTTGCCTTAGATGCACTTTTTAGTTTCCTCCCCCTTTAGTTCGACTCTTCATGTGTGAGTCGCGGAATGTTTTCTTCTTCGAGTTACCCCGCCAGCCTCTGCATCTTCTATTTCCTCATACCTACGTTTTGTCTCCTATCGATTTAGATAGGCGTGGAACTCGCCGACGCCAGTTGCGTCTTGCACTCCCCCCCCCTCCTTGCACGAGGAGCCATCATGAACGAGGAACGTTTCCGTCTCCCCTGAAACCGTCAAATCTAATTCCAGTTAGGGAGGTAATCCATCCTCCAGCGCGACAAGCAAGATTCCGTGCATGACCCCTTTTCGGCCGTTAATCTATATTGCCGCGGTCCATGATCCAGAAACATCTCTTTTCCCTCTATGAACTTTGCACGAAATTGCGAATCTGCCCCACCTTCCGCCTTGCGCGCGGCAATCGAAGATTCATTCCAGGCCAGTCCTCTCCTCCCTTTTTGGTGCTTGGCCCAGATTCCTGGTCCCCTCTTTCAACGAACACCGCCGGAGTAGAAGTCTTCCGCGGCCAGCCACTAAACAGCCTTCCCCTTCGGTCACTGTTTTGACCGTGCTGTAACATGTTTTCTTTTTTCCCTTCCCCAAAGAGCCGACAGGCCCCATAGTGTCGAGCAGCTATAGATACCCGATCTTGGCGACGCCGATGTCTTCTCGACCGACTTTCCTTTCCCGCGAGAATCAGCAGATCCCCCCCCGGCTCCAGAAATTCGCATCCGCGGCCCAGGCAATGATCCAAAGACTCTGTCTCCAATGCTTAGTCGTCCGTGAATGCGGCCCGTCCCATCCTTCCTCTGTCGGCTCCTCAGCGGCCTAATGACCACTACTCCCACCTCTTCGACAAAGCGTCCATAGTTTGAGAACTATCGCGCGAGTCGGAAAACGGTTTTTCTTTTCTTATCCCCTGAACTATCTTCTTGTCGCCGTTTCTAAAAAAGAGCCACATCCCTTCAACTTAAGCGCCCTGCCCACGTACCCGACTTTGACAGAGTAAACCTGGCTCTGGAGAAAAGTGTTTACGATCTGGATTGCACGCGGGCGCTTTCTTCTTTTTCCTTCGAGTTTACGCGGTTTTCTTTCTTACTATCAGATTTGATTGACCCTTCTCTGGTCAAGATATTTTCTCCCTATGTCTCGTTCGGCTTTTTTGGTTCCCTAATCTTCCCCCTTCCATGCGCACGAGGCACCACATGGTGAGAATCTTTCTTTCTTATACGGATTTAAGATACGAGAGAGTCCAATCGGCCGTCAGCCCTTCGTCGGAACGAATCTTACTTCTACTCCAACAGTTGCGGTCATTCTACCGTCTCTCAATACTTATCCGAGACGTTTTTTTCCCCGGTCCTACTTTTTGAAGTCGTCGGACGAAGAAGAATCGGATATTTCCTTCCCTAGAGTCCCCTTCCAAACGCCCAGGGAATGAAAGTAGCAGACTTTCCCAAATCCTGAACTCAATTTTCCCCTAAAATTCGATTTCTCTACCCCTCCTCCTCCAGTTTTAGTATTGCTTCCATTTAGATTCTTCACTGCCTTCGGACCGTTTTTCAGGTAGCTACTTAAGTCTTCCCTGTGTCCTCCCCCTCTAGGACCTACTCCGGGGGCCCCGCCTGCTCCCTTGTCTGGAGCTCTTTTTTGTTCATCTAGGGGAGTACGACAGTCGATCTCCACTCTTCGAGATTAATTGGTATGCAAGTAGATTCTGAATCTTGATTCCCCCCCATCTTTTACTCCAATAGTTCGGTTTCGTCTCGACCTTGACGCTCTTTCCAGAATACCTCCATTCCAAGAGTTGAGCACGACTTGTTGTCTTCTAATTTTCCTAGTTTCCCGGAAGATGTCCTCATTCGAGTTTTTCTTCCTGCAAGGTAGAGATCTGCACACCCCCTCTTCCTGCCCATAGCGATTTCTGATAACCGCGGGTGGTGAGGCTAGGGAAAGGGATTGAGTCCCTGAAGTGATATAAGGCTGGGTTTTCCTTCTCCTCCTTCCAGACTTGAAAATCTTCAACGTGAGCCTTCGATTCCCCGCTTGATCATTTCTTCTCTATTTTACTTCTACATTTTTGGGAGAGAGATAGATACCTTTGGCTCTCTTTTTTTAGGAATTTTGTTGTGCCTCCTCTGTCCTGTGTGATTCCCCCCGAAGTCGATCTCTCACTTCAGACGCGCCCCTTTTGGCGTCTCTCCCCCCGCGCTTTTATCGAGAATTTTTTCCCCCCCCCTTTTTTTTATCGGGTTTTCGATCGAACGGGCCATAGCCTCATTCCTCTTTCCCTCCTCGGACGTGCGCTCCCCTACGAGCCTTGACGTCTTCGCACCCCCTTTTTTCTCGTTGTTTCGTTTCCTGAGTGCAGGTCTGCGTCCCGTCACGTCGGTTATAGCACATCTTCCAGCCCCCCCTTATTCGCCTTTCGACCACGACTTCCCTTCCCTCCAATAGTTCTCTCCGGGTCGTCTGCTTCCCCCCCATGCCCTAATCGCCTACGCCCCTTTCGACGACGGCTGCCCCCTTCTACGGAAGCCTGAGTTTCTTGCCCCCCTTCTTGAGCGTCATGTCTTCGAGAACTTGCCGTCAATCACATTTTATATTCCTCATACCGAGTCTTCTCTCGTCCGACTTTGAGGAACGTGTTTTGCGCAATTCTGTTTTTCACCCCTTTTTGGGTCCTTTTCGCGCTGTCCGGCACGCTTCTTTAACGGGAGAACCCCTAGTTTCTCTAAGCTTGGTCTCGCCTTCGTCATCCCCCGACCCGAGCTCACGTCTCCAGGACCGGATTTTCGAGGCGTCTGGCGACCGCACTGTCTTTCCCCGACGCCGCTTTAGGAAGCTTCGTCGTCCGAGACGTGGAGAAGGCCCCCCCTTCTGGTCCCCCATCGGCTGCAAGACCCTCCGCTCACTTCTTGGCCCCGGTAGCGGTGAGCTTGATAGCCATTTTCCCCCTGAAGAGTTGAACCTCGTCCTTTTATCGCTTCCCCTCTGACTTTCCTCCCCCCTCTTCTATTAGACTCGCGCGAACGCGATTCAGCAGCGTTTTGCCTTTAACACCCCTTTTCGAAGATTCAGTTTGCGCTTTGCCAATTCTGGGCGTTGCTCGAGTTTCGTTGGGTATGAGTGGCCCTCACTTTTTTCACCTTTCAGACTTCCTCAATATATGGGTGATGACGGAGCACGTCAGTTTCATCCTGATTTTCCTCTTCTTTCTTCCTGATGGCATAGTATGTTTTTTTTTCGAGCTTGGCTATGTCATTTTGTGTTTGAATCGTCTACCCGCCGTTTCCGTACAGTTTTTCCCTCCTTCCCTACGTCTATTTTCTTCAGCGTCTTTCTTTCCCCTTCTTTCCTTTCTGCGAAGTTCTGCGGCCTTATTTTTTGTTTTAACTGAGCAAATCGACCGGTCTCTTTTCGACACGATTTCGTGATTCTCGTCTTCTGCTAGAACCTCCCATGGTTGTTCGCTTTGTTTCTCGAATCTATTAATCTTTTGTTTCGCCTAAGTGAAGGTCTTTTTCTTTGCTGGAAGAGGCCTCTGCCTCTGGCGGTTTTGTTTCCCCCCTTTCCCCTGATCTTCATCACTACGGAGGGGCTCTTTTCCGGTTATTGCTTCCGACCGATTGTCAGCGCTCACTGCGTTTGTGAAGAGTTCGCTTCGTGAAGATTAATAGCGGTACTCGCTGATCTCTCCCTTATTTCCGGAAGACTTCTTTCCTGCCTCCTTTCTCTTTTCCTATTGATTTGCTTTTCGTAGGTGATGCCCCCCCGTTCATTAGATGAAGTTTTAGTTCGCGACACGTTTTCTCGTCTTTGGTGCCCTTTCTTGTGACTTTGTGCCTTCTCCATTGCTGGTTAGTCTCTTTAACCTCTCATATTCTCCATTCCTTCTTTTTTCCTCCTTCTCGGTGGTGAGAAATCCAGTATTTGCTTTAGTGGAAAGAGTCCCTCCTGACTTTTTTCGGAACCA
>Ga0179593_1705677_pt1 | contig 13311 bp, 23 predicted proteins | sample CZODoug2_1_08_16_FD_185931 | JGI IMG/M metagenome (GOLD analysis project Ga0179593, IMG submission 185931) | Vadose zone soil fungal communities from Angelo Coast Range Reserve, California, USA - CZODoug2_1_08_16fungal (PacBio error correction) | ecosystem: Environmental > Terrestrial > Soil >... | reverse complement strand
GGTTTGAGGTTCAAGAAAAGTTTTCTCGATCTTTTCGCCTTTTCGGCTTTTGCTGCCCAGCCGCCTCAGGGAGGCAAGAAGTCCGCGGACCCTGGACCAAATCCCTTTTTCTTTGCGACCTAGACCCTCTCCCCCTTTCTCCTTTTTCGTCAAGGCCGACAGTGGACGTTTTTTCCCCGGACCACCCTGTCGATGATGCTTTTCTTCAGTTGTCTTTTTCTCTGAAAGCTCGTCGACGACCTGCTTCTTTTTCCCCCTTTTTCCGTTCAAGCTTGGTCCCTGGTCCTCTTTTCCTTTTTCTCTCCGTACTGAAATAGATGTAGGTGTCATCTTCCTCCCTTTACTCTCTAATCCGTTTTTGTTCCTATTCCTCATCGATGTCCATTCGGCTCGACCCTTCTTTGGCCTGCTTGACCCGGGGCCATGGTCCGTTTCTTTCCTTTTTTCTTTACCGAGCTGTTAGGAGATTGGTTCCCCTCTTCATCGGACGGTGTCTGGGAAAAAGGTCTTTCGGTTGGTTTTCATTTCCTCTGATGTACGGTCTTAGGTTCGCCCCTCCCCTTTTGTGGATTCTTTTTTTTTCTTCCTTTTTCTTGCCTCCATGAGTCTCTTCTGCTTTTAATTTTTAGAAGTATTCCGACCCCCCCTCCCCCCCTGGCTCACCAGGCCCACTCTCCCTCCTTTTTAGATAGTCTCCCCCCCCCTTTTTTCCCTTGGTCGCCGTTTTTCCTTCACTTCGAAGGAAGGAAGTCGCCATTCGTGATCTTTTTCCCCTTCCCCCCGGGCGCAACGCCCTCCCCGCGATGGTCTCGTCTTTCTTTTTCCTTTCCCTTTCCTCGAGAGACGTCGGTGCTTCGTTTCTTTTTTGCGCAGCCCCTTTGAGGGCCGGCAGATACCCTTTGGTCGTTCTTTTCCCTCTGGGCGAGTTCGATTGAAGTTAGTTCCCCTTCCCTTGTAGCCGTGGTGACCTTTTCTTCTGTGACCTCTGCTTGCCCCTTTTTTTTGAAGCTTCTCAGAGGAGGAGGATGATATAGGGCCCTGAGTATTTTTCATTCTTTTGATTTTTTTTCCCGGGCGTTATGACGTTCGAGGCCCTTTTCCTTTTCTCCTCGTGGGGCACCGCGGGCTTTCTGTCTTTCTTTTCCCTTCTTTTTTTCTTCCCATGAAAAAGCTTGATTTTCTACCCCTTTATCAGGGATTAGTGATGGAATTAAAGTTGGTCCTTGTAGCTTTTTCTTTTCGATCGCAGTACATTCGTTTTCCCTTCTCCCGGGACGGGCGTTTGGTTCCACCTCTCTTCCTAATTCTTTTTGCCTCTTTTTCCTTTGCTCGGTAAGCCAAGTACATTTTCTTGCTTCGTTGTTGTTACGTCTTTTCCTTCTCCCGATCCCCTTCTTGTTCTGTTTTTGATTTCCTCACGGTGCGTCCGGTGTTTCAATTTTTTTCTTTCCCGAAGACAAACCGTTTTGCGCGTTGCTTCCCCCCCGAGAATTCCCGAACTTTTTTTTTTTCGGACAGGCGCGTCTGGCCGGCCCGGTTTTGTACCCTTTTTTTTTTTTTCTTTGGCCGCGGCGTTGTTCCCCCCCCTTTTTGCGCACGCTTGTTTTCTCTCCGTGACCATTGGGAGGGAATGCGATGAAACGAAATGATACGGTTCCTTCCTGCCCCCCCCTCTGCGGACGAGGGCCCTGCGGTCTTTTTTCTTCAAAAAGTTCACGACTACCCGAGTTTCTTCTACGTCCCATTTTCCAAATTCCTCTTCCCTTCCCTTTTTTTTCCTTCGAGGTAGAACTTAGATAGACCCCAGACCTTTTTTCAAAAGATGTAGGTCTTACCTCCCCCTTCTTTCATTTTGAAGAACTGAGTAAATCGCATGTCTTCCTTAAGCCTTTCTACTTCGTCCCCTGGCAGGCGAACAAGTCTTTGTTTCCTTAGAAACATGCGACGGTCTTTTTCCTTTTTTTCCGAAGGCGAGGGCTCCCCTTTTCCCCCCAGGAGGTCCCAGCTCACACAAGATCTTTTTTTCGATCTCAGGCGTGCCTTTTTTTTTTTTCCCGTTCGGTATCCCCCTTTTTCTTCCTGTAATTGGAAGGACCACCACCCTTTTCCCCCCAGTCGTTTGGGTCGGCGGTAGGCGATTCGCGGGCTTCTGAAGAAATTTCTCACTCCCCCCCCCCTGGATTCTCGAGGTCAACCTTTCCTTTCCCTTCCGTTTTTGTATGTCTCGATCCCTTTTTTTTTTGCTATTGCGGCAGACGGGAAGTTTAATTTTCCCCCTTTTCCCATGACAAGACCCACGTCGACTGCCCCCCCTTCAACAAACGTTCCGGGACCGCCCCCCCTTTTTCCTTTTTTCCCCCGCCGATGGTTGCAGCGTTATTTTTCATTGCCAGGCGTCATAGACAAACAATCCCTCTTTACTTTTCTCGGGCGAGCGATTCTCCCCCCCCCCCTTTTTTCCAAACGTGACTGGCCGGGCCTTCCCCCCTTCTCTCTTTTGTGAAAGCGTGGTGAAACTTTTCCTGTCTCAATCTACGAAGACCGATGGTTTTCTGGTGAGATACTCCCCTCCCGTCGCATGGCCCCCCCTTTTTTTCTCCCCTCTGGGGGACGTTTCTCTGTTTTCTTTCCCGGGCGCAAACCAGAAGCCCCCTGCGATTTGTTCATACCGATCGCTCCCCTCGTCCCCTTCCCCGCTATACGCCGTGGACCTCTTTCCCCTATTGACGGCCTTGGTGGTCCCTTTTTTCTTTCCTATGACGGTAGTCAAGCTCTCTATTTTCCTTTAACGAAGAGCGTTCCCCCCCCGGAAGTGTCTTCCCAGCAACCGCAGCTCCTCATGTGTCACGTTTGAGAAGTACATCCTCTGTAATTCTCTGAGCGCGAGCTCCTTCTTTTTTCCCCCCCCCCTTCTTTCGTGTGGATATTTTCCCCTCTCCCTTCCTTTGAAAAATCGGTTCCTTGCTTGTAAATTCAGAGGCGCGATTTTTGACTTAGGCCGAATTTTCCCTTCTGTAACACCTTTTTTTTCCCGAGGGGACTTGTAGTCTTCCTGCCTGTCTCGTGTCAAGCACGTCTTCCCCGTCGACCCCGGGAGACGAGGTTTTCCCCCCCCGTGCCGCCGCCCCCCCCTTTTTTTCCTTTTTTTTCCGTTGCAAACCCGACCTGTCTTTTCCCCCATCGGGTTGATAGAGGGTTGCTCGGACTTTTCTTCCCCCCCCCCGCCCAGTCGCTTTCCCCCCCCCTTTTTTCCCCCCCCCTGGCGTATTCTCCAAATCCGACCTTCCTAAGCAAAATTCTTTTTTTCCCCCCAAACGTCTGGCGTCCGTTTTTTTTCCCTTCCAACCTGCACCACCCCCTTCCTTGCCCCAGGGAAATTAGAACGGGCCATTTTTTTCAAGTGCGCTCTTCGTGATGGTTCTTTCAGAATATCAGTCGGATCCCCCCCTTCCTTCCTTTGTGGGGAGGTTGTGGGTTCCTCCCCTCCTCTTAGGCAGAATATATCTCTTCATTTCCCCCTCTTTTTTTGGGTGTTCCGAGATCGCCTTTTCTTCTTACATACGGCACCCCTTTTTTTCGTTCGCGTGGGACAAGGCCGGTCCCAGGATTTTTCCTCGGAACAGAACCATCACCTTTTTTTTTCTTTGTGTGCAACGTGTTGACCCCTTTTTCCCCTCGAGTTTCCCCTTTTTTTTTTCCCTTTTGTTACGGTGGAGAAGGTCTTACTCCGGCATGTTTTTTGGCAAACACTTTTCCTTTTTCTTTCCGGCGTTTTTGCTTTTTTATATGATTTCGGCCTAACGGCCCTCCCTCCGTTTGATTGGAAAGCTCTTTTTTCCGGGGGGCTTGGTTTTTTTTTCTTTCTTACTGAACCCTTCCCTTTAGTTGGCTCCCCTTTTCCTTGTTTCTACTCCCCACTGTTCCGTTCCGGTCACAATTAGTGAAGCCGTTTTTTTTTGGGGGAAACGCTCCTTCCTTTTCCCCTTTTGTTTTTCCAAAATCCCTCCCTTTTTCCCCCCCCCCCACAATGGTTTTCCATCCCTGGGTTCGGCAGATTTTTCTTTTTCTTTTTCCCTAAATTCGCGCTTTCCTTTCCTCACACTCTTACACTCTGGTCAAAAGTGCAGTCTCGGGATTAGTCACTTTTTTTTTTCTTTCTATGTGGATTATCATCGCTTTTTTCCTTTTTTCCTCCGATTCGTCTCTTTTCATTGGTCATAGTGAATGGAAATTCTAAACGTCCGGGGGGATATCTTGGGCTGTCTCTTTTTGGATGAGCTCTGGGCCTTAGTCGGTGACTCCCCGCTTGATGCAGGCGAGCGGTTTTTCCTTATCGAGACCACCTTTTTTGATACGGGCCGCAGGATTTTTTTTTAGCGTCCGGCCTCTTTTTCTTGATGGGATTCTTGCTAGTTTTTCCTGATTAGGTATTTACCGCCCTCTTCCCCCCCCCCTGCAGGGGTGGGCGCTCTTTTTTTCTGGGCGAGGACCAATCTCTCGAAACCTTTCCTACGGCCCCGGTTTTTTTTTGGCATGCGAAGGCCTTGCCCCTTCACGTAGGGCGGGGCCTCCCTTTTTTTCTTCCCCCTTTCCCGGGTAGGTCAGTAGATAGCCCCCTTTTTTACCTCAACCGTCGCTTTAAAAGAAGATAGGTCCTTTGCCGTCCTCCTTTCTTTTTTGAGCCGGATCGCCCTTTTTTTCCCCTTTTCTAGCTTCGAATGGGGTGGTGTTTTTACGATGGCAATCATTCTGTCACTTTTTTTTCTTTGCAATAGATGGGGCGTCTTTTGCGGTGACACGATTTTTTTCTTCCTGTGGTCTTGTGTGCTGGTACCTTTTTTTTTTTCTCCCTGTCGAAATAAGGAGGTTAGTGGGGCCATCCGACGCATCTCTTCGGACCACCGAGTGCACGTTCGACATTGGGGAGGACCTGTTGGTTGACATTAGGATACTTTTTTCCAATTGAGCAAGGGCTATTTTCCCCCTTTTCAGTTATCGCGCATCCTTTCCCCCTCCCCGCCACCATCCTTAGTTGGTCTCATTTCCACCCCCCCCTCTTTTTTTTTTAAAAATGTCGTCTTTTCACCAGCATCTCGCGCCTCCCTTTTCCCCCCCCCCCCCGACCTGGCCGATGATTATCTATTTTTTTTTTATCCTCGCCCTGGCAATCCCCCGTTGACCTCCGGTAACTTTCCCCCCTTTCCCCCCTGGCCTTATCATGCACCTCATTGGGCGGACACGGAGGCCTTTCTTTTTTTCCGAGACGTTCGCCTCCTCGTAGACGTTCTCACTTTTTCTTGACGCAGGTATACAGCCCCCGGTTGGGGTGGTCTTTTCTTTTCCCCTTGACGGTCTCTTTTTTCCTTTCTGGAAATGTGCGACTTCTCGGGAAAGAAGATTTAACTATTTGGAAAACATTTCCCTTTTAAGGACGGCTCGGTTCTTTCTTGTACTTGTTTTCCTCCTTTCAAAACCGCGAGAAGGGAAATAGTTTTAATTCCCCTACGATTGAACTTCAGCAGAGGGCCTTCTTCGAATGTTAGGGGGTTCCTCTCCTCCATGGTCAGAGGCCTGTTGTCCCTGGGTACCGACCCCCCACCCCCCTCCTTCCCCACGCAGTGTCCGCCCCCCTTCCGGCGGCAGACGCGTGCACTTAGAACCCAAACCCTTCCAGTTTCGTGTCTTCTCTTTTGCGCCTTCACGCGCACCCAGCACGTGCAGCACGGGTTTTTGATTTTCCCCTTAGGACGACCGTGTATTTCTTTTTTTTCCCAAGAAGGTTTTTCTTTTTCTCTCCCCTTCCCCCACCCCATCGGTAGTGGAACGTTTCTATGGGCGAACGGAGGCCGTCCTCTTCCCCCCCCTTCCTTCCTCGGCGGAGTCCCACGCCGTTTCTTTAACGAGGGACTTTCCGGAGTCCCTCTTTTTTTTCACTCCCCCCGGCAGGCAATCCACGGGATGAGAACACGATTTTCGATATTCCTCTTTCATGGGCCCCCCGCACTTTTTCTTTCTTCGGGTGACGTACCTCGCCCATCGGGTGCCTATAAGTTTCGTGCGTGCTTTTGCACCCTCTCCGAAGTGGCGGGGAACTTTCCCTCCCGAGATTCCCCCCCCCCCCCCCTTTTCCCTCCCTTGCAGGCTCCACGTGATTTTTCGTCAGGCTCAAATCGGGAGGGTCCCGGTTACCCCCCAGTTTCCCGGCACCCTTCCTCCCTTCTTTTGCCCAAAGAGCATTCAACCGTGGTCACCCCTTTTCTAGCCCTGCCTTCAACTTTTTTTCCCATCATCAACGACCCCACCGCTTCCGCATAAGGCCCTTTCTTTAAAGAACGAAGACCCTTCGCGTTTCTCCTCCCTCGGCGGGGCGGCACCTTTCCCCTTCCTCTCGTGGGCGACCTTTTTCTTTGGGAAAAAACCGGGGACCCCCCTTTTTTTCGGGACGATTTTTTTTTGTTCTCTTCAGATCCTTCTTGGCTTGGGGTGACTTCCCCTCAGAGCGACGGGGATTCCTTTCTTCTTTTCGTTCTTTGTCCCCCCGCGCAGAGCCTCAGGGTGGGCTTTTTCTTGCGGGCGCCAAGATTTCCTTTTTTTCGGAAGTGCTTTCCCTCCATTCAATATGCCGTTTTCGTCACGTTTTTGAACCCCCTCTTTTCACCGACAACTGTCGCTTGCCTTTTTTTTTTCCAAGACTCGAAACAGCGGCGTTTCTCCCCCCTTTTCCCCCTGAACCATGGGCCCGGTGCCCAAGGCCCTTGTCCGTCTTGGCGAGTGTAGAGCCGAAGTTTTCTTCTTTCCCTTTTTAATAATAATCCGTTGTTGTTTGTTTTTCTTCTCTTTTCCTTTCATCGATGTCTTTTTTCCAGTCGGCTCGAAAAGCGTTCGTTTTTCAGTTTCCATGGTCCGTTGCATCCCTTTCCCCCCTTTTTCGCTGTTTCGCGCTTGGCCCCCCTCCTTCCCCTCACCAGGTTCTGGGACCCTTTCTTTTCCCGTTGTGCGCCACGGCAAGAAGATTGATTGGTCCTCTTTTTCCTTAGACAGCTCGATCTTGGGTTTTTTTCTTTTCCTTCCCTGAGTGCTCTGTTCCCTTTCCCTTTTCCGATCCTTCGACCCCCCCTCCCCCCCTTCGTCTTTTCTTCTTGAAAACTCGGATACACTTCGTGAGACTTTCTTCGTCTAAAAACAGGTGCGTTCTTTTTCCCCTTCGACGGACGCCCCCTTCTCCTTCTCTTTCCGGAGATGTCCAAAAAGTTTTTTTCGAAGTCGTAGAACGCGATGTCTCCTTTTCTCTCTTTTCTTGGCGGCGCGCCGCGGCTGCGTCTTTGGAGCACTTGAGGCCGGCTACTTTCCCTTTTTTTTGAATGGCGCTGCTCTTCCTTTCTTAAGGCCGGGAACGGTGATAACGTCCCGTGATTTTTTAGTACTCTGGGCGGCTCCCTTGATCTTCCTGGAGATCTCCCTTCCCTTCCCCCCTCTCTTCTTCCCCCGCACCTTTCGATTCGTGTTTCTTTTTTCCCCCCTCCCCCCCGGTCCCTTTAATAGGTGAAACCGCTTTTTGCTTCGGTCTTTTTTCGGCCCATGAAACGCTTTTCGAAAAACCTCGTGTTCTCCTTCTTTCTTTCCTGCCGTTTGACACTTTTTTTTTTTTTTCCCCTCCCCCGGCGCTCGCAGTCCTTCTTGAACTGCGTTTTTGACGAGGAGTCCTGTATTGAAGAAGTGACTTTTTTTTTCTTTCCTCCCCCCCCTTTTCCCATTAACGGCCACGGCGCTTTGTTTTGTTCAGAGGGTCGCCCCCCCCTACTTCTTGGAAATGATTTTTTTTTTTCCGAGTGCACCCTTAATTGGCGCGTTGTCCGTGGCTTGCAGGCGTGGTTTTGCGTGCCATTTCTCTCCCTTCACGGAATTGTCTTTTTTTCCCCCCTGCAAGGCGGCGTTTCTTCCTTTTTTCCCCCTTCTTGTTGTAAGGACCCCCGGTCTTTGGCGGCGTTGTGGGTACGGGAACCCACTTTGCTTTGTCCCTTTTTTTTTTTTTATAGATGACCACTCTTTTTTTTTCTCTGGTTGGGACTCTGGCCTTTCTTTTTTAAATTATGATCCGAGGCTATTTTTTTCTCGGTTACTGGCGGCTTTTTTCCCCCAAAGTTCACGATCCCTTCTCTTTCTTTCTCCTGCCATGTTACCAGAGCGGCTTTTTGCATTGGACCCCCTTTTTTTTCTTTTTTTGGGTCTCGAGGTAGAATTCGATCGGACAGACCTTACCGTCCAAGTGTCAAGTTTTTCTAAGAACCCACAGACTTTCACCTCCTTCCCAGAGAATTTTTAACGATCTTTACCTTGACAGGCTACCCTTTTTTGTCCGCATAGAAAAATGGCGACCCTTCACTGTAGATGGTTTCAGTGCGGTCCTTCCCGTAACAGTACTTTTCCTCTGTGCTTCAACAACCGAGATTTTCCCCGTTTTTACTTCGAGGAGATTGCTTTTTTTTTTTTTTTTTTCCCCCCTGGTAACCGTTGTATTCGTATTGCCTCCCCCCACCTCTTTTTTTTGCAAGGAGTGGCGGCTTTTTCGAGAACGAACTGTCTCCGCCCTTTTTTCCCCCCAATAAACAGGGATTCTCCGGCTCTTTTTTTTTTTCCTCCGTCGGAAGTGCTCGTTCCCCTTTTTCTTTCCTCGAGAGTGCCGACGTTCCTCCCCTTTTTGATTTCGACAGGCATCGATAATTCAGTCCCATTCCATTTTTTTTTGCAAAAAGGCAAACGTTCCTTTTTTTCTTCTCTTTTTTCTGGACGCCGGATGTTGCCTCCCCTCCTCCCCCCCTTCTTCAAGAGCCCCCCATCTTTTCCTTTTTCCCGCAGCAGAGCGATCGTCTTTCCCCCTTTTCCCCCCCCCAACGTGACTGACGGCCGTGAACCTTTTCTTTTTCCCATCTAATTTGTAGATTTGCGCCTTTTTTTACCCTTACGACAATGATGGAAGAATGCGCTCCCCCTTCTTCCCTTATAAGGAAGTAGCATTTTTTTTCCTCCCGAGGTACGGTTTTCCCTTTTTTTTTGGGGGGGGTGGGTGTGGTTCACTCACTTCCGTCACCCAGAGAGCCCCAGGATCTTGGATAACTACTCCTCGTAAGGCACGGTAACTTCCCTCCCCTTTCCGGCGAGATCCTCTATCTCCCTTTCAGGTGTTGCTAGAGGAAGGTCTCCCAACCCCGTTCTCAGAAAGTAAGTTCCCTTCCAGAAGACCAGCCCTTTTTCTCCCCCTCCCCCCCCATCACAGATCAGGCACGTTGAAGCAAGGTACATCGGATCTTCCGCGCCCTCGATGAGAATCCAACATCTTCTTCCTTTTTTCCCCCCTCTTTCGCCCTTTTTCCCCCCCCACATATTGAAGGAGTGTTTTTCATTTTGTTTCCCTCTTGGAAGCAGTCATTTCAATCTCTTTTTCCCCCCTCTTGGGAAAAAACCATGTTGGTCGATTTCTTTTCTTCATTGTATCCATTCCCATCCCGTCCACGACGGAAGAAACAGTCGGGTGACCGCTTCCCCTTTTTGAGTAGCAACCCTCCTCCCTCCCCAAAAGTTCTTTTTTTTTTCATGGATAGACTGCGTTTGCTCTTCTGCTCATCAAACTTCCTTTTCGAAATCCGACACTCCCCCCCTCCCCTCCCCCTCCCCTTCTTTGCCACCAACGCTGCTTTCCCCTTTTCCTCCACCGGCCACAAAAGGGAAGGAAAAAAAGGGGTCCTCTCACAAGCTTTTGTCAAGGTGGGACTCTTTTTTTTTTTCCCCTTGCAGACTTCATTTTCTGGTGCCCCCCCCCCCCTTTCCCCTCCGAACTTTGATTTGCCTTCTCATCTGAATGGCAGATCGCTATCCTTTTTCATCCTCACGTTTTTTTTTCTCTCTGCATCAGATTTTTTTTTTTGTTTTTTTTCCCTCAAATTCAGTCGGCTTTTCTTTCCTCCCATGAAGTATTCCAATTCCCATGAACATCACGAATGAGCCCTTGTGTCCCCATTCTCTTTCCCTTTGGAAATTACCTTTTGTCTTTTTTTGCGAATGTCGGTTTTCCCCTCCCTGTTGTCCCCCTTCTTTTAGTCGAGGGCGTGCTTTTCCCCTTCCCATGGAAGACTTTTCCCCCGTTTAGTTTTTGATTTTTCGTGAGGGTTGCGCAGGCCTTCCTTCCTTTCTTTTCCCCCCCCCTCCTTTGAGGCGAGGTTCTTTTTTTCCTGGGTTTGATACTCACACTGGTGTTTAGTCTCCCCCTCAGTCTGCCATTTACAGTTTTTTTTTTTCTCCCTACCGTGATTGAACCAAGCTTCCCCTGCTCTCCACCCCCTTCGGACAACATGGTTTCTTTTTGTTTTCGGACTTTTTCGGAGATGGGACGCTCCCTTTTTCCCCCGCCTGCCCCTCCCCACAAATATTGAACTATGGGTTTTTCCTTTGAGAGCGGGCGGATCACACGTGAAGATGGTGATTGTTCCTCAATAGTTTCATCGCTCTTCTTCTGTAAGGTAATCGTGGATTTTTTCTCAAAAAACTGTGGAATGAGTTAGTCTTGATGGGGCAGCCCTTTTCTCTTGTTTGTTCTTTCTTTGGACGCTCCGTTTGACCCGTTTTTTTCTGATGGGGGAGCGGCTCTTTTTCCGTCACGACAGTCTCGTGGCTTCCCCCCCGGGGCCGCAGAGAGGATGCTTAAGATGGATGTAGGTGCTCTTCCTTTTAGCGATCGGTATCTTCCCTCTTCCAAAAATCCGTCCTTTGCGCTAGGTGCGGAAGCGCCGCCCTCGCAAAAAGCGACTTTTTCCTGTCACAGCGGTTTTCCCCCTCCCCCCCTCCCGTGCAGTATTACGTAATCCCCCACTCTGTTTGCACGAGAAGGTTCCATTCTAAGAGATACAACCTTTTCGACGTTTCTCCTTTTTTTTTTTTTTTCCCCTTTTCCTGCCCGTTCAGTTTTCACGTTGGCCCCCGTTCCTTGTTTTTTTTTGAGTTTTCCTTTTTTTAGCGCGCGAGGTTTTTCCCCCCCAATAGGAGATTCGTTTTTTCTTTTGCGTGATGATTACTTTCTCCTTTTTTCGCTGCACAGCAGGCTCCTCCCCTTTGAGGGCAAATAAGAACCCTGATGGGGCGTTCCCGGAACCTTTTTGTCGTTCGGTCGTCCGAAACCGTTTTTTTTTTTTCTTGCATCGATGCCTGTTCGAAAATTTTTCCCCTTTTTTTTTTTTTGCCCTGTCGGAACGCTTCGCCCTCCCCCCCTCTCTATCACCGAGCACCTAGCACTTCGGAGCGTCGTCTCTTTTTCCTTTTTTTTTCCTTTTTTCCACTTTTTCCCGTGATGTGGCCTTTTTTTTTTTTCTTTCAGAAATTTTTCCATTCCAGTTTCGTTCTCGCGAATAGCCTTACATAAACCCTTAAGTTTGGTATGCATTTACTTTTTCCCCCCCCCGGTGGGACCCCTTTTCCTCCCCCCTTGCAACCATCTCTCTAAGCAAAGCATGCCCTTTTCGTTTTACCTCGGTCCTGTTGGTTGGGTCTGGTGGAAGAAGAACATCCTTTTGTTTTCCTTTTTTTTCCCGTTTCCGCCTCTTTCGAGCACAACGCCTACAGGCTCCCCTACTGAGGGGAACCTTCCGTTCTTTTCCCGTTGTTTCAGTACTCGTAGTTTCCCTTAGAAACCTTTTTTCCGTGGCAGGTTTTCGGAATGTCACCCTTTTGGGGGTGTTTATTTCCCACGACCCCTCCCTGTTTATATGTATTTTTTTTTTGATTCCGAAGTTTCCCTTCCCCCCCCCCCTCTTCGAGCTGCCGCCATTTCCGGACTTTTGATTATTGCCCTCCCTTGAAGGCTTCTTTCCTTTCTTTTGACTCTCCCTTTACCGTCTGCCGCGGGGCTCGCCCGTCCCCCCGACTTCGGAAAGGATGATTTTCCCTGGCCACACCGCGGAATTTTTCATGAGCTCCGCCCTTTTTTTTTCCCCTCGGCCCCGCGTGCGCAAATGGTTTTTTCCCCAAGACAACCACTTCCTCCCGGCAACTCCTTTTTTTTCCTTTAAACATCCCTTTTTTTTTCCAGGCCTGTTCGCCTTCGAAACCCCCCCCACCTTCCTTGATAGTTCCCTTCCTCCCCCTCCCCCAGAAACGTCATTTCCTTTTTTTTTTTTCTTTGCGGGCATTGGACGGGCTTCTCCCGGATCGTAAAGAAGGTGACCAAGTCCCTTTTTTTTCGGGATCGCCCCTTTCAACCCCCCCCTCCCTTTTTCCGTGATGGAGTTTTGACGATTTTTTGAATAAGAAGTTCTCGCGTTCAAGCCGTTTCTGAGTGTGGTCGCCTTTTCCCTTTTTGGACGGCGAGATTTCTCCTTGTTGCATTTTTTTCCCCAACGGCAGGCAATCCCTTTTGAGAAAACGATTTTTTCGACCCCAGCGTTTCAATGGGCCGAAAAATCTTCGGTGACGATCTTCCCCCCTCCCCCACCCCAGCGTTCCCCCCCTATAAAGGTCTTGCGGGCCTCCTACTTGTCTCCTTGGCCCGCATCGAAGTGAGGGGCGCTTTCCCCCTGAGGATCTACCCGCCTCCCTTTTTTTTTTTTTTTCGCTTTTTCCTTTTTCTCCCTTGTTCCCTAGAGGCTCCACAGCCGTTCCACGGAATAAGAGTATCAACAGTTTTTCTCCCCCTGGACGCGACCGGCGGCAGTTCCCCACCCCCCAAGGGGACCGCAGGGGGCCGTTCCTTCCGGCACTCAAAGTGCTGGTTTTCCGCCCCTGCCGACGGAGATCGCCTACTTTCTTTCCCCCCCTTTCTCCGGAAAAGCCCATGTTTCCTTCGGTCCCCCCACAAGGTTCTCCCCGCTTTTTTTTTTCCCCCCACCTTGAAATATCAGTCTCGAATGTTTTTTTTGGCCGTAGTTCTTCTCCCTTTTGAACGGGCGAACCAACGTTGGGTTCTTTTTGGAGAAGGTGATTCCACCCGCGCATCGGTCGAGTTTTTTTTTCTCTAGTTCAGAATCTCCTCCCCTTGATAGATCTTTCTCCAAGTTGTTTCGGATGTTTTCCTTTTTTTTCTTCAGGGAGAATCAGGGGGTTCCGGCCTGATTTTCTCGCGCCAAGATCGACTCGTTGGAAAGAGACCGCCCTTTTTTTTCGTTTCACGTTCCCCCCCCCCCCTCCTTTTTCCCCGACAACTGTCTGATGTCCCCTCTTTTCCCGTGCCAAGCTCTAACCAGCTCTTTTGATACTTCCCCTTGGACAATGGGCCCGTTTTCTTTCTTTGCTATTGCGCGTTGTTCGCTTTCCCTCCCCCCCTATGAG
>Ga0179593_1676300_pt1 | contig 13311 bp, 12 predicted proteins | sample CZODoug2_1_08_16_FD_185931 | JGI IMG/M metagenome (GOLD analysis project Ga0179593, IMG submission 185931) | Vadose zone soil fungal communities from Angelo Coast Range Reserve, California, USA - CZODoug2_1_08_16fungal (PacBio error correction) | ecosystem: Environmental > Terrestrial > Soil >... | reverse complement strand
ATCTGTAGTCTCACTTCTTCCGCCTTCCGACTTTGGCAGTCTCGGTAATAATTAATTGTCCTGTTCTGCGGCCGCTACGCTAATATAAATGCCCCCTTTACTCTCCTTTCGCCCCCAGCTAATTTTGCTTATGAGTGAGGTAGAGCAGTGGCAAGCTTTCTGTACCCTTAGTCTCCGTCCCGGAGGCCTCTTCAGGTAAAAGGTTCGTTCTTTTCCGAATCTTGCGCGTACAGACTCTCCTTGTTCTTGCTTGATCTGAGCGACGATCACTGTTCGCCGTCCTGTGTCTCAGAGGAGGTGTGTCGTGGACCGAACGAATCCCTTATCTCCTTTCATTAACACCCCTCTTCTTTTGCGCAAATGTTGACGGGCAGATGTTTCTTCAATTTTTCTCCCAAAATTGAAAAATCGTTAGGCACTACTTTGGTTCTGTCATATCCTCCTTCCTCACCACACGGTATGCTTGGAGACCACCGTGCGGTGGATCTGTTTCCGATCCTTTTCCACGACTCCTTAGTGCTGTCAAAAAGCCGATTACCTTTCTGGCCTGTTCGGTTGAAAGGGTCGTTTTTCCCTCCGGACGGCGGAGGTCATGTGTCCCCCTTTCCGCGATACCTGCTGTTGGTAGTTACTCCTTCTTGCCCCTCCTATTCCATTTTCATTCAGCGGCGGTTCCGGATGAACATGAGGCTTCCTTCTTTTTTTTCCTGTACTACGGCGCGGAAAAGAGATGAAAAAAAGGGATTCAATTCTCGTCTGTCATTAATTATTGTTGACCCTCTTCCATTGAGTACACGACCCCCGATCCTTTTTTCCGAGGATAAATGTTTTTCTCCGTTGTTCGCAGATTTTTTTTTCACATCAATAACCTTTAGAAAGGATTTTTCTTTTCTTCTTCTCGAGACTCAGTCGATCTTCGCGTTGAGCTTTTCCTCATCGCAGCTCCGGATCACTGTCTTGATGGACATGTCTAGGTGCTTGCTACAGGAATTGATTCTTTCCTAAATAAGGTTAACTTGTCACTTTTCCTTTCGTCTTCCGCCGGACGATATCATTACAATGGTCACCCGTCACGCTCTTGTCTGGAGTAAACCTGGTAGGAAGTCTTTTATCGATTCCTCCTAGATTTTTCAGGGTTGATTCCGTCACAATAAGAGAGTGCGTGACTAAACTTCCCCCCCTTTTCGCCACATGTCTCAAATGGAGACCGGTCCTGATAATAGCGAAACAGTTTTTGACAGACTAAGTTCCGTCCTCGGAGACCATGTCCCCCTCCTCTTATGGAGCTGATGTGATGATTTAAACCACACACCACCACATTTTTGTGAGTGTGTCCTCCGGGCTTTTGAGCATTTTTTAAGTTTTTCTTGCTGAGTTTTAGCAAGAGTAATATTAAGGGGTCTCCCCTCCTCTCCTTTATTCTTTCCACGACCTCACAATTATTATTAACCGAGACGAGCCGGTCGCCCTCCCCCTCAGCTCGCTTCTGCTGTTGGATTGTTATAATGTTTCCCGCAGGAGTACGTCGAAAAGAGTTGAGTTAGGCTCCTCCTTCTGAAGTGATATTCTCTACCTAGGGGCGCAGTCGAGAAACTGACTCCGCCCTTTCTTCCTCGATTCTTTACCCAAAGCCGTTCCGTATTCTTAGGATCTTTGGCCTATTTCTTCTACTTTTGAGAACTTACAACACCCCCCCCCCCCCCACATATTTATTTGTCCCTTTGTTTCGGCTTTCTCGTTAGCGGTACACTGTGTAGAACCCAGCGCGGGATTCGGAACCATTTCGCGGAGTGGTAGCCCCTTCCCTCTAACATGCTGGACGAGAACCCCTCGTTTCCGATTTCCTCGCTTCCCCTTCATAATTCCTCCCTGAGACATTTCTTTTCATCCTTATTTTTTTTTGCTATTTTTAGAGTCCGCATGCTTGACTGAAGAGATCTTTGTTACTTTTTTTGCTTAAAGAACCCCATTTTTCCGCGCCCTCTTGTGCAGGGGTCTTTCTTTTCAAGAAGGACCTCTTCCCTCGCAATTCTGAATCGGGGAGCTCTTTATCCCCCTCCCGCCGCTCTGTCCGCCTCCCCCCGTAAGGATGATCGGTTGAACTCCAGGTTGCTCAATGACCCCTCCGTTACCGCGCGCTTCGTCCTGGTAAGTTTTTTCGTGTCCTTTTTACGCGAACACCTCCCCCTTCCCCTTATCAGTTCCCGTGACTGGCCCCGAAGAGTCTTTTGGCCTATCATTCGAGTTTTTTTCCTCCCGCCTGACGACCAAAAACGCTATGTAACGTGTAACTGACAGAAACATCGCACCCTTCCCGAAGTTCTTTCTTCGTTTCTTCTCAGTTCTGTGTAAGAGTATGACGGCGTAATTGACGGCCGATTTTTCCCTCCCCCTCAAAATTCTCTCGGCAAGCAGTGCTACCCGTCCGAGCTTTTTGTTCCACCCATCATCTAGATTGATCGGACACTTCAATAGCGTCCCCTCGTTTCCCAGGGTTGGGGGGATCCTCACCTTCTGTTTGTTTCCGAGAGAAGTACCGGATAACCGAGTCTTCCAGTTACCTTTAAGTTTTAATCTCTTTGAGCGTACTCCCCTCTTTCCCCTCCTTCACAAGCTCCTCTTTATTCCATTTCACGTCGCCCCCCAATACTACTCCCCACGTTATCCCAGATTTTCTTTATTCCTGAAGGATCGACGGCGTCCCTACCCGACTTATTTTTTGAGGACCGGTAACGTTAATTGTATCATAGACGTAGAAATCCCCCGAGTTAACAGTCCCTCTTGGATAGATGCTTTACTGCTTGTGGGGCGTATCGTAGAATCTCCTTTTCGCCTTTTTTTCCCATTACAGGATTTTTTCCGGTATGGGGTAACCAGAACTCTTGCGCCCCAACCATTCTGTGACGAGGTAAAGTGTTTGTCTGCCCCCCAATTCCGTATTGAACAGATCCCCCCCTTTACCTAAAAGCCCTTCGATTTTCCTTTGAGATCTTCACTCTTAGTTTTCCGCTTTCCTTCCTTATCAGAATTTGTAATCAGGTTGGTACGCGAATGTTTCTCTCTCCCGTTCCTCCATTCACCTGTCGCTAGGCCCCTGGAGGCCAAGGAAGGTGCCGGGCCGTCCTATGATAAGCCGTCAATTGAACGGACACTCTTCTCTTTCTCCCCACCGGACTCTCCGGAGGGTTCTTGAAAACCCTTTCGTTTGACATGATCTTTTTTCCTTCCCTAGTTTCTCCACCGGCCTTTGCCTCCACAGCACGCAAAAGTGGTCCATTCTCTCCCTTTCTTAGTTTTTTTCGACCAATAGGCTTCATCCAGTAAGGGAGGTTTTCCTGGTCTTTTCCCCTCTTCGTGTGTGTCGAAAGGTGAAATCTGCCGCAGTAAAGTATCGAAATGGATCGTTTAATATGATATGTAAATGGACCTAGCTGGTCGGAGTCGTCCCTTTTCCCCTCTAATACCTGTTAGTTACAGTCCCGACTTTTCCCTACCAAAGCCCTTGATGGTTTTCTTTGGTCCGGGTTTTTGGTTTTTCTTTTTTTTTTCCCCCCCGATCGATGCATCACACAGGGTCTCCCCGAGCCTCTTACGCCTGCTTCTTTACCGACCCGTTAAGATTTGTTTCCGGCGTTCTTCTGAGGGTAAATCTCTCTTTCTCGCTTTCTTAGGAGTCCAATTTGTGTGATTGTCGATTCTCAAATATGATTTATGTCGAGGTAGCGGATCTACTAATTCACCGACCTTTATGGACATCACTACATCCCCTCTTATTAGGTCGCGGGGCAGGTTGTTATTCTCCCCATTTCTCTCTTCTCCCCCCCTACATATCCGTTTGTTTGGATTTGATCTATATCTGCTGTTGCCTTCCCTGCCAGCCGACCCTCTACCCCGGTTCGGAGTTCGTTGTATTGTGAGTCAGAGCCTTTCCTTCCGGTTCGCGCCTCACAGCCGCTTATAGGAAGTTTTTTCCTTCCACCAGAGCCCGTGTCTTTTTTCTCTCAGCTTTCTCCATCTTTTGCGGACCGACCTCCCGACGCTCGCTTCTGTACTTCCTCTCTGGGACGGAAGAGGCTCTCTCACCTCTCCCTTGGATGCCTGGGTCTGTGCCCAAATCACTGTTTTTACATCGGCCTACGCACAGGGGGAGTATCTTGTTTCCCAACTCTTCGACGGGCTATGATGTCATATGGGCGAACTTTCTTCACGTCCTACTTTTATAATGTTTCGTGCAAAGGCCTTTCCCGGCGGACAGTCTCAGTTTGTCCTCCCCCCCCCCTTCCTAAAATATACAGGGCCTCATTTGGAGGTACGCTCTTGCGATCTTAACCACAACTTTTTATCTCTCAGAGGAAAACGTGATTGCTTCTCGTCTCCGTTTGAAGAAAGAGAATACCCCTCCCTTTGTCAACCCCTCGCCCTTCCCTCTTTTACTTTCTAGTAAGGTGATCTCCGCGGGGATATCAGCCATTGTTGCCGCTTTCTATTTTTTCTTTTCATCCAGTCTTGCTCTACACCCCCAGGTTTCTGCCCTTTCTCTCAGTGTACTCCTCTTGCATGAGGCCCACACGGCGTAGAGTCCCTCTCGAACTGCGGCTCCCACCTGAGCTCAAGTCTTACATGTCTTGACGCTCCTTTCCGGTCCCATCGACACCGGATCGACTTCTTGGGTTCTTTGCGTATTGAACCCCCGGTCGATTCTCACTCGTAACTCTATGATATCACGCGGTTCTCCTTATTTTTCTTTGAGAGCATTCTGGCACCCCCTCCTTTTTTTTCTCTCTTTTATAGGGGATCTCGATTCTTTCCCGTCTCCTCTTGGACGATAATAAGACGACAATCCTGACATTAGTCTCCTTGCGATGGTACCTGTTCCCGGCCCCCCCGGCTGCTATAGGATTCTTTCATTCCTGGTTTTCCCTACTAGGGGAAATCGATGCAGTGGTCCTTTTTTTACGAACGGCGATCAGGTCACTGGCCCAGAAATCCAATTTTCGTTACTAGCTCCTTCGTTTTTTCTGAAGAGTAGCAGCACGAGCTGTTTCGGTTAGTCCTTTCTCGTTCGTTAAGAGCCAAGACGACCGTTGCCCCACACCTCCGTTGTTCCCGATGCTCTTTAAGAACCCCCAGCAGACAGCAATTTGATTTCTTCCCTTCCCAACATGTTCAACGAGAACGTTCTTGTGACCCAGAGATCCCCCGGTGTGGTTTCGGCCTTTCCTCCTGTTCTAGGGGTCTAGTCTTTCTATAGGTGGCTTTTTTCTCCCATACCTTCCCCGGTTAACGAACCCCACCACCTAATCTTTGTTACTCAGGGGCCCCTGGGCAAGAGAGATTCCTTATTTTTTTAGAAAATGTCTGCAAGTGAACGTTAAGAAGAGGTCCCAAGGTTTGTTTTGACCTTTCTCGTTGCTCTTTTCTCTTTCGTCAGCAAGTCCTCGGCGCAGCCTTCTTTTAAGGTAGCGTTTTTTTTTTTTTTGAACTTTCCCGCACCGTTACCCCTAAATGGAAGTTTTAAGCCTTCACGCCCAGACGTGCAGTTTTGAGACATTAATTTCTTATCCTCTTCTAATGGGTCTTCCCTCCGGCAGTCCCTCTCGGTCCTTTTATGGGTGATATCCCAAGTACGGGGCATTCTCACCTCTCCTTGGGCCCGCCATGAAAAAAGAGTCCCGGCTTAGTCTCCGCTCTTTCGGAAATCCTTTTACACGAATCCATATTTTAATCTACTGTTTTTCTCTTTCCGCTTTGAGAATTCATCGTCGGCTTTCTTTTTGAGAGACTCCTCAGTGTTGTCGAGCCTTGTGTGGTGACTTTTTTGTGTTAGTAAATTTTTCTCATTTTTTTTTCCGACCGAGTGTTGATTCTCCATTGTCAACGCCTCCCTCCCGCTTCTTTCGAGGTCCCCAAGCCCAGGTCTATCCTGTTTTATCGTTGCAACTCAATGTTCTTCCACCGTTTTACCTTCTCTCCCTTTCGTTCCAGTTGCTCGTCGATTTTTTTTTCAGTTTAGCCCCCTTCTTTGAAGTCCGCCGGCTGTTTGACTATAAATGCTCGAATCTTGTCTTTTAGCACGACGCCACCCTTCATCTCCTTTCCTCTCGCAAACTTTTCGTCACTCCAACGTTCCTAGATCGCCGCTTGGGTTGGGTCTTCTTCGAGATTTTCCTTTTCCTGCGTGTTTGGGCTCGAGGACTCCGACACCTTCTTTTTTTGCATCAGAGCCACCTCCTTTCAGACTTCCCCACTCCCCATACAATGGTCGATATTGTATCCCCAATCTCCCCAACCTTTCCTAGTTCCAGTGGTTCCAGGGGTGCCGATCTTTACTTTTTTTTCCTCTTCTCTTTTCGTCTCAGAGCATCCTGGTAACCGAGTAGCCCGCCATTGGCTCGGTTGTTCTTTTCTGACTCTCTTTGCAAATGAAGACTTTTGCCCCTCCGATGCTGTCCTTCGATGTCGTCCTACGCGGACACAGGCACTCCCTATTTCTCACGTGCTCTCTGCGGGGTCTTCCGCTGCTGCCCTTTTCGTTGATTCCTTTAAGCGTTATATGAGACTAGACGGTCAAGCTCCCTAACTATTGCACTTTAGCCTATGATGTCGCCGTCGGACTTATTCGGCAGACATCTCTCTCCCTAGGCTTTTTCCCCACTTTTCGATGGGAAAGTCTTTCTTCCCCTCAATCTCCTGAACCTTTGATCCCACTCGTTGAGAGATTACCTCGAGTCCGCCCAATCTTCCCGGATGCGAACTGAACCACTACACAGTTTTTCTTCCTCCCCGAGCTTTTAACCTGCGTAAAAATCATCTAAGGCTCGAATCATTTCCCCCCCTCTCGACTCGAGCAGTTTGAAGAAATTGATATCCCCCTGCGCCTGCATTTTTCTAGACTTTCCTTGTAGAGGGGACTAAGCTCTGCTTCCCCCATTGGTCCCCCCTCCTCTCTCCTCTTTAAAGGACCCCTAGGAGCTCCCTTGATCGCTGTTTTTGACAGCCGGAAGTCTTAGGTGGATTCTAGTTGTATCCTGTTCTCGTCCACCTCACTGCAAATGGTTCTAGATATATCTCAACTTTTTTTCCTATCCTTTCAAAAGTCATGTACTCCCATTCTGTGAAAGGGAGAGTTTAATAAGTGTTTTCCCCTCCAAAGTCCTCCCCTCCAGTTCGACACGCATAAATGTGTAATACTATCCCTGATTTCTCAATACCTTGGAACTCAATAGCTTCGAGAGTGGATCAAGCTAACCTTTTAACTCTCGGGGCTTAAAGTTCCGTGCCTTACAACTGCGCTCTATTGATATTGCCCCTATCGAACAATACGGCTTACGTTCTCCCCAGTCCGTCTGACGTAGCGTGGTAATACGTCCTATTCCTTTCGGCGTCGGTCTGATTTTCTTCTTCGCCCATTCCTGATCGAATACACTTTTCTTCTACCCACTTCTCTTCTGTTATCTTCCCTATTTTTTAAGCGTCTTGGTAGAGGCTCCATCTTGTCTCCTTCCGTAACCAATGGACAAGAGCCTCGGCCTAGCACTCCCTCCGAGTTTCAATACCCTAACCCCTCACGGGTCCTTGGCTGTGTACCCCCACCGACCCTTTTGATATTTTAATACCTCCTTGTTGTTGTTCTTCTCCTTCGATCCTTTTGTTCTCCATGCCACAGCTCATTTTTAGGACCGGCCCCTGCGTTGATTGCCCTCAAGGCGGTCAGTGACGCTCCGTCGATCTCCCCCCTCCCTGCTAAAAGTGGAGTTGCCATCTCTTTCCCCATTGTTTCTATGTTTTCTTAGGGCTTCCCCCCCCCCCTCCCCGAATATTTTCCGACGCACCAATGACCTTTTCTGCGATCCTAGATTCTCTCTTCACTCTTCCCAGACCCCCTTGTGGATTCTTGGTCTTCCTTCCTCGATTCATCAATCAATTGCTTGGCTCTCGCGACTTTTCTTCGCCCCCGTCGGAGGTTTTTTAGTTCCCTCACGCTGCCAGAATTCCATGGTTTCTCATATGACAGTTCCCTTGTCTCCGTTGAGCGTGACGGCTTAGCTTTTTAGCACCCCCACTCTATCTGAAACTCGAACCGTGCCTTTATGTTTTGGTCGAGGCCTTTTTTCTGCAGCGAACCTCCGTGTATTGCGAGCTCGAGAACCACGTTTGTTCCTTGACACCCCCGCGCCCCTTCCCCCGAAGGCGGGTTCACCTATCTACTATCCCTCCCCTGTGTAATATTATCCTTGATCGAGAACTCTCTGCCTCCCCCCTTTGCCCCAGGTGAACTCATACAAGCCCTATCTAAAGGTACCTACGCTTCCTGCGGCTTTCCCTTGACCGCGCCTTTAATGTGTGTCGGGGCTCCTCTTTCGGAGCGGCTTCTCCGAACTGCGGGAGTGTTCCAACCTGAGTCTTTATCCTGTTCCTACGTCTCTGGGAGATAGCATCCCCCTTTTTTTTTTTTTTGTATTGGACCGTCTTCCTATGAATTCTTTTGGTGTAAGTGTATGTAATCCCCTTTTTTCCCTTTTTTTTTTTCGACCTTTCTTGACTTGTTCTTCCCCCCCCCCTAAGAGAGTTAAGAGCTCTCATTTTTGATTCCTCCGCAATTTCCTTCTGAAAGCATCGTCTTGTTTCCCTTTTTATTCCAGGATGCTACGGATTATGAAATCATTTCTCTGCCTTAGAGTTTGTCCCCCCCAGTCTCGCTGTGGCGGATCTCCGTAAATCTCACTTCTGTCGTCGTTCCCTTCTGGGTTGCAGTTTCGTTCTTCCTCGTACTTTAGTAGGCGAACATCGATGTTTCTTACCTCCTCGCTGTTTTTTTGGAGAACCCGAAGTTGAGGATTCCAAGACGATCTACGTCCCACCCATCACGCGAACGGTTGACCCTGGTTTTTTCAACCTCCCCTAGCATGCCGTAGTGATTCTCCCCCCAGGTTCATACTTCAAGAGTCTTGATTTGTTCTTTTTTTCGTTTCGCCCCATAGGGATGTTTCTTTGTGGCGATCTTCCTAGCCTGTTTTCTTTTTCTCCTTTAAGGTTCCACATCCGCGCCCTCATGTGCGGCCGGCACTCTTTTTTTCCTCTCTCACTGACGGTTCGGATGTCTAAGAAGAGGCGCGTCCGCGACCTTCATGTTGGAATTCTTCCCTTGTTGTCCTGGCAAGTATTCTTTTATCTGGCGAGTGTCGTCGGCGAAATCCTAAATACTCGGCGATTCCTTCCTGCCCCTCCTCTTACTAACTGGCTCTTGGTAGGCGTGTTCGACGATTCGAAAGAACCAGACTTTTGGTAATATCATTTGCACTTATGGTTGATGTTAGTGAAAAACTTTACCCCCCCCCCCCCCCCCCCCCCGATAGATTTTGCTTGGAGTGGTCCCTTTTCGCTCTCCCTTTTTGGTGACCCCTGTCGATTCCACTATGTTCTCGTCCACCAAGAAGGCTTTATCTCACAAATTTCACAACGCGTTTAATGAGTTCGTCTTTTCCTCTAATTCCCGAGAATTCTTTCCTCCTTCTCCTAATCTTTGTTGTTGACTCTAACGTAGAGCAGCAGGACAGTAGGTATTGTCCCTCCCCCTGCGAGTCTGCAACCTTTGTTCCGCTGATTTGGGAATTGTTTTTCTCTTATCCCCCCAGCTCCGTTTGTAGAATGACTCCTGTCCCTCACTCCCCTCCCTTGCGACCTCGCTTTACCACAGACCCAGGATCTATCGGTTGGATAGAGTCCCCTGAACCCCTCTCCTCTCTGATTCCCTTACCGAAGCTATTAGTTAAATGGTTTCCTCTTGACTCCCCCTTTCCACAAGCCTTCCGTCTTGCAAGTTTTGGACTGATCCCTGAAGTGTATTCTGAATTATTAAACGCCCGAGTCCCTTCCAACTCGGTCTCCCTTCCTCCTCCTCAACATTCGAAATAAACCCACTCCTCTCTCTCCTTCGTTCCCCTTCCTCTCTCGGTGTATAGATGACCTCTGTCGCTCTAATGAGGGGAGATTTCTGTCGAATATGACCTTCGTGATCCCCTCTAAAGAGATGAAGAAGACCCCCATATCTTTAATGTACATACCTTCCAGAGAAAGCGCTATCGCCTTGGCCCGTGGACATTATTGTCCGACTGTCTGCTCTCTAAGATATGAGATCTGTTTCCCTTTTGTTTCTCCCCTATTTTATGTTGCGCCACGGTAATCGGCTCTCTTCTCTTTGCTCCCTAGACCCTCAACAGCTCGAGTTTTTTCCCTTTATGGCCCCCCCCCTTCCCGAAGAACCACCTTTTTTTTCCTGATGGACCTTACGAGATCCCTCTTTAATTTGACCGGACCTGACTCCTTGACTGAGTCGAAATTCACCTCCTTTCGATTCCGAGTTTTCCATTCCGTCCAGAGAACATTCAGCCTTTCTCTCTGCTTCTTTCGTATTCATCGACCGATGAATATCGCTTCTTCACTTTCCTGGGAACTGTAGGGTGAACCTACATCGGAGACACATCCCGACCGGTTGATCTTTAGCCTTTAATGTTACCCCCACACATATTCCCTGAAGAGATTTTTTCATTAACCCCCTCATTCGTGCGATCTCTTCTCCGTAGGAACTCTCCATTCATCCTTTGATTTTTGAAGTTCGGACTCCTCCTCCCGTTTTTGTCCCACTGACTGAGAGAGGTTTGAGACCAACGGTCTTATGATCCTTCAATCTCTACTTTTCTTTCCGTTTAGATTCCCCTCTTCACTATAGTCTTGAGCGACTTGCCCACAAGTAGGAGTTTTGACTTTAACGAATGTAGTCTTTTGCTAGCCCCCCTTGGCTGCCCCCCAATAAAGGGTTTCTTACCTCAAACCTGTGTGGTTTCCGTTTTTAGAGACCCCAAAGAGGACATTGCCCCGGGATTGTCTCCGACCCCTTCCTTTGCACAGTCGTCTCAAGTTGCGCACTTCACATTTGTTTCTTTAGGTCCCATTATATCTTTGCGGTTTGGCCGTGTAGGTCCTATTTCGCCGCAAATTTGTCTTCTGTTGAAAGGACCCGGTGTCCCTTACCCCACCCCTTGCTTTTCTTCTCAGATCCACGCTTTCCTCAACCTCGAATATTCTGTACGCGCCTCTATGCCCGTTCCTCCCGGTAGACGGCATGCTCATTTCATTCGCACGCTCTTTTTAACGATCACTGATGAATACCATAGGGTCTCAGTCCTTTTTTGGGTATTCGCAATCTACCCTTTGTCTAGGTCTTGTGCGATTTCTAAGGACCGACATCTGATCTCATCCCCTTCCCATCGTCTTTTCATGTCATTTCGGTAGGGGTGAATGGATAACCCCACGGTCAGTATATCTCTTTTCCCTCATACTTGTTTGAGCTTCTCTATATAGTTTCTTCATCCCCCTCCCCGACTACCCATGCTCTGGCTCCCTTCTTTTTTTTTGGTACTCCCAGAGACTTGGTCTTGTCCCTTCTTTGAGGTCTCCATCAGCGACTCTCTTTCGACTTAAGAGGTAGTTTTATTATCGACCATCTCCTCATAATATGATGTTTCGAGCTCCTTTGTATCCCTTTCCCTTCTCCCCCTCCCATCGACTCTGGTCTATCGCCCTAGAAACGGTCGTCTGGTCCCGGAGATGCGCCTCCATCCCCTCTTTTCTGCCTCTTCTCTTGAGCAGATACTTAACAGAGAGTCTGTTTGGAGAGCCCCGTCAGCCTTACGACCCTTCTTCGATTCTTCTGGTTGCCCCGAAGTGCTTTTTTTTTCGAGATTGTGAGGATACGCTGCTATGACGATCCGTCCCCTTCCCCGTGTCCCCTTGAGCTGAGAATTTCGCCTTTTTTGCAATCCCAATGTCTCTGTAAACTATTATCTCCCTTATGGATGCCGATGTTTTCTCTCGGGGTCCCCCCCGTTCTGAGTGTGATCGATTCAAATTGTCGGGCTTAGAACGATCCTCCCCGCCGACCGGGTCTTTCCACAACCTAGACGTTTTCCCCTTCCTTGTATTTTCCTTTTTTAGCATCTGTCGGGCCGCTTACGGGCGCTGATTCCTTTTTTTCTCCCCCCCCCTGTTGATCCTGCCCCCTGGTCTCAAGTGACCCCATTTCATGGCGGAAAAAGGATCTTTTCTTCCTTCTCCCGGTTATTTTCCACAAAAACCTTCCCTTCCCCCTTTGAAGAGTTCCCCGTGCCCTAATCCATGAAAAAAAGGCTCAAGCTGGCTTTTCGGTCTTTAATCCTTTTCGCTCGGACTTCATTTTGTTATTCATTTCCTTCCGGGACGCTCTACCTATGGTTATGACGTCGTTTAGCCTATGTGTTTCCATAACCTAGGCCCGTGCATGTGGGATCCCCCGATGTTCTTGCGGTCCTCCCTTATTACCGCCAACCCCTCCGACTCGTGTACGTCATCGGTTTCCCTGTTACTTGACTTTTTCTTGTCCTGGATTTCCACGTTTTACTTTCCTTAGGATGTAGTGTTCGGAATTTTTTTTTGGTCTTTACCTCTTTTTCTTCCCTCAGTCACTGTCCCCCACTCCCCCTCTTCTCCGGTGGTGCGTCGTAGGTAGTAGGCCGCCCTTCCGAAGAATTTCTCTGTTTTCTGGTCTTGAACAAAGCTCTCGTCTTCTGCGCCAAGTATCCCCCGTTGCACTTCAAATTTCCCCTTGACCTGCTGGTATCTCTCCTCTTATCCTTCTCCACAAGAACCCCTCCCTTCCCCATATCCCCCTCTGCAACCTGTTAAACGATGACCGTTTTCCTTGTTCGTTGTAACGTTGATAGCAGCGGATTTCTGTTTTTTTTGTTTTTCGGTGGGGAGTCAAGTCGTTTGGGAATCCCTTTGGCTTTTCTCGGTTTCCTGACGCTGCCATTTCCTCCTGCTTACCTGAACTTGGTTTTTTCCAACTCATCTCCCCTCTACAGCGATCGGTCTGCTGTGGTGGAGTGAGAAATGTTGCTTCCCTAGTCTCTTGATGTGGCGGTTTTTTCACCCTCTTCCATACTCTGCGAGCATTACTTCCCCAGAATTCCTTCGGGAAGTCTGGAAGAACTAGAACTTTATTGTCTCCCTTGTCTCGAACGTCCTGGAACCTCCTAGAGATGCCCTTAACGTTGGACATCCGGGAAGGACTTTGCGTCACGACTCTTACTATCCAACTTTTTTTGGCGTGTTGTCAGCTGGCGACGCGTTTCTTGGCGTTCTATTCCAACGTGGCTCTGCAAAAGTAGCCGGTGGCTGTTTCCATGGCCCCCCGGTGCCCCACAGCGCGAGAATCAGAGTTTCCGATTTTTTTCGCTCATTCCCTTTCTCCTCCCTGCTTCCAAATTCAACCCC
>Ga0179593_1618732_pt1 | contig 13311 bp, 18 predicted proteins | sample CZODoug2_1_08_16_FD_185931 | JGI IMG/M metagenome (GOLD analysis project Ga0179593, IMG submission 185931) | Vadose zone soil fungal communities from Angelo Coast Range Reserve, California, USA - CZODoug2_1_08_16fungal (PacBio error correction) | ecosystem: Environmental > Terrestrial > Soil >... | reverse complement strand
GCAGATCCAGGACAGTTCGCCCGTCACGGGCGCTTTCTTGCTCTCTTCTCCCCTTCGAACCATTCCTGACGCGCTTCGAATTTCCTGCGTTGTAAGGTGCCGACCATTTCTTTTCTGTTTTGACGTTAGTCCATTCGGTTACCTTACTGTTTTAGTCCTTTTTCGGATTTTTCTTCCCCCATGCGGCTTTTTCCTTCAGCGCGGACCGACATTGAGTCCTGGAGCTTCTGTAAGATACCCTACAATTTTTCCTTTTACTCCATTTTTTTTCCCTCGTCTAAAGTTTGCTTAACCCCGGCTTCTCCTGCCCCTTTTTTATTCGGGCTTAGGTATCAATCATTCGTTCGTCCGAATCGGCTGGCAGCGATTTCTGATCGCTCTTCATCTTTTTTTTCCTCATTCCCATACCTTCTTCCCGATATCGGGGTCTCTCCATTCTTCTTTTTCCCTCCTTGAGTTTCCTATTTCGAAAACGTCCACGGTCCGTGGTTCTCGTACTCTCTATCTTTTCCTCCAGTGTGCCGCGTTCTACCCCCCAATTCATATGGGCGGGAGTTTTCGTTACAAACAGGAAATCCCCCGCTATTCCTTCTTTTTTTTTTTTTTTTGGTCTTTGTTTTTTTAGTTGTCCCTGTGGTTTTTGGTGTCTTTTTTTATTATATTCGTCGTGTCTCCATCTTTTTTTCCCATTTTTTTTCTAGGGACACCCTTTTCTAACCTCAATTAGCTAGTTGATTTATTTTCCTTCTTTCCCTTGATAATCTTACCTCTCGGGAACCTTTTCTTCAGTCGTGTTCCCCCTGGCTAACTTGTCTGCCCGTTTCCCGCTCTCAAGAAAGACACGGGAGCAATCGCCGAGATCTGACTCTCCTTTAAACCTTGTCTTTCCCCCCCTCATCTTCATAACTCTTTCCCATACAAACTAGGTGAACCGAATCACCTTGAAGATTTCTCCCGGTTTCCCTTCGAGCATTGGACCTCGTTCCTTTCCCCCCCTATATGACCTTTTTTTGGGTCATTCATTCTTTCTCGACTTCGGATCCGACCTTCCTACCGACTTCGCCCCCACTTTCCCCTGTTCCCCCCTCTCTAGATTATTTTGATGTCCTCTTCCGCTTCTTTCCCACCATTGCAGTTCAGGATTCGCCTGATTGGGACTCTCACCCCCTCCCCCTCCCTGGTCTCCCGCCCTGACCCTTCCTTCCCAAGACTGTCTTTCGACCGTCTTTTCTCTGGTGCTCAATCTAGGAGGCATCCGTATCGTTTCGTTGGCTTCTTCGTGACGTTTTTTCATTGGCTTTATCTTTTCGGACCCTATCCCCCGGTTATCAAGGTCTCTCGCAGTATCCCGTAGAGCTGCGCTTTCCCCCTGGTTTGCCATTCTTCCCACCCGTGTCACTTCTGGCGTTCCCACTTACCCCGGTAATAGGAGAACAACACGTCAGGTCAGTTCCCGTTCAGTCCAGCTCTAAGGTTTTCCCCCGATTCAGGGTCCTTATTCTTCGGGTCTACTTTCGGGGTGATAGAAAGAACTGCGATTTGCACGAATTTCGGCTTTCCTACCCACCATATAGAGTCCAGCTACAACCTTTCCCCTAGTTTGCGTTTTTGTCTTTGACACTTTTGGTTTCCCCGCACCTGTTTTGTGAGAATGATTGAGACTCCGCATATACTGTTGCCCCTGTGGCTTTTCTAGGCTAGCTTTTATTCCCTTACACCCCATCTCTCCCTCCTCCTCCGTTTTTTTTCTTCTCTTTTTTTTATCACCTGCGGTTTCCCATCTATTTCCATTTCCTCCTGTGCGTATTGAATTCAGACCATGGCCCCCCGTACCAGACGTAACTTCCTACGATCTTGTGTTTGCAGAATTGCCTCTTCCCGTAGTCTTTTAATGTTATCTCCCCCTGTTGTATGGGAGATACCCCACAAGACATTACCGATCGAAGTTTAGAGTTACAATTCTAAACTTTCGTGATTTCAACTTCCCTCCCCTTTTTAACTTGTTTTTCTTCTTATTACCGGTCTCAACGCTCGCCTTTTTCTTTTCACCGTTTTTTTTACATTGAAGGCCCGTGTCAATGACCGGTTGCCATTAGCTTGTTCTCCTTTGAACATGCCTGCAGTCATTTTCCCCAATTCCCAGTTCCACCGTCACGAGCCTTTTCCATTCCCCTTATCTGGTCTTCTCCTTTATTGAAAGAGCCGCTCAAGAAATAAGACGTCCCACCGGAACTTCTCCTCTCAATGATGGGGTCTGGTCTCTTCACCCCTTCCTCTTCTTCGGCTTACGATCCATCTCGAAGGCCATGACCTTTTCCAATTATCTGTGGAACAGGTAAGATCTACGTGTCTACCTTCTGGCCACCCCCTCACTTCCAGTGTCATTTTTTTTTTTTTTGACATATTTTTTCTTCTCGATCCTTCTTCCTCCTCCCTCTGTACTCGTTGGCCCTCTTGTTCCTCCCATTAGGCCCTGAATGATGCGGCAGGCGTTGCTTGAGAGCCGTCGAATTTGGTAGCCCTTTTTTTATGATTTTCGTTGTCTTTTTTTTCTTTTCTTCACTTTTTCCTTCCAGTTCATTTCATCTCTTTCTTGCTAATGTGCTAGCGCCCTTATTTTGAAGAGTGGTGATTCTCGTTTCCTCTTTACGCACAGTTCTTTTTCGTCTATCTTTCCCAAAGCCTCCTTCAGCACCACCTCCTCTAGCGAGCAAGATTTTGCCGTTGTTGCCCCTTTGTAATCACCTCTTCTAAAGTGTGCTCCCCTCCTTGCTTTTTCTCTCGGTTCTGTCTCCTTTCTTTTTTTTCTCTTTAACCATTCATGACCTAGATGCGAGCGTTGTTATAGTTCTACGCCAGAGGTTTTACTTCCAATCTCTTTCTCTTCTTTGTTCTTTTTTTCCAATATAGACCCTCCCCGTTAGGTAGACCGGGAACGTAAGGATGAATTGCGTGTTTCTCTCCTCCCCCAGTGGTTCCTCGGCTTTTTTCCCCCCCCTTTTTCCTGGTTTTTTCACGTCGAATTTTGACAACGTCGTTTCTTGAAATGCATTTACGGTACCGCGGTGTTGTTGTATAGTTTATCCTAGGGTGCCACAGCAGAGTTATTTGCTCCTTTTCTTCAAGGTCCCAACCGTCGCTATTTTCTGCCATTTTCTCTTCCGCATCCCTTTCCCCGATTGTGTTTCCAATAAATGTTGAGGACTGAGTTGGGTCACGCAGCGCACTAATCCCCGTCAGGTTCCATCCACTCCCTAACTCTTTTCTTTGCGGTCGATGAGATTTTTTCTTTTTCGCGCACCCGGCAAGGAAGTCCCGGTCCGATCATCTCTCTTTTAAGAGATTGTTTTTCGATTCTTATTTTTGTTCACATTGCCGGTTTCTCCTCTTCTTTCTCATTCTCTTTTCTTACGATTTCTGCTTTTTTCTAATTTTTCCCCACTATGTTTATGCGTAGTCCGAATACGAGTTATGACCCCCCTCTTCTTGAACAGTTCACTTTTGCTTCCCCCTCCCCTCTCGGAAAGCTCCTAGGATACCTTGTACATCGGCATGTCTGACAATAAACTATTCCGTTTTTTTGTAACGATTCCCTCTTTGACGGCACCTTTTATTCCCCCTGGTTCTTTCAAAGCATCTACAATAGGCCTGCTGGACATCTCCGCCTTTCGGTCTCCCTGATTCCTTTCGCCATTTTTTTCTGGACTATCGGCCGTCGCGAACCCTTCTTTCGTTCCGACCTTGGTAATTCACGAAAGTACGACTTCCAGTTTTCGTTTTCTCTCTGGCCTTCTTTTTGGATTCAGATATGTTTCCCCTCTTCTGACTCTTTGCGTCATGGATGGTGATTATTCTTCCTTTCTAATCAACAGAATTATGTCCCCGGCGGTGCGCCCAAAAAGAGTTGGATTCCGATCAAGGTTTTTTTTTTTGCAGGGTTCTGATCGCTCTCTCTCTTTCTTTGATGGTCTGATCTTGACAAATGTCAATCACGACTTCAACTTGGGGAATTCGTCGACGAGGTGTAACCCCTAGAGGTTTTAAACTTCGCCTGCAGCTATCGTCCTCCTTTTTTTTTACCCATTCCGCGCTTACTGCCCCCGCAGTTTCTTTTCCCATTACAACCCTCGACTCGAATCAATTGACAACGTCGTTTCTGACTTGAAAAGAGTGACACTGTGCCACTTTTGTTCCTTCGGTTTTTCCTTCATGGACTTAGCACGATAGGGGCGCCTAGCGCGGTCAGTTTTGGAGTTCCTCTTTCGGCTTCCAACCCCCCCCTTTTTCTACTGGTGGTTAACCACTTGAGTTGGCCCGGGAGACACGTAAAGTGGGAACACGATGTCACCGATCTTTTGCAGTTCATTTTTGCCTCCCTTGACACTATCCCCCCCCCCAAGTGTTCTCGGTCTTTACTGACATGCTTGCAACATTCGTCTGACAGTCGTATTGACTTAGGCGGCGCTTTACCTTTTGAGGAGCCCCTTTCCCCCTCGTGCATTTTTTTCATTCTCGTGTTTCAGTTTCCCCCCCTTGGGCCTTTCTGTTTCTCGTTTTTGTCATGTATGAAGACCAGTTTGACGGACCGGAAAAGGCACTGGGTTCCTCTCCTTGAACTTGCTCGCGTTTTCTTTCCCTGTCATAAGACTGAAATTTGGTAGTTCACGTTCCCTGGGTTTTCTGAAAGGGGTTTTGTGAAGAGGTTTCAGGCTCTTCCAATCTAAGAGTGATGGGGGGTTTTTTCGTCCAAGACCATATTTTCTTTTTTTCCGAAGACAGGCGCTACGTTTCCATATTTCCGAACACCTCCCCTTTTCTCCGACTGTGTTTTGTTTAAATTCTCCCCATCTTCTTCTTCTTCGGTCTCCCCCAAATACCGTATGCCATTAGAGAATTAGGAGTTTTTTCGAACCCCCATCTTCCTACGGTGTTTTTTGGTAGGCGGATTCCCTCCTTCTAACTTTCTCCTTCATTCAGTATCCTTTCGTCTTTTTTCACCTTCTGTATCAGAAGAAAATGGCGACGAGTTAATCACACGTCGCGCCTCTGATTTCTTGACTCCCATTTTCCCAACAACGGGAGTCTTACCTGTCTCCTTCTCGCCCCCCCGCCCGATCTTGATAACCGACCCCGCCAAGATAACTGCCTGACCCCTTTTCCTTCAGTCACCTGTTTTTTTCTTCTTGCTACTCGGGGTTGCATTTTTTGATTTGACCGTCCACCTGTGTCCCATTCCTTAGAGTCCTTTTAGGCGTTTACAGATATTTCCTCTCCCCTCGTCGCCCCTCCCACTTCCCAGTCCCTTAATTTCAGCATACGAGTCTAATTTCCTCCATATTAACGTCGCCATAAGCCCCGACTTAGAACAAGACTCTTTAGTATTGTCAAATGCCGTCCGGTCTTCACCTCCTCTTCCGGCCCTTTTTTTTTGCTGGCTGTCACCTCTTTCCGATTACATGGAAATGCATCGTTTTTTGCGATCGTAAGGATATATGTCGTGTCTCCTTGTGCCTTTCCCTCTACTTTAGTAGTTCGCGCTCTCCTCCCTACTTCTGAACATTCCTCGGGCTGACGTACTTGTCCTCATGTGTCGGTCGAGCTCCAAGACTTGCCAACCTTCTCCATCTCTTCGTGAACTGGTTGTCCATCTTTTAGAGCAAGGCCACTCAATTTCGATTTGCTTGATTGTTCTGCTCTGTCTCCCTTTGCAATTACTCGTTTCCCCAGGAGACGTTTCTGCCCAGTGCCCGCCATTTTCTTTATTGTTATATGTTATCCCCGATCCAGAGGCCCCAAGCGTCCAGAAGTTGATCCCTTTCTCTTTGCCCTGTATTCTGGTGCACCTTTTCAATTTTGAAGTGGCGCCCCGGGTGAGTGGATGCTTGAGTACTGTTATTCCTTCTTTTGCATTTCCCCCGGATTGGTTCGTTTTTCTTTTTTCCAATCGCTGCCTATCCTCAGTTGTCCGACATGGAGACCTTGACACTTTGATTAGTGCACGAGTCTTCCGAAAGGCTTTTTCATCTCTCTTCGTCTTCTTGCAGTTTTCTTTTTTTGAACCATTTTTCAGGATCTCCCCAATTCTTGGCATGATGGCCGCAGTTATTTCGAACGTGCGTACAGAAGTTGGCGCTACTTTTTCAGTTTCTCTTAACCTCCTTACGGTTTCCCCTCTGTTATTCCTCATTTACTTTCACCTTCGTACGTAAAAGGAAACCTTAGATAGGTTTCGCGCTCCCTAGGAAGAGATTCCCTGCAAACTTCGCTTATGTTTCAACCCCATTTCCTGTCTGTTCGAAGTCCATCCGCTCTTCTTCTTCCAAAATTCAGCCAGCAAACCTTCGAGGAGCTTCGTATTCGGAATTAGAGTAAGAATCCTCTACTCTTTTTTTAGTTGAATCCCCCTGCTGATCTCTTCTGACCTCCCTTCCCTTGTTTTTTCTCTCAGAGATCTTCCGAGTCGTTGCGGGGAGTATAGATCGTCTTTCTCATTCCTTCTCCTTTAATTGCTTCCTTCTTCTGCGTTTTCCCCCGCAGGTTTTCCGGAACATCATTGCGACCTTGTTCCACAGAACGAGGAATGCCCAACTTCCGTCCGGTGCCTCTTTTCCTTTTTCCATGATCCGCCGTCTTTTGAGCTCCTCCCGAGGTCCTGGTGTTTGCAAATTAAAATTCAATTGATTGCCGCCTCCTTACTCGATGGACCTTCCTTTTTCCGGCATGGCTTCGTCATCAATCCCTGCACATCTTCTAGTGCAATTTGTTTGAAGTCAATGCTTTCCCGTCCTTTAACGTTCACTTCAGTTTCACCTCCTCTCTCGTTTCATTCCCTTTTGGGTGTTGACTTCCTTTTTAAGTTGACTCTTCTCTTCTTGTCGCCATCGTTTCTCCGTCTTGTAATTGTAATCGCCCCCCATCTCGGCTTCTCAGGTGCCAGATACTTTTTTTCCCTGAACCACGCCCTGACTTTTCACATTCGTTTCCAATTCTTTTTTTTTTCCTTTCCTCCCCCCGTGTCTTCACATTTTTTCTGCCCGTTTCTCTTTCTCTGCTGTTATTGCCGCGGATCGACTTGATTTTTTTCCGGAACTTACTATTATCCCGATCCACCTTTGGATTGTCAGGATCCCTTTCACGGTCTTTTTTTTAGCAGAGGGTCCATCAAGACCAAGGGCAACTCCAAATTGCCTTCCTGACATTGTGCCCCACTCCCCCTTTTCCCCCGCCCATACACTTTTTCGGTTGCTACCTTCAAGTGCGTTCGGATTCGACTTAGCTGCTGAATTACCCGGCACCGAAATTCGATGTTTTGATAGGCTTCGGCTACCAGGTAGTCCACCTTTTTCATTCCCCCCTTAGTCTTTACGTCCAGCTTTCATCCTTCCGGATCTTCCTGTTTTTTGTGACAGCCATCCAACTGAGTTTTTACTCTCCCTCAACCATTCCTCCTTCGCCTTTCTCCCTCATGGCTTCTCTTACAACTCATAGGGCTTTGATTCCCATACTCCGTCTTTAATTTAACGTGACGGTGCCTTTTGCTTTTTATCGGATGCTCTCAACTCCTGGCTTTTGAAATTTCCCGTTTACGTTCTTTCTCTTTTCGGTCATTTTTTCCCCTTTTTCCCTGCCTTCATTATCGTTCCTGACAGGGCGCGCTCTGAAAGTTCATTGAAACACTTTTTTTTTTCTTTGTTGGCTCTTTTTTGGTTACAGTTTCCTCGTCTCTTCGGGATTGATGTTTGGTCTAAAAGTCGCACCTATGCGTGTCCTCCTATGGTTTCTGCTCTTCAAATATCTAGTTCCCCCACACAGTCCCTCTTTTCTTTTTATTGACACTTTCGCATGGTATGGACTTTTTTGAGCCGCCCCTCCGATGGATTGAGAGTGTGTCTTTTCTTCCTTCGTCGATGACCCATCTCTATCTTTTTTCCCCGTTGTTTTTTTCTTCTTTTTTGTCGGGTTACCCCGCCGATTCATTTCCCTTTTTCCCCTGTTATTGTATGCTCAAAGCATCTTTCTCTTTCGTATCTTCCCAAGAACCCCGTTCCGGCATGTGTGTGTTTTCTTTTTTTCTAATCGAAGATATACTTCTTCTTTTTAGACCCCCTTCCTTTGTGCGCTTTTTCCTGATAATCCCCTCCCGATCCTTTCTCGCATGTGATAGTACGATTGCATTCAGATGGACCTGCCCACCCTCACTTTTTTTTTCTTATTTATTACCTTCTCCCTCGCATTCTTCTTTTTTTGTCCCACTTGCAGGTTCCCAGTGTCCAACTTCACAGGTTATCCGTACGCGTTCTAATACAGTTCTATAACCCCCTCTTTGGTCAGTCGTCCTTCCCATACTCCCCTTTTCATTATTTTTTATCGTCCGTCATTTTCCTCTTCTTTGTAAGCCCAATGAAGTTCGGTCCAAGACTTATACGTAATGTTGATACGTGGGGTTCTTACCCCATGGACGTTCTTGTGTTTCCCATCTTTCTCAGGAACTCCTTCAAACCCGTACGTGTGCGATCGTAACCCCCCCCCCAAAACACTGATAAATATTTCGTGCTCTATTGTGCCCTCCTGCTGTTTCCTTTGAAAGTGCAGGTTTTTTTTACTTAGATTTCCGTCCACTCTCTTCGAGCTTCGCGGGCTCCTCTCAATGACGATGATGACTCTTTGCGGGCGAGCCTTCCAGAGTAGGATAGAAAATTTATTTATTGATAAGGCTGATGATGTTGGTCTCCCTTTGTGTCCGAGAACTTTCAGCGCCGCTTGTAAGTTTGCTAGAGCCATATTTCTCGTTAAGGCAGTGGTAAACTGCAGACTTCTTCTTTTTGGGACCTCCCTTTATTTCTCTTTGAATCCCCTTTCCAAAGACGTCCTTTCCCCCTCACCATGAATTAAGAGAAGGTTAGTGCTAAGAGTGTCCTTGTCGGCTTCCTTACTTTTCTCACCTCCCGGTGCGCTTTGAGCGGGAAGCCTGTTCTTTCATTTGCACTTCCATAACGCAGCGACTTGGTCTCAAGTTTTAAGTCCTATGAGGTATCCAAGGGTCTCCTTCTTCTAATCTAATGTTAGTGCCACTCTTTTTCCTCCCCCCATGGTCCGCATGACGCTTATGTTCGACGCTTTTCCTCTTTCTCATCCTTGACAGGCGTTCCCACATCCGTTATGATGGCCAGAGCGATTCGAACGATCGTGACAGAAGCCATGCACTTTCTTTTACTCTTAACCTTTCTATGATGCATTTTTCCTAGTTTCACCTTTTTATTTTTTTCCAATTCCCTGTGTCTCCAGGTACCCTTCGTGATCGGGCTCTGCGAATAGTCCTTCGTCCCTTGCGAGGGTTTTTTCCCTTTTTTGCCCATTTTCCGTTCTTGCCCGTGCTCGAATAGAGCGTTCACACTTCAGTGTCCCCCCCCCCAGACCTTCGAAGTGCGTTCCTCTCCATTCCTATATACGTCCTTTCCCTCCCTTCTTTGATTGTCATTTCCTTCTGTTTTTTGTTGTCCTAACGGGCCTTTTTTCACGTTTCCTTTGACATCTTATTCGAAAAGCGACGCCTTCCTATTTCGCATACTCCGGACCAGTCTTTCTGCTTTTGTCCAGCTCTTTCTGAATACACCTTGTAAATTTCATATGCCCGCTCTAGGAACCCTTATTGTTTCCCTTATCGCTTTTTCCTCCCTACTTTCTGCGTCCCACACACCAATTTCTACCTGTCCGAGTCATCTCATCCGAAGTTTTCACGGCCATGCTTCCCGTCCTCTTTTCTCTTTTCTGCTTCAACCGTTGTTTTCCTTGCCTTTTTTTTCTCAGTTCCAGAGCCTGACCCCCGCAATTATCAGGAAACGGGATCGAAAATTACTTCTTGTCTTTGTTTTTGACAAAGTCTTTCGGCACATGACTCGGGGGAATATCGGCAACCCTCCCCCTCCCAATCGCTGAAGTCCTTTCTTCCTTCATTATTACGCCTCAATTTCCCTCGGACCTTGTCGCGCCCTTCGGTGCGCCCCACCTGAGGAGCCAAGTCTTTTCTCTTTTTTTTTTCTCATAATTTTTGCTTTCCCTTCCTCAACTGTGAGTCGTCTCCCTGTGTTTTCCGTAGTCCTGTAAAAGTCCATTCACTATACCCTCAATCTTTTTTTTTGGCCACCTCCAGGTGTTATTGTCAAAATTGGATGCTGCTTATCTCCGACATTTTTTCCCGTACTTTTTCCGCAGCTTTTTTTCACCCTCACTTTCCTAATACTCTCTACCATTGACCCGGCCCACCCAACGTTTCCCCGGACCTTCGTGCATGCTTTTAATTTCTACCGTGAAATAGGGGACTTTTCGGTGTCATCAGAGTATTGTGAGCGACTCCTCGGCGATCCCCCCTTCCAACTCTTTCAAATGGCCCCTTCTTTCCCCATATGTGGGCCCTTTTGTAGCCCGCCTCCTGTATCTCTCTTTCGTCCGATGTTTTCTATTTCGTTATTCATTCTAGAAACCCCTTTTTTCTGGTACTGCGCCCCAACCTTTGCTTCCCCTCCCTTTATAGTATTTTTTGTTTGCTTAAGTCGTGTTTTCCAATCTAGGACAATCTCTGGCATGGTTCAAGTGGAATTCTTACCGTTTTGGTTTCCCATTCCCCTTTTGAGAAAGTCCCCCCGCGAAACTTGCTACGTGCCTGTTTTCCCGATTGCTCCTGGGGGTGCTGGGAAACCTGCAAGGATGACCGGAAATCCTTTTAAACTCCAGTTCCCTTTTTCCCTCCCCCCTGACCTGTATACCAAGTTCTGTATCCCGTCTCTTTCATCCCGCTGCGTAGCGGGAAGTTCTTCTGAACACCTTGTTCGTTCTTTCTTTTTCGTAGTTGTGATCTACCTGTTTTCTAAACTTAGGGCAGCTCCGTTTTCTCCCCCCCTCTCCTTCACCCACATACAGAATCGAGCAGTGGCGAAGGTTCTTGATCTTATTTCCGGCCATGGTCTCTTGGATCTCTGCTTTCCATTCGGCGGCGTTTTTATTTTCCTCTTCTTTTCCTTTTGTTGGAGGTCTGGTTCCCTCTCAATCCTCCTAAGCAGTATATTTGGAGTGGTTGCAGTCCCTGGCGACTTCCCTTTAAGCCCATCCTCGACATTCTTGTTCTTACTATATTGGAACGTCTTCTCACTACTTAGTTATTGATCGCGTGAGACTTGGCTCAAGCAGACCCACACATCCCCGAGTACTTGGTTACTCTCCGCTCTCTTATTTTTCTCCCGGATTAATTGTGTCTGATTATTACCTTTCTTTAACGCTTCCGCGGTGCAAGGATCCGCGGTTTCCCAGTGTTCCAGATATCCGTTCCTTCACTCGCTAATTTTTTTCCTGTCATCATTCCTCGGGACCAAATCCAAGCCCCCCCTTCGGCTTACAGTTCAACATTCCTTCGGACGTCATTTTTAATACCATTTGCGCCGCCCATTTCCTTCTTTTGAACCTCTTATGTCAATGCAGTGGTTTCTTTTCCAAGCCTCAGCTTTTTTTTTTCTCTTGCCCCTCGTGCGAAGGACCTAAATTTAAAATAGATAATCGATCGAGCCCTTTTTTCTAACTTGCTTTACAAGTTCCCCTTTTCAATAGGTGCGCCCGCCCGATTCTCCGCTACTTCTTGGTCACTCCCAGCTTTTTATCTTGTTCTGTCTGTAAATTTCGTTTTTGACTAAAGAAGGTGCTTGTCAAGCTCTACCATTTCAATCTGTTACTTTCCTTTCTGTGTTCATTCCCGTCGTGTTAGTCTTCATTTGTTGTTTTCTTTGATTGATCTGGGCTCCGCGCCAATATTAGGTCCCTTTTTTTACTGGGACTCTTCCCAGCGCTTTTGACTTTTTCTTTCTCCGGGCCCATCCACAACCGCAAGCGCTCCCAGAATTGACCGCATGTTGCATCTCCCAGAACCGATCCCCCCCCTCTCTGAAATCCCTTATGAAGTTTTCCACCGCCGGTTGCTTTCGTCTTTTGTTTCTGAAATTCGAAGGCCTCCAGGCACCCATGATGCAGCGATTTCTTGTTTTTCCAAGCGCCGCTTATCCCCCTCGCCGACAAGAGTTCCTCGGTCCTTTGACTTGTTCGTGCACTGACCTCACCCCGTTCGTCAAGGATCCCGGTTCCTGAGAATGGCCATTTGCTCTCGTGCGGCCTCTTTCCCTCTCAACCAAATGCTGGCCCGGCTCTCCTTACTGATTTTATCAGAAGACGTACGTAGTCAGGGAAGCTGATCGGGCCCCAATCCTGTGCATTTTTTCTTCCCCTTCCCGCCATTTTTTTTCTCCAATTCTTGGATTGTTCCCCGCGCGCGCAGTGATTGACGCAACTCGTGAACGATTTTCCCGTTAGTCTCTCGCCTTTTTCTAGCTCATAAGAAATCTTTTTTCCAATTCTTTTTGTCAAACGCATACTTAGGCAGTACTTTTAGAGACTATTCTCGATCTTCACGCTATTGACCTCCTTGTCTGTCTCTCTTCCTTCCTCCTCCTCCTTTTTTTTTTGATTGCCTTCTAGTCACGGGGAGGATCGCGGTAGTCCTCAGAATTCGCCCCTATTAGTTCCTCGAAGGTCCCTTCCTCCATTTGCCCGGATTGGCTCTTTCGTTGCGCCTAGCTGCCTCGAGCCAGACAACAGTACTTTCTCGTTGTGTTCTTTTCTCTTGGCTCACTTTTGACTTTCGGTCACGCGACACGCCCATTGGTCCTGGGACCCCATGCAAGTCGCAAATACTTATATTCACTGTTTTTTATTCCTGTTCCCGATGCTTTCCCGTTTGGGTTTTCTTTTATTCACTACTTTCGCACGGCTCATGGACAAGGCCCATCTGTGATCGCCCCTTTTCTTACTTTTTCCGCTGGGTCCCTTCCCCTTCACCTTATTCCATCGGTCCCTCTCTTCATTTTCTCTAAGGGTTGTTGACTTCGCTCTTTAAGACAACAGAGGTTTGCTCGTCCTTCGGTTTCCATCTTCCATCTTCTCTTTGTGCCATAGCCGCCGCCCCAATCATGACGTAATGGCAGTCTGTTGGCCCCGCCCCCTTCCCCCACTATATCTCCATTGCGGTGCGCCCTTCCGATATATTCCGTTATCAGTTTTTCACTTTTCTTCCGACTTTTTTCCTCTGTCCGATGGTTTCCGGGACTTTGTTAAAATCTCTACCCGATCCTTTCCCTTGTGTTTTTCGCCCGCGCGTCCCACTTTTTTTGCCAGGAATCGCGCTAGAAGACCCCTGAGCCCTCGACATCCCGTTTTCTCCACCCACGCCGCTGTGTTCCTTACTCACAGAATAAAATTAATAAGACAAATTTG
>Ga0179593_1591728_pt1 | contig 13311 bp, 10 predicted proteins | sample CZODoug2_1_08_16_FD_185931 | JGI IMG/M metagenome (GOLD analysis project Ga0179593, IMG submission 185931) | Vadose zone soil fungal communities from Angelo Coast Range Reserve, California, USA - CZODoug2_1_08_16fungal (PacBio error correction) | ecosystem: Environmental > Terrestrial > Soil >... | reverse complement strand
TGCCCCTTTCTTCCCATTGAATACATTCTTCCCTTTTTTCCCCCCTCGAAGGGGGATATGTCGCCGCTTCCTTCTGACCACCCCTTTTCTTTTATTGTCCTCTCTTCTTCGATTAATCCGGACATCAGAGTCGAGTTTTCCCCCTTGATCCTAGATCTTTTGGAAAGGGTATGGCCTTCTGCCCCCCCTCCCCTTTTCGTCGTGCCCCGCTTCCACCCAATATCTATAAAAGCCTTCCCCTCCTCTTTCCCCTAATTTTCTTTTATTGTTTTTTTTCAGAGACATCTAGAGATCAATTTTTTCCCCTGAACTGGCTCTGTTTCCCCCTTTTTTTTTCCCTGGGATGAAGCGACCTTCCTTCGCCTTTTTTTTTCGGTTTCGCGTGGTCGACGTTTTTTCTTTCCTTTTTTTTTGCTAAAAGAACAGAGCGCTCCCCCCTTTCTTTCTGGTTGGTCCTTCTTCCTTGATTTTAATGCACAACTTTCCTTAACGTCCGTTCCATTGACGTTACTCGAAATGATGCTCCTCCTTTTCCTGGATTCCCCCTATAGAGATTTAATTCACCCCCGAAATGACGAAGACTCTGGGACCCTGACGAATTCTTTTTTTCTTTTTTTTTTAAGTATTCTCTCTTTTGAGATAAGTGATTACCTTTTTTTTTCCGTCAATGGTCCTATTCCCCTCCATGATGATGGGAGGACCGGTTTTCCATGCGTCTAGAGATAAGAAGGCCTCCCTTTTTCTCCTAAGTCCTTTTTTTCCTTCCCGGGGATTTCTTTCCCGTCCCCCCCTTGTTTTACCTCCCCTCTTTAAAGTGCAACCCCTTACCTTTACGTGACGGTGATGGAGCACTTTCCTCTCTTTCTCTCTTTCTTTTTTTTTTCCCCGTTTGGGGGGAACTTTTTTTTTTTTTTGGACCCCCTCCCTTTAGGGGAACGCAGATCTCCCCCTCCCCGGCTTTGACATGGCTTTCCCGGAATCCCTGATTAAGGAAATTCCCTTACTTTATAGGACCTTTCCCTTTTGCCAGCGAACTAAAGCGGTAACTCTTTCTTTTGGGACCTTATTAATATTCCGGAAGAGCATGATTCCCCCTCAAGGAATTTCCCTCCTTCGGGGGAATAAGTGGGAGCGTCCTTCCCCCTTCTGCGTGGAGGCCTTCCCTTTCTCTCCTGAGAAGCATGTTTGCTTTCCTCTCTGGGACCCCTTGCGAGATGGACGCTTCTTTCCCCTTCTCCGCATGAGGAAACTCCTAGTGAACTCCCTCCCGGTCCCCCCATCCGGCCATTTTTGCTTTAAGAGGTTACTCCTTTGCTAGGAGTCTTTACCCCTCCCCCTTCCCACATAATAGGGTTAGATTCCTTTCCTCTCCTCTAGCCTTTCTCTTAATTTTTTTATCCGCTCTAGAGCTCTCTCCCCGTTCCGACAATGGGACCTACGACACAGTTTTTCCCCTTCTAGAACAGAACCCCCCCTGAAATAAAATTTGGAAGATCTCTTCCTCTTTCCTCATTAGTTCTCCCCTGATAGCGCCGGTGGGCTCGTCGCCTTCCCTGCTTCTGGAACGCGCGCCCGAATGGACCAGCCTTTCCGTTCCTTCAATTTTCCCCCTTGCTGCCGGTCTCTTCCCCCCCCCCCCCCCTTTTCAGTAGAACAAGGCCCCCCTCCCCTTTTTACCGCAAACTGGGCAAGCGCCCTTCACGTCCTTAATGTTTAGCCATCGGATTCGATCACTTTCCTCTATCAAGTCCCTCCTTGCCCCCCCGAGGCGTTTGATTTCCGGCCTTTCCATCCACATAGACATCCCCCTTTTTTTCCCTCCTTTCTCGAGAGCTTGAAGCTCCTCCTTGGCTCAGCATCATCCGCATGGTGTCCAGATCTCCCCCCCCTTCCATCAACCCTCGTTTCTTTCTAATGTCTCGACGGGAGCCTTCTCCCTTTCTCCTTGTATCAATGCTTTCTCCTGGCTGAAGTCGAAGGGTGAACCATGCTCTTTTTCCAGGTTCCCTGACTGATGCGCCCCCGGTTCCCTTCTTTCCTCTGATTTTCCCTTTTACTTTTCCTGGGCTTGATGTCAGATTACATAGAACTCTTTTTTTTTTTCAGGCTCAGTGATTTTTTCTTTTCTTTCCTCTCCTATTTTCATCCCCTCCGTTTTTTGTTTCTTTCTCTTGGATCCTCCCAATCCCCACGCGTCACGGGACTGCCGCCTCTCCCTTTCCCCCCAAGCCCCCTTATCTCTTCCTCCCATCAGTATTCAACAGGAGGACCGCGTGCGCCCCTTCCCCCTCATTTTTTCCTTTTTCCCTCTATAAGCCGATTCATTGGCGTCCCCAATTTCATGGTCAACAACTTGCTGGATGCTTTTTCCTTCTCTTCCACATTTTTTTCCCTCTTCCCGGGTGGAATGGGAGCCCTTGTTGTCAGATCTTCCACCCTCCCTTTCTTCTGACGCTCATTGATTGTGGATAGCTCCTCCTCTCCTTCCTTCATTCGAGGAGAGCATTGTCTTCCTTTTGAAACCCTCTTTTTTTTCCCGAATAGTACAGGGTGCCCTTCCCCCCTTTTTAGACGAAGGTCCCCCTCCTCTCTTCCTTCTTTGGCTACGAGGCTGATACGTTGCCTTCTCCTCTTTACACTTTTTTCGGCACAGCTGAGGGGATTCTTTCCTTTCTCCCCCCCCTATGAGAAAGGATCGCCGGAAGTATGAAGATTTTCCCCCCCTCCCTTTTCCCCCAGAGGGCGAGCTTCAGGGCAGACAGCATCTCCCCCTAACGACCCAAGGAGCGATATAGATCTTAGACTCCTCATGAATGCGGAGTCCCCCTTAAAGGTATGGTGGTCGCGCTTTTACGAGACCCCCTCCTTTCTCTTCGGAGGTACCCAGGGATGACGGTCGTCCTTCTCCTCAGAACTTCCGACCAGTTAAAGACGAGAGGCTAGTCTTCTCTCTTGGGTTGTGGGTTTTTGTTTTGGGGGTGGGGGGGGGGGGGGGGTTTTTGGTGTGGTTGGTTTTCTGGGTCTGGGTGGGAGGGGGGGGGGGGGGGGGGGGGGGGGTTTTTATCTTTTGGGGGGGGAGGAGGGGGGGGGGGTGGGGGGGGGGGGGGGGGGGGGGGTGTCGTTTGGGGGGGGTTGGGTGTGGGGGGGGCGGGGGGGAGGGGGGGGGGGGTTTTTTTTTTTTGGGGGGGGAGGGGAGGAGCGGGGGGGTTGGGGGGGGGGGTTTCTGTTGGGGGGGGGTGGGGGGGGGGGGGTGGGTTTTTTTTTTTTGGGTTTTTTGGGGGGGGGGGGGGGGGGGGGGGGGGGGGGGGGTTTTTATTGGTGGGGGGGGGTTTTTTTTTTTTTTTGGGGGGGTGGGGGGGGGGGGGGTGGTTTTGTTTTGGGGGGGATTAGGGTCTTTGTTGGGGGGGGGGGGGGGGGGAGGTCTTGTTTTTGGGGGGGTTTTTTTTTGGGGGGTGGGGGGGGGGGGGGGGGTTCTTTTTATTTGGGGGGGGGGGGGGGTTTTTTGTTTTGCTGGGAGGGGGTGGGGGGGGGGGGTGGGGTGTTTTTTGGGGGGGGTCTGGTTGCGGGGGGGGGGGGGGGGGGGGGGGGGGGGGTGGGTGCTTTTTGGTTTTGGGGGGGGGGGGGTGGTTGTTTACGGGGGGGGAGGGGGGGGGGGGGGGGGAGGGGGGGTTAATTCATCTGGTTGGGGGGGGTGGGTGGTTTTTTTTAGGGGGGGAGGGGGGGGGGGGGGGGGGGGGGGTTTATTGTAGGGGGTTTCTGGGTTGGGGGGGGGGGGGGGGGGGTAGGGTTGCTTTTTGTGTGGTTGGCGGGGGTGTGGGTGTTTTCTTTTGGGGCGGGGAGGGGGGGGGGGGGGGGGGGTGGGGGGGGTTTTTATTATTTGGTGGAGGGGGGGTTTTTTTTGGTTTTTTTTTGTTTTTTTTGGGGGGTGGGGGGGGGGGGTGGGGGGGGGACGGCGTTTTTTTTTCTTTGGGGGTTTCTGTGGGGGTGGGTATGGGGGGGGGGGTTGTGGTTTTCTTTTTTTGTTGGGGGGGGGGGGTTTTTTTTTTTGGAGGGGAGGGGGGAGGGGGGGGGGGGGGGGGTGTCTTTTTTTTCCGGTGTTGGGGGGGGGAGGGCTTTTTTGTTTCTTTGGGGGTGGAGGGGGGGGGGGGGGGGGTTTTTTTTGGGGGTGGGGTGTGGGGGGGGGGGGTGGAGGTGGGTTTTTTTTTTATTTTTTGGGGGTTTTTTTTGGTATCTGGGGGGGGTGGGGGGGGGGGGGGGGGGGGGTTGGGTTTGGGGGGGGGGGGGTGGGTTTTTTGGGGGGGGGGGGGGGGGCGGGGGGGGTGGGGGATTTTGGTTGGGGGTTGGCGTGGGTGGGGGGGGGGGGTGGGGGGGGGGGGGGGGGTGACTTTTGTGGTGGTGGGGGGGGTTTTTTTTTTTTTCTGTCTTGTGGGGGGGGGGGGGGGGGGGGTGGCGTTTTTTTTGTTTGGGGGGGGGTTTTGTTTTTTTGGTTCTTTTTGGGGGGGGGGGTGGGGGGGGGGGGGGGGGGGGGTTTTTTTCTTGTGGGTGGGGGAGTGGTGGGGGGGGCGGGGTGGGGGGGGGGGGGGTTTTTTTTTTGGAGGGGGTTTGTTGTGTTGTTGGGGGGGGGGGGGGGGGGGGGGCTGGGGGGGCTTGTTGGGGGTGGGGGGGGTTTTTTTGTGTTTTTTAGGGTGGGGGGGGGGGGGGGGGATGGTGGGGTGTTTTTGGTTGTCTTGTGCGGGGGGGGGGGGGGGGGGGGGGTGGGGGGGTTGGGTTTTTTTTTCTGGGGGGGGGGGGGGTGGGTGCTATATTATGGGGGGAGGGCGGGGGGGGGGGGGGGGGGATTTATTGGGGGTGGGGGTTGTTTTTTTTTTTGGGGGGGGGGGGGGGAGGGGGGGCGGGGGGGGGTTTTTTTGTGGGTGTTAGGTCTGTCGGGGGGGGGGGGGGGGGGGGGTCTATTTTTTTTAGTGTGGGGGGGTGGTTGGGGTGGTTTTGGGGGGGGGGGGGGGGGGGGGGGGGGGGGGGGGGGTTTTTTTCGGGGGTAGGGGTGGGGGGGTGGGATGGGGGTTTTTTTTTTCGGGGGGGGGGAGGGGGAGGGGGTAGGGGGGGGGGTTTTTTGGTTGGGTGGTTGGGGGGGGGGGGGGGGGGGGGGGTTTCTTTTTTGGGGGGGGTGTTTTGTTTTTTTGGGGGGGGGGGGGGGGGGGGGGGGTGGGGGGGGTGGTTCTTTTTTTTTGTTGGGGGGTTTTTTTTTGATGTGGGGGGGGGGGGGGGGGGGGTGGGCTTGTGTTTTTTATTTGGGGGTGGGGTGGGGGGGGGGGGGGGGGGGTTGGGGGGGGGTTATTGTTTTTGGGGAGGTTTTTTTTGGTGTTTTTGGGGGGGGGGGGGAGGTGGGGGAGCGGGGGGTTTCTTTTATTTGCGGGGGTGTTTTTTTTTTTTGTGGGGGGGGGGGGGGTGGGGGGGGGGGGGGGGGGTTTTTGAGGTAGGCTCGGGGGGGGGGGGGGGTGTGGGAGGGGGGGGGTTTTTTTTGGGGGAGGGTTTTTTTTTTTTTGGGGGGGGGAGGGGGGGGTGGGGGGGGGGATTGTTTTTATGGGGGGGGGGTTTTTGTTGTTTTGGGGGGCGGGGGGGGGGGGGGGGGGGGGGGGTGGTTGTGTTTTTGGGGGGGTGGGGGTTTGGGGGGGGGGGGGGGGGGGGGGGGGGTGTTTGTTTTTTGTTGGGGGGGGGGGGGGTGTGGGGTTATGTTTGTTTTGGGGGGGGGGGGGGGGTGGGGGGGGGGTTTTTTTTTGGGGGGGGGGGGGTGGTTTTTTTTTTTTTTGGGCGGGGGGGGGGGGGGGGGGGTGTTATTTTGGGGTTGTTGGTGGGGGGGGGGTGGGGGGGGGGGGGGGGGGGGTTGTTTTATTTTTTTTGTGGGGGGTGTTGGGGTATTTTTTGGAGGGGGGGGGGGGGGGGGGGGTGGCTTTTTTTGGGGGGGGGGGTGGGGGGTTTGTGTTTTTGGGGGGGGGGGGGGGGGGGGGGGGGGGGTTTTTTGTTTTTGGGGTTGGTGGGGGGTGGGGGGGGGGGGGGGTGGGGGGTGATTATTTTGGGTTGGGGGGGATGTGTTTTGAGTTTTGTGGGGTGGGGGGGGGGTGGGGGGGGGGGGGTTATATTTTTTTGGGGGGAGTTTTTTTTTGGTTTTTTTGGGAGGGGGGCGGGGGGGGGGTTGAGGGGCGGGGGGAGGTTTTTTTGTGTGGGGGGGGGTTGGGGGGGAGGGGGGGGGGGGTGGTGCGGGGTTTTTCTTGGGGGGGGTGGTGGTTTTTATTTTTTTTTTTGGGGGTGGGGGGGGGAGGGGGGGGGGGGGGGGGGGGGTTTTTTTTGGGGGTGGAAGGGGGGGTTTTTTGTTCTGGGGCGGGGGGGGTGGGGGGGGGGGGGGGGGTTTATGGTGGGGAGGGGGTTTCGGGGGGGGGGGGGGGGGGGGTTGTGGTTTTTTTTTTTTCGGAGGGGGGGTGGGGTTGGGGTTTTTTTTGGGGGGGGGGGTGGGGGGGGGCGGGGTGGGTTTTGGTGGTGGGGTTGTTTGTTTTTTTTTGGGGGGGGGGCGGGGGGGGGGGGTTTGTGTTTTTTGGGGGTGGGTGGCCTGGGGGGGGTGGGGGGGGGGGGGGTGTCGGGGTGATTGTGGGTGTGGGGGGGGGGGTGTGTTGGGGGGGGGCTTTTTTTTTTGGGGGGGGGGGGGGGGGGGGGGGGGGGGGGGGGGTTTTTGGTTTTTGGGGGGGGTTTTGGCGTGTGTTTGTGAGGGGGGGGTTTGGGGGGGGGGGGGGGTTTTTTGGTTGGGTTGGGGGTATGGGGGGGGGGGGGGGGGGGGGGGGGAGGGGGGGGGGTTTTTTGTTGGAGGGGGGGTGAGGTGGTGGGGTTTTATTTTTTTGGGTGGGGGGGGGGGGGGGGGTTTCCTTTTTGTGGGGGGGGGTTTTTTGGGTTTTGGGGGGGGGGGTGGGGGGGGGGGTTTGGGGGGGTTTTTTTATTGGGGGGTTGTGGGGGGGGGGGGGGGGGGTGGGGCTTTTTATGGGGGTGGGGGCGGTTTTATTTGGGGGGGGGGGGGGGTTATTTTGGGGGAGTCGGGTGGGGTGGTCTTTTTTTTGGTGGGGGGGGTGGGGGGGGGGGGGGGGGGGGGATTTTTTTTGGGGGGGGGGGTGGGGTGGGTGGGGGGGGGGGGGGGTGGGGGGCAGGTGAGGTGTTATTTTTGGTTGGGGGGGTGTTGGGGGGGGGGTTTTTTTTGGGCGGGTGGGGCGGGGGGGGGGGGGGGGGGGGGTTTATTTTGTATGGGGGGGGGGGAGGGGGGGTTGTTTCCTTTTGGGGGGGGGGGGGGGGGGGGGGGGGGGTGGGGGGGTGTTTTGATGGTGGGGGTGTTTGGTGGGGGGGGGGGGGGGGGGTGGGTTTGTTTTTTGTGGGGGGGGTTGGGTTTTTTTGGGGCGGGATGGGGGGGTGGTTTTTTGGGGGGGGTTTTTTTTTTTCAGGGGGGGGGCGAGGGGGGGGGGGGGGGGGATTTGGTGGGGTTTTTGGGGGGTTGGGTGGGTGGGGGGGGGGGGGGGGTGGGTGTTTTCTTGTGGTGGGGGCGGTGCTTTGAGGGGGGGGGGGGGGGGGTATGTTTTCGGGGGGGGGGGGGTGGGTTTTTGTTTTTGGGGGGGGGGGTTGGGGAGGGGGGGGGGGGGGGGTTTTGTTTGGGGTTGGTGGGGGGGGGGAGTGGGGGGGGGGGAGGGGGGGGGGCTTTGGGGTGGGGTGGGGTTTATGGGGGGAGGGTGGGGGGGGGTAATGTGGTTGGGGGGCGGTCTTTTTATTTTGGGGGGGGGGGGGGGGGGGTTGGGGGGGGGGGTGTGGGGGGAGGGGGGGGGGGGGTGGGTCCTTATTTTGGGGGATTGGGTTATTTTTTTTTGGTGGGGGGGCGGGGGGGGGGGGGGGGTGGCTCTCTTTTGGGGGGGGGTGGTTTCTTTTGGTTTCGTGGGGGGGAGGGAGGGTAGGGGGGGGGGGGGGGCGGTTTGGTGTTTGTTTTTGGGGGGGGGGTGGGGGGGGGGGGGGGGGGGTGGTACCTTTGGGGGCGGTTTTTTCTTGGGGGGGGGGGGGGGGGGGGATTTTGTTGGGGGGCGTTTTTTGTTGGTTTGGGGGGGTGAGGGGGGGGGGGGGGGGTTTAATTTGGGGGGGTTTTTTGGGGGGGGTGTGGGGGAGGGGGTTTTGTATGGGGGGGTGGGGTGGGGGGTTATTGTGGGGGGGGGGGAGGGGGGGGGGGGGGGGGGGGGGTTGATTGGGGCGGGTTTTTTTTATTTTTTTTGGGGCGGGGGCGGGGGGGGGGGGGGGGGGGGTTTGGTTGTTGGTGTGGGTTTTTTTATGGGGGGGGGGGGGGCGGGGGGGGGGGATTTTTGCGGGGGGGGGGGGATTGTTGAGGTTTTTTGGGCGGGGGGTGGGGCGGGGGGGCGTTTTTGTTTGTGAGGGTGGGAGTTTTTTTTTTTTTTTTTTGGGGGGGGGGGGGGGGGGGGGGGGGGGGTTGGGTTTCGGTTGGGGGGGGGGGGGGGGGGGGGGTGTGGATCTGTTTGGGGGGGGGGGGGGTTGTTTTTTTTGGGGGGGGGGGAGGGGGGGCTGTTGTTGGGGGGGGGGGTTTGTTTGTTCTTTGGGGGGGGGGGGGGGGGTGGGGGGGGTGGGGTGTGGGGGAGGGGGGGGCGGGGGGGGTTCTTTTGGGGGGGGGGGGGGGTGGTTTTGGGGGGGGGGGGGGGGGGGGGGGGTTTTGGTGGGCGGGGGTTTTTGTGAGTTTAGGGGGGGGGGGGGGGGGGGGGGTTTTTTTTTTGGGAGGGGGCTTGTGGGGGGGGGGGGGGGGTTTGTTTTTTTTTTGGCGGTTTTTTTTTGGTGGGGGGGGGGGGTGATATTTGGGGGGGTTGTTTAGGGGGGGGGGGGGGGGGGGGGGGGGTTGGGTTGGGGGGGGGGGGGGGGGGGGGGGGGGGGAGGGTTTTTTGGGGGGGGGGGGGAGTTTGGTTGGGGGGGGGGGGGGGGGCGGTTTTTTTGTGGTGGGGGGGTGTTTGTTTTTGGTTGGGGGGGGGGGGGGGGGGGGGGTTTTTTTGGGGGGGGTCTGGGGGGGTGGGGTGGTTCTTTTTTTGGGGGGGTTTGTTTGGGGGGGGGGGGGGGGGGGGGGGGGGGGGTTTTTTTTTTTGGGGGGGGTTTGTTTTTTTTTGGGGGGGGGGGGGGGGGGGGGGGGGGTGGGGATTTTTTTTTTTTGGGGGGGGGTGGGGTGGGGGGGGGGGGGAGGGGGGGGGGGGGGGGGTTTTTTTTTTGTGGGGGGTAATTTTTTCTGGACACTGTGGGGGGGGTGGGGGGAGGGTTTTTTGTTTGGGGTGGTGGGGGGGTGGTTGGTCTGGGGGGGGGGTGGGGGGGGGTTTGTTGATTGGTGGTGGGGTGGGGGGGGGGGGGGGGGCGGGTTTCCTTTGGGGGGGGTTTGTTTTTGGTGGGTGGGGGGGGGGGGGTTGGGGGGGGGGGTTGTGTTTTGGGGGGGTGGTGGGGGGGGGGGGGGGTTTGTTTTGGGGGGGGGGGGGGGGGGGGGGGGGGTTGTTTATTGGGGGGGGGGTTTTTTTGTGGGGGGGGGGGGGGGGGCGCGGGTTTTGGTTGGGGGGTGGTTCTTTTGGGGGGGGGGGGGGTGGGGGGGGTTTTTTTTTGGGGTGGTGGGTGGGGGGGGGGGGGGGGGGGTGTTTGGGGGGGGTGGTTGGTTTTGGGGGGGGGGGGGGGGGGTGGTGGGGGGGGGGGGGTTTTTTTTGTGTTGGGGGGGGGGGGGGGGGGGGGGGGGGGGTTTGTTGGGGGTGGTTGGTGGGGGGGGGGTGGGGGGGGGTGGGTGGTTTTTTGGGGGGGGGGGGGTTTTTTTTGGGGGGGGGACCAGATGAGGTGTTTTCCTTCTTTCGCACGGGGTCGACTCTCTCCCCCTTACCCGCGTAAACCAAGAAAGTTCTTATTTTCCTTTCCCTGTCGACTTTTAAAGAAGGCGTGTGTTTCCCTCGAGATACTTCAGGCCATCGTCACTTTCAGCTAGAGCAAGCGAACCAAACATTGTTCTTTCCGCCGTTATTCTCCCAACTCCCTTTTCTTTACGATTTAACAAAGTATTCCACCTTCCCCCTCCCCCACACTCTTTCCTTGAGTTTTTTCCTTCCTGCGGTCGTCGAGGACGCCCTTCCTGCGCGTTACCCCCAAAGAAACCCTCAGATTAGTGCGCGAGGCAGCCCATTTCTCTTTCTATGGCGCGCCTTCCCTTCTTTGCGAAATGCCGCACCCTTCTTTCTGCCATTTATTTCCGGTCGAAAGCGAGAGCTTTCCCCTCCAACGCTTTTTCCAATGATCCGAGTAAAAGGATTTGCTGTATGGCGAGTGCCCATTCCCCCCTTCTTAAAAGGAAGGGAGTTGCACTTTTCTCTCTTCAGATTACTGGTTTGGGAAAACACTGGTATGACCAACCTTCCTGCCGAGCAGCCATCTCTTTTCCCTTTTCGGCTTCCTAAACCCCCCTTTTAGAGCGCTCTCTCTCCCGAGCACGGCAGCCCCCCTCATGGTCTCTCTCGGGAAGGATGTCCTTTGTCGCGCGAAGACCTCCCCCCATAACGTAGCTCAAAACACAGAGCTCTCCCTCCCGCCAAGGTGTCCTCCTTCCCGATCCAGAAGGCGCTTCATATTTGAACAGGAATGTATGATGAAATTGTTCCTCTGGAAGACCCCATTTTCCGCTTGATGTTTCGCCTTTCTCCCGGACAATTCTTCCCTGACTTCCCTCCCTATTGGGAAGGAAAAATCAGGAACTCCCTTCTCCACAAAGATCCCTCCTTTGGTATTTGGCAACAAACCCCTTCCAAACCGGCGACCACGGAGACCCCCTCCGATCGAGTACCCTTTTTCTCCCTCCCTTCCTTCTCAAACCGAAACAAGAGACAGTTTCGCGGTCTTTTTCTTTCTCGAACGAGTCCGCTAAGGCGAGCCCTCCATAGATAGGTTCCAGCTTTTTCTCCGTTCTGTCCGACTTGTTTTTTTTGATCAAGACTGAGACTTAGCCCTTCCCCCCCTGAAGCCCAAACCTCCCTTTCTTCCAGTTTGCATCAACAACAGACTCTCCTCTCTTTCAGGTTGACGCGAATCGAGCGAATCTTCGCGGCAGAGTTTTTCCCCTGAATGAGCGGGGGGTTTTCACATGATCCCCCCTTCCCGCTGGTACGCCTCTCCATTTCGTTCCTCGTCTCGAAGTATTCAATCTCCCTCGTTGTTTTGAGAGATTGGCTGACGAATGTGACTACATGTTTTAACAAATAGAATGGGTATTCTCCCCGACCTTTATTTCCTTCTTGATCCAAATCTGCCGCTTTCTTTCCCTAAGCTTATTCAGGATTAATACCAGGGCCCTGGTGATTAAACTTCCCCCTATTCTTTCTTTTGGCGCGGAAGGGTTCCCCTCTCTAAGCGACTTTTCTCTGATCCGCTCCCACATTATTCTTTCTTTTTTCAGTTTATCAACCACGAACCCCCTCTCTTGATGGGCGCGCCTTCTTTTCTTTTCCTTTCGACGATCAAGCGACAACCCCCCCTCCTCCCACTGGTTTTCTCTGGTGTTAGCGGACTGGGGATGGAACGGATTTTCCTGGTGTTCGCCGTGTTCTTTTTTTTTGATGATAACGGTTTTTCTCTCCGAGTCCTTCTTTCCCCCCTTTTCCTCCGGACTGCGTTTCCTGATTTTCTTCCCAACTTTTTCTCCTGGCCCCTTTTTTTCACTGATGCGAAAAATTCAAGGGCTTTTCTCTCCGCGCGATTCATTCCCCCCTCCACTGATTCAACATCTGACTGCTTTCTTTTTTTTTTTTGCTCGCGTCCTATCGCATTCTTCACCTGGGGCTTCTAGGCTGGGTTGGGAGATACCGTTTTTTTCTTCTAGCTCTCCCCCCTCCCTACCTAAGTCCGATCTCTCCTGCTGTGCTTTGAAGGCGCACGTATTTCCTCAGCCTTCCCCTCGTTGAAGCACGCAACAAGCGGTTTTCCTTTTCTTTTCTTGCCCGGTGTCCTTGTTTTCAACAGAACGCTCCTCCTCTTCCTTTGCAACTTCTTTTAGTTGCCTTCTCTTAATACCCTCTCCTTAGTGGTTAATACTCGGATCCCCCTGGACCTCCCTCTTTTCGCGCCGATTTCGACGGCTTCCCTTGCGACGCCTTCGGAGTGCGGCATTTTCGCCCTTTTCATAGACCTTCTCCGTCTTATGGGCATGCCTCGAGCAATATCCCTTTTTCTTTTGTTTCCCCCTCGCGGATATTCAGCGAGCTGTCCTTTCCTTCCTTGACCACTCCCCAAGAGTCCTAGAAAGATTGTGGCGGCAGGTGTTTTTGGACGTTCCGCGGGATCCCCCTTGGAGCAGAACGATAATGTATTTTTTCCTTTTGGGTCGCTGTGGTCCTTCGCTGTGGCCCAGGTTGAAGCTCGCGCTGAGGATATCCGGTGTTGAGAATTTCCCCCTCGTAGTGAACGTCCCTGGCAAAGAAACCCCTTTCTCGTTACGACTTATGCTAATTCTTCCTTTTGGTTGAAACTAATCCCTCATAGTTCTTCCGGCGTCCGCTCCTGTCTTTAAGCTTTCTTTCTTTAGCTTCCAGTAAGCCATTTTACCTCCCTTTTTCCGCGGTGTAATAGTTCAGTTGATCTTACAACCCCGAACCGGTGCAATCAATTTGAGCCTTTCCCCCCCTTAGTGCTTCTCTTCCCCCGGAGGCTCCGGTTGGGCTTGGATTTCTGCCCTGCTTCGACCGGAAGCTCCCCCTTCAGACCCTCCAAGGTTCTGTCCTTTTTCATATCGAAATGACGGCGGTCCGCTCTGTTTAGCAGGCAAAAGAAAGCTCATCTGGTCGCCAACACTGGGCAAGCGTCATGTTCCCTTTCGCTAGAACCTCGGACTTTCCAGTCTTTCCGTCGTCTAAAGGACCTTCATTGCCTGTGTTTGCTTTCCGCAGCTTCGGGGTGCCGGCCGTCCCGCAACATAGCCATCAATCATGCGCTCCTCTCCCGCCGATCGTTGACGCGCTACAAGCAAGGCGCGCAGCACTTCGATATTACCCCCCTTTCCCCTTCCCCCCAAACACACCCCCCCTCTCTCCCTTTTGAATGTTTTCTCTGACTTGTCTTCGCGAGAATCAGCCAGAATTTCTCAAATGAATCTTACTGCATTTCTCTCCCAGGGTTCACAGATGATCCTCCTGTCCTTGTGCCACGCGTCCTCAGTTTGACCATTCTGAGAGTCCTTCTTCCTTTTTTTTTCTTCCCCCCCTCGAACTAGAAAAGGGCGCGCGTCTTTTTCCT
>Ga0179593_1256095_pt1 | contig 13311 bp, 7 predicted proteins | sample CZODoug2_1_08_16_FD_185931 | JGI IMG/M metagenome (GOLD analysis project Ga0179593, IMG submission 185931) | Vadose zone soil fungal communities from Angelo Coast Range Reserve, California, USA - CZODoug2_1_08_16fungal (PacBio error correction) | ecosystem: Environmental > Terrestrial > Soil >... | reverse complement strand
TCGCTGTTTGCGGGCTAGCCAATAACGAAAGCGCTAGCCTGCACCCGCTCATCCCCGCTGCCTTCCCATTCCTATCTGTCGAAATCTCGCTTCCACTTTTTGAAACAGTCAAGCATCTGCTGTCTTTTGACTGTCATGCTCCCATCTTGGTTTCGCTTGCGGCCTGTCATATATCTCGACACTGATTTATAATTCGACCTTCTGTCTCCCCCCCCCAGCTGTGTCCCCCCATCGACCTGCTCGATGGGGTATCGGCGATTCCACCTCCGACAGCTACTGATGATCGCGTCCCAACACTCTTAGAAACAAATTGTCTCAGGGTATACTCTCCTTTACATTGGGTTTGCTGAGAATCCTTTCTCCTTGTGTTTCACTGCTCTTTGCTTTTGAAATTATTCCTACCGCGAAAGATGGGCTAATGTTTCTTCCCTTTCACAGAGGAATTTATCCAATGGACTCCCCTCCCCTGGTTTTGAGGCGCAGTTGGTTTTATCGTTTCCCTTGTCGTAGAAGGAATTGCGCTTTCAGGCTCCCCAGAGCTTTGCCACCGATTCCTATCTCTCCAATCTGCAAGTTTTATGCAATTTCGGATATTTATGCGAGTCTTTAAGTGTATATTTCATCGGGATCTTTTTTGTTCTTATGGCCGGCCTCCATACCACATCTGCTCCTCTTTCAGCCCACTGCTTTTGGCTTATCGGCTTGGTTTACCGAACCTGTTAATCCCTTGGTTTGATATTCATTGGGGATCCGTCCCCCCTACGAAGATTCGCCCTTCAAGCTGGCCCTACCGCAGTCATCCTCTTTCAGGCACTTTCTTGACTCGATCCCACCCGCTTCTGGGTGCCGCTCAATGATCCCACCCCTCCTACTTCTTTTCCTGGATGTTGCATCTCCTATGATTGTGCGAGTCGATCGTCCCCCCCCTCCACTTTTTTTCCCCCGATTCGATGTCTCGCTTGTTCGAGATCCAACTCCGTTTTCGTCGCTACTTCTGCCAGAGGCCGCCTGGTCTCCTCCAATTTTTGTTGTTCCCCCCCCCCTCCTGCGTGGTCGCAGATTCTTTAGTGACCTTCGCGGCTGAGGGACCTTGCTTCGTCCGGGTCACCGATGGTTCGTTTTACCTTCTACTTCCAGTGACATCATCCACCTGACCAAAAAGAATTCTACATCAGAATTTTGACCATTTCTTCGTTCGTCGACAACCCTAGGACCCCCCACCCACTCGCATCATTCCCGCGAGCTCAACGGCGATTTTTTAATCAACTCTCCTGCTCCCTCTAACGCTTTTTAGTTGAGGCGGGTTAGCAGATCTCCTCCAACGAGGTCGCGCCGACATTCTCTTTTTTTTTCCAGGACGAGTCCTGCAACAGCTTCTTGCGCGAAATTGTCCGCGTCTTTTCCCTCACCTAGGGATGGGTTATGAGTAGTTGTTTCGACCTTCTCACTTTCCTTGAATTCGTTTTGGGGACTCTATAGAGATTTAAGTTTTCTTAGAGTACGAGGGTTCGATTACCTTTTTCTTCTCTACTATCCTCCGTAAGACAGCTGGATTCCTCGAGATGAGTTTCGAGAAGATTTTTTCTTCGGAATGACTGATTGTCGCGTTGTTTTTCGCGAGCTTGCCGGGAGACCTCTGATGGTGCGAGGAGCCTTTTTCCTGACCACCCCTTCCATACAAATCTCCACCCACTTCTCCACGCCCTCTCCACTTTGGGCCGCGGATTCAAACCGTTCACTTGCTTTTCTCAGTTCAAACTGGCTCCCCTTTCTCGAAAATTCATAAACGATGGGCTCTTTTTTTTCCTCCCTTTTTATAAGCTACCAATGTGATTTGCCCGATTTCGAGGCGTTACCTCCCCCCCCCCGTACTTACCCGGAAAATTCCTGAGGTTGACCAGCCGGTTGGCGTGCGTGTGTGTTCTGTTCCGTTAGGGGGAGATGCTCCGACTCTTCTCCGAGATCGGGCATTTTTTTCTACCGACGGCGTTACCGCCGATGTTTGTGTGGCATGCTTTAGCAAGTAAAAGATGGCAGATGTCTTTGTTTCCAAGTCCCGGTAGGTATTTGTATTTGCTCCTCTCACCGCTTGGCGAGGAGTGAACAAATGCTTGCGACGCTGTCTTGTCTCGCGAGGCTGCTTTGGACATTTAGATTCCAATTCCCCTTCTTGAACCAACGGTTCTGTTCACTCATTTACTCTATATCCTTCTGGAAAGCGCTGAGGAACCCCCGCTGACCCGGCGGCACCCCTACACCCTGCTACGGTTTTTACTCCGCGGCGTCACTGGCGCATCATTTCCTAACCCCACCGCCCGACCCCGGCAGCATGTTAAGTAACTTAAAAGAGACATCCCCCCCCTCCACAGGAGGAACCGCTGTGCTTTCTTTACAAGACTATCCCTCAAGTCCACCTTGCAAGTCTTGGGAAAAGCTCTTACTTCTCTTTTTCCGCTTTCTCTCCTTTTTGGTGAGAGATCCTCTCTCTTAGGGACGGTGCGACCCCTATTTCATAAAAGCTCCTCCCTGTTGTCCCTCCGTGAATATGTTTTTTCTGTCTTCTTTCCTATTTATGGTCGATCCTTTTTTCGGAGTGTGTTTTTGTCGACCCCCTTCATGAGGACAGCTTTTCTCCTCTAGTTTCAATTTTTAGTTCTGGTGATTCAGATTTTCTTCTCCGATCAGAGTGCATATCTCGTCCTAGAGTGATCGTTTTTTTTCGGCTTTGTCTTCCCCACCCTTCTCTACTGACCTCCAGAGCTTTCCTCTGCGACCTTGATTCCCAGCATACTCACGGAGGTGCTTAGACCTTTCGCCCTCGAATCTTCTGTAGGATCAGCCCTTACTGCTTTTCCCCCGCGCCACATCGCGATTCCATCGCTTGAAGTTAAGCTTCTCCCCCTGCAAATCTAAGAGTTCTGGACAACCCAGCCTATTCTTTTACCAAACTGTAACCCTTTTCTTCTCTTCCTCTTCGCGTGCTTCAGACATTAGCCCCACGCGAACCCCCGTCCCAACGTGGGCATTCAGGACTTTCTGTTCCTTGAACGTGATGCAAGCCGGTGCCTCGTCACCGCTTAATTTTTAGCTTCTCAGACCGTTTGCACATTTCCTCTTGGTATCTTTTCATCACCGCCCTTCTTTTGTCTAAGAAACACTGGCCCTTGACTTTTTCTTTTCATTTTCTCTTAAGATTCATTGATCTCTTCGCTGTGTGAATTCCATTCCCCTTTTCTTTGGTTTAGGGATTCGACATTATGAATCTTCGTTCATCCCCTCCACTTTCGACCCGGTCTTCAGTCATCGAAACGACCCCATGCAACGCCTTCTCTGGTTATTACGGCAGCCTGCTCTCTTTCTCTTCACTGTCACCAGGACCCCTTTCTTTCCCCCCAAGCCCTGTATGCCCCCCGTCTTGAGAATGTCTCTTCTCTGAATAACTCCTCCCCTTTATCCTCTATCCTTCAGTTCAACCAATTGTCAACCTCTCAACCTAAACCCCTACCCCTTATGTTAGCGGAGACCCATCCTTTCTTTTCTGATTTAACATTTTGAAACCCAAACTATAGTCCCCTTCGTCGACCCTCGTCTCCGATGAAACCGCTTAAACATTCTCTCGATCATCAGTTCCTTCGATACCATCAGCCGTTTCGTCCTTTTACTTTACATTGTTGTTCCTATGACGGTGTTTCAGACTCATCAATGTTCCCCTGACTTTCGTTATTGATTTGAGTGCTTTATCGTTTGTATTCTCCGTAAAATTTACTATAGCTAAAGGTCCGTCCTTCAAAGGTGCCCCTGGCACATCGCCCAGCGGTCACTTCCCTGCGTCCCCGTATCATTAGATGACAAACTCTTCGGACGGCTTCTGGAAAATCATCCCTCCCGTGGCCGCTCGACGTTCTTTCGTCCAAGTATCCTCTCTCTATTTGTCCAGTATGTGTTCCCAGGAGATAAGTCCTTTCGCATCCAGGCCCGCCCGCACTGATTATCCCCCCTTCAGCTGCCCCAATATTTTTTCGATTTATCTTCCAGAAGCTATTGAACGAAGTTTTCAGTGGGGACTTTTAGGCCCTCAGGTCTTCGGCTTGACCTTTTTGGTTGCATGAAATAGGTCCCCTGTCCTTTCATTCTAAGCAGTCTTACCTGCAAATCACCGGCGACTTTCCGGCTACATCCGCAAGCGAATTCTTGATGTCCCATGAGGAGAATAAGAGGTTAGCTGTATGCCCCTTCTCCCAAATCCACGGCCTTCTTCTACTGCCCCGCTTCTCTCCCACTTGACCCCTTCTTAAATCGCGCTGCGTAAATCTCAACGCACTCTTGTCGCAAGATTTCTTCACTCGTCACGAATGCTTGAGCCTCTGCTCCCAAACTGACAGACACTTATCAGCCTTTAAGATGTCTTTGCCAATGAGCCCTCCCGAAGCTAGCTTTTCGCGTCCCTTTCCAGAAAAGTGACAGTTTTTCCCGCTCTTTTCTTATCTTTGCCAAGCTTTTTATCCACCACATGTATCAATGGATATCTCTTCCCCCTCCCTTGTTTGTCTTCTATCCGATAAATTGCTCCTTTTTGCACAACTGGTTTCGTTAGATTCTACCCTAGCGAGAGGATTCCCTTAACCTGCGCTACCATATATTTAGACGCCCTCTCCTGTTCCATGACTCTTGGTAGTTCTCAAGTGTCGCCCGGGGGATTTCTTCCTCCTGTAATTTGGTTTCTGGAAAAGACATCTCTGTCTCCTGACGATGTAGTGCATTCATCGCGCTGTGTTGTACAGTCCATGCACTTTTGACGTCTCGTATCCCCCTCGTTAGTATGGAATCCTTTTCTCATCACGTAATTATCGCTGTGGTAGTTGCGAGCAGCATCCAGCGAACCGCTCGCCTCTCCCTTGCCCGCCCCTGCTCTTTTGTAGCAACTCCCGTGCTTCGCACCCGTGATTTCCCAAACTTGAAGACCGTTTTTTTCCTTGCCGCATCAACGAATGCTGTAACGACCCAATTTCCCAAGACCTTCCCTCCCCTCTGTCCCATCAGATCTTCAACTATCTTTTCTGCCCCTTTGCTTACTTCTTTGGAATCTTTTCCCCTTTATCCTCAGGCTACTTCAGTGCATCTCCTATTTTTCCTTCCTTGCTGTCCTCCTCTTTATTGCCATGCATCAACCGGTCCCCCTCTCTCGAGATTACGAGGCACTTGAGATCAACCTTCTCTCTTTCTCTGCAAGATCTGCCCCATATCCCGCTCCGTATAATCTTTCATGACACTGTCGTGGTGCATATTCCTATTTCCAGCTTCCGATTTTCGGAGGCCCCTTTTCTCGGACTATTGCTGAATCGATCTTCTTCTTCGCGTACCTGTGACTCCCGACCTGTACCCATACCACCACCATCCCCCTCCTGTACGCCTTTGACCAAGTGATGCACCATGTCCCCCAGCGAACACGGAAATACCCAGTCGAAGCTGCCTTCCCCCCCTGGCTATTTTTATCAAATTCGGCAGCCCCCTCTCCGATGGCGTGAGTTGACTGGTGCCGCTCTCTCAAAAAGGTCCGATAACGAGGATGTTGGTACATGGGCCTCGTTCCAATCAGATGTTAGTCATTTCCCTTCGACATTCGTTAGGTATGGTAGTCGTCGGGAGGTTGATGAACGGTTCTCCCTGCCTTTCCCCTTTTCAGTTTATTTTCCCGCCTAGCGACTTCTAAGGTTTGCCATCGTTCAGCGTTGTAGCTAACTTGTGCGAGAGAGAGCTTCAGAGCGCTGGATGACGCACGTCATACTCTAAGATCCGTCTCGTCCTTCGAGGAGCGGTTTGTTCACTTTCCCCCCTGATGGGCGGGTTGATGTCCCTCCAGACTTGCCGGCGCGGCGAACATGGTCCTCACGGCATAACCAAATGGATCGGCAATCAACTCGATTCCCAATGTTTATCTGGCTTCCTTACACACCATGTCACGTCTCGTGGCTTAAGGAACAATAGGCGAGAAAATCAAGTGCCCCCCCATCTTCCCTCTTCGGTTGGGCCCGGTTATCCCTTCACCTAGCCGATTCCCCCCGTCTTTACACTCAAATTTCAAGGACACCTTCCCCCAGTTTTTCCCGAGGAGACCTACCGGTTTTTTTAGTGTGCTGTCAGTGGGTCTGAGCCCGACGTGAAGACCATAAGTTTAGCCCTGACCGACCTTGGTTCCACGACTTCCGTCCTTGACTTTGGGGCGCACTGCCTCCCACGTCAAGCTCGCGTGTTTGCGTCTTTTCCACTGAATGATCAGGGGGATGCATACAGTACGCTTCTTTACTTCTTTCTGCACGGTCACCTCCCCCCTTGACGGTGGATGGGCGCCGTTCTATATGCTCTCGGCCATTTAATCTGATTAAACCCCAATGTCGTAGCTATTGTGGCATACTCGGATCTCTTCTATCCTATGAGTGCGCATCAGATGAACACTCGATTCGGCCCCCAACTAGTAGAGCCATACTAGAGCGTCCAGTGCCTCTTCTTCTTTCTAAAACCCACAGATGGACACAAAGATCCCCTCTCTCCGACCCTTTTCTCTCACAACAAATATGCGGAACCTTCTCTTGATGAGCTCTTTAACGATTTGTACTGAGTCCCGCTTTATTCTTCCCCTCCGACTTCTTCTTTCTCTCCGTGTTTTATTGTTGAGTCTCTCTCCCTTTTTTTTCCAAGATCGGGTTCTTTTCCTACATTAGACAATGTAAAAGATATCCGCCCTTTTTCTCTTTCTTTGAGTATATTTTTTCTTTTAGGACGCTTCCGTTGTGGCGGTGGGTTTCGACGAATGCTGGCTCTTCTCGCTTCTAGCCTCTTGATGCGGTGACGATTGCCCGCCCGCTTCCCTTTTTTTCTCCTCTGCTTGCCCTAAACTTCGCATGCCGTCTGCCAAGCGAACGACCTGCGCATGCCAGCGCACTCGATCTACCAGCCGTCCGCTCCTTTAATCGTTAAGTCTCCGAAGGTTTCTTCCATCCCCTATCCACCTGGAATCAGCTATTTGCCAAAGCGTTCCTCAAAGCATGCTCCCGCAACCCCTGAACGAGTTGGAACCGCTAATCGTCTAACAAAACTGGACCCGTTGCTCTTTCTCTCCGCGATTTGGAATACAGCCCGAGTGACGCCCACTCCCACCGCCCCGTTTTTCCTCAGTCTCTTTTCCTTTCCGATGTTGGCTTTGCATCCTCGGCTCTTCCCGGAAATTTTTTATTTTTCTTCTCCCGTTCCCACCCTCCTCTCTTCTGTAGATTTCTCGACCTTCCCAGATTGTCCTACCCAGAACGAAATGGTTGATCCTTCTTCTCTCTCCCCCTAGCCAACTATCGGAGCGGCTCTTGCGATCCTTTTTGCGATCGAAAATTTGCCGCGCACGCATCTCGTGAGTAGACGTACACAACAACTTCTCCGGCCGATTCTGGGTTTTTGTGTTTTGGGCTTTCTTCTTTGGTGTGTGTTGGGTTTTTCTCTTTTTGTGTGATCCTGATCGTCTCTCCATGCGCCTTTTCCATCGCCCTGCAGCCAGCGCTTTCTTATACGTGCCCGCCATGCAAGAACCTCTTAAAGCCGGTAGAGTATCCTTGCCCTTTGACTCCCAGTCCAGTACTTATCTGAAGCTTCCCCTCACAAACACGAAAGGCCTGACTTAAAAGACCCCCCCCTTCTTTTCCTCCATGCCCCTCGGCACCGATCTGATAGGTTAACTCTTCCTGGCACCAAAAATAAAGTTCCTGTCGGTACCTCGTTCTCCGACTAAGGGATCCCACGATCTCAAAATACGATATTTAGCGCCCGAGTCGTGCCGCATTTGATAAACCCAGTTGCTGTCGTCCTTACTCTGAAGTTGAGGCCGTCTAGTTTAAATTCCCCCTTTTTCCCACGAGTTTAGTCTAGATTTTTTTTCTTTTACTTAGGTTGCTGACATTCGTTGGAGGACTACGCCCACTCATCTTCTCAACTCCCCTTCCCCGAATCCAGTTCAAACGACCCTGATCCAGAGTTCCATACCTTGCCCCCCTTTCGTCTGCCCAAATCTTTTATCGCTGCCCAGATCCTGACCGATCCCCTGGGACGTTGATCACGCGTAGCCATCGCATCTTTTGGGCGGGAAGCCCGTCTTTTCCCCGTCATTACCCTTTTTATTAAACCATCATATTCTCTTATCACAATGAGCATGGCGTCCATAGCTGGTGATCGTATCGTCGAACTTCAATCCCCTCCCGCAGAAATCGGTGTTGATCCTAAGTGTGTAGGCGCCTTCCCCGGCTGATTGTCTCCCCGGATCTAGAAGAGGCCTCCCCCCCAGTATGTTCACTGGTACGTCTACAGCCTTTTTAAGTCTCAATCTTTTTCTGAACGAGTATGTCAGTCTTTACATTTTGCGGATCGCACTCCACCGGACCCCCCCCCCCTCTCTACCGATGACCCCCGTATAAAGCCTCCAATCTACGCTTTTCGGCCTTTTGACCGTTGCGTTCTAACGTGCACAAACGCAGTCTGCCTTCCCCCTACAAGTATAGTCATAGGGTCACGAGTAGATTTTGCGCCTGCCTCAAAATTCGGTTCCCCAGACCCGAAAGCCCGGGGACCTTCTTCTTCCCCCCCAGCGTTGTAGAGTTTGCCCCATTGTAAGGACGCGATCGAAGGGTATGGACTTCCCTCCCCAGCATCGGCGCGGCCTGAATCTCGTCCCCCCCCCTTTTGTCACAAAAATTTTTTCCCGAGGATCTCTATCGTTCAAAGGTTTTTTTGTTGGAGATCCATTTTTGGTGCTAACTTCGGGTGCGAGACAGCTTCCTCCAACTTCCTTCCGTGGGATTGTTGTCCTAGATCAAAAATTCTTCGTCTGCCTTTCTAACTGTGGCCAGACACGACCCGTGTCTTTGTAAGCGCGCACGTGCCTTGGTCATCTGTTTTACGTCGAAGCTCCTTTTCTTTTCTTTCAGGAGCAACGATCATCCTGCTAGATTTTTGCCGGATCTTCTCGCCCACGGACTTTCATCGTCAGTGCCCGTGACGCTTATTTCCACTCTACGTCCTAGATTCGCGGGGCGATATTTATCCCGGCGAGTCTGGTTAGTGGCGGACCCTCCCTGAAAACCATTCCTAGCTAGACGCACATTTCGTCTTTCTGGAGGCCTCGTTTAGCCGGTTTTCTTTGACAGCACCTGAAGAGCGGTGTTTGACCTTTGGATAACTGTTTTCCCTAACCAATTTTCCGCCTATTCCAAGATAAACGATCCCTTCCCCCTCCCTGCAAACATATAGTTTCTATTTTACACCGATCTGATTCACAAGTATTGCTTCCCTTTTCTTTGAAATTCTATATACTATTCGGCGGTTTCGAACGCCGCGATGATCTTCATGGCCGCTACCCCCCCCCCATGGTTGTCCCCCTCCTATTTCTCGGATAGCTTCGTATATCAACTCTTTTTGAGTGCTCTCTGAGACGATAATGACTCGGCCCAGTTCTATCTTCCCCTGAATCATTGTGTTAGACCCTGCCATTTTTCGCCTCCGGACCTTTCCCTTCTTCTTCCTTCTGGAACTTTTTTCGGCGTTCTTGTCCTATCTTCTTTGTTTGCTCGCAAAAGGCGACTGCTCAATCACAAGTCATAGAACAAGAGAATTTCATAAGAGAAATTCTGACCAGGGATGACCGTCATTTCCACCACTTTTCCTCTGCAGAAACCCCGTCCTACTCCGCCGCGCTCACTTCCCCTGATTACGTACAGATGCCTTGCCGCGACATCTTCTTGAGGTTTGAAGCGGTTGCCGCCTCCGTACGACCACCTTTGTTCCGCGCATTCTTCTTGGAGAGTTCCATTTTCCTCTTCCGCATAGATTTCCGTTACGTAAATGATCGCACGGCGGGTTTATTCCTTGTTATGGCAGTGTTTTTTGCAGTTTGTAACGGCCAATCGATTATGGCGCTTTTGATTTATATCGCGACTTACCCCCTTTGTAATCAGGCTTGTACGAGTATTCTTATTACCTCGGCACCTCGGATCAGACACCTGTATTTTTATGATGCTCTATAAGATCGTTTCTTAGTGATGATCTCTTGGTTTTTTTTTTTCCGTGCGCAGTTTGTATGGCTGTCGGCCGTGACTCAACTGGAGAGATTTCGACACATTTTTTTCCGAAGTGAAAGGAAAGCATTACCCTCACCTTCGCAGAGACCAATTGTGCGCGGCGACTATTTTTTTGACTCCCCCCCTGTCCCTTTTGATTATTATGGAACCCCATGGCTTCTCTGTCTCTCCAATCCATGTCACCTATGTGACCTTCCTCAGGTTTTCTTCTTATTTCCTCTAACCCTCTTCTGCGAGGTCAGAGAGTCAAGACCCTTCCCCAAACACGTTCCCTTCATTCCCTCTCTTTCTGATAATTTTTCGTGGTTGTTTTTGTCAGCTCGGGGCTTTAGTACCGTCGCTTCGGAAGAACGGGCCCCTTTTGTCTCCTAAAAGGGTTCCCCTGCGCTTTTTTCTTTTCTGTGTGCATGTTCTTCCCACGGAACGCTGGGCCGGATTAGGCGGGACAAAATGGCTGATCGTTTTCTTCCCCTCTGAACTTTTACGTCAAGAGGTTTGTTCCACATTCAACTGCGTGGGCTATTGTCGCGTCTGTCTCGTGACGTAGGATTCACTCCATCCCTTGCCTTTGATCCCATGGCTACTATGTTGTCCTACGCTCACTCCTCCTCTAATGATGGCCAAAGCGCTATCTGCCAACGCTTATCTCGCCAAATCTTCACCCGTTCAACCTTTATAATCGCGTCTCCAGCGGAAGCCCTTTGTTTAAACCACCGCCGCCCCTTCCGAGACAATACCTCTCAGAATTAAGCGACCAAAATCCATTTAACACCGTCGGAGATCGTTTTTCCAATTTTATCGAGTGACCAACCAGAATCTTTTCTCACCCTCTCGTATATCTATATTTTTTCCCCACTTATCCTCTGTTTGTTGCTCTTCTAGCCCTTCCTTTCCACCCCCCCCATGGTGATCTTTGCTTCAACCCGCCTTCTTGTACACCCCTCTCAGAACATGGTTTTCCATGTTATGTTTATTTTCCCTGAATCCTTTATGTTTTTCTCGCTTCCGTCCTGTGTCGAGTCGGGGTGTAGTCACCCACCGGTCATTCTTCAGCTTGCCAGAAATGCTATCGACTTTTGACTGCTATGATGTTGTGTCTGAGTTTTCGGAGCAGATTTATTCGCAGAAACCCATTGAGTTACGAACGCTCTGTCTTAATCCCGACGAACATGTTCCCAGGCCCATTTTCGCCCTCTCCCGCGTAGAACAGAATCTTTTCATTTTCATTTGAGTCGATATCTCGCCACCCCCCCCCCCCCCCCCCCCCCCCCCCCCCCTCTGACGCTGGGTGCATTCGGGTCATTACCCTACTGCCCATTGTACGCCCGCCCTCCGCTCTTTCAGGTGTAATCATTGCTCAACAGTCCACCCTTCCCGCTGTTTGCACCCGGTAGTCGACACAAAGTCTTTCTGCGCTCTCTAAGAGGCGTTCCTTACGCCTCTTTCAGAAAACGTTTGAATAACACGTGATGGTTTTTCTACAGGACCTTTCCTGTGTAATTGACGGGTGCCTCCCGGTAGCTCGGCATAGAGGCGGGTTTAGCTTGCCCTCGTCACGTTCTCAACACCTTCCCGCTCCCCTTTGGATTGTTCTACCAGAAGCCCGTCTTGTCGACCGTACGTGTTACGGTTGTATCCTTTTCGACGCCCCCCATACTATCTTCTCGCATGTGGGACCTTGCCAAAACTTCCTTGGAATCCTGGACCATGTTTCTTCGACCGAGCAACTTTGGCGGTCATTCCCCTACCGTGCCTGTCTTTCGACACACACAACTCTCAGATACGGCCTAGACTGCTCTTATAGTAGCGAGTTATCATTTAGACATCCTCTCTGGTTGATCTTCTTCCTCCGAACCGGTCATCCCCCGTAAAATCGCGCCGCATCAACCCCCCCAATCTTTATCAAATAAAGTTTGCAGATTTCTCCGCTTCGTAGCATGATGATCATGAATCACCCACCTTCTCAAATACGACGGAGCCGACTTAAGACGTACCAATCCCCCCCAAATGGCACTTCCGAAGGATGCACCACGATTTTATCCCCTCAAACCACTATTTTAACCCTAGCTCCTGACACCACCCCTTCCCGATCTAGTTACCATTCCCCTGAACAACAGTTACCTAATTTCTTCCGGAATACCGCCTTTCGAATTCATCTTCTCACTGCTTCAAATCCCACTCCTTTTTCTGATAGCGTACTCTATTTTGACCATCTATTTGTGAGGTCGACTGTCTTTTCAGGGGTTTCGATCGCCCGTTTGTCGACCTCCTCTCCTCACTTGGACACCCCCCCAGGTTCTTTATTTTATGGATTGCTTGAATTTCCGGTGTATCGCCTGTAACAGCGACCTCAATTCTTTTTCTTCGCCCCTCCTGCTACCCCCCAGTCCTACCTTACCTCCCCGCCTGGGTCCCACATCGTCCCTCTAGTCCGTCTGCGTAAACTGTCATGTCCTTCCAACATATTCTGTTCAGGATAGCTCATTTTTCATTCCGCCTCTCCCCCATCTGGACTGTTATGGATCCACGAGCATCGCATCGCTGTTACCCCAATGGGGTTCGAGCCCGGCGTCAGCTTCAGGCGCCCTCCCATCCTACGACAATATGCGTTTACAAATAGAATCTTGCGCCCCCCTCGTTGGACCGGAGAAGGTAACCCTTAAGCAGTCAATCATCACAGCCTTTTAATTTGAATGGAACCTAGTTGCTCAGTTCAGTTTCGGATTGACCTCGTTCCATTTCATGAACTAGTGAATACCTGCGTCAGGTTCTTCTGGTTCCATACAGGAGACATGTGGCTCCTGATCCAGACCACCTCACTGCCATAGTCTTTTTTACGAGTCCGCCGCGGTTGTCTTTTCGTTCGCCACCACCCTCTCTCTTTCGGGCTATGCTTACTTCTCCCGCCATCTAACTAGTAGATAGTTTGATGGGAAATCTCTTTCACTTTGATTTAACCCCGAAGCCCAACCTCCCCCGAGACCTCCTGCGTGAGCTACTCTTGTGATCACAGATGCAGTTTCTCCTGCCGACCCCTACTTCTAAGACCCTTAGCATTTCGCTCCTGCTCGCCTCCACCAGCTTTCGTTATTTCAAAATTGCGACCTTCCGAATAGAGAGTTATTCATACAAACCGCGGCGCCTATTGTCGGACTATCTAACCCCCCCAAACCGAAGTTTTTCGAACCCCAAGCTAATG
>Ga0179593_1691678_pt1 | contig 13312 bp, 18 predicted proteins | sample CZODoug2_1_08_16_FD_185931 | JGI IMG/M metagenome (GOLD analysis project Ga0179593, IMG submission 185931) | Vadose zone soil fungal communities from Angelo Coast Range Reserve, California, USA - CZODoug2_1_08_16fungal (PacBio error correction) | ecosystem: Environmental > Terrestrial > Soil >... | reverse complement strand
CCCCCTGCAGCTGTATTAGAGTGGTGTGTTGGGATTCCTGATTCTCACCTGAACTTTTCCCCCTCCTACTATTTTCATGGTAAATTTTTCCGCTACGGACAAACAGTTCGTTTTCATTGTCTTTATCCCTAGTCTTCCCCCCCCTGATTATTTTTTTTTTTACCCCAATTCCAGCTACCCGGAGGCTTGGTTCCCTCCCTCAGCGGAAACTGCTGGAACGTTTCTTAGCCCTCTTCGCCTCCAATTTTTCTCTCGCGTTTCACCCCAGTTTCCTGAAGTTTTCCAGAAGTTATTTTCTTGTTACATTTGAGTACCCCTTCTGGACATTTTGACTTCTTGCTGAGGTTGTTCTTCCAATCTCACCCTTCCCCTTGGAGTGGGTGTAATTCCTCTGAATAAGTTCTTCACGAGACTGGTTTGAGTGATCTCCGTAGTCCTCCCCCCCTAAGTCTTTCATTATCACCCCCACACACCCTCACTTCAAAAAGAGAAAAAGAGGCCCCACGATAAATAGCCCTTCCGAGCCCCCCTGTATAATTTTATAGACGGTTGCCTTCGTAAACCCCAAATAGAAATTTCGCCTCACCCCCCCCTAGCTTTACACATAACATGTTCTGAACCTGTCTCTTCACTTGACCGTGATCATTATTTACTTTGGATCTCTCTTTGAACTTATTACAATGATTGTTTCCCCCTTCTAAGGATGCTTTTGATTGTTTCGACAAACCCTTGAATCCACCTCTTTTCACAAATTTTTTATCCACTCTGTGGTTTCTTTCCCAGAGGCCGAGGGTCCCGACCTTATACTCTTCCAGGATGTTCCGAAACTTCCATTTCATTTAAGATGGCCCCCCCATACCTTCCTCTCTGATAATTATTGCCCCACTGATCCCAGGGCACAGTCCAGACCGTGAACCTTTCCCATCCAATCAGATCCTCTTGAGATATTTCCCTGTAACGGCGAGATTCGTTCACCCCTACTATTCAGTTGGTCTTTCCTTCCCTAGATTCACATAGATATTATCGGGCAGCGACTTTTTTGCTTGACTCCCCCCTTTTTTTTTCGTTTGTTTTTTTCTTCTCCGTGGGAACCTTCGGTCTCACCCCTTTCTTTACTGGGTTGGACCTTAGAAGTTAGCGCTTGTCTTCAGGGTGGCACCTCTCCTTGCTGAGTCTTCGCTTTTTCGGGGTTGGTTATTTATCCCCTTCCCGTCCCGCCGGGATACCTAAAGAAGTCCGCCTAATACGGTATAGGCGTTTTATCATCATATCTAATCCTCGATACCTGGCTTCCTGTTTTCTTTTTTCTTCCCCTCTCGTAAGCCTGCGCGGTCTTACTCCAGATGATCCCCAATCCCTAGTGTACAGCATTAGCCTCTGCCGCTAGCCGAAGGGTTAATCAGGCCGGTTTCTTGGGGTTCTTTTTTCCCGCAGTAGCAGTACTTGTACAGTACATCCTTCGCCCTTTCTTCCAACCGGACTACAGTGTTTGTGGCCTGGCATCTTACTGCCTTTCGTGGCTTTCCCAAAACCCCCTGCTCGGCCCCTTTTCTCTCCATCTTAATCAAAAGATATGTGAACATTTTAAAATTCAACTCCCCTCTAGTTGTTAGATAGGGCCGGGCCCCCACAATTTCCCCCTTCCCCCCTAAGTCTCAAATATCTTTTACTGCCATACTCCTATAATGACGCCTTTGTTTCCTTTTTTTGCCGTTTCCCATTGGGAATCCAATTTTTCCTCCCCCTTGGTATGGGTTCTCTTTGCTTCGAGTGGGCCCTTTTACCTTTTTTTTCCCCCAGCGTGTTCCGGTATTCCATCTCCCCCGTTTTGAATCCGTTAACCTTTCAATGGAAACTCCCTCCGTAACACTTTGACCCCCAGCTATGTGTGGGGACCCCCCCCCCCCCCACCCCCCCCCCCCCGCGACCCCCGCGTCCCCGTGACCCACCCCCGTGCCCCCCCCCCACCCTAGCCCCCCTACCCCCACCCCGCACCCACCCCCCCCTTCTTACCCCCCCCCCCCCCCCCCCCCCCCCCCCCCCCCCCCCCCCCCCCCCCCCCTGACCCACCCCCCCCCCCCCCCCCCCCCCCCCCCCCCCCGCCCCCCGCCACCCCCCCCGGTCCCCTCCCCGCCCCCCCCCCCGCCCCCCCCCCCCCCCCCCTCGTCATTTCCCCCCCCCCCCCCGTCACCGACACCCCCCCCCCCGCCCCCCCCCCCCCACACCCCACCCCCCCCCCCCCCCCCCCCCCCCTCCCCCTGCGCTACCCCCCCCCCCCCTCCCCCCCCCCCGCCCGCCACCCCCCCCCCCCCCCCCCCCCCCCCCCCCCCCCCCCCCCCCCCCCCCCCCCCCCCCCCCCCCCCCCCACCCCCCCCCCCCACCCCCCCCCCTTGCCCCGCCCACCGCCCCCCCGTCCCCCCCCTCCCCCCCCCCCCCCCCCACCCCCCCCCCCCCCCCCCCCCCCCCCCCACAAAGACGCGCCCCTCCCATAAATGGTCGGCTTCCCTTCGCCCCTTTTCCCGTCCGTTTTTTCTTTTCTCCTCCCAGTCCCAATTTCGACTGGATTTCTTACTTCCACTTCACGTCAAGGACAATTTTAGGAACACATCTACTAAGCTGGTAGGCCGGATGGAGGCGAAGACCTCTTTCTGCACTCTGCCTGTCTTTCCCAAAACTTCATCCTTTTCCAAAGGCGTTGATTGGTACTTTTCTGGACGGTACTGTTCCCTACCTGTTCTTTTTCCTTTCACCGTGGCCCATCACACGGCGATTACTTTTCGATGGGCTTTCTAGGTCGGTTTTTTGCGCCTTTTCTTCCTGATCGGCTGCATTGATCTCGTCCCCAATTTTCGAACCTCCAATCCCGGAAGACCCCTTTTGTTCTCTTGCACGCACTCCCACGTTTTTCGCATCTTTCCCGGTCTTTTATGTCCCGTACTCTAGGGGAAGTAGACTATTTTCCTAATCATCGTTGTTGTTGAGGAGATATTGCCCCTGGTCCCGGACTACATCTCTCCCCTCGCTTTCCTTTTACAAAACCGTGCTTTGCAGCCCCACTTGAGTGTGCGGACATTCGTCTTAACATCTTTACCCAAGGTCACTGACGAAGAATCAGGTTTCACCGTCCAAAACCCTCCCGCGGTCCATAGCCCTCTGATCTATGGACCTCATCCGGAATTCCCTGTTGGCGGCCCCCCTTTCCCGACGATTCCTCTCACAGCAGGGACCCCGGCGAATCCGCTTTTAACGCCAGGCTTTTTTTCTTGTTTCCCCCCTCCTTTTTCGTAAACTCCCGCCGCACTTCCCATTCCATTTCCCTGATCTATCAACCTTGTCGACAAACTGAGCTTGTTGACTTTTCCTTCCCCCCCTCCCAGTGCAGAAGAGTAAACTTGCTGGGGCCTTATGTCGACACTTTTCCCTCTTCCTCAAATAACCCCCCTGGACAGATCAAAATGAAGAAGAACCCGGTGATTTTTAGCACTGCTCGAACTTTCCTTCCTTCCTTCCCCCTTTCGCTAAGAATCTCCCCCTGACCCCGGGAGAACTCCTGAGTACGAATTTCCCCCCACTCCAAGGATTTCTGGTCAAAATGGTGACGTCGATGGCTTATTTAACCCCTTTTTCCTTTTCGTTTTTTTTTTTTTCCCCCCGACTTGGAATACCCTCGTTTCCCTCAACGTGCGGAGGAATCCCCTTCCCTCCACTCTTTCACCTACCCCGGTGAACCCCGTTTCTCTGCACTTTTATTGCTCACCAGATTGGTTCTCAGCCACCAAGACGTCTTTTGAGTAGGGCAGGCTTTCAGTGAAACTTGAGTTTCTGAAACATTGTGGCCGATCCCCCTCTCCTCTTCCCTATCTTTTTCAAGTAGACCCCCATTTAATCATATATTCTCTTTTATCTATAACCCCCCCCGCTCCTCGAAGAGTTCCCCCCTCGGTTTTTGGGATACCCCCTATGCGTAAGTGTATCTCCGGTCTGCATTTTTTTCTCCCTTGGTCTTCCTTTTTTTTCGAAAGTCTGAGTCTTAAATGAGAGCTATAAACAAAGTGCACAGTCCTAGTACCCTTCGGGCTAGCGTTTCCCCTGTTCACCATCTTTCCAATGTTCTCAGCTTCTCGAACCTACGAATGAGATGGAACCGGGAACATTAATTCGGTCCGATTGCGTACTTTACATGATGATAACTCCTTATTTCGGATTCTGGCCTTTTGCGTCACGCGTTTTGGGTGGTTGACCACACCGCCGCCATGCTTCCCCCAACCAGGGGCCCCGCAAGGGCGGAGGGACCCCCTTCCGTACAATCGCCTACGCTTCCAACCCTTCCCCCAACGGTCAGCCCTGAAACCCTTTTCCCCCCCTTCTCCGAAAGAACCGCCCTGGCGGGCACCCTCACCCCCCCCCCCCCTCCAGCCCCCTCTTCTGAATAGATATGTTTTTTTTGCGGGCTTCTCCCACCTTAAGCTTGGTCTTGTTTGAAACGCCCCTCTCTCTCTGTTTATCGTAGTTCCGGGGTTTCCTCTGTCTTTCTTCCTGCTATGGACTTCATACGTTTAAGAGTCCTCTACGGCGTCTTTTCCGGAGGGAGGGTTTCTCGCCTTCCCACTGTCACCGTCAACTTAACCGGGTTTACCCCAGAATCCCCCGTTTTAGTAACAACCGGCTCGGCTTAGTGCCCCCCCCACCGTTTTTTCCTCCTTTGTCCCAAGCTGGTTTCCTGGACTTTGCGTCCCCCCCTACCTCTCTTCCACTTTTTTCCTTTCCCCTTGTTCAACTAAGTGCCTCCCAGACCAGGTTCTTCTATACTGTGGCCCCTTGGGAGTCAATGATCATCAAGTGGACGAACAATTCACTTGTCTTTCCCCCTTTCAATCCCTGTTTCTTCTTTTTCCGCATTCGCGCCCGCCCTTCAGCCCCGAGATATATATTTATATAGACTGCTCGGCCTGTCCCCGTTCTTTTTTCTTCGGTGTTTCTTTCAGATTTCTGTCAGTGGTGGGGGATTCCTCCCCCGACGTTGGTTTAGTGTCTTTAAGAGACGTTTTTTTATCACTGCCCAACCTTTTTTCTTTTTTCCCGCTTCCCTTGTCTTTCCCCTTCCCCCCCCTTGTCGTAAACCTTTGAGCTGGAGACAAATTCCTCCCCTACTTACTTATCTCTCCCTCCTCCCCGTCGATCGACTCCAAGAAAAGGAAACGGCTAAATACGCCTTTTTTTGGTGTTTCCCCCCCTTTCCCCCTCTATCACATCCTTGATGGCTCAGATGCCGAGAACCGCCCTTTTCCTGCATGTCTCCCCCCCACTCAACCCGACCGAGGTAGTGGCGGGAATTTTCCCCGATTCGAGAATCTTACCTTTCCCTCTTAACGATTTCTTCCGCTTCCTTCCAGGTGAATTCAGGAGGAATCATGGCTTAGCGATTTCACAAGTTTAGTGAAATGAACTGCAATCAGGGGCCGTTCCCAAACAAAACCGATCGGCCCTCCCCTTTCTCCTGTGATTCTTTTTATAGATTAACAGGAGTCCCTCTGGTGTGTGTGGGGCTTCTCTTTCTTCAAATGCGTCCTGGTAATAGCAGCACACACTATCCCCCCCCCCCCTCCCTTGTCCTTTTACGTTCTTTAAAGTCTCTACAACTTTCTTTCCCCGTCTTTCCCTCTTACTGGGCAACCCCCCAATTCCCGCCAAACTCGGAGGCTTGTATTTCTCTCTATTTAACCTTTCCCTTTTTGACCGGTCTTTGATCTCCTTGAACGTAAGTATGTGGACTTAGAGCCCAGGTTCGGTTTGCAACAAGTATGGGAGTTTCCGCACTCCTTGCCAATTCTGATTTCCCGTTTCCTTTATACTGTAAGTATGAGGATTGTTCTCCCCCACTGGCCCCCACCTCCCCCCCCTTTGTGAGGATTAATTGACAATGGGCTTCCATTTTCTCCTCTTGGGCGGCGTTCTCTCATTTTTCCCAATGAAAACATCGCGTTACAAACCAAAATGCAATAACCTAGCCCAAAAACATCGGCAACACGATCCCTTTGTTCCTGCCAGGTCGATATAACGATTCCCCTGCCCTTTTTCCCATCGAAATGGCTTCATACAACCCCTGCCTTTCCTGACCTCCCTTAAGAAAGTCCTTCCCCGGTTCGTCACTTGTCTTTCCTCTAGGTCTTCGGTCCCTTTCTGTGCGTGCCCCCTGATCACCTTCCATGATGCCCTCGCCATCTCTTCTCGTGCTTTGTTTTTTTAAAAGTACTTGCCCCACCAAGAGCATTATTCCCCCATTCCCTTTTTTGTACCAGAGGCGTCGAACAATTTGGTTTCCCTCTCCTGGACTCCTTTTCATGTAAAAAGGTAAGTTCCGGTGCCTTTGGGTTCCTCCCTTCTCCAATAAGACTCCCTGATCTCGGTGCAATTCTCCCTTTTCCTTCCAGAGGCATACCCTCCTAAGCCCATCCATAGAGATACCGCCTCTGGAGCGACCTACCTCCCTCTCTGGTTTCCCCCTCCCTCTAATTTGGCTATTAGTTTTCGCTTTAATTCCTCTTGATTTTTGTGTCTTGACCCTTTTTGGGGGTTTACGACAGTTTCGAGGGTGTTTTTCTCGTGTTCCCCCTTGGGTTCAAGTTATGATACCCCCCCCATTGTTTGCGTTTTTAAGGTTGGAAATTTTTTTAAACTGCCTTAGGCGATTGTATTGAAGGGTCCCCCTCTCCTTTTTTCTGTTTTTCTTCTCTTTTCCGGCGTTTTTTTTCGGACCCTCCCCTGAGGAGCCGCCCGCAGGGATTACTACGTCCGAATAAGATTCGCCCTTTCTCCCTTTTTCCCCCATCCTCCCTAGCGACTCTCCCGGGAAATTAATACTCGTTTTGGTGATTTTTTTCCCCCTCTGATACAACATTCCCCTCTGTACGACTTTAGGGGGAATTAGCTTTCGAAAGGTTTTTCTCTGCTGGTCCAACTTTATCTTTCCCTTTTCCGCATTTTCTATGTGGCAGACATTTCTCCCCCAAGGGAGGCCCGACGACAGTTTCCGGCGGTTTACCCCCGAATCCCCCCCCCCCAGGAGCTTTTGTAGGGCCCTCTCGCGCATTCTTGTAATTTATACTTATACAAAAAGCTATTGTGACTCTTTTTTTAATTGTCTCCTCATGCCCCTTACACAGGGCTTTTTTATGTTGCTCCCCCCTGTTTTCAGGCAATAACGGTTTATTTATCGTCCTGCACATAATTTCCTGACGCTTGTGCTTTCCCCTTTCGTTTTCCCCCTTTTCTCAAACCCTCGATCCACAGTGGTCTTTTTTTTCTTTGCTTTCTGTAGTCGGGGCAGCTTCCTCCGCACGCGTGGCTGCCTCAGGGTTATTAAGTCTTTCTGCTCACCATAATACCTCTCCTACACGTTCCCTCCCCCTCTTTCCCCCAATCTTTTGTGAAAATATGTCCCTTTTGGGACTTTATTGACCGTGTAGCCGGGGCAGTTTTTGTCTTATTCTCTCCAACTGTTCTATTCCATAAGAAGTTGACTTCTCGTTCTGGTCTGAGTCGCAATACTTTTTGATGCTTCCGGCATTTTCCCCGGCACAGCAACAATATGATTTGCCATGGAGTTTTTTCATACCTGACCTCCAACGGCCCCTTTTTTTCGACCTTTCCACGGTTTTTTGCTTGCGGCCGTTTTTTCTTGGCCCTGAAGTTTCCACTTCTCTGCCCCCGGAACGAAGGGCATGATCTTCCGTTTGGTACTGTTCAGGGTCTATTTACTTCCGGTCTGATACCTTTTTCCAATAAAAACATCTGGAATTAGCGTGCTGGAAACGCTTTTTCTTGTTTTGGACCCCCTCAACCTTTTTCTGTGTTTATTTAGTCACCCACCGTCCTTCCGTGTCAGATACTTGTAAGGAGACCCCACCCTGGGTGAGCAAAGTGACGTTTAGTGCAGGACCTTCTTATGTCAAGAACTCCCAGTACTGATAGAGTTCCCTCCCGTGGTTTGTGTTTCTCCTATAATTCACATACTGTACGGGACTACCGATTTCCGGATTCTTTTCACAGTCCCTGTTTTCCCCCCCACTTGAGTTTTCTGCCCAATCGTCTTTCTTTTCCCAGGTATTCTCCAATGCAAAAGAACGAGGAATGGTACCCCTGTTCCCAAGACCCCGCCCCGTCAGCCCCTTCACTCCCGGTGGTTTCCACTTTCATCTCACCTTGACAGAAAGTTCTTAGGCCAGGACCGTACCCGCCGCGGAATCTACAGCAGTCCCCTGCTTAGGGCCTCTTGGTTTTGTAACCTAATTCAGAATGCACTCCCCTAGTGGGCCCATCACGGCGTATTTCCCATAGTAGATAAACTTGAAAAATTGAGCTTGCCTTTTTTAAGTGGAAGGTCTAATTCCCCCCCTGACCCCCTAAGATGTTAAAATTTTCTCGAGCACGCCTTCTTGAGGAACTTCTCACCAGGGCCCGATACGCAAGTCATATAGAGAAATGATCCAGAGCACTTTGACGATCACCTTTTACTCCTCATTTCCCCCCCCTTCCCCTTTTGGTAGCCTCAGACATTTATGATTCCACGTTACGTCGCTTGACGGCCCCCCCGGGCTGTGATATGTGATGAGGTGATATACCTGAAATACCTAGCCTCACGCTTCTGTCCCCTTCCTCCTCTCCTAAGCAAACGTCCCCAGCAAATTTCTGTCCTTTAAGTTTTCTTTTTTTTTCCAGATTCCCCACGGCACGACCCCTCCAAAAAGAGTCCGTTTCGTTCTTCTTTCAGTCGTATAACCAAGTAGTGATGAAAATCCCCCCCGGTTTCTGTATGAGACAACTATCATGGGGTTCCCTTTCACGTCCCGCGCCCCCATTCACCACCGATATTCACAATATTTTTCCTTCCAGATGCGCGTTTTTTTTTTTCCTGCCCTGCTTCCTTTTTGTTTCGTAAAGCCACTATGCGCTTAAGTGTATCCCTCCAGTTCCCCCCCTTCTTTCTTTTCTGGGTTATCTTTGGCGTCTATTTCGAATTGAGATTTGATAAATTTTTTTTTCTTTCCTAGTATTCCCCTTATAGCGGCTACTTCCTAAAAGCTGTACACTTTTTTTTTTATGACATTGGTGTCCCGTCCTCGGACCCCCCCGGCATTCTTATCTACCGGCATCCCATTGTTCTTTTTTCCACATGATAGAACTTTTTGTTGGGGTTGGGGCGATCTCGACTTATGGCGGTTCCACTGTCTTTCTTCCCGCGGTTTTAGAACCAAAGCCGTCCCTTTCCAAAAGCCTCAGAGGAGGAGGGCAATTCCTCCCACTTCTCCTTACTTCCCCCACCCGTTTCCCCAATGGGTTTTTCTTTGGTAAACAAATTTCCCCATTTCCTAAATGAACGCCCCCCCCCCCACCCCCCCCCCCCCCCCCCCCCCCCCCCCCCCCCCCCCCCCCCCCCCCCCCCCCCCCCCCCCCCCTCCCCCCCCCCCCCCCCCCCCCCCCCCCCCCCCCCCCCCCCCCCCCCCCCCCCCCCCCCCCCCCCCCCCCCCCCCCCCCCCCCCCCCCCCCCCCCCCCCCCCCCCCCCCCCTCCCCCCCCCCCCCCCCCCCCCCCCCCCCCCCCCCCCCCCCCCCCCCCCCCCCCCCCCAAACGGGTCCCCCCCCCCCGCTTCAAACCTTTGGTCAACCACCGTTCATCCATCAAGAGACTTTCTGTTCTCCCTTCGCCCCTAACTCCCCCTTTTAATATTCCCCTATATCCGTTTTTTTCTGCTTTTTCATCTCTATTTTTTTTTCTTAATGATCCCCCGCCTATGTTACTGACCGGATTCCAGTTGCAAGCCGCCCCATTATTTCTCTGTCTTCCTTTCTTTTTGACCCACTGTTCCTCCCTGTTTTAAGTATTACCCCCCTTTCCCCCTCAGTAAACAAGTTCTGCCGCTTTTTCAGTGCAAAGTCGTTTTTTCCACGCTGTGTCTAGGCCATTTTCCGAACCCCCAAGAACTTATCACTGCGAGGTTTCCCGGTCATCATGTTCCCCCCCCACCCTCAGTCCCTTATCAGAGTTGCAGTGTTACCTTCTTTTTTTTGGCGACTCTTTGTCAAGTTTCCTCCCCCCTTTAAGGTCCCTTTTCTTAAGGGTTTACCAGAAGAGGTCTTTTTTCTCCCCTTTCTCTTTTTTACCGAAGGCCGTCTTTCAGTATCTCGTCCATGCGTTAACTTTTTCTGGGCCTCTGTTTGGCGGATTGGTTCTGCATGTTTCTTGTCTTTTCCTCCCAGCCTATGTTTTGTTTTCCCTTTCGGCCCCTCCTCACTTCTGTAGAAAATTATTCCCTTCATGAATTCCTCCCCCCTTTTCTTTGCCTTGTTCTCTTTTAAACAAACCCCTCCCCTCCCTCATGCGATTATCCATTCTTTCCTTTTCTCGCCTTGTCTAAAGAACGGCTGCCCCCCATGAAGACGTGGTGCACCCCTGAAAAACCGCGATCCTCCCTTAAGATGCTTTGGTCTCTCTGCTTCAAGATCAGTTTTTCCTTTCTACTCCTCCGCGGTTTTTTTTTTCTGTGCTCTTTCGAATCTACGGTGACATACTTCAAGAGGGAGATACCAACTTGTTTCCCTCTCACCTTTCCCCCCCTTTTACAGGATGTTCCAGTGTTTGTCTTCCAGTCCCTCCCCTTTTTAATTTTTTCCCCCTTAGGCCCCCAAAACAACCTCCGCCCCGCGGACCATGTTATTCTCATTCCGAGCCTTCCTGTTTTTTTTCTCTCAAGCCGCTTTTCTTTCCTTCTTGTGTGGGTTTTTTTTCATACGTTGCCCTGCTCCATTTTAACTTTTTTTCTCCGCTACGCCCCACCCCCCATCTGTCCTTGGCCCCAATTTTTCTGAATCCAGGACCTCTTTTATGGTCCCCTTGACTTTTCCCCCGTTTCCTAATCGTTTCCAACCAATTCCGCACTACCGACGGGCTTGTATTGTTCGCGAGAGGTCACTTTCAACGCTTCTCCTTTTCGTCCTTTACCCTTCACTGGTATTCGTTTTCATGGTACGTCCATGGGCAGTTTTCCCTTCTTTCTGTACAAGTCTCTACGAACGGATTATTTCTTAACTTCCCTTCAATCTTCTTGCTTGGGTATTCCCACTTTTCCCCTTTCTCAGAAGTGGAGGAAATGAAAATGGTCTTTTTTCAGTTTTAGCTGACTGTTTTCTGTCTTCTATCAGTTAAGACACCCTCCCCCCCGCTGAAGGTATCCAGACAAACCCATGCCCCCTCCCCCCGATCCCTCCCACGTAACGATTTCGGTCCCCCTTTCTCGCCTTCCCTCTAACCCTATATTTGGGATTCCCCCTTAGGGGTAAACTCCCCCCCTCTTCCTTTCTCCAACCCCCCCCCCCCTCCCCTCTTCTTATCAATTACCCTTGAAAATGTTTTCCTCAATGTTCGTAACTTGAACTCTAAGGTCTTTTTTCCCCTTCTCTTTCTTGGCTTCCACCTTCCCCCCTCTTCTCCTTCTTACCTTGGCCTCGCAGTCTTCATCTTGCTTTTGTTCGCAAAGTCCCCTGGCCTTCACAACGGCTGACCCCCCGGCCTTTTTCCATCCCTTTCTGCACTACTTACATCTGATTTTCTTGTTAATACTCCGCCTCCTGGAATACTTCTTAATGTTTAAACCCTGTTCCTCTGGTGGTTTGGTTCTCGCTTCTGAAAACATACATCCTTAAGTATGATTAATTTGTTTCAACTGATAACGGTTTCACCCCCGAGTCTTTACCATACCCTTCACTACGGGTCCTCTTACGACTTCCTTGCTTCCTTTGGAGTTTACCCCCGACCACAATATTCAGTTTCCAGGAGCAGTCCCCCTCTCTTTCTTTCTCTTTGAAGCTTTGGGCGATTCTTGGGTGCAGTGAGAGGGTCGTTTTATTGCGCAGTGGGACAATTCTTTTTTTTCAAGGGCCTTTCCCCCTCTTTTGTTTTAGCCTTAGGATCTCGGTCCTTTCCTTTTTGTTTCGGTTTGGTAAGACTGCCCCCATGTGAGGAGGGTTTTTTTTTTCCCCCTCTCCAATCCCTCGCTCCGCACGCCTTTTCTTTACCGCCAGATCCGAATACTTCTTCGTTTTAATCATTCAACTTCTTTTCTCACTAAAATTCTTCCCGACTTCCTTTCCTTCCCCTTTTACGGCCGAGTGTGATACGCTGACGCTGATAACCCCCCCTTGTCAGCTCTTCCCAGCCTTTCTTTTTTGAATCCTCGTTTTGACGAGTTGACTTTGTACACTTCTTATTCATCTATACAATTTCCGCCCCTTAGGAAGAGTAATTCCATTTCTCTTCTTAGACCCACCTTTCTTGACCGGACCCCCGCCCCCCCCTTTTTTCTCCTGTGAGCACTTACTGCTTCCCCCCAAAAGGAGAGCACATCTTTCCTTGAAATCTTTCGTTTTATATACCCCCCCTTGGTCCTCTTTTTTTCCCCGTGCAACGATTCTTCCGGAACCCAATTTTAGTGGTCTAGCTAAGCCCCCATCTCGGCGCCTTTCGAAATAATGACACCAACCCTCCCTCACTTTTTGCCTTGTTGCGGTGTACGTCTTTGCACGTGTCAATAGGTTTTGAGAAATACCCCTTCCCTTTCGACTCCCCCTTTTTTTTTTTTTTTTCGTGGCGGATGCGGGTTTCCCCCTCCCAGCGTTTTTCTTTTTTATTCAGGATCCCCTAACCTACCTTTCAGCATAGTCAATAAGTACCTGCCCTTCGTTGACCCCGAATATTGATTGGGAAGTTCTCCTACCGCACGTATCCCCCCGGGGTCAGGTGGACTCCCAAGGTGATCCTTCTTCTTTCCTCTTTGCCCCCCGTGCTATCCCTCCTTTCTTCCTTCTCCTCCCCTGGTGTCTTATTTTTTATTTTAAGCCCCGGCAGTGCGCATAAGTGCAGAACTTTTACATCCCCCTTGTCGTCCTTCCCTTGACCCCCCCCCCTCCCCCCCCTGACAAGCCACTTAATCCTTCTTTCCTTACCTGGCCCTGGCAGGGATTGAGACGAAGATTTTTCTGCACCCCCTGCTATTTTCCCCCCCCCACCCCAAACGCGGATGTTCCGTTTTTTCTTTGGTATGTTCCCTACATGGGCTTCTCTTACGGTTGCGCTTCTTGGCAACCCCTGTCCGTCTAGATTGGCTGCCCCTCGGCTTCTGCTTGGACGGTCATCTGTATCCTTCCTCTTCTTTGAATTTTTGGTCCGGAAGACAGATCGAGTCCCCGCCGCAGCGCAAGTGTCTTCCTGCACGGCCATCTTTTCATCCTGACAATCGATGAGCCTTTCCCCCGTTTCCT
>Ga0179593_1690786_pt1 | contig 13312 bp, 15 predicted proteins | sample CZODoug2_1_08_16_FD_185931 | JGI IMG/M metagenome (GOLD analysis project Ga0179593, IMG submission 185931) | Vadose zone soil fungal communities from Angelo Coast Range Reserve, California, USA - CZODoug2_1_08_16fungal (PacBio error correction) | ecosystem: Environmental > Terrestrial > Soil >... | reverse complement strand
TCCTACTAGTCTTTTTCCCTCTCCTGTCAGCGCTTCAGAGGCCGTCTGCACCTTTCCCTATATCGGAGGCCGAGTTTCCCATCGCATCATTTTTTCCCTTCTTCCGCCCCTCAATCCGCATCTCTGCTGCCACCTTTCATCTTTTTGCCTCGAATGACCCCCCCGTTGTGAGATCATTAATTTCTGGCGGAGAGTCTCTAAACAGCCCGGATTTGTGTAAGGCTGCCTCTTTTCCATTTTCTCCTGTCGCCAACGGGACCCTGACTCTTTTTCCCCCTTTTATCTTTCCCTCGGATCGGTGAGTCCCCTGTAATCGGCCACAATTTTGAAACTTGATGGACCTCCGCAGTCGCCGACTCATTGAATGCTCGACCTTTCCTGCCAGTTGTATCCCTTTTTTCCCTTCGGATTCCGATCTGTGGGGCTTGTCCTCCCCCCTTACTTTTCCTCGGACCCGTCCAAGCCGTCCCTAGCTTTTTTCCCTCCCCCCCATTCTCAATTTCCATCCCAGGAACATCCCGATTGAAACCAGAGCTTTCTTCTCTGAAAAAGACCCTGTCTTTTGGTACTCGTGGTTTCTAAGACACCCCCCTTATTGGTAAGCACTAGGGATTTTTTCCTGTCAGGTGTGTCCCGTGCCGGCAAGACCCTCTGGTTTCGTGGCAGGATTTTCCCGGTTCTCGTCCTTCTTCCACTCTGCTTTTTTTTTTTTTTTTCCCCTCCCGCCTTCCGCTTCCACCTGACCCCCACCTCCCCTCCGGGGGCTGGCGCAACTTACCGAACCCTCCTCAAATCTGGGAATCGTTTCCATCTTAACTCTTTTTTTCTAATTAGCGAGGGAGACCTCTCCTAAGCTTCTGCATCTTGCTCTCCCCCCCGCCTTTGGCTCACTGCTGCATCGCAAATTATGATCCTGTTCTTTCTTCTTGTTTTTCCCCCCCTTTTGTAAACCCCCTCAGTCGGTTGGTCTATCTACGAGGCTTTGACCCCGTCTACCTGCAAACCTCCTTTCATTCTTAAGAAGTGGTTTTTTCCCCATTTATCCCCATCCTTCATCTCTCCCCTTTGTGTTTCCTTTTCTCTTCGCTGGACCCCTTTTTCCGACCAAGGAGTCCTCCTTTTCCATCCCTTTTGCCAGGTAGTGATAATTGCCTGAGTAGATAGACCAACCGTCCTGTCTCGGTGTTTGATGAACCCTGGGTTTTAAGCAACAGAAGAGTTTTTCCAGATCCTTCTTTCCTCACCCTTGGACCGTGCGGGGATTTTTCTTCTCAATTCGTTTCTTTTCCCGGGTCATCGCTATGATGAATCTTTTTGATGGCGGCGTAAAGATGATTCTTGTGAGCCAGCCTTCCGTCCACTCGTTTTCTTTTTCTTTGTGTTGGGGATTCCTTTTGTGAGTAATTTTTTCTTTTCATCTTTTCCTTTTCCACTTCCAGTTTGCGCCCTGCCCTCTGCCGTGAAGAGTCGTTTACCTCCGCCACGAAACGAAGAATTGGTTATTCCCTATCTTTTTCCCCCCCCCACCCCCTTCCCCCCCCCCCACTCTCCTTTCTGTTACTTGAGTGGCGTTACCTTTTTGTTGCTTATCCCTCGATAGAGACCCTTTCCTTTTTGCAGGTCTTTTCATCTCTCCCCCTCCCGCGGGGTATTTGCCGAGTTCATGGGCTGGCCCTTTGGATGAGCCCCACCATAGGTCCTCCCCCTTTTTCCTGTTTTTTTCTGCCAGGGTAGCGATGCTCCCCTCCCCTGAATTCTTCCCTTCAAAAGGCAGCCCTACCATCAAACCAGGCCTTTCGAACGGAATTGGCGGGAGGGCTAGGAGGCGGTCTCCAGCAGGTTTACCCCCCGTGTCCTTTTGATTTGCTTTCCTTGAGGCTACCTGGTCAACTTTGTGAAGCCTTCCTTGGAAACTTTTTTTTTTTTTTTTTTCTTGGCGCCCGGAGAAAATCCAGGCGAATTCCTCCCGGACCGGGCCTTTTAGACCTTTCAGTTCGCTCACCTGGTTCCCTCCGCGACTAATGGAAGCTTCCCTCCCCTTACACAGGTCCCTTCGTAGAGAAAGTCTGCGCGGAGAGGAAGATTGAAACATTCCGATTTTCTCGCCCTCATCTTTTCCCTCAGCGCCCCGCTATCTCTTTCTTACTTTTTTTCCACCCTCAGTGGACCTTCCCTCCAAGGAGAATTCCGCTTTTCGCCATCTCCGGCCGATGAGTACGGGAATAAGAATCCTTCCGGAATCCCCCCCCCACCCTTGCTCCAAACCGTGCCTGTCTCCCTTTCGTTTTCTTTTGATTTACGCCTTTTTTCTTTTAAAGACCACCCCAGCAGTTTTGAGCAAGCCCGAGTGGGTCAGGACACAAATCAACCTTTTTGAACGCTGACGCCAATTCATGGAGGCCGTTTTGCCCAAACTCCTTCTTTCCCCTGCACCTTCCTTTCCTACTATACAGCGATTAAGTCTTTGCAGTGGCTCTTGGTTTATATAGTAACTTTTGACCCCCCCCGGCCCCCCCCCGACCACCCCTTTTTATTTTTTTCTTTTCCTTTTCTTTCCACTGATTGTCTTTCCCCCCAACAGCGATTCTCATCCACTGCGGGTGTGGTAAGGATTCCCTTAACGCTTTGACTTTTCTCACTTCCTCCCCGCGACTTTTCTGTGTCCTTCCCCCCTTGTTACGATTTCGTACGCCGGCCTTTTCGCAGATGTCGGGACCTGGCTGATTCCTTTCAGTTAGGTGTTCGCCTGACCCTCTTCCCTTCCCCGGCTCCTCCTCATTTCCGTTCTTCTTGTCGGGCCCCCTCTTTTTTTTCCCATCTCTCCCTTGCCAAATACGAACTCCCCATCTCAGCCGCCGACGAATTGATTCCGAAGGTCCTTTCTTAATTCTTCTGATGACTTCATTTCATGAACCTGTTTGTTTTTTTTTTTCGTTAGGTGAGATGCGCTACCACGGCCCTGGATGTGTACGATGAATATCGAACCCTTATTTTTTCCCCCTTGCTGGCCTCTTTGTTCCCCCCCTTGCATAGTCCACCACCTCCCCCCTTTATACTTCCCCCCCTTCCTCGGATTTCTGTGAAAACGCCTCCCTTTATCTACACCCCTTTGTAACCTGCTGGACCTAGCAGTCTTGCCGCTCCCGCCGGCTTCCCTTCCCCCGTCCCTTTCAAATTTTTTCTCCTTATGAGCGCTCGCTGGACTTTTTTCTTCCCTTCCTCTCTTCTTCCATCCGAGCCTTGACAGCCACACGGGAGTGCCCTCTTGTTGTGGACCCTATCGCACGGCCAGAACTTCACCCCCCACCTTGGCCCACTCTTCCCCTGCTCATGTACACTCCCTTTTCGCACGTCCGGCTTTTTATGAGCTGGCGGGTACTAATCCCCCCCTGGGCTTTTACTTTTCCCCGACAGTTATTTTTTCTTTTTTTGAAGATTCCCTACCCCCCTCGTCGGTTTAGTTCTGAGGTCCCCGGTACCGCCTTCTCGGCGCATTTCCCACTTCGGCGAATTGGTCAAGCTCGATTTCCTCTACCCCGGCTCTACACGCGTCTTTTCCCCCTGCCAAAGCTGTTTCCCTAGCAAGAACTGAGTTCCTCCCCCCTCGCTCCTTGATTTCGTCAGAATTTATGAGGCGATCCCCCCCCGACGTTGTCTTCCTCTTCCGGGCGAGACTCACTGTGATATCTGCGGCTTTTTTGTCACAACTTCCTTTTACCGACTTTGGGTCTTCTTTTTTCCTCCCGGCTGACCGTATCATATTTTCACCTTTTTTGAATTCTAGAATTGGTCACAAATACGGTATCACCCTTCTTGTCAGCGTTTCGTCTCTTTCCCCCCTCCTTTGAGATCCCTGATCCCGAAACGTGCGATTTCCCAGGATTGTTTAAGCATTCCCTTTCCGACTGCAATTCTCACCCCTCCTTGTAAAGGCGGGAGCAAAGGCGGGACAGCACAGAAGAGCGACATCTTGCACAGTATCATTTGTTTTTTTCCCTTAGCCTTCTTTTATTTCTTTTTTGCCCTCTTGCGAGGGGTTTTTATTTTCTTTCGCCCATTTTCTGTTTTCCAGCCTACGATTGCGTGATGTCGGTAGAGCCGTGTATGCTAAGGATAGCTCCCATCCTTTGCCCCCCTTTACTAACTTTTTTGACCAGCTGAATTGAAGAGGCGGATTACCTCCCCTTCCCCCTACCCTGACGTATTCTTTTGTTCTTAAGGGTTTTCCCACATCAATTCCATGACATTAACTGGAATTGGTCTTTGTACCAGCCTTGTTTAGTAGTCCCCTTCCTGCCTACAGCCGGTAACTTTATTCATTCTCCTTGTTTTTCCTTGGCGGTCAATTTTTCTTGGCTGGCCGTGATCTGAGCGCCCAAAAAACGCGAGTTCCCACGCACAAGGGTTTTTTTAAAGTCCCCCTGTCTTCTCTCTAGGCAGACGATGCGACATCCCCCCAGCTCTTTCTTATCGAAAATTTTTCCGAAATTTCGGCCTTCTCCCTTGGCGGAGCTTCTTGAAGGTCGAGGTTACAAATTTGTGTCTTCTCTATTCGGCTTTTCATTTCATCCGAGTCCCCCGTGACTTAAGGACGTGGGGGCCTCGAGCAGGGTTTCCTTTGGCGGGTCGCATTGATATTCCTCCCTTTTTTTCCACATCCAGGGCGGGTATTCTCCGCCAGAAATAATGCCTCTCCCAGGGGTTCATTTTCACGTTTCCGCGAATGAAAGAATGCCGCATCCCCCTTTAAGTTTTTTTCTTCGTTTTTGAAGATTCCATTTTCGATTTTCCTCTCGAGTCTTCATTTGCCCTCGTAATTAGACTTGATCTTCGTCCGCCTCCGCTTTTTCCCTTTAGTCCAACTAAGAAAGGAGTCCCTTCTCTAAATATCCTTTTCGGTTTTGGACTACCTCCTCTTCCTTACAAAAACCTTTTCTTCCCTCCGGCCAAAAATCCGCACGTCGCAAGTGGATGCCCTCCTACGCAAATCAAGCTTGCCCTGCCCTGACGGTCCCCCCCCCCCCCGGGTTCTCCCCTTTTTTGTTCAATCAATCCCGCTTTCTCTTTTCCTAACCCTTCCCTTTGGAAAGGTCTGAAAATCCCACTTCAACTGCTGATCTTTCCTTTCCTCCTCATACGTTTTTTTTTTTAGAGCTTCCCTAGTTCTTTTCTCTCGTTCCTTTTTTCCCCGGCACCCGAGTTTCGTGCGTGTTTTTCTCTCCATATTACCCAAGAGCCCCTTTTCCAATCACTGCGGGTTGGTCCCCGGTTTCGGCACGCCTTGATGGCGTACCCATTTCAATTTGCGACTTCACCTTTTTTCGCCTCCAAGTATCCGACGAGCGGAATCTTTGGCTTTTTTTTCCTTTTCCCCCCCCCCCCCCCCTTCATTCTCTTTAGTCCCGGTGTTCATCGCCCTGCAACCGGATTTCCTTTTTTAGGCGAACGCCCAGACCTTACGAGCGCATCTGTCTTCTTAGGCCCCACTCTTTTCCCAAGACGTCCCCCCTTTCTTCCTCGCGCCCTTTTCTCACGAAATGGTGCGTGGCTCTCACCTTTTATTCGAGTCCCATGAAATGAACCCCGGCTTTCCTTCCTCTTTTGAATATGCTGTACGCTTTCGGGCCCTTTGAATGCCTATGGATTTTCTCCAAAACTTCCATGGACTGATAGCCTCCACCACCGGAAACCATTTTCTTCACGACCAGGTGGTATCCTCTTTTTTCTTTTGAAAGGCTTCCCCCTCCTCGGCATACAAATTTTGTAAACCTTGTGTGCTTGAGTTTCTTTTTCCCCGCCTCCCTTACCGGTCCTGCCCTTTGGATTTAATTAATAGGTATTTAGGAATTTTGGACTCACTGCTGGGGACTGGCTCACCCCTCCGTCTCTGACCTCCATGTTGCAACGGGTTCTCGCTTTTTTTTTTTTTTCACTAACTTTCATCCCATGATCTCAATGGACCCAGCGAGAGAGCCTGAAACCTGAACAACTCCCCCTTCCCCATGCCACCTGTTTTTTCCCTTCATGACTGGCCTTTGGTACTAGACCCCCCCCTTTATGTGGCCGCCCGCTCCAGGGTTCTTCCAATTGGCAGGTTGGACGATGCCGGACCTACCCTCGGTTTTCGTGGCGTTACTCCGCTCGGAGCGGATCGGCTCCCGGCATGGCTTTTGCAAGGCTTTCCGTTGCTACATGCCAATCCCGGCTTCCGGAGGTTTCCCCCCTTAAATGACCTTCAAATATGGACTAATGGTAAAGATTCACATCGCGAGTTTTTCCTCGCGAATTTTTTTATAGTGATTCTTTTTTCCTGGGCCTTTTTTTTTTCTGCAGGATGTCTCTCGTCGCTCTTGTTGCCTGAAACTCCTTTTGCTCAAACCGACAGTTACCGTCGGTGGTTTCCCTAGCATTTTCCCCCCGTACCCCTTTCCCCTTACTTTCTTCCTCGGCTTACAACCGGTATCCTTCCATTCCCAGCTTTTCTTCTTTCCTCTTTTTTTGAGAGAGATCTCGTGACCCCTTGATGGTGGATTACCCATTTGTCCGCCCATATAAGAATTACCTTTGCAGGTAGTGATACGGGGTCAGCCTGCGTATCCCACCCCCTCTTTAACTTTTTTTCCACTTCTTCTTTGGCCCACGAAGAGCCTTTTCTTTGCGCTTACTCTTCTTTTTTCTCCCCCGAGTTCTCGATTGGCGACATCGCTTTTCCTCTTTCGATGGATTTCCTTCACAGATTTGATGATGTCCGGTTGCGCCAAGCTCCCCCCCGATCTTTGATTTCCCAGCTCGGTTGTGCGTAGGGCCTCCTACCTCTCTCTTCCAGTGCTTCTGCGCTCTTGGACTCCCCCCCCTGCCAAAAACCGCCGAATTGGTCTTCCGGTCTCCAAAAAATCCCCCCTTGCTTCCCAGGATTCGTCCCCCCTCTTGTTGGTTTGTTATACCGCCAGCCTTGTCACGGTGCTTTTCTTTTTTCTTTCCGGTTCTTCGGGTCCTTGCAGTTATGGGGCTGCCCGTGTCTATTTATTGCCAACCAAAGCTCCACGCAACCCTTTTGCCCTTTTCGGTCGAGTTTTTTTTTTCCCAAAGTCCCTCAGCTCTTCTGTCACCTTTTCCTTCTCATCCCCCATTGAATTTTCGAACCGTGAAGACGTTGGAGAGGAGTAAGGCCTGATTTTCCCTCCCGGTCACTGGGTGTCTCTTCTTTTCTCCCCCTCACTTCTCCGTCAGGCCTCTTGTCGTGAGTATACACTTGTTCCGGTGGTGTTTCCTACTTTTCATTGTGGCCAATGGGTCTCCTTGAGCAAATCACCTTTGATGTACTCCCCTTGTGTGTAGAGCTTCTTAGAAATCTTCCGAGCCCCCCAAGGGGTCTCATTTCATGCGACCTATTTTATGTCACCTCTGCTACGCTACCCGTTTCTTAGCCTTTTCTTTTCCTCGGCTTTTCCGGAGAGACCAAAAGATTTCGATTTTTTCTCGCAGCAGAGAGTCTTTTTGCAGACGGCCTCTTTTCTCTTGCCTTTCTCTTTCCGTATCCAAACATTAAAGCATTTTCAAACCCTAACCGAAAGGGTTCTCCTTGCGCGCTCTTCGTGGACACCTCCCCCCACCCCACTTGGCAGTCCTTTCCCCCCCCAGTGCGCCAAGTAGGCACTTGGATGAAAGGATGTATCTCATCAAGCGTGCGGCCCTCCCCTTTTTCCCGACCTTTTTCAAAAATTTCGTTGTGCCCCCTTTTACCTTTCCCCTTCCCTCTTGGCCAACCCGCTCCTTTGGCGAGGGAACCCCTTCTAGAACCTTACGCCACTGCCAACTGGATATATTTATGTCTCCTCCGTTTTTTTTTCTAGAGCTTTCCCCTCCTTTCAGTTTCTGAAGGGTCTTTTTTTTCCTCGATTTCACCCCCCCTTCCCATGGTTCGGGTTTTTTCCTGGACAACAAATTTGCTTGGCCCTGCCCAAACGAGAAGGGTCTTGATAAGAAATGAGGGGTTGGCTTGCCGCACGCTTTTTTCCATGGTCCATCCCCTGAGCCTGCCATGGTTTGTTCCCTTTTTTTTGATTTCCCTTTTTTATCACACTTCCCTCCGGCATGGGGTTTCCTTGAAGATGGAGCCCTGGCTGATGATCCTTTTCATGTGGGGAATAAGACTCCTTTGGAATTTTTCCCGGGCCCGTCTATCTTCCTGAATCTTTCAATTTTAGAGTCCCATCGAACTCGATTTTTCTCCTTCCGCGCAGCGGCCTTGCTATACGACTGGATCCCTGGTTCGGCGCTTGCCCTCTTATCAGGGCATTCGCCCCCGCTTTGCTTATGTATTTATTGCTGAAGAGTCCCCTCTAACACGCACTGGATGGGTAACAGGTCTCTATCGCCTGGATTTGTCCCCCCGGCGGCCGCCCCCTTTTTTGGACGTACCCAACAAGGAAAACCTCTGACCATTTTCGTTGCTCTGTCCCTCTACCACAAATTTTAAACCTGCTGGACCTCGCTCTCCGCCGATCCCGCCTGGCTTCCGTTCGTCCCGGCTTTTTGGATTTTTCTCCTTCTTCATCTTCCCTTGGCTCCTCTCCGGATAAGACTTCAAGCAAAAAGTCGTGCGGGGACCGCTGTGGTTGGATTCATCTCACGTTAAGTTTCCCCCCCTCGACCCCAGCCCCGGCCGAGAATCTCAGAAACCGGTACCGGCCCTTCTTTATAAGCCCCCCTTCTTTTCCGCCACGACCAATTCACTTCCGGGCAATTTTGACTTAGGTTTGGACGATGAAGGTCCCAAATCGGCTGGTTTTCTTTCTGATTTACCCTGTTGGCCCCTTTCCAAGTCTTCTTTTTCGAATTCCCTTTGAGCATTAGCCGGCGCTACCCGAAATCAACTCGCCGGAGGCTGGCGAAAATACAATCACTCCCCCCTCTGTGAGACCTCCTCGATTCTAGCGAGTTCTCTCTCTCTAGATTCTCCCTCTTTCTTTTAATCCCTTTTTTCCTCCCGATAATGTGCTCTGTCGCTCTTCCTGGTTGCTTGACCCCCGCCTTGCTCAACAAACCGACCTTTACTTTTCGGTTTGTATATATAAGCAGTTGGTCTTATCACTACCCTTTCTTCTGGCCTTTCTCCTCTTTCTTGACCTACTTATAACATCAAGGTCCAGTCTTTCTCTCATCTTCTCCCTCCCGTTGTTTTTTTTTCTTCTCGAAACGCTTGACCTTGATGGGCCCCCGTATGTGTCACACTTTTTCCTCCTTCCCCATCCTTTGCCAGGTCTTAGGGGTCCAGCTGCGTAGATTCACACCTCGTCCCCTTTCTTTTGAGTCCCCATTCTTTGGCCATCCAAAGAAGAGCGACATTTCTCACCGTTATTCCTTTTTTCGCCCAGATTTTTTCCTCAGACTCTGAAATCTCTCGCGAGGAGACCTCATGATTGAACTTTAGATGGCTTTTAAAAGATTTGATGATGCCCTTTGCGCCCCTCTTTGTGAGTTCTTGCATGGAGTTGACGTAAGGCTCTCTCACCAGCCCCCCCCCCACCCTTGAATTTCGATGCATTCCGACCCGCCCCCTCCCGAACCCTGAAATTGTATTTCTTGCTAAAAAACCTCCCCTATTCCCCCCCCCCCCCCCGAGTCGTGGCGTAAACCTTTTGGCCTTCTCCCCTCCCCCCTAGAGCTTTTCCCCTGGGGGATGTCGGCAGTTTCTTTTTATTGCTCGCGCCGAGCTTAGGTCCAATTGCGAGTTCCTTTTTTTCAGTGAGATTAGCTCAAGCCCTCTTTACCAACTTGTAAGATTCTTCTTATATCCCTCTCGCTTTTCCCCTTTTCCCAGCTTCCTTTTTTTTCTCCCAAAGAGCTACTATTTAAAGAAATCCCAAATTGTCCTTGCAGAACGGAAGCAGGCGGGTTCGGCGACGGTTGGTCCTTGTTTAACCAAACTCCTCCGGTTTTTCCTTTTTCCCCCCTCCTTTTTGTAGGATCCCTCCGGTGGTGAAGTCCGAGCAGTTTTGGTGTCCCAAGTTTGGACCTGCGCAAATACATTAGTTTTCTTCAGCTTTTACCCGTTTCTCCTCGACCATTCACCCCTTGGCCGACGCCCTTAATTGGCAGCCTCCCCAGGGAACTTCAGACAAGTCGGCAGGAGGACAAGAGTGAAAAACTTCCCCCTTCGATTTTCTTCCTCCGTTTGTCTGCAGTTCTGCCTATATAGCGCTTTTGTATTCGACCCCCCAATAGTCTTTCTCCCCCCACCCGGAAAGGTTCCCTCTTTGAGAGCCCTTCCTTTCCCCCAGGAAGAGGAGTACGGGCATATTAAATCGTCGGACTTCACCCCCCCCCTCCTTCCGCTCAAACATGTCGCCTTTTTCACGTGGGATGGAGCTCCATCCCTTCTCGGCACTTTGACCAACCCTCATTGCTGAGAAATCTAGAGTTGGGTTTAGGCCCCCCCATCAAAATTTTGCTACCGCCGAACCAAGCGTGTCGGCTTCTTGCCTTTAATGTCCCCCCTTCGCCCACTTCCCCCTGCTGATATCTCTATTTTCCCATAATAGTGTTTGCGCTGTTTCTGCAGTGGAGGATGGTTTTCCCGTTTTTTTTTAAAATCCACTGCGGGCTTTGACGCTTTGGCAGGCAGTTTCCCAATTATTTCTTACCCTATGGCTCTCAGAACCTTTTCGGGGGATTTGTCCCTCCTTTTTTGCTTTCTCCATACTGGCCAATTGGAAGTGGCTCATGGTTGGAGAGACGACCTTTTAGACGATGATTCCTTCATTTTTTTGGTGACAGATTGGAGACAGTCCCTTTTAATGCTCCCCCCCCCCCTTTGGTCTCTTTTTCCCCCGTCCTTTTTCGGAACTCACCTCACTTAGAGCGAGCGCTATATGCCTCTCGTCTGAAATTGAAGTCCTATCTTTGAGAAAATCGAACTTCTCCCTTGTTTTTCCCCCGCGCTCGAGAATCTTTTTCCTGGGTCTCCTGATCTTCCTGCAAATTTTTTGGTATGAGCATTCCCCCGTGGTTCTTTCATTATTCGCGGAGAGCGATAAACCTCTGGATGTGTACCCCCCTTTTTTTTCCCCCGCCTCTTTCTGACGGGCGGGCCCCTCCCACGGGCCACTTATTTCCCCCCCCCCGTGCACACATTATAATAAGCCCCTTCGCTCGGATCCGGTTTCCTTAACCCCACTCCTCGGTCCTTCCAACAAAGTTTTGCCCCCTTCACCGCCGCCTTCTTTTCCAGTGCACGGACCTCCCTCTTTTTTCTAGGAGTGGCTTTTCGAACGTCAGATAGCTGGGAATGTGCATCGCTACTCGTTCTGAAGACTTTGACCCTCCCCTGGGTTTTTGGACATCGCTTTTTTTTGTTCCCCTCCCTTTTGCCCATATTCGAGGCGCTCTGGTCTTCCCCCTACCTGCCCGACCCCCCCCCTTACCGGCTCTATGAGATGGCGGTAAGCCACCCAACCGGTTTTTTTTCCCCCTACCCCCAACTCCCTGGAATTTCTTCGGAGTTTCTCTTCCGGAATGAACATCCGGAGGGTTTTCTTTTGGAGGCCCTTCCTACTTCCGCTTCCCCTTCTTTTCCGGCGACTTTTCCCCCTTTTTAGCGGCGAGCCTTCCGTCCCCCCCCGGCTCCCCCTCCCTGCGAATTCTTCTCTTGGCGAACTGACATTAATCAAATTTTTCTCGCAGCCATCGAAGATTCACCTGAGGGAGTCCCCCCTCTTCAGATTTCTCCTCAAGGCCCCCTCTCACCCCTTTATTATTCTTCTCCAAGTCTTCTCCCTTTTGCTTTCTTGTCTTCCTTTTTCTAAACCCCCTCCCTACCGGACGTTCTTCTCTTACGCAGGCTGGGCCCTTATCACTAAATGGCACCAATAATTTTCGTAAGTCAGTTCTAGTTATCCCCCCCCCCTTTCCTGTCACAGTTGTTACGATATCTACTCTCCTAGTTTTTTTGATTATAGACTTTCTTGGGGATACGCTTGTTTCTCCTTAATAATTCCAGACCCCTTGCCCCTTCCCAGATTTTCTCTCTCAACCCGGTCAAGGTCGGTTTTTGAGCAAGGTTTTTCATGAACCCCCTTCCTTTCTTAGAGAGCCAACATACTGTCAGCAAGGACTTTTTCCCTTTTCATCTTCTGAGAATTAGCGAGAGGGAGCCATCGATATTTTGAATCTTTCGGATGGCCTTCAAAGATTTGATGCTGTCATTTCCAAGACCCGCGTGATTCCCGGTAGTAGCCGGAAGAGTGCGCTTTCCTGAAAGCCTCCCTCCCTTTCTTGCCGAAGTCTCCCTCTCCCTAGCGGACGGTTTGGACATCCGCACGAAACCAAGAATTGGTTCTTCGGCCTTTTCCCCCCCCTTAAATCTTCCTTATTTTCGTGGCGTACCCTCTTTGTTCTTAGTCTCATCCCCTCGACGTTCTCTTTCTTTTTTTCAGTCCCTCCTCCTTTTGTCAATGGAGACCTGGGATGGCCCGTTGAGATTGAGATCAAAAGAGAGGTCCCCTCAACCGGGTTTGCTTGTTTGACCTCCCTTTAGCGCTTTTAGCTAGCGGCCACCTCTTAAGCCTTCCCCCCTCCCCCTTCTATGTCCTCCCCCCCCCCTGTGGCACAACTCGAGACGATGGTTGTGGTGTATTCCCGGATCTCTTCGGCCCCGGTACAAAATTTTGTAGCCCGACTCTCTTTTCTCAGTTTTTGTAGTGTTCTTCATTTGTTAAGGTGTGGTCAAACGAGCGCCCATGGTGGCAAATGTCCCGGCCTCCTTTACTCCCCCCCTATTAGTGCTCTATTCCCTTTCACATCCCCTCCTTTTTTTTAGTCTGAACAATGGCCGCGCCACCCACCGGGGTGATGTCGGAATGCCCGCGAATGAAAGATTAATGGGAAGCCAGGAGTCTCCCTCCTTCCCCTTTTTTCTTACTTTTCCCTTAGGTTCATGCCCCCCCCAACTTGCTGATTTTTTTTCCCCCTCTCGGTCTTCCTTTGTCCTCTATAGCGCTCTGCGCTTCTTCGGATCCCATTAAGATGTTAGGCGGACACCGAACCGGAAAGCGGGCCTCCTTTCTCGCCTCTTCACATTCTCTTTCAATTCCTAGGAAACCTGGCAGGCGTTTTCTCCCTTTTTCGCCACTTCTCCCCTTTGCCAGAGGGAGCTCCCTCTGTGAGGCCCCTCTTGACACCCCCGTCCAGTGCTGTAAGCCTCGCGTTGGCGGCCTTTTTCAAATTGTTGAAACTCTTTTTCCACGCGGCCCCTCCCTTCGTGTTCCCCCCCCCTTTCTTCGGGAAACCCCCCTTCTGGACCCTCCGCCCA
>Ga0179593_1601160_pt1 | contig 13312 bp, 16 predicted proteins | sample CZODoug2_1_08_16_FD_185931 | JGI IMG/M metagenome (GOLD analysis project Ga0179593, IMG submission 185931) | Vadose zone soil fungal communities from Angelo Coast Range Reserve, California, USA - CZODoug2_1_08_16fungal (PacBio error correction) | ecosystem: Environmental > Terrestrial > Soil >... | reverse complement strand
GGCATGGTTCCCCCCCCCACCGCCAACCCCCCCCACCTTAAGCTCTGTTAGTCTTCTAAGTGATTTCTGCATCGAGATTCCTTTTGCTCTCTCACACCTTCTTCTGCCAGGAAGCCAATTCCTCTGATTTTTTTTTCCCCGCCACACCTGGGACTGGTGAAACGTCCCCCTCATCCCGTCCCAATACTTTTTTCTTCTGCCGTCTTTCCCGCGAACACCCCTTTTTCCCCCCCCCCTCTTCGAAGTTACTTTACCTCGGCCCTGTCAGTTTCGTCATGTAGACAGCGGGACACAGTAGTATACCCCCCTTCGAGTTTTGATGCTTCTGATTTTTCTTTTCCCGATTGCAAGGACATGAGATCTGGCCTCTCTCCGCGGCCTCGTTGATACGATGTTTTGCTTTCCCTTCTTCTCTCACCGCTGGAACGTACCCCCCTTCTCATTGTACTTCGCTGCCTGGCCCCTTTACCGTCGAACAATTAGTGGGATTGGCGAAGGCCAACCTAGTTTCCCGATGCTTTTTTTTGAAAGAAGCAGAATAATCCCTTCTTGGCCTGACTTTTACCGCGTCCTTTTTTCTTTTCATGATTCAATGCGGTGAAGCGTGTTCTCTGTCTAAACTCCCTATTTAAAATAATAAACTTTTCCCATTACCCGGCTGGGAATCCCCAGTTACCCCCTCATCCGTCCCTTCGCCGCCGAAGCAAGGGCTGAATAATCCCCCTCTTTCGTTCTCTGATGTTAGGACTTTTTTCCCCCCAAATTTCCCCCCCCGCCTCCTCCCTCGAGAAATACGTACTTTGAACCCCCTTTCCTGAGAGTCGTACCACTCTCCCTATACGGCGAATACTTCATTTCCTTCCCGCTCACCCCGCAGCAATTTCCTCCTCACCAATTGAACTTCCTGGTGTGTGTGGCTCGTGCCTTGGAAAATCATGTTCGACCGTTCCCCAGCCTTTGTTTCTGCTTGTATCTTTTGGGGCTTTTTTTTCAAAGGTCAGTGTTTTTTTCCCGAACAGTGGACTCCTTTTACTTCCTCCTCCTTTTGAGAGAGATAAACCTTTTTTTCCCCCTTTTCTTTCGCGCTCCCTTTTAACCTGTGTTGCTTTTCTCCAACACAAAGATAAAAGCCACTTTCCCGCCGCAAAAAGGCCGGGTCCCTTTTCTTCGGTGAAGGACGAGACACAGCCCCCCTCCCCCCTCCGAGGTCTTCAACCCATCCCTTGATTCGTGCATCCCTTTTCTTTTTAGTGTGAGCAGTCTTTCTTCCTCTTTTCTTCTCTCCGTAGATTTTTTCCCTGCACTCGCCTTCACTTTGTTTAAAAGTAACCGTCTTCTGGACGTTCACTTTCTTGTCGGCCCCTCCCTGTTTTCGTCCCGCCTGAAAATTTTCTTATTCAAGAAAGGGCCGTTAGCGGCACCTTCGCCGTTGGTCCCTGGACCTCCTTGGAGAGTTCCAGCCTTGGAATTTTTTCTTTTTTTTTTCCCTTTCCTCCGGTTCTCTCGCCCTCTCCCACTTCCCCCTTTTCATCATGAAATCGGGATGGAGGCCCTTTCAAAGTCAGCCATCCTGTGCTCATTTCCTCTGTTCCTTTCCTTACGCCAAGCCCACGACTTTTTTCGTACGGTTTCTTGGTGGCCTCCTTTCCCTTCCTGCATTGTTTCCTTCTCTCATATCCTCTGGTCGAATCATGAAGATCATCGTTCCCCCATCGTACACGCGCGCGTTTCCCCGCGGTTCTCCTCTTCCTTTTCGTAATAACGTAGGATACATTCCCTCCTCCCTCCCTTTTAAACTCTATTCCCTTTTCTTCCGCGGTCCAGAAATTAAGGGAAGATTTCCCCCCCCCCCTCGTAGGTTCCTGGCAGTTTTCTCCCCGAAAGACCGTAAGCTTCCATTCCCCCCCGAGTAAGTTCCCGTTTACACCCATAGATTTGAGAAAATAATGACCATCGATAGCCTTTTTAAGTCCAACCTTTGTTGAGCGATCTCCTTCCTCCTGTCAACATATAGCAGGATCTTCCCCCACTACTCCCTACCATTGCAGTTAAGTGATGTGCTGGTCTGGTTTCTCCACGCTTTTCTCGACCCCAGCCAGTCTACCGTGCTCCCCCATTGCTATTGCTCGATCTTAGTCCTTGTGAACGCCCCCACCAGCCCCCCAAAGCTCCCTTTCTTTCCAGCGACACTTTCGCTTATTTTGGCATCCGAGTTTTCTTCCTCGTAAGGTTTGTGTTCGGGGTCAATGCTCTTGTCCTCCCTGTCAGAAGTGTCTTTTTGTCTTTGTCCTTCTTTTCTCCCCGCAATAAGGCCCGTTCTTTCGTACCATCGATAAGAAATTTAAAAGCCTTTCCCTTAGAGGTTTCTCTTTTTTTCCAGATCTTCTGCTCTCGCAGGTTTACTTGCGCGGACCCCCGTCGTTTTCCTGGGGTCACTGTCTCTTTATGCAACATACTTTTTCAACATTCTCCTTTTTCCACAAACCTCGGGAATAACCCCGTCTGATCCGTCGCCTTCCCCCGCATCCTCTTCTCCCCATAAATATATGACTTTTCGCCAAGACCCTTTGAAATAGCCGTATTTTGAAACCCCTTCCCCCCCAATTTCCCTTCCCCTTGTTCGGAAAACGCCATTTATTTGTGTTTTTCATGACCCCTTTTGAATTCTTTTTATTTCGATTACAACTCCTGTCAAGCATAGGAGTACTGATTTTCCCCCCTTTCCGGCCAACCCTTCATTGACGCTGTTAGTTGTACTCCTCCCCCCCATGAAGAAACCTCCCTTTTTCCCAGTCGAGAATTTTTTGTCATTATCGCCTCCCCGGAACAAGAAATCGGCAAGCGCGTTTCCCCTTCGCGGGTTGACGACTATCTTATTCCCTCCCCCCCTCTTCCGGATCTGTGCTTTTTGATTCTTTTTCCCCCCAAAGCTAGATCAGTCTCCCCCCCCTTCCCGCTGAAAAGCGCCGCCATTCATCATTTGAGAAATCGGAAGTAACTTCGTCCTTTCCTTACCACGCTTCGACCACCACCTGGAAATGAGCAGAGGACCTGCCTTCCCACCCCCCCTCCGGTGGAAACCCCTTCCCCTATTTGCTGTGCGAGCCCCCCCTGTTGTTGTTGTGAGCGAATGCTACCTAAATCGAATGGTGTGGTAACCGGCTTGATGCCTTTCTTTTCTGCCCCTCCCACTTCTCGTTTTCGGCCCTTCCCAATTTTTTTCCCATCCCAAATTGCCCTTCTGATTGGCGGCCTCTCTTTCTCCACTTTTTTTGCTCTCTAGTCTTCTCTCACGATGCTCGGCATCCTAAGATAGTAGTACACGTAGTTATCTCGCTTTTCCCCTTCCCGCTTGATTCTGTTTCCTGCGAAGCCCTCCTCTTTTTGCAAATATTCGTTTTCTTTCATTTTTCCCCTTTCCCTACCCTCGCACGTCCCTTTTCCCCGAGCATGTACACTTACTCCTAGGCGGAAAACCAGGAGTTTTTTTCTCCCTCGGACGAAGGCAGCCACAATGGACCTTTGGTTTCCCCCCCCCCTTTAATGGCGTTTGCCTCAACCCTTTTTTATTTTTTTTCCTGTTTACAATTATTCTTCCTATTTGCGGCAGGTATTGAGAAAACCCATTAGACTGCGAGAGTCCAGGAGATCCCTTCTTACGGACTTCTTGGGTGTTATTCCCGAGGTGGTGGACGATTTGCCTCTTTTTAAATGCCTCCCCCATGTTGCCCTATGGAAAATACGCGTCGCCTCCCCTTCCATTGCTCGCACTTGCGGAATTCCCGCCTTTAATTTTCTTTTCTGTGAAGGGCTGAGCGTCCTCACTACCGTCCCCCTTTTGGTCACTGAGGAATTGGCACTCCCACCTACCTGCGAATGGGATGGCGCTCTCTTTACCCCGACGCTCCTTTCCGGGTTTCCTCCCCGGATGAAAATCCCCCCCGTCCTTTTCAAGTGCTCTTCTTTTTCATGAGGTTTGGTCTTTTTCTTTCACTGAAGCAAGAGCCCCGTCCGCCACTTCTTGGAAGTGCGCACGGTAGACTGGCTGCCCCCTATCTCGCAGAGAGCCCACATCTTCCATTTTTCAACTGAGGTAGGGATGAGTGACCCTTTTTCTCTCTCTAGATGTTGCGGCCCCCCTCTGATCAACAACGATTTATTGTTGCCAAGGCCGTAATCGGCTGATTCTTGTCGCCAAGCTGTAAGTTCATACTACCCGTCCTTTGCAAAATTTATTCCTTCCCCCACGCGAACCCCCCCCCCCCCCCGCCCATCTTCTTCCTAATAGAGTAAAAGAGGACCTCGCGTCTCCTTCTGGCGTCGTAACTTCTCCACCTTGCATATAGTTTTTTTTCTTCCGTCCGTTCTATATTCATCATACGCTTTCTCCTTTCCTTTTGCATGAGATAGGCCGATCCGCCCTTGTACTTCTTCTTCATGAGGAGACACAGATGGAACGTCCTCTTCTAGACTCAAGCAGTCCCCAGGAGGCCCCCCCTCCCTCCTTTCGTGGGCTTGGCGGAAGGACCAACCTCTCTTTTCACCTTCAAATGGAGGCCTAGAATTATTAAGATGGACCTGTCCTGTCCCAAGATATTCCGAGTGTAGATGGCCGTTTTGGCCTAAAATTTCCCGGATTCCTTTTCCCTCTCCCTTAAAACCTCCCCTATCAATGGCGAATACGTTCTTTCGGGCAAGTCGTTTTTCATCAACGTTTCCTCCCTGGCTTAATACCTCTTCTAATGCAGGATTTCCCCGACAAGATTACCCTTCTTCCCCCTACTCAGTGGACGCCGAGACCCCCCAACCTTGTCTCTTCTCGGAAGTAAAAAGCTTTTCCTCAAACATCTAGCGCTTTTTTCCCAGAATTCTCCCCTCCTCCTTTCTGCGGAATCACCATTGACTCTCTTAGGTCCTTTTTTTTGCACATCCTTTTCTCCCTTCACGCCAGGATGGTGATGATGAGCGTGGCTATTTTTTGTCTTGCGCTCGGTCCTTTTTTCGCGCACCCGAACATTTTCGAGGGTATCTCTCTCTTTTCCCTTTTTTTTGTTGATCTCGATAACCTTTTACTACCCACTTTGAACAGAGCGCGCAAGCCCCCCTTAACAGACCGCTCCGGTTTCGCCTGTTCTCACATTCTTCCCCCCCCCCCGGTAAGGACGAGCAACACCCTCCCCGAGGAGCCCTTATTCTCAGCACTGCTCCTTGAGCATGATGTGATGACCCCTTCCGCTCTGTCTTTTGTCGCCTCGTCGCGCATTTCCCGTAAAAGGAGTTATTTTTCTTTTCCAGTCCTCTCTTCTTGTCTTCCACCCTCTCCTCCCCCCCGATATAGAAGGACCCTTTATTATTTAACACGGTGATGAACCACTTTTCCTTTGACCGCTATTACGCAATGGACTAGCCCCCTTGAAGTTTTCTTTTCATACGGGAAATTTTTTCAGATAGTAAAATCCCCCGTTGCACCGCATTTTTAATGACGTTTTGTTCCCCTTTCTAATAATTTTATCTGATCTTCTCATTTCCCCGGTGGGGCCCCCCTCCCCCCGACAAGCCCCCGACGGTATTGGGGCCTAATTTTCCCCTTATGAATCCAAGGTCTCTAGCGTACTTCCTCTTTTTTTTCCTCTTCCCTCCTCCTCGCAAAACAATCGTAACAAGAGGGGCCGCGGAGGATGCCCCTCTATCTCATCCGTTCCTAATTCAAAGTATGATAATATAAGCTTTTAAGTTCATATAATTCAGTGTGGAGGCTACCCGTGTTCCTCTGGCTACCTTCCCTTTCCTAGTGAAAGAGTTTACCCATTAACGTCGCCCATTTTTTGTTTTGCGCTAATTCCGTCAGAAATTTTTCCACACCTTCCCCCCCCCCCGATTCGAAAAGTGGACCCTCCCCCTCTCCTGAAATCTTCCGGCCTTGGCTAATGGAACCCCCCCCTCTTTTTTTGAGAGACCGCCGCCACATCTCTTGAGAAAAATCACGGCACTCTCCATACCTAGTTCTACCTGATGTGGGCAGGTTTTTTCTCCGAAAATGCAACGAGTATAGCTCTCATTCTACAGTGAGCCTTACATGCTCTCGTATTTTTTCCCTTGCTTCAGTGAACTCCCCGACAGAAAACCTGCTCCGTTTTTCGAATACAGCAGGGCCTCCCCTCCTTTTTTACGGGTTCTATTGGCACTCCCCCCACGTGCTTCCTCGTAAGTTTTGGTTCATGCTACAGGTCTCCCCCCCTGCAGTGTCGCGTTATGTTTTCTTTACCACCTGCAGCACGGCTTTTCCCCTTTTTCTTTATTAAATTGTCTCCTGCCCTTTCAACAGTCCCATCTCCCTTCGCGGATTCGTCCGCAATTTTTTTCCCGCGAAGAGCCTTTGTTTTGTGAATTGCTGCCGTCCCCTTTGGCCCATCGGGTACTTTTTTCTCTCTTTTTCCAGCGTCTTGACCAAACAATGAAGCTTTTAACGCCCCTGGCAACCCCCCCATCCTTTTCGCATGGATAGAATTAGCTCTTTCCGCGCCAGAATCCTCTACACTCCTCTGACCCTTTTTCTCCCGACCTGCCCTTCCAATAGGAAGACCGTCATTGATAACCTCCTCCTAAATTGTCCCAACACCAATTTGTTTAGACCCCCGTTTTATTGTGTTTGCCGACCTCCACTCCTTTCCTTTTTTCTTACCACCGTACTGTCCCCCTTGTTGCCCAGCATTCGGTTCAATTATCGGTGCGGCCCCCCCAAACATCGCAGGATTTTCCTGGGCTTCTTAGCCTCTCCAGAAAGAAACGAATATTTCCCTGCTTCATCTGGAGGGTTCTCCGCCCCCAGCCCCGTTGCCAGGGACAGAAAAGGGCCCCCTCCCTTCTGAACTCTGCTGACTATCTGCTTATCAACCAATCCGAGGAATCATGTGCTCCTTTTCGCTGCGCTTTTCAAAAGCTGCTCAAGCTTCCAAATCGCCTCCATCAAGCAGTGCGGAGAAATAGGAAGTAACTTCGTCCTTTCCTGGACCTATTTCGCACTTTCTTGTCCCCAAATTGGCAGATGACCTGCGCCCCTTCCGCCGTTGAACAACAACCTCGCTGCTTTTCCCTCTCCCCCCCCTTTTCGCACTCCTATTTCTTTGTTGTTGCTTTCTATTGCTCGCCAACAGCCATGGTATGGTGTTTCCTCCTGATGGGCCTTCGGGTATTTGGCTTTGCTGCGCACTCTTATCCCTTCGAAGTTACTTAAGATTCGCCCCTTTCCCCCTGGCGTCTCTTTTTTCCAGAGCTTTTCTCCAGCTTTTTCCTCTCCTAAACATAGAAGAGCACACCTTAGGCCCAGTTTTGTAATCCTTAGTTTCTTTTTCTCCCATACCTCCTTTTCCCGCTTTCTTTTCCATGGGCCTTTTTTCCCCTCCCTCTCCGACCTGTGCAAATATTCGTTTTTTTTTTTTTTCTCTCCTACTCCCCAGTTTCCCTGCAACAGAGAATTGACAACCCCCCCTTTTTGGCAAAAGGAGTTGTATGAAATCTTCCTTTCCATTTTTTTGCCTATTCACACCACAAAATAAAATGGCTTCCCCAGGCCCCGCATGGGGGGTACTGTTCCCCTTCTCTGGTGATACGGGGTTTCTTTCTTGCGACACTTTCCTTAGGACTGGTGCGAAGAGGATCTTTCTCCCCTAGTCATTAGATCCCTTCTTTTTCTTCCCGAGGTTGGGGGACTCTTCCTTATTTTGAAAATGCAGCTGACCCCCACGGAGGAGACCCCATTACCTGCATAAGAGTTTCCTTTCCCTAACCTTTTTCCCTTTTTCACACCTGCACTGCTCCCATTCTTGCCAATTGCGTTACTCTTTCTTTCAAGCGCTGATGTGAACTTTTTGAGACTTGCACTTTACCGCCAAGGTGGTTTTTTCTTTCTTCTTTGCACCACGTTAGGACCCCCCCTCCCCTCACATACGAATGTTCCTTAATTAACCGACTTCCAAAAATAAGAGGAAGCCCTTTCACTCTAGGTCCTCGAAGTGTCGCTTTCTCTTTGCATGAGAGGTTTTTTTTTCTGTTGCGTATGAAGTTCATACCTCATCTTAAGGAATTACGGAGAATGGATTTTCCTTTAGACTGGCTTTTATTTATTTGCCATCACCCCGAACACATCCCCCCCCCCACACCACAGGACTTCCCTGTGATTTTTATGAGTGAAGCTTTTCTTTTTTCTGATTTCGAGTTTCGGAGGCAAGTCTTTCTGCTAAACAACGATGATTGTGCTTAATGCCCCTCTGATTCCGTCGTCCAGCTATGGGCCTTGTGTCCTTTTTTTTATCGTACCGTACTTACTTTGACTTTCTTTTTGCCCTCCCTTTCCACAACGACCAATCTTCTCCCTAGCCGTTCAACCGCAGGACCTTTTTCCAATGAGCCCTCGTTCACCCTCCCTTGAATAGAGTTTTGAAGTATGATTACCCCCCGTGATTACTTGCAGGAATTTGGATTCCTCCTCTTTTCTGTGTAGATGGTTTGACGAGCGAGCATTATCTCCGCTGGAACGTAACGCTCTATCGAGTAATTTGCCTGGCTGTCCAGTTTCCCCTTCCGCCATTTAGTGGATTGGCGGACTTTTTCCCAAAAGGTAACGATGCCTCTCCTAGAAGAAGAAATTACGATGCCTGGATTAACTTCCGATTCCTTCTTTCAATTCCTTGAGAGGACGAGGCGGGCTTCCCCTTTAACGGAGGACCCCATTCCACGGCTGGAAAACTCTCAATAGCTTCCTGTACCCACCCCGGACCTAGTTTATATTTGTCATGGCTTGCATCACCCCTACGGCGAGATCAGTCGAAGGCAGTCTTTCCCCCCCCTCTCCCCCCAGTTCAAGCGACTCCCTTTTTCCCTCTCACTCCTTTACTTTTCCCCCTGCGCAATAGAGCGGGGAAGTAACCCTTCTCCCCAAATACGGAGCCTTTTCAGCACCATTCCTCAATTCTGAGGACCCTTTTCCTAATTTTATTTTGATCCTCTACTTCCCCTGTCCCTTTTTTTCAATCCTGTTAGAACGGCGAGCCAGGTGGTTGTGCATTTGGGCTTCGCTCGCCTTTTTTCCCCAACCGGTTCAGTGGTGCGTCTCGACCTCCCCTGTGGACGCGAGGGTTCTTTCCTCCTTTCCCCCTTTTTTGTTGAGAGAGAGAACCCTCGCGTCCCTGTTTCGTCTAACCAACCGGTTATTCCCTCAAGAAAAAAAATTACTACGCACGTTCACCTTTCAGAAAAGGATTGTGTCCAGGTTAAGGAAGAGCAACCCCCCTTAATCGATTTGAGAAAGCCTTTTTTTTCAATTGATGCTTGTTTCTCCTTTGCTGGAAATATGTCATTCGCTCTTCCTTTTTTTATTCCAAAGCTGTTGTTCAAATTTGTCACATTAAAGTTGATAGGGAAGAAGTAACCTTTTCAGTCGGGCCTTCCACCATCCCACTTGCCTTCTCTATCTCTCCTCTTCCTTCGTAGCGGGCTGACTTTCCTCAAAACTGAAGAAGTGTTCTTCCGCGACGCATTTTTCCAGCCGTGGTCCTTGGTTCTTGAGTGAAATTCATCCTTTTTCCCTTTTAGCCAGGTTTCCCTCTCCACGGGTTCCCTCTGGAAAAGGAAATCGGGAATGTCTCTTTTGAAACCCAGCCTTTTTCTCTTTCCTTTCCGCTCATTCATTCCGCTTTTTACGTCAGCCATCCCCCACTTACAATTTGGAGACTTTTCCCCTTGCCAGGCATTCTCCTTCCTGCATTGTGAAGTCTCCTTCTCCCTTCGTACGTAAGGTCCCTTTCATTTCCTAGCAAACCATCGTACCCTCTTTTTTTCTTCTTTGGATTTCACAGAGTCCTTCCCTCTTTCTCCTCCTCCTCAAAGTATTCCCTTAAGAGTCCTTCCTTTTCAGAAACTTATTACAGGGGGAGTCTTTCCCCGCGGGAGACCCGGCCAACGAACTTTTCTTTTTACTGCTCTTCCCTTTCTTCATGGGCGGTTGTTGTTTTCCGTCTCCATCCCTCAGGAAGTTGCAATTTCACCCCTTTTCGATTAGAAAATTTTACCCCAGAGATTTGAGCAACTCATGACTCTATACCCCCCGGCCACCAACTTCTTTCGAGCAATTGGCCGCCCCCCATTTCTCGAGCAAGACTTCCCATACAATCCTCTTAATTTTTCTTCAGTGATGTGGGATGTTGTTCTGTTGTTCTTTTTTTGCGTATATAACTTCTCTACTGTGCGAACTCCATGCTCCGTCTTCACGTTGCGACTCTCTTTTTTCCACGCAACCCTCCCAAAAAAGATCATGAAAAGAACCTTTTCCCAGAGTTTTTTACTTGACTCCTTTGGGCATATCGCGTTCGGCACATTTTCAGTAAGGTTGACTTCGGTTTTCTCCGGTAATCTTTAGGCTCATTTCTTCAAACGTGGTGCGCCAACCTTTCCTTTGACAAACCTTTCTTTTTAGGGCGTATCTTATCCAATGATAAGAGCCTCTTACTTAGCTTGATCCCGCACAATTGAAAGAGATTTGCTTGCCTCGCGACAGACCGGTCCCCGACGCGTATTGGCCCCTTTTTTTCTCCCCTCCTGCCTGGGGTCTCTCTTTTCCGGAAATTTGCCCCCCCCCCTGTTTTAAAAAATCTCCGTATTGAATACACCCCTCTCGGATCGTTCCTCCCCTTCTTCTTCCCTCAGCCTAGGGTGACGTCCCTTCTATTAAATCTTAGGACCTTCCTCAGATTGCATCATAGGCAGTCCTTTTCTTTTCAACGCAGAATAATTTGTAAACCAATTTCTGGGTTCCATGTGTGTTTTCCTCCCGCCATTTATTTGTGTTGTACACTCCCCTTTTTCCTTTTTTTCCACCTGTCCTTTCGTCTATTTCTCCCTTTGCCAGCATAGGAAGTACTGATTTTCCCTTTGACGCAAACCATGCACTGTGAGCCGTCTACCCTCCCCCCCCTTTCCAATCTCCCCGAAATTTGAAAAACGCGGAATCTTTGGGTCTGCGGCACTTCCCATGGAACAATGCCCTTGTCCGGTAGGACACGGCTCCCGTGAGACTCGACCTTCTTTCCTCGTGATTCTGATGACGCTTTCCCCCTTCCTCCCCCCCTCCCCGGTCCCCCTTGAAATCCTTTTTCCATCAAGAAGGTCCCTTCTGCTGGAAGTAACTTAGTCAAGTTGCGATTTTTTTTCCCGCTTTTCAACCCCTCTTTCCAATTTTCGAGGACCTTTCTCACTTCCCTCCCTTTGACCACACCATTAGATGGGCGTTTCGAGCAATGCTCCAATCGCTATCTTTCTCTTATCTAGAGCTACCTTTCCTCAACTCCCCATGGTGTGGTAAAAGGATTGATGGCCGTGTTCCCTTCTTTGGCTCTAATTCTTTTTCATTCACCAACTTCCTACTTCCTTTCCCTAATTTGACCTTATTGATTGGATTCCAGCGCGGCTTCACGTTCCCCCCGCTGCAGCCAGAATCACTAGTCCTATGATAGGGAAATTGAGTGAATCCGATCTTCCCGGTATTTCTTTCTGCCCGATTTCTTGCCTGTTCCTGATAATGGACGCAGACCCTCCCCTCTCTCCCTGTTGCCAAATACGGTTCTCCTACCCCTTTTCCCCAGCATTAAGTGCGAGTTTTCCTTTTTCCCCGAGCCATTGAATCCTTCCCCAGGAGTTTACTCTAAAGAGGACGTTTTGTAAATGACCGGGTGACGAACCCCTTTTTCGGCAAACCCCCTTCCTTGCCGAAAACCATGGCCACGGAATTGTTTCCTTTCCAATCTCTGAGTTTAAGACTTCCAGGGTTCAGTCTTTCTACCCCCGTTTCAGTAGATGGTGCGAGAGGATTCTTTTCTTTTCCTGCTAAGGGTCGTATTCTGGGTTGAGGGTGGTGGAAGTTTGCCATGTTTTCAACTTCCCCATTTTGTTCATTCAGTTCCTTTTTCCCCGGACACTCCCTTTCCCCTCTTTCCCTTGTCTCCGCCAGCAAGTAACACCTTCTCTCCTCTCCTTTCAATCATATGCTTTCCGTACGAGAGCGTGAATTCTGATGGGAAATTGAAAAGCACCTAACCCCATTTTTTTTCAGTGCAGGTGCTCCCCACATTACCTCCCCCTCGCCTCCACGAGCAGGAACCGACTCTCCCCCCCGGAGGAAGCACGGTGGGTTCTTTAAAATCAGAACCCTTCGATGGACACGGATGGAGTATTTGCATTTTTTTGTAAGTTGTTTACCCCCTGAGGACTACGAGCGCCCCTTTCCGGAATCCAGGAGCATGGCTCATTTCTGCTTCTATTTTTCTTCCCCCACATCACGGAAATGCGCTCCCTTCATGGTCTTGGGAGTTGTTTTTTCTGCCGCTTTGGGCGTCTTCTCCGTCACCCCCCAAAAGATTCATCCCCCGCTATATATGCTCTTCTGGGTCGCAAAGCTCCATGCACGCCCCCGTTTTGACGGTTCCCACTAAGTGTATTTATGTCCCTCGAAACTTCCCCCCTTCAGTTTAATAGCCGTACCTTTTTCCCCAGGCCTTTTAGAAAGCTTCCCTTTCTTCTTCCTTCATAGGTTTATGAATTATTATTCTTAGTCTTCTCTTCTCATACGTTGCCCTTTTAATGAGATGCCTATTTTTTGAATCCTAAGAGGCACAACGCGTGTCTCTTTTTTCGCGAGTTTGAAAATCCCCTCTTTCCGCGGATATTCGTAGTACCCCCAGGCAGATGTAATTCTCCCTTTTCAGGAGGCCCCTCCTTTCGTTTGCTTTCTTTCAACAAAGAGTTCCACCGATTGACTTTTCTGCGGAAAACCACTTATTCGATTCTGTGTCCCCCCATTTCCCGATTTCATGATCATTGTTCCCCCCCTTTTTTTCTATGGACGAGCGGGTCCTTCTTCCATTTCCCTCCTCCCCTACCCCCCTTGGGAAAACTCTCCATGGCGAATAGTTCTTTTTCCCTTAGCAGTTTTTCTGTCTGATAATACTCCCCCCCCTGATTTTTTTTCTGTAGAAGGCCAGGATGTGGCTCTCCCCCCCCCCGTTCCCGTCCTCAGTGACCCTCCTTTGAACAAATTTCTCATCGCTTGCAGTAAACAGCTTTGACTCAAAAGGAATCCTTTCGAATTAGAGGTCCCTGCTCCCGCAATGCTGCACTCCCATTTGAAATCTCTTTGTGCGCCTCGGTTCTCGGCCTTTCATGGCAAATACTGTTTCTCTCCTCCCCGCCCGGCTGCTTTATTTGTGTGGGCTTGCTTTTTTCTTTTTCAAACAGGGTCAGTGGTTTTTCCCAGCAACATGTT